>SMVA01077699.1_pt1 | contig 30336 bp, 26 predicted proteins | sample 2456451 | NCBI WGS metagenome assembly SMVA01 (sample SAMN11095933, study PRJNA526329) | marine sediment metagenome | biome: Marine sediment; feature: Surficial sediment; material: Deep marine sediment; isolation source: Hadal surficial sediment | place: Pacific Ocean | collected 2014-05 | depth... | reverse complement strand
GGTGGCGATGACTTGAGCGCCTTCCGCCAAAAAAGCCTCGGATATAGCGCGACCGATGCCCCGGGTGCCTCCGGTCACAATCGCGGTTTGATCTTTAAAATTGAATGACATGGAATCGGTGAGGGATTGGGGGGATCAGGCCGACGCGCAGTCGGAGGAGGTCACCGGGTCAAACATTGGCTGTTTCCAATTCGGTTTCGGGCTGGTGTTGCAGGTGGTGCAGAAATTTGTCCACTTCATTGGCCACGATCACTCCATAGTTGGCCGCTCCCAGCCAACCCGACATGATGATGCCCACCGAACCGGCGTGGAACAACCCGGCAATTTGTTTGGGCAAATTCCGGCTCACCTGCAACCCTTCAAACTTGGTCCCGAAAGACGCGCCGCCGGGATGTTTGGTGTAGCGCTTGAAGGTGAGGGGGGTCGAGGCTTCCAAATGGCCTATTTTTTGACGGATATCCGGCACATATTTTTCCAGTGCCTTCAAAGTTTTCTCGATCAACCGATCTTTCTTCTTCTCATATTCCGCCCGGCTCAGGTTGGCCCAATCCTTGAAACGTGCATTGGTGGAAGACACAATGGAATACCGGTTGGCCCCCGGCCGAATCTCCGGATAGTAAAAAGAAAACGTCCGGCTCGTGGTTTCGGGCTCCAGCAGGCTTTCCGATTTAAACTCTTCTTCCTGAGAGGTGAACAACAGATCCCCGACGTTTTCTATTTTTTCGCCTTTTTTGATCCCGATATAAACCTGGCAACTGCTGTCGTTCAACCGCACCTTGCTAACCTCTTCCAGAAATTCCTTGCTGAAATGCTCGTCTCCGGTCAGCTTATGAATCGTGCTGAGCAGATTGGAGTTGGACAACACCGTCTTGGCGTGAATTTCCCGGCCGTTGGTGCGCACGCCCACCACCGTGCGATCCTCCACCAGAACTTTTTCGACCATGCAATGGTTGCGGATGTCCACCCCATTTTTGAGCAGTTCCTTTTTCATCTTTTTAATCAGCTGATCGGTGCCGCCCTGGAAGGTGTACACTCCCTTGTCCATAAAATTGGCAAAAACGATGCCGTAGGTGATCGCCGGGTCGTCCAGCGTGGACCCATTGGCGTAGGTGATGGGTTCCATCAACAGGCGGTGCACATCGTTGCGCCCCGGGAAAAACTGCTCGAACAACTCCCGGGTGGTCATGGACAGGTCGTCGTAAAAATTCATGGCGCGGACGGTTTTGAAGAAATCGTCGATGGTTTTTTGCAGAATGCCGAATTGGTCTTTCATCACACGAGTGAAATCGGCCTTGTCGAAACTGGTGAGAAAGGAAAACTGAGGATTGTCGAAACGGATGTTTTTAAGGCGGATGATGGATTCGGAAATTTCCCGGGTCCAATATTTCCGGCAGGTCTTGACCATGCCAATGGGAAACCCGTGCAGGGAAATATCCAGGATATGCCCGCCCTTGCGCTTGAACCAGGTGGCGAGTCCACCCAAATTGTAATGGTGCTCCAAAATGAGCACCTGGTGACCCAATTTTGCCAATTTGTTGGCCGCCGTCAACCCCGCCAGCCCACTGCCGACCACGATTGTGTCGTATGCCGATTTGGCGCCTTTAAGCCAGTCCTTTGCCATTAAGATCTCCCGTTTTCGAGATTTGGCTCCGCCTGCAAAACATGCCGGTTGGCCATTGATATGCCACTCAGTGTCGCCCCAATAATACCTAAAAATCCCTGATCTGTCCCGCAAATAAACAAGTTTTTTACCGGGGTGAGGCCATCCTTGGCTTTTTCAGGGGATCCATAAACAGCTCCGTTCAAGTGACCCGTATATTTATGGATGGTTTTCGGGGTAAACGCATCCTCATATATTACATGATCGCGGAAATCGGGGAAAAAGGCCAGCAATGCTTCGACCGCCCGGCGGCCTTGCTCTTTTTTGGCCGCCCGGTAGTCTTTGCGGACCAGCCCGTCCCACATTTTAAAACTGGCCATATTGGTGAGCCGCAACATGCCTTCCGCCAAAGGCTCGGGATATTCAAAATTGTTGGGACAACAAAACACCCCACTGGTGACATCAATCAAAGTGTCGGGCACCCGATAATGGAATTGCGGGCGGGTGCTGAAAAATATTATGCTTTTGTCAAAACCCAGCTCCTTCGGCTCCCGATCCAGCACAAACAAAGATTCCATAAACGAAATCTGCCCCACCCGGTCCGGCTTTTCGTCTTCCCCGCATGAATCGCACAAACGCATGGTTTCGACGTAACCGGCGGACGAAATCACTTTGTCGGCCTGCACGGTGGCGCCATCCGCCAGATGCACGGCCTGCAATTCGCCGTCCTTGCTGGCGATCGACTGCACGCCGCAACCCATTCGGATCTCGCCGCCCAGGGTCTGGTATTTGTCGAGCATGAGGTTGAGGATGTAAGGCATGCCCCCCACCGGCTTGGCGAACCCCTCCATGAAGATGCTCTTGAACATGATCACGAACTGGTAAAAATCCATGTCGCCTTCGCGGGCGTTGCCGTAATACATAGTGGGACAGTACAACATGTCGATCAACAGCGGGTCGCTCAGGTAATGCTCCAGAATTTTCCGCGAGGAAATTTTTTCAGTGTCGTCCAAATTCAGTTCGTCGAACGCGCGAATGTGAGCCACCAGTTTTTGAAAGCCGTCGGCCTCCCTGGGGAACTGCTCGGCGACCTCCTGCTCCAAAAACCCAAAATCATTGGTGAAGCGCAACGCCTTTTCAGGGAAGCGGATTTCGGACATGACCTGCTGGCACAGGCGAAATTCTTCGTGACGAAAGCGCAGTTGCTTGAGGAGTTTGCCCAGTGGGGAGGACCGCGTACCCTTAGGGGTGTAGTTGGTCATGGCGTGCAGACCGACATCGAAGGTGCGGTGCTTGCGCGTGTAAAATGAATTGAGGCCGCCAATTTCCACATGCTTTTCGACGATCAATACTTTTTTGTCGAACATCGCCAGCCGAATACCCGCCGCCAGACCGGACAGCCCGGCCCCGATGATCAGCGCATCATATCTCATAGTCCAATTTTATTAGATGCCGGGGAACAAGTAAATGCCAAGGAGATTGAAAACGGGAGGAGGGGGGCAATCGTTCAGCTGGCCAGTTTCCAATCCTTCAAACGGGGAAACAAATACTCGACCGAACTGGCCATGGAAATCAATTCCGGATAATCCTTTTCGGGAACTTCCAGATTGAAACGTTTTCTAAGCTCCATCACGATATCGAGAAAATCCATGGAATCCAGATCAAACTGGTCTCGCAGATTTTCCTCGTCTTTGATGGCGCTGAAATCTTCGTCCGGAGCGATATCGATGATGATATCGAGAACGGCTTGTCTAACTTGGTCCCTGGTCATACGGCAAAGTCTCCTAAAAACCCGATGTTAGGGCAAAATCGCCCAAATTTCAACCCTATTTTTGGAAGCGCTGGACGATCAAAACTGAGTTGATGCCGAACATTCCGAACGAATTATTCATGATGATATTCACCTGTTCCACTTTCTCCGGGGTGTTCACCACCAATTGATCGAGGGCGCAATCCGGGTCAATATCATCGAGATTGATGGTGGCATGCACCATCGAATCCTCAAAGGATGGCAGGTTGCCGGTCAACTCCAAAGCCCCGGCGGCGCCCATGGTGTGGCCGATGAAGCTCTTGGTATTGTTGATGCGCACCCCCCGGCACTTACCGAACACCTCGCGGACGGCCTTGCACTCCTGAATGTCCCCCAACATGGTGGCCGTGGCGTGGGTATTTAAAATATCGATGGCGTCCGCCGTCAGCCCGGCCCGCTTGAGGGCCAGCCGCATGCATTCGGCCTGCCGCCCCGGCTCCGGCAATATGTAGTCGAAGGCGTCCGAGTTGGCCGCATGGCCGATGATCTCGCCGTAGATTTTGGCGCCGCGTTTTTCGGCGTCCGGCAGACGCTCCAGCGTGTAGACACAGCCGCCTTCCGAGCAGACGATGCCGTTGCGGTTTTTATCAAAGGGACGGCTCGCCTTGGCTGGGTCATCGTGCGCCGCCAGGGCGCCTTCGCTCTTGAAACTGGCGAAAATGCCAAACGTGTGAATGCTCTCCGAGACCCCGCCCACCAGTGCCAGATCCACCTCCTGCAAGCGCAACATCTGCATGCCCTGGATGATGCCCAGGTTGCCCGCCGCGCAGGCCGCACCAATCGAGTAATGCGGACCGGTGATGCCCATGTTGAGCGTCACCTCGCCCGCCGGGTTGTTGGCCACCGTTCGCGGGTTGTGGTGGTGCGACCAATACTTGATGTCGTAACCGTACTTGCTGATGTTGTAGACCTCGTTCTCGGTCTCAACATTGCCGTGCTCGGTGGTGCCCAGATAAACGCCGATGCGCGACTTGTCGGCGTTTTCAAAATCGAGTCCGGAATCTTCGATGGCTCCGCGGGCACAGTAAATAGCGATCGACCCGGCCCGGGTGCCACGCCGTAAAGCCTTTTTTTTCTGGTACTTGAGGTCATCAAAATCGCACACCCCGGCCAGCACCTCGCCCATGAAGCGGGTCTCGAACTTGACCACGCCGGACTTGCCCGCCAGCAGATTCTGGCGGTACTCCGTTAACGAGTTGCCGTTCGGGGCAGTCAGCCCGATGCCTGTGATAACAACACGATCCTCAAGAGCCACGAGTTATTCCATCATTATGAGTTGGAGGTTGCACCGAATCCGATCCCAGGGCGGGATTTTCGAGAAACTTGGATGTCATTTAATAGCTGCTACGGAACGGGAGAATTTAGCATAAAATTCGCAATTTTGGAAGAGGCCAGGCAACGCTTGAAGAAAATAAAAATACCCGCCTCCCCAAAGGGACTTTCAACCTTTCCATTATTTATATTTTTTAGTGCTGAAAGAGTTCTTATTCAAACTACTAATTTAGTACTAATTAGTAGATTTTAGTAGTTGTAGGGTTCCGTTTTTTCGAGGAGGGCGACGGCCTGGGCAGCGATACCTTCTTGTCTGCCGGTGAAGCCGAGGGTCTCGGTGGTGGTGGCTTTGACATTGACCTGCCCCACAACAATTTTCAGGGCTTTGGCGATGTTCTGTTGCATCGCAGAAATATGCGGCGCGAGTTTGGGTTTTTCGGCGATGAGGGTGGCGTCGGTGTTGACGACTTTATAACCGCGCTCGGCGCACAGCTGGCCCACTTTTTCCAACAGGATCAAACTGGAAATGCCTTTCCATTGAGGATCAGTGTCGGGGAAATGATGACCGATATCGCCTGCTCCCACGGCTCCCAACAGGGCGTCGCACAAGGCATGGCACAGCGCGTCGGCATCCGAGTGGCCGTCGAGTCCTTTGCTGTGCGGGATCTCCACCCCGCCGAGGATCAGTTTGCGGCCCGCGACCAGGCGGTGTACGTCGTAACCATTTCCAATTCTATACAACGGAGTTCCTCCACGGAAAACATAGATTCTTCGCTTCGCTCAGAATGACACAGCCTGCGGCTGGGGCAACGGGGTCAAACTCTGCCTGCCGCCCAATAATTGCGATGCATAAAACTGAAGCTCCGCTAATTGCCTCCCTCGCTAGAGGGTGCCTCCCCTGCCAGCCTGCGGCTGGGGACAATAGGTCAAACATCGGCTTAAGCTCAACAACTGTTAGCGACTATATAGCTCCAGCCATTAGCTCCGGCGCTTGGCCGGTTAGTGGGTGACGGTGATGAGTTTGCGGGTTTCTTCGCGGGCCCACTGGTCCGCGGCGAGGACATCTTCTATAGTTTCGACCGGCTGGCACTTGTGATTGTGCATGGCCATGCGAATGGCTTCCACGATGTCCTTGAACGGGATGTGCTGGTCGAGAAACGCCTGCACGGCGATCTCGTTGGCGGCGTTCAACACGGCCGGCATGGTGTCGCCGATCTCCAAAGCATCGTGCGCCAACTGCAGGCAGGGGAACCGCACAAAGTCGGGTTCCTCAAATGTCAGGTTGGTCATCGCCGCCAAATCGAGCGACGGCAGATCGCAGGTTACCCGGTCCGGATACGACAGCGCATAGGCGATCGGCACGCGCATGTCGGGGATGCCCAACTGCGCCATCACCGAGGTGTCGACAAACTCGATCATCGAATGGATGATGCTCTGCGCATGCACGATGATTTCCACCGGGGTGTCGAGCCCGAACAGCCATTTCGCCTCGATGTACTCCAGCCCTTTGTTCATCATGGTGGCGGAGTCGATGGTGATCTTGCTCCCCATGTCCCAGTTGGGATGGTTGAGCGCTTCGGCGACGGTGATGGTTTCCATTTGCTCCAGAGTGTAGGTGCGGAACGGTCCGCCGGAGGCAGTCAGGATGATGCGTTTGATGCGGTCGTGCGACTCACCGTTCAAGGCTTGCAGGATGGCACTGTGTTCGCTGTCGACCGGGATGATCTGGTCTTTGCGGGTGCAGGCGCCAAGCATCAAGGCGCCGGCCACCACCAGCGCTTCCTTGTTGGCCAGGGCGACGGTCTTGCCCGCTTGCACCGCGGCGTAAGTGGGCACCAGCCCGGCACACCCGACCATGCCGGAGACCACCAGGTCCACTTCCGGCAACGTCGCCACTTGCACGGAACCGGCTTCGCCTGCCACCAGTTCCACTTTATGGCCGTTTAATTTTTCCCGGAGCTCGGGGATTTTGGTCGTGTCGAAGAGGGAGACCACTTGCGGATTAAATTTTTTGACCTGCTCAGCGAGGACTGCGACATTACTGCCGGCCGCCAATGCCCACACTTCAAATTTATCGGGGTGGCGGGCGATGACGTCGAGCGTGTTGACTCCGATGGAACCGGTGGAGCCTAAAATGGATATTTTTTTCATAGGCCCGCCCTCAACTGGTTGCGTTCACTGCCTGGAATCTGCAATATATGGAGGCCGAAATTTAAATGACGCTTCATCAGGATTAAAGAAAAAACCGGTGATACCAGTATAAAGCCGGACCGGCAAACATCAAACTGTCCAGCCGATCCAGAATACCACCATGACCGGGAATCACCGAGCCGGAATCCTTCACGCCGGCACTGCGTTTCAGCAAAGACTCTACCAAATCGCCTATTTGGCCGATAGTACCGCATAAAAAAGCCATAATCAAACAATGGGTTAAAGGGATTTCCGGCAAAAACCAGTAGCGCGCGAGCAGGCCGGCTCCGAGGCTTCCGATCAGCCCGCCGATAGCCCCTTCCACGGTTTTCCCAGGGCTGATTTCAGGCACCAACCGGGTACGGCCCAGGATTTTGCCAACAAAGTAAGCGGCGGTGTCGCCGATCCAGATGATCATAAACAAAAAGTACAGCCACAGGTTGGCCTGCTCCTGATGACGGAGCAGGATGAAACTGCCCATCAGCCCGGCCACATAAATCAGGCCCAGGAAGGAATAGGCCACGGGATCCAAAGCGCCGCTGATTTGGTTTTCTTTAACGTACCAGGCAACGAAAAGTGCCGTCAGGGAGGTCAATACCCAGAGAGAAAAATAATCGTTGAAGTAAAAACAAATGACCAGGAGAACGCACAGAGCCGCACCCACCCAGGAATAAACTTGAAATCCCATATTGCGGGAGAGTTCCACATACTCGCGCCACCCGCCGAGCACCGCGGCCAGCACCAGCACCACAAACAATTCAGGCGAGCCGTATTGGATGATGCCTAGGACGAGCGGCACCAGGACCAGGGCACTGGCTATTCTTTGCACCAGAGGTTTTTCGAATGCGGTTTTAAAATTAATGGGGCACTCCCTAAAAACTGGATGCCATTCCGGCGATGGCCCGGCAACAGGCTCCGGAATGTTCAGGCAATCCCAACGTCAATCATGCGGGGTGGGGCGTCTCGGACAGGTCAGGCTTCCACAATTTGTTCCTGCGTCATGCCAAATCGCCGCTCTCGTTTTTGAAAATCGATGATCGCGGTCAGGAGATCTTCCTCTTTGAAGTCCGGCCACAAGACGCGGGTGTAATGCAATTCGGTGTAAGCGATCTGGTACAAAAGAAAATTACTGATGCGTAATTCGCCGCTGGTACGAATCAGCAGGTCGGGTTCGGGCAGGTCGTGGGTGGAGAGGCAACTTTCCAGAACCGGGAAATCTATATCCTCAATAGCGAGACTGCCCTCGCGGACTTGGGTGGCAATTTTCCTCACCGCCTCAAGAATATCCTGGCGGCCACCGTAGCTCAGGGCCAATGTCAGGATCAGCCCATCGTTGGCGCGGGTGTAGTCCTCCGCATGGCGAATGAGTTTTTGAATGTCGATGGGCAATTCGTCGATGCACCCGATGGTGTTGAACCGGATGTTTTCCCGGTTCATGCGATCCAATTCCCGGTGAAGGTAACGATCCAGAATTTTCATCAGCGCATTCACTTCGGGCCGCGGCCGATTCCAGTTCTCACCCGAAAAAGAATACAGGGTCAAAGCCTCAATGTGCAGTTCGGTACACAGGGTCACGATGCGGTCGACCGTTTTGACTCCCTGGCGGTGCCCCTCCACGCGTGGCATAAAATTTTTCTTGGCCCACCGTCCGTTGCCATCCATGATGATAGCGATGTGACGGGGCAGGCGTTTGGAATCGATTTGTTGTATCAAGGGGGAGTTGATCAAGGATGAAGCCTCCAAAACAAGCCGATGGGTTACCGCACGGGGACCCGGTTCACTTGGCCCACTTTAAATATTATAAGGCATTCGTCACGCTTCGAGGACATCTTTTTCTTTGGCCTGAATGATGCGATCCACTTCTTCGATGATCTTGTCGGTAACTTTTTGAATTTGGTCATGCCCTCTTTTTTCGTCATCCTTAGAAATTTCGTGGGCTTTTTCCTTCGCTTTCAACTTGTCGTTGAACTCACGGCGAACGTTGCGAATAGCCACCTTGCTTTCTTCCGCATACTTTTTGACCACCTTGCCGAGTTGTTGGCGTCTTTCGGTGGTCAGCGGCGGGATGGTCAATCGGATGAGCTTGCCATCGTTCGAAGGGTTCAAACCCAGATCCGAAGTCTGGATGGCTTTTTCAATGAGGGGAAGCAGGGAAGCATCCCAAGGCGCGATGGTGATGGTTTTGCTGTCAGGAGTTGCCAGGGTGGCCGCCTGCGCCAGGGGCGTGGGATTGCCATAGTAATCCACCTTGATATCCTCAACCAGAGCCAGCGAGGCCCGCCCCGTTCGCACTTTTCCCAGTTCGATCCGCATGTGATCCACCGAGACCTTCATTTTTCTTTCGGATTCGCTTAAGAGATCGTCCATTTCAAGCCGCCCCTATCGTCGTTCCTATTTTTTCGCCGAGTATCGCCCTTTTGATACTGCCCTTTTCCCGCACATTGAAGACGATCATGGGAATTTTATTGTCCATACACAAGGAGACCGATGTGGAATCCATCACCTTGAGGCCTTTGTTGAGAACTTCGATATAGGTCAGTTCCGAAAATTTGGTCGCAGTCGGATCCAGCATGGGATCAGCCGAGTAGACCCCATCCACCTTCGTGGCTTTAAAAATCACCTGCGCTTCGATTTCAATCGCACGCAGGGAAGCGGCGGTATCGGTGGTGAAGTACGGGTTGCCGGTGCCGGCCGCAAAGATCACCACACGGTCTTTTTCAAGGTGGCGTATCGCCCGGCGGCGGACATAAGGTTCCGCCACCTGATGGATGTCTATGGCGCTCAGCACACGAGTCGGCACACCCAGAGTTTCCAAACCATTTTGCAGAGCCAGGGCATTGATGATGGTCGCCAGCATCCCCATATAGTCGGCGGTGACCCGTTCCATACCGAGACTGCTGACTGTGGCTCCCCGCAGGATATTACCGCCGCCGATCACGATGGCGATCTGCACCCCCAGGTTTTTGGCTTCCACGATTTCCTCGGCGATGCCATTGAGCGCGACCTGGTCAATTCCGAAACCCGCCTTTTGGTCGGCCAGGCTTTCGCCTCCCAGCTTTAGCAGAATCCGGTTGTAAACCGGCCGCGGCATCTTGCCCGAGCCAGTCATCTTGGAATTTCCAGACGGGCGAAATCACCCACGGTGATGTTCTCACCCAGTTTGGCGATCTTGTGTTTGATCAATTCCTGAATCGTAATGTCCGTATCCTTAACGAAGGGCTGATCCAAAAGGCAATTTTCCTCATAAAACTTGCCCATTTTACCATCGACGATTTTTTCGATAATCTTGTCAGGCTTGCCGGACTCCCGCGCCTGATGGGAATAAATCTCACGTTCCTTGGCCACAACCTCTTGCGTGACATCATCGCGCGATGTGAATCGCGGTTTGGCCGCGGCGATGTGCATGGCAATGTCTTTCAGCAAATCCTTAAAGTCATCCGTGTTGGCCACGAAATCCGTTTCACAGCGGAGTTCCACCAGAACGCCGATTTTATTGCCGGCATGAATGTAAGTTCCGACGGACCCGTCGCCGGTCGCCCGGTCGCCTTTTTTATCGGCCCTGGCTATGCCCCTTTTGCGCAAGTAAGTGATCGCTTCTTCCACATCCCCCTGGGTTTCCTTGAGGGCGTTCTTACACTCCATGATTCCCGCGCCGGACTGGTGACGCAAGGTTTTGACCATTGCAGCTGTAACTTCCATTCTGATTTTTCTCCTATACGTTCCGAACAAATACCGCGGCCCCCGGGAGCACCTGGCCCGCCAGCGGCGTGGTTTTGTATTTGAGGCTGACCGCCCGAACCCGGTTGGCCCTGCCAACCCAAGCCGGTCTCCGCCAATTTAACGTGCAACGAATAACAACTAATTTTATGGATTTCCCAAAAAAACTTTGGGATGGGTGCGTGGGATTATGAGGCCGTGACCGCGCTTTCCGTACTTTCGCTGGCATCCGCATCCGGACCCGCCGCCTCAGGAGTACTCTTGGCTTCCGCTTTGGCTTCCGTTTTCGGTTCTGCCTTGGCTTCTACCTTGGATTCTGCTTTAGCTTCTACCTTGGATTCTGCTTTAGCCTTAGCTGCCGCTTTGGAGGCTTCCACCTTCTTGGCAGCTTCGGCTTTCTTGGCAGCTTCCGCCGCTTTGGCGGCTTCTGCTACTTTCGCGACCTCCGCGGCTTTGGCGGCCTCCGCGGCTTTTTCTTTTTCCTTCTCCGCCTCTTTTTCACGGCGGATGGCGTTGCAGATCTCCTGACCCTCAATACAAATGTCCGCGACTCTGCCGACGAACAAGCCGATCGACCGAATAGCGTCGTCGTTCCCCGGAACCAGATAATCAATGCCGTCGGGGTCGCAGTTGGTATCGACAATCGCCACCACTTTGATGCCCAGCTTGACCGCCTCCGCTAGCGCAATCTTCTCCTTGTGGGTGTCGATGATGAAAATCGCATCGGGGAGACCCTTCATGTGCTTGATGCCCCGGAGAAATTTGTTCAGCTTGGCAATCTGTTTGCGCTTGTTGAGACCTTCTTTTTTACGGAGCTGTTCGAACTGGGTTTCCTCTTCCTCACGTTCCAGCTCCAACAAACGGTCGATACTTTTTCGGATGGTCGCAAAATTGGTCAACGTGCCGCCCAGCCATCTTTGATTCACGTAGTACATCCCGCAGCGTGTGGCTTCCTCCGCAATGAGCTCCTGCGCCTGTTTTTTGGTGGCCACAAATAGAATTTTTTTGCCCGCTTGCGTCAACTCCGATAAAAATTTTTCAGCCTCTTTACACTTTTTCAGGGTTTTTTGTAGATCAATGATATGGATGCCATTGCGGGCACCGTAAATGTACGGCTTCATCTTGGGGTTCCAACGGGTGGTCTGGTGGCCAAAGTGAACTCCCGCCTCCAACAGTTGCTTCATGGTAATTTCCGGCATGTAATCTCCTTAAACAGTCTGGTTTAGGTTGTGCCTCCGCCTCTTTCTTCTCGAACCCAAAACCCGAAGGTCACCCTGAGCGCGATCCAAAGGCGTGCGTAGTGAACAACATTTATAAAAAATGAACCTTTATGGCGAATTTTTCGACAGAAGGCTGTGGCCGAATCCTACCACAGCCCTCCCCCCCATAGCAAGAGTGAAACCCGCCGGCGAAGCGCCGGAGCCATCAGAGTGACAAAATTCCCCCAACCCTCTTCAAAAAGAGGGAGGCAGGGTGCCCCTGCATGCAGATAGCTGACCTCCGTCTCATGCACCACCGTTACTGAGTGCAAATAATAGACTGCCCATTTTGCTCCGGGCCTGGCCCGGCCCCTTAGCAGGGGCAACAGAGAGCTGATCTTTATTTCATGGTTACCGTTGTTGAGCCCAGGAAGAGTTTGACCTATTGCCTCCAGCCGCAGGCTCCCGGCGAGAGAGGCAAGGGACTGAACTCTGGAAGTATGCTGGACATTATTGGAGTTCGACCCTTTTAGCTCCGGGCCTTGCCCGGTTAATCTTCGCAACTGGTGATGAACAGGGGTTTGTTTTCGAAGCTTTCGTAATCGGGGCGCATGCGTTCGGTATTGTAGTGCTGGGCCAGGTTGACCACTTTTTTGCTGGCGGTGACCTCCTTCAAATCCACATCCATGTAATTGCCGTTGCGCACCGCCACCAGCCGCCCGCTTTTACCCGCCAGGATGAGGTTCAGGGCGTAATTGCCGAAAACCACCGGGGCGATGGAGTCGAGGGCATCCGGGGACCCGGAACGCACAATGTAGCCCAGCCGCTGGTTGATGACGCCCACCTCCCGGCCCCGGTTGTACCGGGGTGAAAGTTCCTTGAGCCGGGCGGCCACCAGGTCGCCGATGCCGCCCAGTTTTTTATGACCGTAATTGTCCACGGCGCTGCCTTCAAACACCCGCTCCCCACCCTCGAACATGGCGCCTTCGGAAACCACCACGATGGCATACTTGCTGGTACTTTTATCCCGATCCTGGGTCAGAATTTCGGCGAGCGCTTCTATATTGAACTTGTACTCGGGGATGACGCACCGGTGGGCCGCTCCCGCCAGCGTGGGCAAAAGCGCGGTGAACCCGGCGTAGCGGCCAAACACCTCGACCACCAAAAACCGCTCATGCGAGCCGGCGGAAGTCCGCAATTGCTGGCACAGTTCAATGGTGCGGGTCACGCAAGTGGAAAAACCAATGCAGTAGTCGGTGCCGGGAACGTCGTTGTCCATGGTCTTGGGGATGGCAATGACCCGGCACCCCTGATCGTGCAGGCGCACGCCATAGCTCAGGGTGTCGTCTCCACCAATGGGAATCAGGGTATCGATGCCCAGATAATCCAGGTTTTTCACCACTTCCGGCGTCAGATCGTTCACGTCCGCAGTGTAAACATCGGCCAAGTGGGGCGGGACGTCCTTTTTTGATATTTTGGAAGGCTGGGTGCGCGAGGTGTGCAGAAAAGTGCCGCCGGTACGGCCCACCTTGTCCACGATCTCCCCGGTCAGAACCTGACAATAATCCTGCTCGGCGATAGGCCGGTCGCGATCCAGATGAATCAGCCCTTCCCACCCTTTACGGATGCCGATGACTTGGTAGCCCTCGCGAATGGCGCGCAGGGTGATGGCGCGGATAGCCGGGTTCAACCCCGGAACATCGCCGCCACCGGTCAATATGCCGATCACACCTTTAGTTGATGCCATAAAGTTTAGCCCGTTGTCCCTGCCATTCTTCGCTGCGGCTGAGGGTGACAACCCGAGGGCTTTATTGTTATTCTGAGCGTTAGCGAAGAATCTATGTTTTATGTTGCCTCATTAATGAGGCAACTAGAATAAGGACTAAGCCCCTAGCCCCCTTCGGAGAAGGGGGAACACATCGGTCTCTCGTCGAAGTTGTTGGAACTAATTCAAAATTTTTGAGTTACGCAAAGCTCTCCTTGAAACAAGGAAGGGATTTGGGGAGGCATTTCGTTTTTCTCATCTCCCTTGCTTCTTTTTTCCTCTGCGACCTCTGCGAACTATTTTGGGTCCAGCGTCACGCTGGCCAGGTTGCACCTGGAGGCAATAGGTCAAACTCCACTTGCGCCCTAAAACGGTAAACCATAAAACAGAGGTCAGGCTATCTGCCTCTCCCGCTAGGGAGCTGGCGTCACGCTGGTGGCCACAAGATCATAATCGAGGGCGCCGGTGATGCGCATGGGCACGATGTCGCCGGGCTCCACCGAACTGTTCTCAATGATCACCTGGCCGTCGATGTCCGGTCCCTGCACCGGCAGTCGCCCGGTCAACAGACAATCCTCCTGCAGGCCTTCCACCAGCACGGGATGCACCTCGCCGATACGATCCTTGTTCTTGCGACACACGATGTCCTTTTGCATGGCCATGAGGATGTCTTTCCGCTCCTGCGCCACTTTGGCATCCACTTTATCGGGCAAATCGTAAGCCGTGGTCCCCGGTTCGTCCGAATAGGTGAACACTCCCAGATGATCGAACTCCATCTCCTGCACGAAATCCACCATGTGTTGAAAGTGCTCATCGCGCTCGCCGGGAAACCCGGTGATGAACGTGGTGCGCAGAGTCACGCCGGGAATCCTGGTGCGTAGCGTGTCCAGCATGCGGCGCACACCCTGTTCGGTTTCCTGCCGTATCATGTGTTTCAACATGAAGTCGTGGGTGTGCTGGAGCGGCACATCGAGGTAGTTGCACACTTGGTCGATCCGTTGCACGGCTTCGATGAGCGCGTCGTTCACCGCGGTCGGATAACAATAAAACAACCGCAACCATGCCACGCCGTCGATCTCCGCAAGCGCGTCGAGCAGACGCACCAGCCCGTCTTTCATGCGAATATCGTAACCGTACAGGGTGGTGTCCTGCGACACCAGGTTGAACTCCTTGACTCCGCCTGCCGCCAAGCGCCGCACTTCTTCGACAATGGATGCCAACGGCCGGCTCGCAATCGGCCCGCGCAGTTTGGGAATGATGCAGAACGCGCACTTGTTGGAACAGCCTTCCGCAATTTTGACGTAGGCCGAATAAAACGGCGTGGTCAACACGCGGTCGCCGTACGCTTCAAAATACTGCGCCGGTTCGTGAACGTGGTTGCGTTGTTGCACGGTGCCGTTGCCGTCGAGCAGGCTTCTCAATAGCGGATATTGTTTGGTGCCGAGCAGGTGATCAATTTCCGGAATTTCCGCCAGCAGTTCTTCGGGGTGGCGTTCGGCCAAGCAACCGGTGACGATCAACTGCTGGCATTTTCCGCTGGTCTTGTGCCGGGCCATGTCCAAAATGGTGTCGATGGATTCCTTCACGGAAGCCTGCAGGAACCCGCAGGTGTTGACGATGATGATATCCGCTTCACTCTCCTCTGGGGTCAGTTCATAACCGTGGCGCGTGAGATCGCCCAGCAAGGCTTCCGAATCCACTAAATTTTTGGGACAGCCCAGGCTGACCATGCCGATTTTTTTCATTTTTTCCCAAGTTGCGATGAGATGAAGCGCAGGATACCATAAACATCCCGCCCTCTAACGAGGGAGCAGATGGCTGAACTCAGCAATTATGCTCCGCAATGGTTGAGCGCAAGATAAAGTCTGACTATTTGCCTCCCCTGCTAAGGGATCAGCCTTTGACTTTGCGCAGTTTCTTTTCCAAACGCCACACCAATTCGGCGTAATTATTTTTTTTTAGGATTTTGGAAAACTGGGATCGTAGATTATTGGCCATGCTGACGCCGTCCAGAACCACGTCGATCACCCGCCACCGGTCTTGGCTTTGCCACAACACAAAGTCGAGATTGATATTTCCCTCCAGCTGGTGATGCACTTGCAGGGGCACTGTGGCGCGGGACTCTGCCAATTGGCCAGGTCCGTAATTGATTTTCAGCTCGCCAAAAAAACTTGCCGAATTGGGAAATGCCACGTAAATGAACAGCTCGCTCAAAAGTCGCACAAAACTCTCCTGCTGGTTTTTGTCCAGAGTCCGCCAATGTTTGCCCAGAGCTTTTTGACTGATCCGCGGTATGTCCAAATAGCCGAGAGCCACCTGGGAAGTTTTTCTGTTGGCTCGATTTTGCTCGGCGGACAGACTGGGGTCATTTTGGGTTTGCTTGATTTTATCCAGTAATTCCGCCACCGTGCTGGCGGGGCTTTCAGCGCGCACCAGACCCGCTCCGCCGACCAGGAAAAACATCAGCAGGGCCAGGGAGAACCCATAAATTCTGCGAAGAACCCCGACGGAATATGATAAATTGTCTGTCATCAGTTTTATTTGGAAAATGGCATTGTGGGCGATGGTTATTTTTTGATTATACATCAAATCAATTTTATATTTTCGGTGATAAAATTTTCGATGCGTCAGGAGGCCCTACCGGGAAATCCAAAATGCGCTTCTTGAAATCCTATCTTTTGTGGCCCTGGCTTGGCATCCTCGGAATTTTATCCGGAAGCCTTGGGGCCTCTTGGGGTTTGGCCCAACCTTCCTGCCAGTTTTACTCCGGAGAAAAAACTCTCGCGGCTTTGCAAGAACGTCAGGCGGTTCTGGTGAATGGCGACATCGACCCATGCGAATTGGCCAATATTTATTATCAATTGGCTAAAATAACCAGCAGCCCGCAGGCAACCGTTGTCAAAAATCATTATCTGGAACAGTGCATCGAGTCAGCGGAACGAGCTATTCAACAAAACTCCCGAGCCGGTACGGCTTATTTTTTGAGGGGCCTGTGCCTGGGCCGGCAAGGTGAATCGCATGGCCTTTGGTCCAGTCTGAAAATAATCAGTCCCTTTCGTGAAAATATGGAAATCGCTGTGAAGATCGCTCCCGGCATCGACCGAGGGGGTCCACACCGCGCCCTGGGCAGATTGTATTACAAATTACCGGGTTTGCTCGGGGGCGATTTGGAGGAATCCATCTACCACTTGCAACAGTCCATTAAATTTGGCCCAGGATACTGGAAAAATCATTATTTCCTGGCGGCATCGTATTTTTCGTGGTCACGCTACGCTGAGGCTAAAAATACTCTTGCCCAAGCCATGATACTCAGCGCGCAGGACCCCGACCAATCGGACGCGCCGGAGCGGCAACAGAATTTTGAGGATCTGATGGATTCCATCAACGCACAGTGCCCGGACCTCTCATGCTCCATGAATTGAAGATCAGCAAATTTGCCATCATCGAAAACCTGGCGGTCGAATTTCATCCCGGCCTCAATATCCTGACGGGAGAAACCGGAGCGGGCAAGTCCATCATCCTCTCGGCCTTGAACCTCATCCTCGGCGGGCGGGCCGACACCGACTCCATCCGCTCCGGGGAAACTGCGGCCACGGTCGAGGCCAGCCTGCAAGTGACCGACCCCAAAACCCTGCAATTGATCGAGAGCCAGGGGTTTGAAGTGGAAGACGGTCGGGTTTTCATCAAACGCACGATAACATCCAATGGCAAAAACCGGGCCTATCTCAACAACAGCAGTATCACCGTGGCGGCGCTGAGCGAGATCGGCAACCGTTTGATAGACATCCACGGCCAGCACGACCACCAATCCCTCCTGCATCCTGAAACTCATGTCGATATGCTCGATGCCTATGGCCAATTGGCGGATGAAAAAAATCGTTTTGCCGGCCAGTTTGCCGCAGTCCAAAAACAACAGCTGGAGCTGAAAAAAATAGTGTCCACCCAAAGCGCTCGACTGCAACGGCAGGACCTTCTCAATTTTCAGGTGAGCGAAATCGACCAGGCCCAGTTAACGGTGGGGGAGGATGACATCCTGCTCAATGAAAGAAATAAACTGCGCCACGCGGAAAAATTACACCAGGCCGTCGACCGCGCTTTACAAATTTTGAGAGATGCAGAGGATTCTCTACTGGAACGGCTGGGCGTCCTGAATAATGAGCTCACGCCCCTGCCCGAAATCGACGCCACCCTTGAGGACCCATTAAAACGGGGGCAAACCGCCTATTACGAACTTGAGGAGCTGGCCAGCGAATTGCAGGACTACCTGCGCACGGTCGAGTTCCAGCCTGCCCGCCTGGAGGAAATTGAAGATCGCCTGGCGGAGATCAATGGCCTGAAGCGCAAATATGGGGTCGACCTGCCGGCCGTTCTGGCGTACCGCGAAAAAATTGGGGAAGAGTTGAACGCCCTGACTTTCGGAGAAGAGGCAGCCCAGGCCCTGCGTAAAGAAATTCAAGACGCGGAAAAAATATTGTCCAAAGATGCGGTGGCCCTCGCCGAAAAAAGGGAGGCGGTGGCCGAGCGGATGAAAAAAAATGTGGAAAAGGAATTGCGCGATCTCAACATGAAGGACGTGCAATTCGGCGTTCGCTTCAATTACGATGCCGATCCGGACGGGTTCACGATGTTCCGCAAGGCAAAGGTGGTCACCCACGCCAACGGCATCGGCGCCATCGAATTTTTGTTTTCACCGAATCCGGGCGAAAGCCTGCGGCCCCTCGCCAAAATCGCTTCGGGGGGCGAGTTGTCGCGCGTCATGCTGGCTTTGAAATCGATTTTGAATGAGCAGGATGGGGTGCCGGTGATGGTTTTCGATGAAGTGGACAGCGGCATCAGCGGCAAAGTGGCCGATCAGGTCGGCATCAAATTGAAAAAAATTGCCGCCGACAAGCAGGTGTTCTGCATCACCCACCTGCCGCAAATTGCGGGCCGCGGCGGCGCCCACTACCGTGTCCACAAAACAGTTTCCGGGAAACGCACCCGCGCCACCATCACGCTGTTGAACTACGAAGAACGGGTGAAAGAAATCGCTCGCCTGTCCGGCGGTGAAAAAATCACCGCAACCACCCTCAAATACGCCAAAGAGATGATCAAGTAATTTTATTCATCCTCATAGGAACCTCTCCCCTATTCCTCCGCCAGCACCCGGCCCGCCTTATTTGCCCTGGCTCTGCCGGGCCACCGCATCGGCGGCTTTTTGGGCGGCCACCGGATCCCCCAGATAATAATTCCGGATCGGTTTTAAGGCCTCGTCCAATTCGTATACCAGCGGAATGCCGGTGGGGATGTTCAGCTCCACGATGTCCGCTTCGCTGATTTGGTCGAGGTGCTTGACCAGGGCGCGCAGACTGTTGCCGTGGGCGCAGATCAAAACTTTTTTGCCGGACCGGATGGCCGGTTCGATGGTTTCAAAATACATGGGTAGAAAACGGTCCACGGTATCTTTCAGCGATTCGGATTTGGGCAACTCAGCGGCAGGCACATCGGCATAGCGCGGGTCGTTGTGGGGCAGGCGCTCATCATCATCCGGCAAAGGCGGCGGCGGAGTGGCGTAACTGCGCCGCCATATTTTGACCTGGTCCAAACCGTGCTTTTCAGCGGTCTCGGCCTTGTCCAAACCCTGCAATTCGCCATAATGGCGTTCGTTCAACCGCCACGACCGGTGCACGGGAATCCACATCAGATCCATTTCATCCAACACCAGCCACAGGGTGCGGATCGCCCGCTTCAGCACGGAGGTGTAAGCGACGTCGAAGGTCAGCCCTTCAGCTGTGAGCAAACGCGCACCCGCCAAAGCTTCCTGCCGGCCCTGCTCGGTGAGGTCCACATCGGTCCAGCCGGTGAACCGGTTTGCCAGGTTCCACACACTTTGTCCATGCCGCATCAAAACCAGTTTATACATCGCCATCGTCCCGAAAAATTAGTTTGGAATTCATACGTCTCACTAATGAAGAATCGCCTCTGACTGCGGGATTGTAGCGAATCTCAATTGAAAAGGCGACTCTGTGGTCGCATTGCAGATGCTGTCATTTTTCTTGATTATATTAAACAACTTTTCAAAATCGAAATTCGAGGCCAGCGCCCACTCCATAATCCGAATGGTATTGACCCACCAAAGAAAAGTTCTTGGATAAAATATAATCTACGCCAGCAACCCATTCTTCTTTTGATTCCGTGTCATACTCGAAGCGGCCAAAAATCCCCAGTCCGCGGGTCAGTTGCAGGCTTTGGCCGATGCTGACACGAAACTCCCCCTCGGTATCCACACGCAACACACTGCCAAAATTGAAGGGCAAAAGGTATCGCACACCCAAAATTCCGCGCTCATAATCACTGGTGAAGTTACCCCCCACAAAAGCGGTGAAGAAGCGGTTGAAATAACGGTCATAAGCCAGTTCCAGATCGTATTCTGTGCCTTCAACCTTTTGCCAACCGACCTCCCAATCAGCGCTAAAAATATTTTTCGAGTTGCTGACGACCACAACACCGTCCGTCATATGAGACTGAATAGTGCCGTTCGTCCATGAATACCAAGGATCTATGTAGAGTTTTGGACGAATCTCCTTGAGATCGGCATCGATTTCCTTATCCACATAACTGACCACGCGAGCCATACCCGCTTTAGCGTGGTAGAGAATATGGCAGTGAAAGAACCAGTCATTGTATTCATTGCCCTCGAACTCAATGATTTGCGTGGCGAGAGGCGGGACGTCCACCGTGTGTTTGAGTGGTGCGTAATCTCCCTGGCCATTGATCACACGGAAAAAGTGACCATGCAGGTGCATGGGGTGGTGCATCATGGTTTTATTGATCAGTATAAAACGGATGTTTTCTCCATGACGGATGCGGATTACATTGTCAGCAGAAATTACCTCGCCATTCATGGACCAGATATAACGTTCCATGTCGCCGGTGAGGGTCAGGATGACCTCGCGTACCGGATTTTCCTCGGGCAGACTGGAAGGACTGATAGAACGCAGTTTTGAATAGGGAGCCATGGGCCGGCTCGCAGCCATTTCCATGCCACTCATACCCTTCATACCCCCCCCGTCTTTCATACCACTCATACCGGGCATGGTGTGCTCGCCCATTGACATATTCATTTTGTGGAGATCGGATTTTGGAACATTGGGAGTCATGGTGTGCTTGCCCATTGGCATATTCATTTTGTAGAGGTCAGGTTTTGGAACATTGGGAGCGAGCACGCGTTTTCCGTTGCCAATAAATATTGAGGTGTGCCCCGAACCATCCTGCGCGGTTGCCCGCAGTTCGTAGGCGCCATCCTTGGGCACCGTCACCATGAGATCATAGGTCTCCGCAATGGCCATGAGAAACCGGTCCAGATCAACCGGCTGTACATCTTTACCGTCTGCGGCCACAATTTGAACCGGGCCGCCGGCAAACTGTAAATAAAAGTAAGTTGCCGTAGCGGCATTGATAAAACGCAGACGCACCGTTTCACCCGGCAAAGCCGGAATCGTCATTTCGGGTTGTCCATTGGCAAGGAAGCGGTCATAGGCAACATCGGAAATATCCATCGGAGGCATCCTCATCAGACTGCGTTTGAAAACGTCCATCAACGCCCCCTCACGAGCGGCTCCCATCAAGCTTTGCGCCGTACCTTTTTTAAAACTGTAGTAATCACTGCCGCTTTTCAACGTGCGCAAAACTTCGTCTGGATTTTCATCTATCCAATCGGATAAAACGACGACTTCATCCTTATCCGCAGGAATGCGTTCACCACCTTTGGGCGTGATCACTATCGACCCATAAACACCGCGTTGTTCCTGCAAACCGGTATGAGAGTGAAACCAATAGGTTCCTGTCTGTTTGATAGGGAACTCAAACTCAAAGGTTTCACCGGGCGCAATAGGCGGATTGGCCACATACGGCACGCCGTCCTGGCGGTGAGGTAGTAAAATTCCGTGCCAGTGAACAGATGTAGGAACGTCCATGCTGTTGTGAAAACGGATGCGGGCAATATCTCCTGCGCGAAAACGCAGTGTGGGCCCCGGAATAGAATCATTCAGAGACATCGCTCGCACATCTTTGCCTGTGTAATTCACTGTCTTGTAACCAACAGTCAAATCGTACTCAACCACTTTGGCCGCGCTGGGAAATACTATTATGAAATTAAACATCAAGTTGATGGTCAATATTATTTTCCATCGGTTCATCGGCTTACCTCAAAGCTTATACCCTTTTAGCGCCTATCCACCCTATTAAACATTCCCACGGCTGTGATCATACGAGGGCACAACATGGTTCATCGCGCAAGATTTAAAGAGACCTATCCCTTATGAATAATACGGCGATTTTGGAAATCAAATAGAAGAAACGTCTAATTTAAAAATTCTAAAAAAGATTTATCAAACCGAATCCCAAGATTCAGTTTGATAAGATTTGTGAGTTAACTGGAAATTTAAAATTTTGGAGGTGGGGTGGCAGGAATTGACTTGAAGGATTCAAAATAATTCGCGGTCTCCAATGGCTCACCGCAAGTAAATTGGGAGATATTTAAAACGGGAGAATCAATTGAAGCGGGAACAAAACAATTGCTACAGGACATTTGTACAGCGCAATCGGACGTGTCCATATGGTGCATGGGCGAAGCCGACAGGCTAGTGGACAGCAACGCAACCATAATAACCATGGCAACCGCCACTACAATTTTACTTTTCTTTGCCATTTGAAGAATTTTTCGCATTGGATTTTTACAGCTCTTTATAAAAATCGCACTGTCATTATCAGTTATATTATTCCAATTATATCGAATCTCGATTGAAAAGGCGACTGCTTTGGTGACCCACCCTTTATCGATTATATGAAAAATTTCCGATATGGATTAATATAAGCTGTTGGGTGTTTGCTGAAAAAAACGTCGATTTTACCCAATCCAAATCTCAATATTTTTAACTCCGGCTGAAGACCTCTCAACGGTATTGAACCATGGCGGATACGCGCTCCGACGATTATAAACCCCTCCCAAAAGATTTTTTGGAGAAGGATTGGAAAGAGGGGTTTGGGATATTTTATAAAGGCGGCGGTGAATCCGGCGGAAAATTTTTAAAATTTTTGGATTATCACCCCTCCGATTATTCCCATTTGTACAAAGTATTGAGGGAAAAGGACCATCATGAATTCTATGTCCACGAAGAGGAACTCTACAGTTACTACCGCAATTGCCTGGTCAAAAATTTAAAACTGGGCATACTCCAGGAATCGCCGCCGACCCTGGAAGTCTTCCAAAGAATTTATCCCATCGCCATTCGTATCATTAATGACTATCTGGAATTCGAGACCTCCGAGAGAATCCTGACCGCTTTGGAAGAAATTCCAAACCTGCTCATGGAAGCGCAGGCCAGGGAGCCGATTTGCCTGTCGAAAATTTTTGCCATCACTCGTCAGGACAGCCGGGTGGCGACCCACTGCGTCAACGTCGGCTATTACTGCCTCGCTCTGGGCATCGAATTAAAGATGGATCCGAAGGAACTCCGCGAGACGTTTATTGGCGGATTGTTTGCCGACCTCGGCAAAAAATTTATTCCCTCTGCAATACTGCTTAAAGAGAAGGCATTGGATGCCGATGAAACCCAAGAGGTTCACAAACATCCTTCCTTCGGCAGAAAACTGTTGAAAGATATGCGAGGCTTTTCCGACATTGTTTTGGACATGGCGCGGGAGCATCACGAAAATTTTGATGGCTCGGGCTATCCCCACCAGTTGAAAGGCAATAGAATTTCATACCACGGCAGAATCTGTAAAATCATGGACGTATTCAACGCGCTGACCTGCGACCGGCCCTTCCGCCAACGAATGACCCCATTTCAGGCTCTGACCCTCATGAAAGACAACATTCCCGATAGTTTCGATCCCCAACTGCTGACCACGTTTTTTAATGCGATCGCCCTGAAATAACCGGCGGAACGCCGGCGCAAATAGGGCCGCGCTCGGATAGGCGCTCAACAGTTATTGGGCATGATTCATAGTTTTGCCATCTGCCTCCAGATGCAATCTGGGTCACACTCCGCTTGCGTTCAACAATTATGGGGCATAAAATAAAAGCATTAGTCCTCTTGAAAAAAAACGGTCATGTTCATTGAAGTCGAAAACGGGAACAACGTCGATAAAAATTTCAGCATGGTGTACCGCGAAGTGGAAACTCCCCGCGAAGTGTATTGCATCAAGTATTCGGTGGCGGGTGAAGAAAAACCGGTCCAGGTCAGCGGCTGGGATGCGGCGAGCGACCGGCCCTGCCCGGCGTTCGCCTGCCGGGTCGAGGAGTCGGGAGATGGCGTGGCCCTGCTGATTTATGGCGGGTCGGGCGGCATCCGCCTCAAAGAACTCGAAGACGAATCGGAGTGGAGTTGCCAAACCCCCAACCAATGGGGCGAAACCCACCTGGTCTACCCGAAAGACGCCTTCGTCGTGTTCCAGGACGAACTGTAAAACATCCCATCATCAGCCTTCTATTCTTTCCGGTATGAGACTCGCGTCCAGCGCCGTGCCGCAAGTTTTTTCCCGGCAATGGATCAGGTATTCGCGGTTGCCTTTTTGGCCGGTGATGGGCGAGGGCGTGAGGCCGCTCAACACCCAGCCTTGGTCCGCCACAAACGCGTGCAACTCCAGCAGGACTTTCAAATGTTTTTTGCGGTCGCGGATGACACCCTTGTTTTCCACTTCTTCCCGTCCCACTTCAAATTGCGGTTTGACCAGAGCCACTATTTCACCTGCCGGTTGCAACACCGCCATCGCTGGCGGCAGGATCAACTTGAGTGAAATGAACGCCACGTCGATGACCGCCAGGTCCACCGGCTCTCCTTCAATGTCCGCAAGTGCCAGGTGGCGGCCGTTTTTACGGTCGACGATGGTCACCCGTTGATCCGATTGCAGTTTCCAATCGAGTTGACCGTAGCCGACGTCCACCGCGAACACTTTACGGGCTCCGTGCTGGAGCAGGCAATCGGTGAAACCGCCGGTGGAAGCGCCGATATCGACGGCGACTTTCCCCGTTGGATCAATATTAAATATCTGAAGGCCGTGCGCCAGCTTCAGTCCGCCGCGCCCGACGTAGGGGTTAGAGTCTGCCTGAATGTTGAGAGCGACATCTTCCGTGACCAGCCGGCCGGGTTTGTCGATCACGACATCTCCCGCCCGGACCTTACCTGCAAGGATCAAGCTGTGGGCACGCTCGCGGGAGGACACCAGTTTTTTTTTACGAGGAGTTGATCGACGCGGACTTTCTTACTCGGCATCCTTTGCTCCCGTTGGAAACAGGTCTGTCACCAGGTCGCCTTTTTTATCGCGGGTCAGTTTTTCAATTTTCTGTTCCGCCTCGTTCAGTTTTTTGGAACAGACGCGCGACATCTTGATACCTTCTTCGAATATCTCCAGAGATTTGTCGATATCCAGTTCGCCTTTTTCCAGCTCCTCGACGATCTTCTCCAACCGGTCCATCGCTTTTTCAAATTTAATTTCCGCCATAAATGAATTCTCCCATTGATTCCTTATTCTACCGTGTCATCGACCGTACAGTCCAGCTTGCCTTTTGACAACCGGACCTGTACCGCGTCGCCTTTTTTAACTTCGCCACTGGACTTGATCGCCTTGCCGCTGTGGGTGGCGATGCTGTAACCGCGGTCCAGAACCGACAACGGGCTGAGCGCGTGCAGATTTTTCGCGAGTCCCTCGAAACGTTGCCGGTGCAGGCGTCGTTGCGAATCGATTTGCCGGAGCAAGGTGTGGTGCAACCCGGCGCGTTTGGATTCCAAAACCATCAGGACTTTGCCGGGCGAGGCCTGGAACAAGCGATGCGCCACACCGCCCAACCGTTCCCGTTGGACGAGCAACCACTGATCCAACCCGCGTAGCAACCGTTGCGTCCATTCGTCCAACCGCTGGGCCGGGCGTTCCAGAATTTGCCGGGGTTCCCGAAAAAAGCGGCGGTCGATCATCTGTTTGAGCTGATTTTTATGATCGTCTATTTGATCCTGCATGGACATCAACAACTGCTCGGTAAGAGCGCACAGATCGTCTATCGTTTCCTCCAAAACGGGCACCGCCAGCTCAGCGGCGGCGGAAGGGGTCGGCGCCCGCAGGTCCGCCACAAAATCGGCGATGGTGAAATCGATTTCGTGGCCGACGGCGGAGATCACCGGAATTTTGGAGTCGTACACCGCGCGCGCCACCACTTCCTCATTGAAGGCCCATAAATCTTCAATCGATCCCCCGCCGCGCCCGATGATCAACACCTCGATATCAGGGAAACGGTTCAACTCTTTGATGGCCGTGGCAATCTCTTCAGCGGAACCCTCACCCTGCACCTTGACGGGATAAAGCAGAACCGAAACCTTGGGATTTCTGCGCTGGATGATGTTTAAAATGTCGCGGATGGCGGCGCCGGTGGGGGACGTGACCACGCCCACCTTCCAGGGAAACTCGGGCAGGGGTTTTTTGTGCGCGTCATCGAACAGGCCCGCCTTCGACAACTTGTCTTTCAACTGCTCATAAGCTTTTTGCAGAGCGCCGAGGCCCCGCGGCTCCATCGTCTCAACAATGATCTGGTACTCGCCACGCGCATCGTAAACGGTCACCCGCCCCAGCAACAACACCTGGTCGCCATTTTCCGGGGTGAACTTGAGGGCCGACCTCTGTCCACGAAACAGGACGCCGCGAATCTGCGCCTTGTCGTCCTTCAAAACAAAATAGGCGTGACCCGAAGCCACCACACGGTAATTGGAAATTTCGCCTTCGATCCACACCGTGTCAAACGCCGTTTCCAGAATGGAGCGGATATCCCGGGTGATTTCCGAAACACTGAAAACCCGGTTGTCCTCTTCTGCGGAATTGAGATCGGTTTCCTGGGACATGGAATTCGCCGGAAAACTAAAGGTTATGGATTCGCTCGTGCGCGGTCACCGTATTCTGCATGAGCATGGCAATGGTCATCGGTCCGACCCCGCCGGGCACAGGAGTGATGTAGGCCGCCAGCTTGGCCACGGCATCGAAAGCGACGTCGCCCACCAGCTTGCCATCGACCCGGTTGATGCCGACATCAATCACCACCGCGCCTTTCTGAACCATGTCGGCGGTGACAAATCCGGGCCGGCCAATGGCGGCCACCAGAATATCCGCCGAGCGCGCCATGGTTTTCAGGTCGCGCGTCCTGGAATGACAAATGGTGACGGTGGCGTTTCTCTGCAGAAGTAAAAAGGCCATGGGCTTGCCGACAATGTTACTGCGACCGAGAATGACTGCGTGCTTGCCTTCAATGTCGATTTTATAATAATCCAGCATTTCGATGATGCCCGCCGGGGTACACGGCACCAAGGTCTTGTGGCCGCCAGCCAGGTGACCCACGTTGACCGGATGAAAACCGTCCACATCCTTGGCGGGATCGATGGCCTCCAAAATTCGCTGGCTGTTGATCTGCTGGGGAAGCGGCAATTGCACCAGGATGCCATCCACCGCCGGGTCGCGGTTGAGCTCGTCCACCAAAGCCAGCAGTTGCGATTCCCCGGTATCCGCGGGCAGGTTATGGGTGAAGGATTGAAACCCCATTTGCTCACAGATCTTGTTTTTGTTTCTGACATAAATTGCGGAAGCCGGATCTTCGCCCACCAGCACCACGGCCAGTCCCGGCACTTTGCCGGTTTTGGACTGCAGCTCCTGCACGCGGGCCGCCACCCGCTCCTTAATCGTACCCGATACTTTTTTGCCATCAATGAGTTGCATGAAACTATTTTCTCCTGGGGGATACCGGTTGGCATCAGCGACAGAAAATCAGCGCCGAGATCAATGCCATTCTGCCGGACCCAACGCGGTGTCCAATTTTAAAAAAAATTTATAGCGGATCGGCAACGGCAGGTCAAGCGATTCCCAATTCCTTGAGCAACCGGGAAAGATAAGACCGCTGTACACCCAAAATTTTTGCCGCCTTAGTGCGGTTGCCCTGGGTGGACCTGAGAGTGTTGCCGATGAAAGACTGACGAAACATGTCCGTGGCATTTTTCAAGGTGGCGCCCACGTTGACGTCCACCGGCGATTTGGTGGATTCAAAATCGAAAGAATCGGTAGTCAACTCATCCCCGTCTTCCAGTACGATAGCCCGCTCCACCGAGTTCTCCAGCTGGCGAATATTTCCCGGCCAATGATAACCCTCTAAAAACGGCACCAGTCCTTTTTTAAATTTTTTGGAGGGTTGCCCTTCGGGGGTGTGCTTGCGAATGAAATAATGCACCAGGTCCGCGATATCTTCCTGCCGATCCCTCAGGGGCGGCAGTTCAATGTTGATGACGTTGATACGATAGAACAGGTCTTGCCGGAACCGGCCCTCATCAATCATTTTTTGGAGGTCCTGATTGGTGGCGGACAAAATTCGCACGTCCACCTGTACCGTGGTGGTGCCGCCCAAGCGGATGAAGGCCTCTTCCTGAATGACCCGCAAAAGTTTGACCTGCATGTCGACCGGCATTTCACCGATTTCGTCGAGAAACAAAGTGCCGCCGTCCGCCGCTTCAAACAGGCCTATCTTGCGGGAGTCGGCGCCGGTGAACGCCCCTTTTTCGTTGCCGAACAATTCACGTTCCAGAATAGAGACGGGCAAGGCACCGCAACTGATCGACACAAAAGGTTTGGTCTGCCGGGAACTGAGATCGTGGATGAGATGCGCAAACAATTCCTTGCCGGTACCGCTCTCGCCTGTGATCAAAATGGAAGCCTTCGAGTGGGCCACCTTTTCCGCCTGCTTGATGCTTTTCATGATGGCCGGGCTTTCTCCCACAATGGAGTATTGCTGGCGATATTTTTCCTGAAGCCGGTCGAACTCCTCACCCAATTTTTCGTTGCTCTTCGTGACCTGAAAAAATATCGCCATCATTCGCGCAAACTGGCTGAGAGTGGCCGTATCGCTTTCGCTGAAAGGACTGCCATCCTTCTTGTCCAAAAATTGCACAACGCCTATCACCTTGTTGTTCAGCTTCAACGGTAGGCTGACAATGGACGTCACCTCCATATCTGTCTTTTCGCTGACTTCGCTGAGCCAGCGATCGTCATTGCGCACGTCGTTGGACACGATCATCTCACCCGTGTTGGCCACGATACCCGCCAACCCCACTCCTTGCGGGATATCCACCACAGTCAATTGACTGCTGGCCGGACCGGAAGCCTGATAAAATTGCAGGTTGTTGGTTTTTGCATCCAGCATCAGCAGAGAAGCGTTTTTGGCGCCGACCACTTGCAGGGCGGTTTCCAACACCACGTTCAACAGTTCATCGACCTCTTCAAAAGTGGTCTGAAACAGGGAAGAAATCTTGCGGAGCGTCATGATGTTGGCAAATTGAGTAATTTGCTTCATAATCCCAACCTTGGTGGTTTCTCTTTGAAAAAGGCCTTATTGGAAGGAAGTATACACTATTTAAAATATATATGGAAAAACATACATTAGTGGTAAATTAGTAATATTACGTTTGTTTTTATATGATTATTGTTAAATAATTAGCCAAAATGAATCAAAAAGCACAAAAATTTTAATATTTTATCGAATTTAATCGAGTAATTTTCCCTGATTGTGGCATTTAAAATGAATTCCGACCTTAAAAAACACGCGATTTCCTGCCTGGCGATCCTCCTGCTCGGCGTCTTCGCTTATTTTGGAACCTTAGAGACGCCTTTCCTGTTTAATGATGAGCAAACAATCCTGGCGCCGCCCTCTGCCAGTAATGCTGAATCCGGTTGGATCGCAAGTATGTTCAGCCAACCCATCCTGGCGGCGGTTTTTTCTATGAACCGTGCCGTGAGTGGTGCGGAGGCCTGGAGCTACCACGCGGTTAATCTTTTTATTCACCTGGCGGTCGGGCTTTTATTTTATTTTCTGGTCCGGCAGTGGGTTCGGCTCGCGCCCCCGGAGCAGAGGGCGAGCCTCGACCGTCTGCCTCTTTTCGCCGCCGCGATTCACATCGTTCACCCGTTCAACACGCAGGCGGTGATTTATATTTCCGACCGGTCTTCATTACTGGTGACGTTGTTTTATCTGGCCGGGTTGTTAGCCATACTGATCTTCCTCAATCACCAAGCCGCGCCACGAACCCGTTCACGGGTGACTGTGGGGTTGGCGGTATTATTTTTTCTGCTGGGGTGCGGCACCAGCGTGGTCGCGGCAACCCTCCCCTTGATGGCGGCCATTTATCTGATCTTCACCACCACGCGTCAACAAAGGGATGTGGCCTTGATGATGGCCGTTCTGTCGCCGTTGATTTTTTATGTACTCCTGCGCATTCTTGGCTTGGAAAATCCGTTCTCCACCCCCGGTCAGCTACCGCCATCGCTGGAAGAACGGGCGCTGTACATGATGATCCAGATCAAGGCGTTCACTTTTTATTACCTGCCAAAATTTTTTCTGCCGCTTGACCTGAGTTTCGTTCCCTATGTTCGGAAAATCACCACGCTCGCTGATTGGCAGTTCATCTTGTCGGCGGTTGGCATCGGCCTCGGAGTTCTGGTTTTCAAATTTACGAAATCGGCAGTGATCCGATGGGTGCTTCTCTGGGTCGTCATCACCCACCTGCCGGCGTCCAGCCTGACACCTTCAGACCCGGTGGTTTCCGAAGCGCGATTTTACCTGCCTGGGCTGGGCCTGTCTTTTCTGCTCGCCTTTGGATTTTTACGGGCTTCCCAAAAACTTGGCGCGGCCCGGCCTGCCATCAGCAACCTGGGCATGACCAGCATCATTGCCTTGCTGTTCTTGCTCACCCTGAACCGGGGGCTCGACTACCGCACGCCGCTC
>SMVA01198755.1_pt1 | contig 30345 bp, 28 predicted proteins | sample 2456451 | NCBI WGS metagenome assembly SMVA01 (sample SAMN11095933, study PRJNA526329) | marine sediment metagenome | biome: Marine sediment; feature: Surficial sediment; material: Deep marine sediment; isolation source: Hadal surficial sediment | place: Pacific Ocean | collected 2014-05 | depth... | reverse complement strand
ACAGCTTCTCCTATGACATCTTTTCCCAGGTAGCGCAGGCTATTCGGAACCCCGAGGGCACCGACCCGATGGACGGGCTGGAGGCCGAGCGCCTGATTGCCTACGGAGAGAGCCAATCTGCCGGTCGTCTCGCCACCTACGTCAATGCCATCCACCCCCTGTATAATAGCTTTGACGGTTACATGATTCACAGCCGCGGGGATGGCAGCGAGGCTCTGTCGCAGGAGCCGTTGGCAAATATCTACGCTCCTGAAGCGACCCTTGTGCGAACCGACCTCAACGTACCGGTATTCACGTTCGCCACGGAAACCGACGTGCTGGGGTTAGGCTTCTATAAAGCACGCCAGCCAGACACTGACATGTTACGCACCTGGGAGGTTGCGGGCACCGCCCATGTCGACTACTACACCTCTGTGACCGGCCGCGACGATACCGTCGGCGAGCCTGTCTTTGCCTCTGTAGTGGAAGAGCGCACAATACCCGGCTTCATCACCTGCGATCTGCCCATGAATAATGGCCCTCAACACTATGTGTTCAACCGTGCGGTGCAAGCACTCAATGATTGGGTCGCGAACGGCACACCGCCAGCGCAGTCACCGCAACTGGAGCTGAATAGCGAAGGTTCGGACTTTCTTTATGACGATCTGGGCAATGTGCGCGGCGGCATTCGCACCCCGTACGTCGACGCCCCCTCGGCTATTTTACTTGGCGAAGCGAACTCTGGCGCAAGCTTTTGCTCGCTGTTTGGCAAAACCCGCCTGTTCAGTGCCCAGCAGATGGCCAGCCTCTATGTGGATGAAGCGGGCTATGTGCAGGCGGTCACCGATGCCGCCAACAGCGCAGTGGCAGCAGACTTCCTGCTGCGCGAGGACGCCGACGCCATCATCGCCTGGGCCCCCCAACAGTGGCACTCACAGGTGAGCGAGTAACGAAGAAAAACGGCTTTGCGAACGGCCCAACCGAGGCTACATCAACGCAGACGCTCATCATGGCGGCCCGCGCAAAGGACTGCGTCGAGTTGGGGGGTGGTTTCTGGTGTGGTCTGCAGGTGATTGGGGTCTTGCTATGGATACGATGAACTGAGATGCTTGCCATCTTTCATTTGTTGCTAAAGATAGCCAATAAAATCAAGGCGATCGAGTATTCAGGAGGGACAATTTTCCAAGGGTCTTCGATCATCGATATTACCAAACAGCGGGAGAAAAAACTATGTGTGATGAGTTCACTGAAAAGGACAACGATGGATATTTTCGCAAACAGGGCCAGACCCGTCGCGAGTTCAATAAACTTGGCATGGGTGCAGTCTTGGCAATGATGCTGCCACCGGTTGCCAACGCGTTGGAGCTTGTGGAGGATGATGTCCTTGTCGAAACACCGGATGGAATGGCGGATTGCTATTTCGCGCATCCGGCAAGTGGAGCACATGCAGCAGTTATCATCTGGCCCGATATCATGGGTATTCGTACCTCGTTTCGCATGATGGGTAAACGCATGGCAGAGTCAGGCTATTCGGTGCTGGTCGTGAACCCCTACTATCGCACCGCGAAGGGTGCGGTGATTGAGGATGGCGAATCGTTCGGCGACCCCGAGGTACGAAAGCGTCTGATGCCACATGCCCGGTCATTGTCCCCTGAAACCTGCGTGACAGATGGTCGCGCTTTTGTAAACTACCTTGATAAGCAGCCCTCGGTTGATACAAGCAGAAAAATCGGCACAACCGGTTATTGCATGACGGGTTCCTATACGATGCGCCTTGCCGCTGCCATGCCAGAGCGAATCGGTGCCGGTGGCTCGTTCCACGGCGGTGGCCTTGCATCTGACGCCGCCGACAGTCCTCATTTACTCGCGCCACAGATAAAGGCCGGCATGCTTATCGCAATTGCTGCAAACGATAACGAGAAAGATCCCAACGCCAAAGTGCTTTTACGCGAAGCATTCGACAGCGCCGGCGTCAACGCGGAAATCGAAGTCTACGAAGGCACGCTGCATGGCTGGTGCCCACCTGACTCAAGGGTTTACAACAAAGCCCAGGCAGAGCGTGCATGGAGCCGGCTGCTGGCCCTGTTCGAGCGTGAACTGGCCTGATCGTACTGTCTGGTTAAATAACGCCAGGCGCTTGAAACGTAAACACCGAGGCTACGGCGATATGATCTTCTAGAGAATGTTGTATTACCCGGCGTATAGCGAGCAGGGGGCAGTGAGCACTACCCCCGAGTAGAATCTACTTCACCGCCCACATAGAGCCAGCGACCGTTGAAGCTCTGGAACACCGACTTTTCATACAGTACTTGCTTGTCCCCTTGGTCGTTGTGAAACCATGCATTAAATTCAACAGTACCCTGTTCTCCCTTCTGGGATTTGATGAGTATCTCTAATTCAACTCAATCACAGGCGCACAGCACTTTTCAAAAAGCTTACTGCTGCCGCAAACGCAAGAATTAGTCATTTGATTACAAATTTATCAGTTAACAATGATGGGTAATGCCATTGTAACAACCCGGAAACGACGGTCGAGGGGCGCTATGAAAAATAAACTTCCACTGGCCGATACCCTGGAGTTGCTTGCAAGTAGGATCCGTGTGGTGATCAAGGCGAGAACCCGAATGATCTATGTGCAGCATGTTCGCCGGGTCTGGTGTATCTTTGCAGTGTAGTGGCAATCGAAAAAAAAGATGGGCTAAATTATGCGCAGTATGATCGATGAATTCCGAATTGTTCCGGCGGGCCACTGCGGCAGTGGCGCCATGCGTAACCTGATCTACCACTACTGTAGCCTTGACCTGGACGAGGGTGTGGTTTTCGGCCTGGGTGCCGGTCTCGATACGGTGTACTTCGACTACCCGGGCGCGCAACCGCCGTTCATGCTGTTTGGCCGTGGCTCCACCATGGAGGCAGATCTTGCCGAGACTCTGGGACTGGATTATCACGAGTCCATACAAACCGATAACGAGCTGGCTTGGGCGGAAGTCCGCGAAGAAATCCTGGCCGGGCGGCCCACCATGCTCTCGGGCGACATCTACTACCTGGATTATCGCGAATTCAAGGTACATTTTCCTGCCCACCGTTTTATCCTCTTGGGTTTCGACGAGGAGAAAGGCGAGTGCTATATCGCTGACCGTGTCAATAAATACCCCGAAACCTGCTCTTTGGAGGCACTGACAAAAAGCCGTAACCCGGCAAGCGCCATTTCCACTCACAACCTATGGGGTAAGTTTAGTAGTGGCGCCCAGCGCAATCCATTGCCGTTGGCATGCGGTATAGCGCTGCGTAAAACCGTCGAACGTATGCAGGGTATCGACCAGTCCCAGCTAACAGGCATGGCAGCCATGACGGACAGTCCCGGCTCAGTGGCAACCGGATTGGAAGGTATGCGTACTTTCATCGAACGCCTGGGCCACTGGCCGGATTTGCCCGACGCCGCGGACCACGCACAATATGTGGATAACGCCATCATCAAATTCGGCACTGGTGGCGGTTTTTTTCGAAATCACTTTGCGGTTTTCATGCAGTGGGCAAAAAAACAGCGGCCTGACCTGGTCACTCAAACTACCGTGGACCTGGCCGAGCAAGCCGCACTCGAATGGAATGGACTGTCGCCGACTATGAAGTTACTGATAAGCCGGCCCCGTGACCAGGAGCTATGGCAGCAAGCCAAAGCGCAGGGGGAATCAATTTTCGAAACAGAATATGCCCTGTTCAACTTTCTGGGCGATACAGTGTTGCGCAACACAGGAGCCTAAAAATTTAGATGAAGGGTCGCGTGATGGATAACCGAAAGGCAGTCTACGAGGCGGCAAGGGCAATTAATCCCAAGCGCTGGAATCAGGCTACCAGAGATTGGAATCTGCCGGAGAAAGTCTGGCTAAATCCGGAGAAAGAATGTGACGACATAGAACTCGCCGCATAGACAGACGCGACAACTACCTTGATAAACAGCGTTTTCAAGGTGTGGAAAAGTTAAGTTGTCGATACCCGGCCGACAGTATTGTCAAGTGTTGTTTCATCCACAGCGCTGTGGAAGGTCTTGTGCAGCTTGTCATTGTTGTAACTTTCGAGCTCAACATCAAAGCCCCAAAGTCGGCGCACGTGTTGTAACATCACAACACAGGAGGCCTCGTCCAGAGGGCGACCATTATACATTGTGTGGCGCAACTTCAAGGTTCGATCACCTTCGGTATCGACCTCATAGACCTGGATGTCGGGCTCCAGCGTGCTTATGTCATACAGTGCTGACAGCGCTTCTCGCACGGCCTGGTAACCCGATTCATTGTGAATTGCCGAGACTTCAATATGATCCTTTTTATCGTCGTCCACCACACAAAACAGCTTCAAATCGCGAATCACCTTGGGTGACAGAAACTGCAGGATAAAACTCTCGTCTCTAAAATTACACATGGCAAATTCCAGGGTGTCACGCCATGGACTGCCCGCTATATCGGGAAACCACTGCCTATCTTCATCTGTGGGAGCCTCACAGATGCGTCGGATGTCCTGCATCATGGCAAAACCCAGCGTATAGGGATTAACACCATTGTAGTACGGTGAGTCAAATCCAGGCTGGTACATCACATTGGTATGGTGTTGCAGAAACTCCAGCATAAACCCGTCGTTCACCAGCCCCTCCAGGTAGAGTTGATGAATAATGTGGTAGTGCCAGAAACAGGCCCAACCCTCATTCATCACCTTGGTTTGTCGCTGTGGGTAGAGGTAGCGCGCGACCTTCCTGACGATGCGGATTATCTCCCGCTGCCAGGGTTCCAGCAGTGGCGCATGCTTTTCAAAAAAGTAGAGCAAGTTCTCCTCCGGCTCCAGGGGAAAACACACTTTCGATTCCGCAGTACCGGCGTTTTTTTTGGTCGGGATAGTACGCCACAAATCGTTGACCTGTTGCTGTAGCTGTTCCTCGCGAATGCGCTGTTGTTTTTTTTCTTCCGCCACCGATATCGGCGAGGGGCGTTTATAGCGATCCACACCCTGATTGATAAGCGCGTGGCAGGAGTCCAGAATAAACTCCACCGCCTCCAGGCCATGACGTTCTTCACAGCTCGCGATGTAGTTACGGGCGAATACCAGGTAGTCAATGATTGACTCGGCATCGGTCCAGGTGCGAAACAGATAATTGCCCTTGAAAAAGGAATTATGGCCATAACAGGCATGGGCGATGACCAGAGCCTGCATGGTCATACTATTTTCTTCCATCAGGTAGGAAATACAGGGGTTGGAGTTAATTACAATCTCGTAGGCCAGCCCCATGCGGCCACGCTGATATTGCTGCTCACTGCTCAGAAAATTCTTGCCATAGGACCAGTGATGATAATTGATTGGCATGCCCACCGAGGCATAGGCATCCAGCATTTGCTCGGAGTTGATAATCTCGATCTGGTTGCGGTAGGTGTCCAGCTTAAAATCATCCGCGATGCGAGCGATTTCGGTGTGATAGCTCTCCAATAGGGCAAAGCTCCACTCAGAACTGGTAGAGATTGGCGTCCGCGATGAAGTCTGGACGACACTCATACTGTGTCCTTGCTGAACAACTCCCGGAATACCGGGAAGATATCCTCTGGCCCCTTAATCGTTTGCATGGCAAAGGTGCCGGGGTGCTGGTCGGCGATGGCTTGGTAGGTTTGCCACAGGGGCTTGGGTGAATCTTCGCATATTTCGATATAGGCGTAGTATTGAACCCAGGGCAGCAAGTGCGTCAACCGACTGGCACAATGCTCCGCATCATTCGGCCAGTTATCACCATCGGAGGCCTGGGAGCCATAGATATTCCACTCTGAGAGGGGATAGCGTCGTTTAATAATATCGATCATGAGTTCCAGCGCGCTGGATACCACCGTGCCGCCTGTTTCACGGGAATAGAAAAACTCTTCCTCATCTACCTCATCGGCCCGGGTATGGTGACGGATAAACACAACTTCGGTTTTTTCATAGTGGCGCTTTAGAAACAGGAACAACAGGATAAAAAAACGCTTGGCCAGATCTTTGGTCGCCTGGGTCATGGAACCGGACACATCCATCAGGCAGAACATGACGGCCTTAGAGCTGGGGATCGGTTCATCCCGTTGGCGGTGATAGCGAATATCAATATCATCCAGAAACGGAATCCGGCTCAGCTGTGCACGCAAATCCTCAATGCGCAGCAACAAACCCTGCGCTGCGGGAGTAGCCGGGTCGCCATAGCCGTCCAGCTCTGCTTCCAACTCACGCAACTCCCGACGCTTACCGGCGCCCAGTGCTATCCGTCGGGCGACGGCCGAGCGCATGGATCGGGTAATGCTGATATTGCCCGGTGCGCCATCGGCGCTGAAGCCCGCCCGAACCCGCTTGACCTCATCACTGCCGGTGAGTTGACGCTTGCTGAGGTTGGGCAAGGCCATATCCTGAAACAGAAAATCGAGAAATTCGTCCCGGGTCAGCTCGAACACAAATTCATCAACTCCCTCCCCCTGGTCACTGCCCTGCGCGCCGCCACCGCCTGCCCCCCCGGGGGGGCGCTGCAGCTTGTCACCGGGAATAAATTCCCGGTTACCGGGCAGCACATGGGTGTGTTTACCCCCCGGGCCGTGATGAAAAAAGGGTTCATCGGTGTCGCCACGGGCAATGCCCACCTTTTCGCCCTGCTCGGTGTCGGTAATGCTGCGCTCACCCAGCTTTTTTTTTACAGCGTCCCGAATCTGCTTGCGATAGCGGCGCATAAAACGTTGTCGATTGACCGCGCTCTTGTTCCCAGGGTTTTCGCGCCGGTCAATGAAGAAGGTCATTGCGACTTCCTGACTCGCAAATACCATTCAGACAGCAGCCGCACCTGTTTCTCCGTATAGCCGTGGGCGATCATACGCTGCAGGAAATCCTGGTGCTTTTGCTGATCCTCGGTCGAGGCCTTGGCATTGAAGGAAATAACCGGCAGTAAATCCTCGGTACTGGCAAACATTTTTTTCTCTATCACCGAACGCAGCTTCTCGTAACTGGTCCAGGCCGGGTTATTGCCCTCGTTATTGGCCCTGGCGCGCAGCACAAAATTGACAATCTCACTGCGAAAATCTTTGGGATTACTGATGCCGGCCGGCTTTTCGATCTTCTCCAGTTCGTCATTCAGGGCCCCACGGTCGAGGAATTCGCCGGTGTCCGGGTCGCGGTATTCCTGGTCCTGCACCCAGAAGTCCGCGTAGATAACATAGCGGTCGAACAGATTCTGGCCATACTCGGAATAGGACTCAAGATAAGCGGTCTGAATTTCCTTGCCGATAAACTCTACATAGTTGGGGGTAATGAACTCCTTGATGAAATTCAGGTAGGCGTCGTGTATCTCGCTAGAAAACTGTTCCTGTTCGATCTGATTTTCCAGGACATACAGCAGGTGTACCGGGTTCGCGGCCACTTCATTGGCATCGAAGTTGAACACCTTGGACAATACCTTGAAGGCAAAGCGAGTGGAGAGACCCTCCATGCCCTCGTCGACGCCGGCGTTATCTTTATACTCCTGAAGTGACTTGGCCTTGGGGTCTCTGTCTTTCAGGTTCTCACCGTCATAAATTCGCATCTTCGAGTAGATATTTGAGTTTTCGGGATCCTTGATGCGGGACAGTACTGCAAATTGCGCCAGCATAGTGAGCGTATCCGGCGCGCAGGGTGCGCCGTACAGCGAACTGTTCTGCAACAGCTTTTCATAAATTTTGACCTCTTCGCTTACCCGTAGGCAGTAGGGCACTTTAACGATATAGACCCGGTCTATGAAGGCTTCATTATTGCGATTATTGCGGAAATTCTGCCACTCTGCCTCATTGGAGTGGGCCAGAACAGTGCCCTGGAAAGGAATGGCGCCGATGTTCTCTGTGCCGTTATAGCTGCCCTCCTGGGTGGCAGACAGCAGCGGGTGCAGCACTTTAATGGGTGCCTTGAACATCTCTACGAATTCCATAATGCCCTGGTTGGCCCGGCACAGGCCACCGGAGTAACTGTAGGCATCGGTGTCGTGCTGTGAATAGTGTTCTAACTGGCGGATGTCGACCTTGCCGACCAGGGTGGAAATATCCTGGTTGTTCTCGTCACCGGGTTCGGTTTTGGAAATAGCCAGTTGGTTGAGCACAGAGGGGTAGAGTTTCTGCACCCGGAACTGGCTTACATCGCCCCGGAACTCCTCCAGCCGCTTCACCGCCCAGGGTGACATAATGCTCTTCAGGTAGCGCAGGGGAATACCGTATTCTTCTTGTAGAATGTCGGCATCCTCCACCGGATTGAACAGTCCCAGTGGCGATTCAAACACCGGCGATCCCTCCAGGACATAAATGGGTTGCTTCTCCATCAAGGCCTTGAGTGTCTCCGCCAGGGATGATTTACCCCCGCCCACCGGGCCCAACAGGTAGAGAATTTGTTTGCGCTCCTCCAGGCCCTGTGCGGCGTGACGAAAATAGCTGACGATATTCTCAATGCATTCCTCCATACCGAAGAAATCGCTGAAAGCAGCGTATTGTTTGATAACTTTGTTAGAAAAGATGCGACTGAGACGTGAGTCTTTGGAAGTGTCTACCAGCTTGCGCTCGCCGATTCCCAACAGCATTCTCTCCGCCGAGTTGGCATAGGCCGAGGAGTCGTTGCGGCACAGCTCAAGGTACTCCCCGAGACTGTATTCTTCCACCTGCAGAGACTCAAATCGTTCCTGGAACTGGGTAAATATCGTCATAGGGCACCTCCCATGTATACCCATTAGACATACCGATGCGCGATACAGTCAACACTTCAGACAAAATATATGGAAAAATATCAGCGAGGCCAGCGCGCTAAATAGCTTTTTGGCCTAAGCGACTTACCTAGATATACGTTAGAGTTTTAAGGCAGTGCCCGGCTCGAACAGCAGCTAGGCGTCTCCCCGCGGTTCATTACATTAGAACTCCCCATGGGTACTAATGTGGAGGACGGCAAGATAGACTTGAAACTCACGGTTTCAATTTACGAAAGGACCCTAGAGTGGCATACGATCTGACCGGTAAGATCAAACTGATTCAAGACCCGATGAGCTTCGACAGCGGCTTCAAGAAGCGCGAAATGGTCGTCATCGTTGAAGATGGCAACTACGCCCAGGAAATCAATCTCGAGTTCGTGCAGGACAAGATAAGCCTGCTGGACAACCTGCAGCCCGGGCAGGAAGTGACTGTCACTTTCGATATTCGCGGGCGGGAGTACAACGGGCGGTATTTCAATAATCTCCAAGGGTGGAAAATCTCAGTCACCGGGGACCTACCCGAAAACCTGCCAGGAAACCAGTTCTCAGCGCCCTCTGGTACAGCTCAAGCTGAAATCGAGGACGACGACATTCCATTCTAGCTCCGGTATTGTTGATTTACATGATGGATTGGCCCATTTTGTCGGGATTTTGCATTCAATTACTGACCCGCACAGAATCAAAAATATGTCATACTTTCAATAAGTTAACCACCTGGGGTGGGGCAGTAGTGCGGGGCAAAAGTGGGTCAGACTTCCACGCAAATCAACAACAACGTCAGCACCTCCCGGTGCCGGCAGGAATCCCACCTGCCTGATTTGGCTACAGGTGAATGTAGCTAATATAGACATGTTTATATATACAGTTATAGTGTACTGCATGCACTCATCACACACGTATGCGGGAGCAACCATGGAAATTGTTCAACGAAACTCAGGGGCGGACGACCGGCGTATGTGGCTGAATGTGAATAACCGCGTACGCATCAGTGGTCCGGCCGTGAAACGGGTGTATCGGCAGGGTATCAAACTCACTGACCTCGGTCTTGTACTGCAATATGGTGAGCGACTTGTCGAGGGTTACTACCTGAGCGACAAGGCCCTTAACCAGGCGCTCACAAATCTGTGCGATGCCAAGTACCCGGGGGTTCGGGAGCGCCTGAAACAGTTGCGCAACCTGGTGGTGGTAGAAATGATGGGTACTGTTCTTGCGATTTACCGCATGCAGGGCAGCGATTTGGCGGAGGATGGACCTCTGCAGCACGAATTTGTCCTGCACTAGCGGAAGTATCTCTTGGCGAGTTCAGAATTGGTCTTCCGCCGGCAGCCGTTTGAACTATACTAAAACCATGTCCTGGCCACAGCTACAGCCCGCAGGAGTCGTCACCATGCCCACCTATGAATTCGAATGCAAGAAATGCGGCCACAGGTTCAATCTGATGGAGTCCGTCACCGAGCACGATAAGCACCGGGAAAAATGCCCCCGCTGCACCGGCGCTGAGGTTCAGAGCCTGATCAGTGCCACTAATGTGAAAACGGCCAAAAAGTCCTAGAGAGGGTTTTCGGTGGCCCCTAAGAGCGCGCTCAGGCGCGGTGGACACCAATCGACGAAAAAACGATGAGGTGGAGATGGGAACCGTAACAAATATCGTCTGCCCGAAATTCGCGATCGGTGAACTGGTACAACACCGGCTATTCGACTATCGCGGTGTCATTGTCGATGTCGACCCACGTTTCCAGGGGAAGGAGGAGTGGTATGACGCGGTTGCACTATCCCACCCCCCGAAGAATAAGCCCTGGTATCACGTGTTAGTCGATGAGGCCGCCCATTCTACCTATGTAGCCGAAAGAAATCTGGAGTCGGATAAGAATACCGACCCGATTAGCCATCCGATGCTCTCGCACATTTTTTCTCGGCTCGAAAATGGACGCTATATCCGGCGCGATCCAGTCATGTGATCACACCAGATTTTGGGGAGAGGTGGCCCCGATAATCTGAACAGCGCTACAAGTGGATTCAGAGGTGGGGATGAGGGTCTACAAGACCAGTGAGAGCTGCGCCATTTTCTAGTGTCGTGAATCAGGTATCCGGTCCCCTTACCTGACTCATAGCAGGCGTTAGGCTGGTAAGGTCGGAGTCTCAGTTTCCGCCTGAATGTATGTCTATCTGGAAGTCGTCCGCGTCCAGATGGCAGGGGAACTGCTCACGATACTGCCTCAAGCTCTGACCGTTCAATACTAGCTGTGCAGTGCCTCTGTCATTTTTCAGGTCCCCAATAACCACGCCGTCCCCGGCTATGGCCAGACTGTCTCCGGAGTACTCCAGGCCGTTTGCATCGCTACCGACCCGGTTTACACCAATCACACAAGCCTGATTTTCGATTGCCCTGGCAATGAGTAGCTGGCGCCAGTGCATACAGCGCTCAGCGGGCCAATTGGCAACATAGAGCAGCAGGTCATAATCATTCCTGTTGCGGCTGAATACTGGGAAACGCAGGTCGTAGCATACCTGTAAGTTGATACGCCACCCTCGCCAGGGGATAACAATGCGTTCTCTTCCCGATTGATAGCGACTATCTTCGCCGGCCATACGAAACAAATGGCGCTTGTCATAATGGTGAACCTGATCGGGTGTGGCAAATAACAGGCGGTTATATATTCCCGAATTTTCCTTAACCGCAATACTACCTGTCACCGCACAATCGTGAGTTTGGGCAAGTTGTTGTAGCCACTGCTGGGTCTGTCCCCCGGGGGTCTCGGCATTTTTCAGCGCATTCATGGAAAAACCGGTCGTGAACATCTCGGGCAATACGATCAGGTCAGTGGCCTTGGTGAGGGTGTTGATAAGCGCTTCGATCTGCCGCCGATTATCCTCCGGGTTTTCCCAGGCGAGCTCGCATTGAACAAGTGTGACGGATAGGTTTTCCATGTTTAAAGTTTGCACAGAATCTCAGCAGCCTTCAATAAGACATTGTCATTCTTGGCGAAACAGAAACGCAAAAATGTCTGCCGCGGTCCATCTTCATAAAATACTGAAATGGGGATGGAGGCTAATCGATACTGGCAGGTCCAGTCCCGGGACAACGTTACATCCGGCTCGGTACTGATGGCGCGGTAATCCAGCAATTGAAAGTAGGTGCCAGCGCTGGGGGCTATCATAAAGCGTGAGTTCTCCAGGGCCCTGCAAAACAAATCCCGTTTGTTCTGGTAAAAAGTAGCCAGAGTTCCCGGGTAATCGGGTTCCTTTTCCATGAAATCGGCAAGAGCAAGTTGGATAGGCGTGACCGCTACAAAGGTGACAAACTGGTGTACCTTACGCAGTTCTGCAGTGAGAGCCGGGGGCGCAATGCAGTAGCCTGTTTTCCAGCCCGTTACACTGTAGGTTTTGCCAAATGAAAAAATAGCAAAGCTACGGGCGCGCAGGCCGGGTAGTTGTAATACGCTGATGTGCTGCTTACCATCGTAGACCAGGTGCTCGTAGACCTCGTCACTTATCACCAGTAGATTGTGCTTTTCGGCCAAGCGCTCTAATTCAAGCAGGTCTTCCAACGACAGGGTACTGCCGCTGGGATTGTGGGGTGAGTTGATGATAATCATTCTGCTGCGCGCGGTAATGGCCGATTTTACCCGGGCCCAGTCGATCGAAAAACTGCCCTGTGACAGGGGGATGTGCACGGTAACGCCGCCGGCCAATGTTATTGCGGGTTCATAGCTGTCGTAGCAGGGGTCAAAAACAATGACCTCATCACCGGGGCTGATGCAGGCGGCAGTAGCGCAAAATATGCCCTCTGTTGCGCCCGGCACTACGGTGACTTCTGTATCTGGGTCACAGTCGATACCCCGGTACTGGCCGAGTTGCAGGGTGATTTGCTCTCGTAATGCCAGTACACCGGCCATTGGGGCGTATTGGTTATGCCCATCCATAACTTGTTTCGCCAGTGATTCTCGCAGTGCCCGGGGGGCATCAAAGTCGGGAAACCCCTGGGATAAATTCAGCGCGTCATGTTTTGCCGCGAGTGCGGACATGGTAGTGAATATCGTAGTACCCACGCGAGGCAGTTTACTTTTCAGATTGAGAATATCGGTGCGCCTGTCTTTGCTGGTATAGCCATTGCGGTTGTTCATAGTATCTATCCTCACCCATGTTTGGATTTAATGATAGACAGTTACACAAAATTCAGGACATCCTCTTAAAATTTTATGGACAGCAATATGCTTGCTCCCGCCGATAGACCGTTGGAGTATCTACATTGACAGCGGCCTTCTGCGGCGAACTCGTGCCACAGGACTCTTTTTCATCATTATTTACCTTGATCTTTGTGCCCGGGGGTTTATGATCCCGCTCCGAATCTAGGCTAAAAAGGCTCCCGACCATGCGCCTGTTTTCACTGTTACTATGCCTCTTCGCGCTATTTGCGTTCAATACCCAGGCCGATACTGAGACCGTTTTCTACGACGAATACGAGGTCAACGGTCATCCGGGATACCTCTCCGCCTGGGCCGTCCATGGGCCACTGGACAAAGTTCTACTCATTGTGCCCGGCTTTGACACCAACAATAATTCCCAGCCCGCAGACGAGTTGTTCGACAGTTTTGCTCCCGTTATCGACCAAATGGGCCGACAGGGCTGGGACGTCATACTTTTTGACTATGTCGATGGCGCAATTGATTTGAAGGCCAATGCTGACAACCTGGCCCGGTTCATCGAATACTTGGATAGCCAGGCAAGTTCCGATTACCACCTCGCGATACTGGGCGGTTCAATGGGCGGCATCGTCACGCGTACTATGTTTGTGCAGGAAAACGACGATATGGGGGTGGATACCTATGTTTCGCTGGATTCTCCTCACTGGGGCGTTTATCTAAGTGAGTGGGCAGGCGACCTGGCTGCCATGGCCATCGACTATGAAGCCGCTCATCAAATGCACAATGGCGACCCGGCCTATGAGGAGCACTACGGCTGGTTGCGGCGGGTTGAGCGAACCGGGAAATTCAAGAGAAAAGTTAATCGGCCGATGAACACGCTGGCGATTGCCCTAAGTGATGGGAGTGATGGGTGGTGGAAGATCGGCTGGGATGATCTGTTTCTTCACAACAAATACTATCCCGTATCCTCATTTGTCGACGTGTCGGGTATGCGCTCGACCTACATGCCTTACCATTCAACGGCGTATCTACACAATATCAAGACTAAAAAGAAGGTGCGATTTGGCTACACGCGCTATAGGTATCGCAACCTAAAGTCGCGCTATTTTGATGCCGTTATTGCCAATGAGGCCGATGAGCACGCCGCACCGGATTATGCGGTGATGCAGGCGCTGGAATTTGTCCTGGAACAGGGGCCACCCCAGGATGGGTAGTGATTTACCTCACCTGGCTGGAGGATTCTTTCGCCGCCAACTTACTACGAATGTAATCGTGATGGGGAGCATAGATAAGATCCGCCACTTGATTGTGGGCTTCTCGATTGCTCTGGCAATAGACCCCTCGATTATGAGTCAGAGGGTCTGTGGGGAAAGTGGCCAGTAAGCTGAAGATATGTAAGAGATATTCAAAACCGAACTCCGAACTTGTTCCGAACTGGGATGCCTGAATGTCAGCGCGATCAGGGTCAGGCACTGAGCGGCCAGCGTTGCAGCGTGTGGTAACTAACGCCACGCTTACCTTGGCGTGATTCGAGAAGTACAAAGTCCCGGTGATGCAGGCTGAAATCGGGTGGTTCCAACGCTGGCGGCGGTAATTTGCAACGACGAAACAGGGTGATATGAGCCCGAAAAAGCTCGTTGTCCTGTTTACCTCCAACCCGAGAACCCAGCCCCTTGAGTCTATTTGCCAACTGTTGCAGTTCAGGGGGCAGCGGCTGGACCCCAGCCATAGTATCCCCTGTCGTTGCCAATAACCCAGTTCATCGATTGTAAGGCTGACAGTTTTTATCGGCGCCTGGTCGAGAGATTGGCTGACCCTATCGCAGAGTACTTCCCGCTTGTGTTCTGCCACATCTCCCATAAAAGCCAGTGTTATATGGAAGTTTCCGGGCGGCACCGGGTGCGCCGTGCCTCCCGCAGCCAATCCTCTGAACGACCTGTCCCTCCATGTGGCTATTTCCAGCATGGCTGACGGCATCAACTCCAGTGCAAAAAATATTCGCATGATAAGTGAGTGTAACTCCCACACAGGTGTTCGTTATTTTAATTATGCACAAGGTCAGTTCTCAGCACTACCGCGATCTCAGGTTAGTGCCTTCGAAGAATGGAGCAAAGCAGTGGCTTGAATCCACCCGGTTGCCATCTGACTAGGGCTGAACACTATCGAAATCTCAGAGAAAGTGCGTTTGGAGATTGGGTCGCAGCAGTGGCAGAGTTCAAGGCTATTCTGTCATCGGTCCAATAAAATTAATTTTTCGGTACCAAGTTGAGGGCTTCGACCGATAGGTGCATGATGCCCCTATGGGAAAAATTGCGCATGCCATTATAAAACCAATCAAATCCCTGAACCTGCTCTCTCAGGCCGACATTGAAGGGCTTACGAGCAGTCGCGGGGATTTGTTCACGCTGTTTCGGCATTGTGCGCTGGCAATACTGAATACCAACAGCGACAAGGACGACGCCGCAAAAATCTATGCGGACTACTCCGACTTTGAGATTCGCCTGAGGCCACAGCCCCGCGGCCTTACGCTGGAGTTGTTCAACGCGCCATCCCAGTCCTTTGTCGACGGCAGGATGATTCGCGGTATCCAGGAACACCTGTTCTCCGCATTACGTGACATCCTCTATACCGATTTCAAGATTACTGCAGCCCAGACCTTGCCATCCACTCCCGCCCAGATGACCAACATCGTATTCCGTATTCTCCGCAATGCTGCCATTGTCCGTCCTAACGAGCCACCGCAAATGGTGGTCTGCTGGGGCGGGCATTCGATCCCCCGCGAGGAGTACGACTATGCCAAACAGGTAGGCTATGCGCTGGGCTTGCGCGGCCTGGACATCGTGACCGGTTGTGGCATCGGGGCGATGAAGGCACCGATGAAAGGCGCGGCGGTGGGACATGCCAAGCAACAGATAAAGACCGGCCGCTACATTGGCATTAGCGAACCGGGCATCATCGCTTCTGAATCACCCAACGCCATTGTCAACGAACTGGTGATCATGCCGGATATCGAAAAGCGCCTAGAGACCTTTGTAAGGCTTGCCCACACAATTATCGTTTTTCCAGGTGGGGTGGGTACTGTCGAGGAAATTCTCTACCTCCTGAGCATTCTGATGCACCCCGACAACTGCGACGCCATACCGTTGATATTTGCCGGGTCCCACACATGTCGAGCGTACTTCGACGAACTGGAAGGGTTTCTGGTCGCATGCCTGGGCGAGGATGTGAAACAACACTTTCGTGTCATAGTAGGGGATCCGGACGAGGTAGGTCGAAGTGTCCGGGCAGCCGTCGAAGAGGTGCACGCTCGCCGTCGCCATGCCCGGCAGGCTTACTACTACAACTGGGAGTTGGAAATTCCGCTTGATCTACAGAAGCCGTTTAGTCCGACCCACGAGAATATGTCCGCCTTGAAATTGCACACAGAGGCTCCCCGGCACGAGTTGGCCAGCACCCTGCGCTGCGCCTTTTCCGGATTAGTGGCCGGTAATGTCAAGGCCTTCGGCATTGAACAGGTTCGCCGTCACGGCCCCTATAAGCTCTCGGGAGACTCAAGGCTTCTAGCCAGCATGGATCGCCTGTTGCGTGTGCTGGTTAGGGAGCGGCGGATGAAGCTGGGAGAAGGTGAACAGGATTACCAACCCTGTTATCAATTGATCGACTGAGCGCGGGAAGAACAGCTATACCGGACGTATTTGACAAAGTCGGCGCGGGTGGTGGTCTGCAAGGATTTAGGGTAGATGGCTGGCGTCGGCATCGTCGAGTGCGCCGGGTAAGTGGGCGTATCCAACGATAATCAACACCTAAAAGCCTGAGGCGAATGCTCAGTGAAAAGGGCAATCCGAGCATAGACAATATGCCTCAAAGACCAATTGACGGTGAGATTTGAACAATGAGCCGAGAAATGTGATTAGCAGAGTAAGGATTGACATGTTTGCAATCCTTTATCTGTAGCTGAAATAGTCAAGTAAATCAATGCGATCTAGTATTCAGGAGGGACAGTCCATCAGCCTTGACTTGTTAAGGTCGACGGATATAATGTACGGAGTTACCGTACGTTTTAATAGTGGTGCCATAATGGACAGTGTAAGCGTAAACAAGTTTAGAGACAATTTGAAAACCTTTGTGGAACAGATAGTTACAGAGCATGTTCCTCTTAAAGTTACCAGAAGATCCGGCGAAGACTTCGTAGTCATTAGTGCCGATGATTGGGAGCGGGAACAGGAAACTCTGTACATACTGCAAAATCAGAAGCTGATGAAGCAAATTTCGACCTCACTGAAATCTCACACTAAGGGAGCTGGGTACAAGCCCGCCCAAGACGAACTCGATGAGATCACTGGTATTTGAGGGTAACTCTTGGGCCGAGTACGAGCAACTCCGAGAGAGAGATAAGAAAATGCACAATGCGCTACGGAAAATATTGAAAGAGGTGATCCGTGGAAATCCTGGATCTGGAACAGGTAAACCTGAAAAACTTAAACACAACCTCCAGGGATTATGGTCGAGAAGGCTCTCCCAAAAGGATCGTTTAATCTACAAGTTCGACGACAACTACCTTTATGTTTTTGCCATTGGTGGACATTACAATGATCGTTGAGGTACTGGAAAATTAACTCATCCAATCAGCAAGAATCCACCACCGAGTCTCAAGCAACTGCCCTACTCCATTCATCGAACGGGTACTGACAAGTTACGAAACCATCCGTCTCTGGTGTATCAAGTTCGGAGCCATTTATACACGGCGATTGAAACGAATGCACCGTGGTTATGGTGATACATTATAGATTGACGAAGTCTTCGTGAAGATCAATGGCAAGCAGCACTATCTTTGGCGGGCCGTAGACCAGGATGGCGAGGTGGTGGATGTATATCTACAGGCCAAGCTGTAGACCGGCGTCGAACATTGACCCGCGGCGCCACGAGAATTCAATGACTTAGGGGATAAATCGGCGCCGAAGGCGGGTCAAAACACGATGCTGATTTACACCCGACCGGCGAGGAGAATGATGATAGTGTCGCCGTACTCGTCGAATACGAGGGCTTTAGCGCCTTCTATGGCGGGGATATGATGTTTCACACCGAGAATAAGATTGTGGTCGCGGAATCGATTAAGGACGTCAGCCTCTACCAGGCAAACCACCACGGTGCCGGCAATGGATCAAGCCGGGATTTCCTGGATTTGCTCAAACCCAAAGTGATTGTGATTTCAAATGGGAACCACGCTGGGCATGCACACCCCAGGAAATTAGCAATGATTCGGATGCAGGCAACCACACCTGCGCCTGTAATCTTTCAGACAAATAAGTTCGCAAAAACGGGATGCAACCGGTGTGACCTCGTCGAAAACGTCGATGATGCGTTCATCGGTGACCTGGAGCCTGATGACAGTGGACTGCCCGTCATAGTTATTGTGGATGACACCGGTCAGTTCACGGTCAGACTATTTCGAGAACATAATATCGGCCCATTTTAATTAAGCGGTGGGGGTTCTGCTATGCTGACGAGAGGCCGTTCCTTACTCAAGGGAGACAATTGTGAAGACCCTGAATCTGTTTTTTCAACGGAACTGTTCCGTATAACATACTGTTAAGTCTTGAAATTTCAATATCTACACATAGTCGCTCATGACCAGATTTACTAGAAAGAAGGGAGTTTGAAATGATAAGGCTGTTAATCATTTTTGTTGTTCTGCTAGTTGCGTGGCAACTATTTAGAATGTCGAGTAGAGAGGCAACTTTAGAGGAAGCAAGAACAATAGGTCTTGAAAAAGCAAGGTCGCACATTCATAGCCCTATCTTATTGGAAGATTACGCAGAAGCTAGAGGAATCCCTAAGGAGGGACTGGATTCTTTGATAGAACAAGGGGAAATTCCTGCCTATCGATGGCGGCAGTACACATACATTGAGAATCGTGAATTTGTTGTTGCTAACAAATAGACTTAACAAAGCCAGTCACAGCGATACCAAAAAGCATCTGCCTAAAAAACAGGCCGCTACTTTTTGGCACGCGTGCTGGCGGCGTTAATGTCTCTTTTTGGCACATTCCGGCCTGCCAGGGATAGTCTGCTACACTAATCTGGGTGGCCCTTATTTACACAAAGCCGACGCTGGGGAAAAATATTTGATCAACCTTCAGAGGCGGGAATATATGTCATTATGACGCGATATAACACGTCACTTTGCCGTCTATCTAGCTGTTAGGCTCTGTAGTCGGCACGCTCTTCACAAAGAGTCGAATGCAATAACTTAACAAATCAAACCATTGTATGTATCGGTTTCTGTTCTTTACGATTGAGAAAATTTTGGAAAATGTCTATGAAAATCAATACTCGAAATGGGTTTGTCTATTTACTGCTTGGTTTGGGTTCGCTCGCTGCGTGCAGCGACAATAATCGGACTATTGAAACCGACCTAGGCAATGCGCCGACCTTGTCGGCAGGGGTTTGTCCGATCATTCATTGCAACACCGAACAAACGGATGCGTTGCCACTTTTTGGTCCCAGCGAACCGAGTCGAAAGCTCAGTGAAGAGGATATCGATCACCTGTGGTCTTCACCCATCGCCGGAGGAATTCTCGATTATGTCTACCCCAATGGTGAACGTGTGTTTTGGGTTCCCCAAGTGGATCGTGTCATGAAATTACAGCTCACAGAAGATAATTATCTGGCCAAAGTGGCCGAACTTCCCCTTGAGCCCAAAAATTTCCCCCGGTTTTCGCCTGAAGATATGCAGGCGATTGTTGGCGAACTCGATACTACCGAGTTCGGTAGTAAAGAATACAATGAATTGGCAGATTACTGGGATGGATATCAAAGAGAGGGACTGCGTGCTTACTACGCGATGATCAATAATTCTGGCATCTTGTATGTCAGTAATAAAAACGGTGTGATTGCTTATAGCGACGCAGAACCCGGTAATCCAAAATCCGGGATAGCCAAAGTCGGCCAATATGATTTTAAAAAACTAGAACTGCAACTGAGCTTAAAAATGCCGCTGGTGATTCTTATAGGGCTGAATATGACACCCGACGGACACATTATCGCTGTCACGATTGATGGCACAATCATTGGTATCAAGCCTGATTTAAGCGAGGCTTACTACCATAACCTTAAAGGCGAGCAGATCTGGAATAGTATGGCTATCGACGAAAAGGGCGGCATTTATGTCAACGGCAATCGTGCACTGCATAAACTGGTATGGACCGGCCAGGGTTTTAGTGCCGACCCTAACGATGGTGCTTGGGTTGAGACCTATGAAAATGGTGGGCTGAACGAATCCCTGCGGACAGATAGAGGCTCTGGCACCACACCAGCGCTCATGGGTAGCAGCAACGACAAGGATCGATTTGTAGTGAATGCCGATGGTGCCGATGTCAACAATCTTATTTTTTACTGGAGGGATGATATCCCTGAAGACTGGAAGCAGCTACCGGGTACACGAAGCCGACGTATTGCTGGCATCTTGCCGGTTAACTTCGGCAATGAGTCAGCGACGAGTTCGTACTCAGAAAATTCAGCCACAGTCTTTGAATACGGTGCCGTGCTTGCTAACAATCAGGTTAAAACCAACGAGCAGATGACATTGAATACGCAGCTTAAAATGAAGGATCCTAACCGAACACCTTACGGTGTACAAAAATTCCAATGGAATACAAAAACACAACAGATGGAGGTTGCCTGGGTGCGCAATGATGTTTCTAGTCCTAACAGTACCCCTGTGGTATCTATGAAGAACCGTCAATTACATGTTGTTGGCCTCAAAGAGGGGCAGTGGGTGATGGAGACTTTAGACTGGGATACCGGCAAAACGCGTGCCGTCTACATCTTAGGTCGCAGCGAAAGATACAACCCCATTATGCTGGCATTGCAAATACTCCCGAATGGCGACCCTATTTTTGCGGCGTTTGGCGGTATTATGCATTTGAGGATTGGAAAAAATTAGTTTCATGATCGGGTTATCTAGAGCGCAACGTACTTAGTCCAAGCTGCACTATAGTCAACACATCCAAGCTGTTGTGCTCCGTAATGAGTGCAGTAGCATAACAAGCACCTGCACTGGATGCCTTTTTCGCACTTCGTGCTCCAAAGCCACCAGGGGATAACCCGGGCCGCTTTGTTCTAACTTGAGACAATTGGGCTGTGATAGGTGAAGTGTCGCAAATGGACTCAATGCGGTCGCTGCAATGGTCGAGGTTCCGGTTCATCATGGGATGCTACTATCTATACTGAGTGCCAATGCCCATAAATTAAAGAGGTCAAAAAATATGGTAGTGCGACCATTCAAAGCAATATTTCTTGCGGCTTTCGTCTGCATGTTTCACGCGAATGTTTATGGTGGGGACGAGCGGCCAAACATCCTTCTCGTCGTCGCTGACGATATGGGATGGACCGACATTGGAGCTTACGGGAGCGAGATTCACACACCAAATCTGGATCAACTAGCGAGTGAGGGTTTGACCTTCACCGATTTCCATGTGTCGGTTGCCTGCTCCCCGACCCGCTCGATGCTGTTGTCTGGCAACGATAATCATGTTGCTGGTCTGGGCAACATGGCGGAATTGCTTACTGAAAAGCAGAAAGGGCAACCAGGTTATGAGGGGCACTTGAACGAGCGTGTAGTTACACTCGCCGAGGTGCTGCGTGAAGGTGGCTACCATACCTACATGGCTGGAAAATGGCATCTCGGGCATGACGAGGGTGCGCTGCCGTTCGATCGCGGATTTGAGAGCAGTTTTTCGATGCTGGTGGGTGGAGCAAGCCACTATGCTGACATGCTCGGAATCGTACCGCGCGATGATCCAGCCTCCTACTCCCTGAACGGCAAGCACATCCACAAACTTCCTGCAGACCACTATTCGAGCAAAAGCTTTACCGACTTCCTCATGGACTCGATCAGGGAGAACCATGGTGATGGTAAACCGTTCCTCGCATATCTAGCGTTCCAGGCAGTCCATGATCCAGTTCAGGTCCCCGAGCCCTGGCTATCGATGTATCGCGGACAATACGATGATGGGTACGAGAATCTGAAGCAGCGTCGATGGACTGCGGCCAGAGAACTGGGCATTGTCCCGAAAGGTGCTGAACTGGCCGAGCCCAATCCACTAATCAAACCGTGGAAAGACCTCAGCGACGAGCAGCGCACCTTAGAGGCTCGCGGCATGGAAGTTTACGCCGGGATGCTGGATGCCATGGACTATCACTATGGCCGAATCGTCGATTTCCTGAAGGACATAGGAGAATACGAGAACACGATCGTCGTCTTTCTTTCAGACAATGGTGGTAACCCCTGGTACTCGGCTGAATATCCGGGCGCGGCTGACCCCAAGTTTGCAAATCAATTTGACAGCCGTCTTGAGAATATCGGACACCCCCGCTCCAACTACGCTTACGGCATTGGCTTTGCCAGCGGTTCCGGAGGACCGCTGGACAAGTTCAAAATGACGGTCGGTGAAGGAGGTATTCGCGTTCCTTTCATTATCGCAGGTCCTGGAATCAATAACAGCGAGCGGATCGACTCCTTCGCATACGCAACGGATGTCATGCCAACACTTCTTGAAATTACCGGTGTAGACTATCCCGCCACCTTCGAGGGGCGAAACATTGAGCCAATGAGCGGGCGCTCAATGGTCGGTCTCCTGGACGGGAGCAAAGAGGCAATCTACGGCCCGAATGAATTTGTCGGAGGTGAGATGAGTGGTGGCAAATGGATGCGCCAGGGCAACATGAAGGCCGTGATGGTCCCTGAGCCGTACGGGACCGGAGAGTGGCGGCTCCATAACCTCTCCAAAGACCCAGGTGAAGCCAGAGATTTATCCAAGGAAAAGCCAGACAAGCTGAAGTCTCTGATCGCAGCCTGGGATCGATACGCCGAGGAAGTTGGTGTGATATTACCCGAGTAGCCCCCATGTCGGTGGCTTTCCTGGCACACAAGAGCCACATTTTGAACCGAATTTATTGCCAAAATTGGTTCGCTTTGTCGTGAAAGCGGGAATATCAGCAGCGTGGGATTGAGCTAAATTTACTGATGCGCGAACGCAAGTCCGTTTTGATTTTCTTGTTATTGGGCAAGTCCTTAGAGATGCTGTGCCACAAATACCCGAATAGGAGCGCTGTACCACCGACCGAATAAATAAAAAGCCATACATTCGCCACATTATCTATGTAGATATCGGGTTCCGTAGCGTGGAGCTCTCTAAATGTCAAATACCAAGTAATTAGGAATGCAGAAGCTGGAATAATTACTGTGGCGAATTTCAATTTTTTTGTGATGTATATCCCTAGGCACACTAGACTAAAAACTAGTGCTGGTCCCGTAACCGCAATACTAAAAACATGCTCGGATTTCGATTGCAATGCTTGGGTAATAGACAAGCCCATATTCGTAAGAATGTATGTGTGATGACCAAACCAGGGCACCAAAACACCCACGATTAATATACTAAGAACTAGGCGGTTGTAGCCCAGTAGTTTCCCTAAACCGTAACCAACTGGCAGGGCTAATAGCAAGATAACAGCCGATGCAGTGTAGACAAACATCATACTCAGGCTCCAAAATTAGAAGTTCCCAAACCCACGTGCATGGATAAGACGCAATATGCCCTATAACAGTTAATCCAATAGCCTCGCGCATTAACTCATTTTGGCACCAGACCAGTTTCCGTTTGGTGCCATGGGCGGTCATACGATTTATTGAAATTTGAGCCCTAAACTGGAATAGGTGACAGGCCGCAAAGTCCTATGAGTGTCCGTTAAACTGGGGGAAGTTCACTCTGACCCCAAATTCAACGGCACCGCTATCCAGCTTTGGCGGCGGCCTTTCTCTGGACGACAGTTTACTCAGTTTCATGCAGTTTGTTCTGGAAGACATCACCCTATCGTTGGGAGGTTGGGCTTGTCGGCTCCGGTTTGGTTCAAACTTTTTGTGGCTTAACGCATACCGGTCTCTCTACCGGCAAGGTATCTATCCAGACTGAAGCTTTCAGCATCCCTGACAAAGATATGCAGTAGTCCACCCAAAATAGCTACATTTTTCAGCAGCGGACCCATGTGGTCCGGTGCGATATGCATGACCAGGGTAATGGGCACCAGGGTCAAAAAGAGCGCGAGTGCGCTCAGGCGTGTATGTAAGCCCAAGAGTAAAGTGACGCCTGCTACAATCATGACGGCACCACTTAGCCACAGTAACAGGGAGGGCGACCCGATCATGACCACCCATCCTAGCCAGGGTGAAGCTTCCAAGCGTTCCAGCATCCAGGCGTGCCGAGCAAAGTGACCGAGGCCCCCCACAATAAAAATGAGACTGAACGAAACGCGAAAAACCAACTCGGTAAGACGTGTGTGTTTTGCTAGTTCCTGCATTCCAATTTCCTTTTCACTATACAGCCTAAATTGGGTTTTCCACTGTTTCGCCCATTGACCAGGGCTCCCGAGATTGTCCGTATCGACAGCCGGGGCAGGCTTGAATACTCGAGCGGCAAAGCGCCCCCTCAAATTACCTTGCGATTCCAGGGCATGCGCGCCAGCACCATCCCTATGCCGCAGGAGCCAGTCACGCCGGCAAATATAAGTCCGGCACCAACGAAGGCAGACAAACCATAAAACAAGGGGGTAACCAGGGCACCCGATATCACACCCGACACCACTAGCAAACCGGCGGCTATTCGGACCTGCCTCTCCAGCGAGATAAGCGACCTGGCGCTTTGGATCAGGCTTGCGCCGGCTTGTCGTAATGCGTTGATGCCTCCCTCAATGACCACCAGGGAATGGGCAGTGGCATTTTTCAGCTGCGCAGCCGCTTTTTTGGCACGCAAGCCAGTGCCGCACAGCAGATAAATTGGTTCTTTTCCCGTTCTGCCGGCGCTCGCCAGGGAGGCGTTCAATTTACTCGCCGATAATTCCTGCAGGGGGATATTGATACAATCGGCAAGACGTTCACTGCTTACCTCGGCGCTGGTGCGAACATCGACCACCGTGATCTTGCTGGCACCCCTCGTTAACGCTAGGAAGTCGTTAACAGAGACTGATTTCGCTGTATTACTCATGCTTACCTCCGCTATAACTCTGGACAGTAAATGGATTGCAGAACTGTTATGACCTTTATTGCCTCGTCACCGGCGAGGCTGTAATAGATCGACTGCGACGCTCGACGTGTCTTAACCAAACCGGCGTCGCGTAACGCCGCCAAATGCTGCGATAAAGCGGATTGGCTCAGGGGCGTCAGTGTGTTCAGTTCACCCACCGAAAGCTCGCCATTGATCAGCGTGCAGAGGATAAGCAGCCGATGTTCGTTGCCCATTTTTTTGAGTAGGTTCGCCGCCGCCTTCGCGTGCACCGCCATTTCTGCCATATCGGCTGACGCGGTCATTTTCGACTTGGCCACCAGTGCTGCTCCCATATCCGTGTAATTGGTCTTCGCAATAGATCACATTATATTAGGAAAAACTAAATAAGCAAATACTAAATAAGCAAATACTATATTAGCTATATATAAATTAACGAAACGAATGATGTCCGCTGCCTGCAAGTGGGTGGAACTCCGTTCAGGCCAAGCTACAGCCGCCGAGCCGCCCCAGAGTCAACCTCACCCGTTACCACGGCGTCCTGGCCCTGAACCACTGCTGGTACTAATGCGTGTTGCACTTGATTCTTGAATTCAAGCAGAGCCCTTTCCTAATGCTAGATCATCTTCGTATCTCACTAACCAAAGGCCGCTGTGTGTCGAAATCCGCCGCTCAATAAATACGCTCATGTGGATGACGAGTGACCGCAATGTGTAAATTCGGGCCTCTCGCCCCATGAGAGCCCCAACGGCCGCTCCTGATAAAAGCGGACCCCAAAAATTAGTGCCAGGTCACCACACGGGACATAACTCACCGCCAGTAATGCGGCCTGCAGCCATCAGCTTAGTATTTAGTGCCTCGATTAGTGTCAGCGGTGGCGCGTATTGCCATGGTTTAGGCGTACACGGCCATGTCGGTTAACGCACGGAAAGAGCATTATTAACGGGAGGTGAAATGATATGAGTAGCACAGTAATTTATTGGATCGTCCTAGCAGGCATATTTGCGTTCGGTAACCTGGCGCAGCATATGCCAGTTTAATTGAGGCGAATGTGATGAACACTAACTGTCACTGCTGTAACCGCGGCACACCGACCACTGGTCCCAGGAATTGCCCGGAATGTGGACACTCGCTTCCCGATAAAAATGGGTTAACCGACTGTAATCGCTATTCCTACTTTCACTACGAGGGAGTCGTAGAAATCTCCGAGAAAACGCTATTCAGACGGTCCGGGTGTGCCACAAGCTGACATTTCGGAGTCGCGTTCAAGCCAATTCTGAATGGCTACGAAATGTGATATATGCACTCTTGGACTAAATGCTGAGCGCGGGCGATCTCCTTCAATTATCTATACTTACTATGCACTTCCCGTATCCATACCAACGAGCGACGATTAATCCAATCACTGCGAGATACTGGAAACGGGCAAGGACTCCTATCGATTTAAAGAAAGTCAGGGCAGGAAGAAAAAGCGTGCTAAGTCACCACATTAGACTGGACAGTTTTGGGCGCCAATAGGTGGATAGTTTTGGAAGCCAATTGACAGCCGAGATTCAGAAATCCAGAAACGACCTGACTCCCGCTTCCACCTCAAAGCGACATTGGCCAAAAGCAGAATTCAGTCAAAAAAGAGGCCTTTGTCAATGGTAGAGACTCAGTAACGCTCACATAAATTGGCGGCGCTATGAGTACTTTGTCTACGTAAGAGTGTCTATTTGACTGGTCCGATAGGCCTAACCAATTGAGAAATCTTGATAGTCAACTCGGACCCTCATAGTGATCAAACTAGCGCGGCATGCAATACTTTGAAAACGGTCACCCAAAACTGCCACATTCAATTAAGCTGCCTCAGCGGCCCAGTCCACCAACAGCTGTTGCGTGTCCTGCTGCCAGGGATGAAAGCCGTCCGCATAAAACTCTTTATAGAGTGCCCAGCCTCCACTGAAGGCGCCTTCTTTGCCAAACAGTCCAGCAAGGCCCTTTTTCCACAGCTTGAAATTAAAAAGTTGGCCGTCTTTTCTGAGTATGTAGAAAAGCGCTCGCGTCAGTTCGAGGCCAATGAAAAACGACGCTCGCCTCATCACAGTTTTTCGTAGTTCTTCCGTACCGCCCACAGCGCGATAAACATCAAAAGCCACTGACTTGTGTTCCATCTCTTCTGCCGCATGCCAACGCCATAGTTCGCGCATCGATGGGTCAGCCTTGTTCATAATGGAATTAGAACTCAGCAACAGCTCGGCCAGTACCGCGGTGAAATGCTCAATGGCGACCGTGATCGCCAGGTTTTGCAGGGGCGAGAGATTTTTCTGTGCCCAGGCCAGCCGTGCAGTCAGCTTGCCTTCAAGTTTTTCCAGGTCGTAACCGCGTGCATCACACAGTACTTCGTTGTAGCGCTGGTGCTCACGGCGGTGAAAACCTTCCTGGCCGCAGAACCCTCGGATATGTTCCTTCAGGATCGGGTCGGTAACTTCGTCCGCGTGGTGGCGCACACTATCGATGAAAAACTTTTCACCTGCGGGAAAGGTAATGGACATGCCGTTAAAAACGGCGGTGAGAAACGCATTATTGTCCAGCCATTCGCCTTCCAGGGCAAGGGCAAGATCGTGTGACCGATTCCGGGGTTTAATCTGCACATTGGCGGGTGTGGTGGATTGCGTCGCTGCATGATGAGGCGCGGCAACAATTGCCTGGGTAGGTGCATGATTGGTAGATGACATAACTGAGCTCCGCTAAGGGTTGGTTCGTTAGGAGGGGCATCCTAGTTGACAAGCGGCCACTCATAGGAGTTATATACAGTCATATATGGGGTTATATGGCCTCATGTTGGGGGTTAAATACAATCATTTTATGGGCTATATACTGTCATGATGCGGCTTAATGGCCACCGGGAGGCACTCTGCATTCTTACTACATAGATACGCTATTGCGTGTGCTGGAGCCCTGTGGCATGTCACGTGAGCAGCTAATGCATAATACCGGGCTAGCTGGCTCAGACCCGCAGGCGCCGCTGAATTTAAGCGCCGCACAACTGGACACGGCCTGTAGTAACGCCCTGACGTTCTCCCAGGACAGCCAACTGGGTTTGAAATTCGGCAGTCAAATCAGCATCGCATCACAGGGCATTTTTGGCTACGCCCTCATGACCAGCGCCACGATCGGTGATGCATTGAATCTGCTGGTACGCTACAACCGCGTCATACTGCCCAGCATCGGCGTGAAATTGCAGCGCCACGAGGAGGAGCTGGAGGTATGGGTAGAAGCAGCGCACTTGCCACAGGACTTGCAGCGCTTTTATACCGAAGTGCTGTACGCAGCGATCATTAACAGCGGCAGTATCCTGCTGGGCCGACAAACGGCCGTTATCAATCTGCAACTGGGTTACCCTCCTCCGGTAGACCTTGATCTTTATCACAGTATTTTCGGAGACCAGCTGCGCTTCAACGGTGCGCGCAGCGCCATGTTCTTCGACTACGCCAGTCTCGGTTCTGCTATTTCAACAGGGAATCCCGTTGCCAAAGAGATTTTCAGAAGGGAATGTGATCGCCTGATTTCACGCGATGTTTCGGGTGGCATGGTGAGTGAGCGCGTGCAGCAAATTTTACTGCAGGCCGGTACGGAATTTCCCATCAGCGCCAAAGTCGCTCAGCAACTGCATATGAGCGAAAGCACTCTGCAACGGCATTTGGCCAAGGAGGGGAATCGCTTCCAATCACTGCTTGACCAGGTGCGCTATCGTCTGGCGCAGGAGTATCTGGAAGGCACCAGTCTACCGGTATCAGAAATTGCTTGTTTGCTCGGCTTCAGTGATGCGGCAAATTTTCGTCGATCGTTTAAGCGCTGGTCGGGCACAACACCGTCCACTGTTCGGCGCTCACTCGAGAGCGCAGAGTAAGAGGCTTGCAGAATCTTTGATCTGTACATAAAAGTCCACTGGAGACTTTGTTGAATCCCGCCCTATATAATGCGCAAACTTAATCGTACTGAAGTGCAATTCGCCGTCGATTCTTTTGGCGTTACTGAGTGTCTGCTGTTTAGTCCTGCCCCAGTTTGATGGACACCTTATAATTGGCACAAAACGGAAGCTGGCTGGCTGTGCTAGATTGAGCGGGAGAGGCCAGAATATTACTATCCACAGCAAGAAGTGCCAGCCTGTATTGGCGGGCATTTCACCGTGCCGTAGGAACAGTAAACACAGCAGTCCCCCTGTTTCGGTTTTAGTATCTCGTGGCAGCCTTCACACTCATAAAACCACTGGCAAGCATCTGTTGGCATAGCTTCCAGCTTTGAGTAACCACAGGCTGGGCAGGTAATTTCCGAGTCAGGGATTATTTCACTCACTTGGCCACCTCCGGAATCGGGCACACGTTTTTTGCTGGCCATATAAAATCCGCGAGCGACACTGTCAGCATCAAGACCAATGCACAGTAGAATAGATATGTACTCCAGCCGTACTGCCACAGCGGGTACAGGGTTGCCAATATCGCCATTGGGCCAAGAATGGATAGTACGCCGCGCCAGTGGTTGCGGTGCTGGTACCAGCCGTAGGCGTTTACTACCAGAGCGATGGTAGCAAAAACAGGTAGCAATTTATTGATTGCCAGCCCCTCCAGTTGGCTCAGAAACCCAAGCCCAAGCGTAGCTGCTAACGCACCCAGCGCAGGAAAACACGCCGCGCAGCTAAGTGCAGCGATAATGACTCCCCCGACACCAACTTTATCTATCGAACGTACAATCCGTCCCATTTCGTCCTCCCGCTCATTGACAACTGATGCTGATCACGACTATAAAACCTGTAGTAACTACAGGATCAAGTATTTTATGACCGATCAATGCACTACATACTCACGAGGCCAGCTGGCAATATCGACTGGTGTCAAGGGTGAAACTATTAGGTACTACGAGAAGTGCGGCTTGCTTGATTTGGCTGATGCCGGGGATAAAACTTGTGAGCAAGTTCGTCAGACAACTGTTGCACGATTCAAAGACGTGCAAGATAAGGTCAGAGGTTTGAGGAAAATGGAACGAACGTTGAAAGGTTTGATAGGGAAATGCGAGGCCAACTCATCACCCGATTGCCCCATTATTGACGCTCTTTTCATCTGATTTCCACAGGCGGTACTTAGGACAAAGCGGTCTCAATATTCCCTCGCTTTCAGTCTATGAGTCGAATTGAGTTAACGTCCCTTAATGGCATAAAACGGCCTGCCAGGGATAGTCTGTTACACTGATATGAGAGGCCGCAGCTTACACAAAGAGGACTGCGGACATACTAAAAACAATGCGCGTGTTTCCTCTTATGTACTGTTATACGCGCCACCAATATCGATAGGTGGTTGATGTGCCATCAGTTTTAAAGTTTTTCGAATTCACATACAAAGAAAAGGTGTTATATAGACCGGTCTCTGTATGTAGCTGTT
>SMVA01130207.1_pt1 | contig 30353 bp, 21 predicted proteins | sample 2456451 | NCBI WGS metagenome assembly SMVA01 (sample SAMN11095933, study PRJNA526329) | marine sediment metagenome | biome: Marine sediment; feature: Surficial sediment; material: Deep marine sediment; isolation source: Hadal surficial sediment | place: Pacific Ocean | collected 2014-05 | depth... | reverse complement strand
CGTATTCAGTACAAGGCACCGGCGCGATGGGGCGTCGAGGCCACTTTCCTGTTTGGCCAGTAAGGTCTGAACGTCCGGTTTTTTCTCCAAAGCGGACGTTAAGGAACACCCATTTAGACTCAGTCTCAATGTCTGCTTTCGGCCATAAGCAGCCGTCGCATAGTTACGAGAGAAAGTTAAAGTAACGTCTCGAATAGCCGATGATGGGTAGATCGAACGCCTCAGGACAGCACAAATTGATGTTGAGTGGCGGCCTATTTCTGTCCTCCAAGGCACCCGAAAAGCCATCTTTCTGCTGTCTAATATTCAGTGCTATACCCACCGTTTTTCTAGGTTATCTGCGCAAAGTCTTGGAGTTTTATTAGACGGCGCTGGTGGTGAATCTCCCGCGAACTCAGAAAGATACTTTAAATCGGCGAGCACATTAGGAGGCGGACGCTCTATCCAACTGAGCTACCGGGGCGCGTCGAGAAATCATACACTTCTAGGCCGCCGGCTTCCGGCGAGCTAAGACCTACGCCGCCGTAGACTGTCCCGCAGGCGCCGCGTCACGGGGATAACGAATACGTTCGACGAGCCGTTGAATTGCGGCTGAAGGCGGCGGCGTGAATCTGCTGACCACGACGGCGACGATGAAGTTCAAACACATGCCCACTGCGCCTATCCCTTCCGGTGAGATACCAAACAACCAGTTTGCGGCCACGTTCTCCGACCACGGTGCGCCAGCCCAGGGAAGAAACAGGCCCTTGAAATACTCGATATAGCCGTACGTAAATACCAGGCCCGTCAACATGCCTGCTATGGCGCCTTGTTTGTTTATTCGCTTGGAAAAGATGCCAAGCAATATTACCGGGAAGAGCGAAGCGGCTGCGAGACCAAACGCGAAAGCGACGACCTGGGCGACGAATGCCGGCGGGTAGTAGCCCAAGAGGCCCGCAATTCCGATCGCGATCGCGGCCGAGATCCTGCCGGCCAGGAGTTCCCTACGCTCGGAGATGTTCGGCGTAAACACGCCCTTCAACAGATCGTGTGAGACCGCGGCAGAGATCACGAGCAACAACCCTGCCGCCGTCGACAGGGCAGCCGCAATGCCACCGGCTGCGATCAGCGCGATGACCCACTGCGGGAGTCCCGCGATCTCGGGATTGGCGAGAACCATGATGTCTGGATCGACGCGGAGTTCATTGCCGTTCCAGCCGAAGCCGGATGCTTGTTGCGCGAAGTCCGGATTCTGATCGTCGTAATATTGAATCCGCCCGTCGCCGTTAAGATCGTCAAACCCGAGCAGCCCAGTCGCTTCCCAGGTTCGGAACCATTCGGGCCGCTCGGCGTAGGCGAGGTTCCCATCAGGCGCGCCGACCGGACCCGTCTGAATCGTCTGAGTCAGATTGAGACGCGCCATCGATCCCACGGCGGGGGCCGTCAGATACAAAACACTGATGAACAGCAATGCCCAGCCGGCCGAGAGACGCGCATCGCGAACCTTCGGCACGGTGAAGAAGCGTACGATCACGTGCGGCAGCCCTGCCGTACCAACCATCAGCGCGGCGGTAATGCAGAACACATCCAACGTGCTCTTCGTACCCGATGTGTATTCAGGAAAGCCGAGCGCGGTGACAATTCCGTCGAGCTTCTGCAACAGATAGACCGACTCTCCGCGCATCTCGCTGCCGAATGCGATCTGCGGAATCGGTATGGCAGTGAGCTGTAAGGCGATAAATACCGCCGGTACCGTATAGGCGAAGATCAATACGCAGTACTGAGCAATCTGGGTGTAAGTGACGCCCTTCATTCCGCCGAGCACGGCATAGATAAATACGATCCCCATGCCGATCATCAGTCCGACACCGATAGGCACCTCAAGGAAGCGGGAAAAGACGATACCGACCCCGCGCATCTGTCCCGCGACATAGGTGAAGGAGATAAATATCAGACAGATGACCGCGACGATGCGAGCGACACGGGAGTCGTAACGTTCGCCGATAAACTCCGGGACCGTAAACTTGCCGAATTTTCGCAGATAGGGCGCGAGTAGCAGTGCCAACAACACATAGCCGCCAGTCCAGCCCATCAAATAGACCGAACCGTCATAGCCGAGGAACGCGATCAGCCCGGCCATCGAGATAAAGGATGCGGCCGACATCCAATCTGCCGCCGTCGCCATGCCGTTTGCTATTGGGTGAACGTTCTTGCCGGCAACATAAAAGTCCGCGGTGTTTACAGCTCTCGAGAAGAATGCTATGCCGATGTAGACGAGAAAGCTCGCGCCTACGACGAGGTAGGTGAGAGTCTTCAGCTCCACGTTCGCTTAGTCCTCTTCCACGCCGTGTTCACGATCGAGACGATTCATCCGCCACGCGTAGTAGAAAATCAGAGCGACGAAGCACAGGATCGAGCCTTGCTGAGCAAACCAGAAGCCCAGGCCGAAGCCGAAGAATCGGATCTGATTGAGAGGCTCCGCAAGGATGATGCCGAAGCCGAAGGAAACCGTAAACCAGATCGCGAGGCACGCGGCGACGAGGCGGAGATTCGCACGCCAGTAGCGTGTCCTGGCTTCAGAAGTTGTCATATCGCGATACCCTCTAGACTAACATTAGGTCATGTAGCTCAGTATATTGTCTGCAGCCAAACAAAAAAACGAGGCCCCATGAGCAAGCTGCTGTCCAAAGAACGAATCATAGCTGGGCCCGGCTTCAACCGCTGGCTGGTTCCACCGGCCTCTATCGCGATTCACCTGTGCATCGGCTCGGTTTACGCGTGGAGCATCTACAACCCGGCGCTGACTCGCGTATTCGGTGTCGTCACGCCGGCAGCCGACGACTGGACCCTCGGCGGCGTCGTCTGGATCTTTACCGTAGCGATCGTGTCGTTGGGGCTCTCGGCAGCAGTCGCCGGCAAGTGGCTCGAAGAGGTCGGACCGCGCACCGTGGGCGTCGTTGCCGCGCTGTGCTGGGGAGGCGGCTATCTGATCGGCAGCTTAGGTATCGCTTTGCACGAGCTTTGGCTGATCTATCTGGGCTACGGCGTCATCGGCGGCTGTGGGCTGGGCCTCGGCTACGTGTCGCCCGTGAGCACGCTGATCCGCTGGTTCCCTGATCGGCGCGGCATGGCGACCGGCATGGCCATCATGGGCTTCGGTGGCGGCGCGATGATCGGCGCGCCCCTGAAGGAGTCGTTGATCAGGCTGTTCTACCGCCCGGCTGAGTATCTCGGCAACGTCGATCAGGTGGAGTTGGTCACCGAGGCCGGCCGCCGCTTCGTCGAAGTAACGGGTGAACTCCGGGAAGTCGTCGTCGTGGGCGCCAGCGATGTGGCCAGCATGATCGTACCCGGGCCGGAAGGCGTCTATGTCGTCGGCACCGGCTCCATCGGCGTGGCGCAAACCTTCTTCGTCATCGGGTTGATCTATTTTGTCGTGATGATGATCGCCGCTTTCTCCTACCGCATCCCTGCGCCCGGCTGGAAGCCGGCGGGTTGGACGCCCCCGGACGCGGCCCATCGTGCGAAGAGAATGATCAGCAACAACGAAGTGCACATCGACGAGGCGCTGAAGACACGGCAGTTCTATCAGCTATGGATCGTGCTCTGCTTCAACGTCACCGCGGGCATCGGCGTCTTGAGTGTGGCTCGCACGATGATGACGGAGATCTTCGGCACGACCCTGCCGGCGATCGTGGACGGAGCCTTCGCGGCCACCTACGTGGTCATGATCAGCGCGTTCAACATGGTCGGGCGATTCTTCTGGGCGAGCATTTCCGATTTCCTCGGGCGCAAGACGACCTACTGGATTTTCTTTGCGCTCGGCATCGCGCTGTATTTGTCGATTCCGTATTCCGCCCGGCAGGTCAGCGTCTCGCCTGCCGTAGTGTGGCTGGTCTATTTCTATGCAGCCACGATGATTATTTTCACGATGTACGGCGGCGCCTTCGCCACGATCCCGGCCTACCTCGCCGATCTATTCGGCACGAGATATGTCGGGGGCATCCACGGCCGTCTGTTGACCGCGTGGAGCACCGCGGGGGTATTGGGTCCACTGGCGATTACCTCACTGCGAGAAAACGCCATAAGCAATGCCATCCAGGACCTCGTCACGACGGTAGACCCCCAGGCGTTCCGGTCCGCTTTCGGTGCCGGTCTGGACCAACTCGACGTGCTGGTCGAACAGCGCACGGTGACGATCGCGAAGCTCATGGATATCGCGCCGGCCGGAACCGTGGATCCCACCAGCAGCATCTATAACACGACGATGTATCTGATGGCGGTGCTACTGGGCGTCGCCCTGCTCAGTAATGCCTACATGCGGCCGGTAGACGCCCGGCATCACATGAAATCCTAGCCGCACGATCGTTCGTCGAGGCATTTCCCTGGTGGAACAAGCGACCAGCGATGTCATCGACCGGGAACGGACGGTCGTGCGGTCCGCGAGGCGCTTCAGAAGCCCTCGGTGGACGTAAAAAGCCCTACTCGCAGATCGGTAGCCTGGTATATGGTCCGGCCATCGACGGCCATCTCGGCATTACCCATGCCCATGACGAGTCTTCGATTGATCACACGTTTCATCTCCAGACGATAGGTAACGAGCTTGCTTTCCGGTAGCACTTGGCCTTCGAACTTCACTTCCCCGACCCCAAGCGCGCGCCCTCGTCCGACGCCGCCGATCCACGCGAGGTAGTAGCCAACCAGTTGCCACATCGCATCCAGGCCCAGACAGCCGGGCATGACCGGATCGTTCCTGAAGTGGCAGTGGAAGAACCACAGGCTCGGGTCGATATCCAATTCCGCGATAATTTCCCCTTTCTTGAAACGACCACCCGTGTCGTCGATGTGCGTGATGCGATCGAACATCAGCATATTGGGCAACGGCAGTCTGGCGTTACCCGAACCGAAAGTTTCGAGCTCGCCTGCCTCGATAATTTCTTCCCGCGTGTAACTCGACTGCCGCGGTTTTCCCGGCAGATCCTGTTTCTTATCGTCAGAACTTTTCATGCAAAATCCGATTCGTGCTGCGTCCGGAGCATACGTCTTAGCGGGGTCAAAGTCCCCCCCTCTGCCGTGATCGCTCGCCAACGTTACGACATTCAGCCTATTATCCGCTCATCGTTACCGGGTTCAGTCAACCAGAGAGGATCTCTTCAGCGGACATCACAGGATGAAACAATCACGACGAGACTTCCTCAAACGCTTCTCCCAGACTGCCGGGTGTTTCGTGGCGACCGCCTCGATCGCGCCTCTGATGGGGTGCTCGAGACCGGAGCCCGACGCCACGGCTTACAGCTTCCCCCAGGGAGTCGCCTCGGCCGACCCCCAGGCGGACGCCATTATCCTGTGGACCCGGGCCGTCCCGGCGGACGCGGCAGAAGACAGCGTCGCGCTGGCGGTTCAGTTAGCCCGCGACGAAGGCTTCGCCGAAATCCTGTCGGAACAGGAAGTCTCGGCGGAGAGGGCTTACGACTATACGGTGCGTTGCTCGGTGGACGGCCTCGACTCGAATCAGCATTTCTATTATCGATTTATCGCGCCGGATGGCGCCGTCAGCCGCACCGGACGGACGCGCACGGCCCCTGCCCCGGGCACCGAGGCGACGCTGACGGCAGCCGTGTTCTCGTGCCAGCATTACGAGGAAGGTCATTTCAGCGCCTATCGACGCCTGCTCTTGGACGATGAACAGGCGCCCGCAGATCGCAAGATCGACGTCATTCTCCATCTCGGAGACTTCATCTACGAAGTGAATAACCGGCGAGACGTGACCGACCTTAACGATCGGGTCGTGATCGTGACGAACGCGGACGGGTCACACCGACGCTTCCAGGGGTTACCGTCGAAGGGCGCCGTTCAGCCCGGCATTCCCCTCGTAGCTGAATCCCTGGAGGATTATCGCGAGCACTATCGAAATTACCTCTCCGATCCGGACCTGTTGGACGCCCGCGCTGCGTTCCCCTGGGTGTGCACGTGGGACGATCACGAGTTTTATAACGATGCTTGGCAGAGCTTCCACCCATCCGGCCCCGCGCAGAGGCGCAAGGTGAGTAGCAACCAGGCCTGGTTCGAGTACGTGCCCGCGGCACTCACACGCGCGCCCGCGGGTTCCGGCGGTGACAATCCCGCACAGGACTTCTCATTTACGCAAGTTGAAGACGTCGCCCTGAATGATTTCGACTCGGATTATCTAAGCCGCGAGCCGAATAATCTCGCGGCCATCGCCTCGATGTCGATCTACCGCAGCCTCAGTTGGGGCGATATTGTAGAATTCCTGATCGTCGACGGGCGTAGCTATCGCGGGCCTCGTGGTGTGGACGAGTCGATACAAGGGGCGAATTTTATCACGTCTTCGCCCGTACCCGCCCGCCTGATCGAAACACAGAACGCTGGAAGAACCGCGAACGACGGCGATCCCCCGGACACCGTCGAGTTCGGAGGCGTCGCGATAGCGAATCATCGCAAAGACGCGCCCCGCGGGTCGATGCTCGGAGCTGCGCAGAAGGCCTGGCTCAAGGATGCTTTGCGGCAAAGCCCCGCTCGATGGAAGCTTCTCTGCAACAATGTCCCGCTGATGCGGTTCGGCTTCGATATGCGTTTCCGCGAGTACGGCAACATTGATGATGTGTGGTGGCACGACACCTGGGATGGCTACCCGATCGAACGGCGAGAGCTAATGAAATTCATCAGAGAACAGTCGTTGACTAACGTCGTCTCCGTGGCGGGAGATCGCCACGCACATTTCGCCGGGCTGGTCTATGATGATTTCGACGGCGCGGATCCGGTCAGTGTACTCCCAGAGTTCGTCGGTTCGGGCGTCACGAGCGGCCCGCGAATGAAGAATCAGCGCAACACGACACGCGGCACGCCGGAACTCGACTCACGGGTGCATTTTGACGGCACGAAGTTCGGCTATGACCAGGCCGTCATGCCCGCGCTCAACGCGTGGCTGTTGTTCGGCGCGGATGCCGCGGCTCGGCTCGGCGAGACCGGAGATCCCGAGATCGCGCTGCGCGCCGCCGATCCCGCGGTCAATCCCCACCTGAGCTACGCAGATACGGACGGGCTCGGCTACTTCGTTGCGCATTTCTCGCCTGAGCAACTGGAGGTAGAATTCGTCACGATTCTCGAACCGCTGGAGTATTTCGCTGAGGCGGGCCCGCCGGTTCGCCGCAGGATACACTTCACGGTCCCTGCGTGGACGGCCGGCGAGGAGCCGCAACTCAGCGCCGGCGAGGTCGAAGGAGAGCCGCCGCTGATGGCTCTGAAAAGCTCCTAGCGAAGGAACCGACAGTGCGACTGCCCACAAGGCTAACTCTATGACAACCACCACCGCCCCCATCCTGCCGAAACCGAAGCTGAAGCTGGTCCCCGTCGCCGAACCCGTTACCGGCGTCATCGTCTCGAACGACTCATGCATACGAGGCAAGTCAGCGAGCTTCGTCCGACATACGGAGATCGACATCTCGGGCACGCCGCTGGAAAACAACTGCCTCGCCGGCCAGGCGTTCGGCGTCATGGCGCCCGGAGAGGACGAAAAGGGAAAACCCCATAAGGTCCGACTGTATTCGCTTGCTTGCCCCAGCTCCGGAGAAGACGGATCCGGAAAAGTCATCTCCACGACGACGAAACGTGTGATCGACGAACACACACCGCAGCAAGACGGCGACGATGCCGATAAGCACACGCTGTTCCTAGGCGTGTGCAGCAACTTCCTCTGCGATCTTCGGCCTGGCGATGAAGTGAAGGTTACCGGCCCCAACGGCAAGCGTTTCCTGTTTCCTGTGAATACAGACGAGCACGATTATCTGTTCGTCGCCACCGGGACGGGCATTGCGCCGTTTCGAGGAATGATCATGGAGCTTCTCGTCCGGCCGGATGAACCGTCGTCGAGTCAGATCCACCTGATCATGGGGACTCCCTACACCACCGATCTGATCTACGACGATCTGTTCGTACGCCTCGCGGCCGAACACGAAAATTTTCACTACCATACCGCCATCAGCAGAGAGACGCAGGCGGACGGACGCCCCGGCCTGTATGTCCACCACCTGCTGGATCAACGCATCGATGAGTTTGCGCCGCTACTGAGCGATCCTCGAACTATTGTCTACATCTGCGGACTCGCCGGCATGCAAAGCGGCATTTTTCAGGCGTTGGCGCGGCATGGCGTCGCGGACGGCTATTTCACGGCCAAGAGCCCGCTTGCCGATACGAATCCCGATGACTGGGACTTGCAGAAGGTTCGCCGCGCCGTACGGTGCACCGAGCGTTGCATGGTGGAGGTGTATTGAGTCGCGATCAGTCGCGCACGTAGCGACGCTCCCACCTGGCGCCGAAGCCCGTCAACAGTTCGTAGCCGATCGTCCCGGCCGTCCTTGCCGCTTCGTCCAAGAGGATATTCTTCCCGATAAGCTCCACAGACGCACCGGGGTGCACGTGCTGGCCGGCCACGGCCGAGACGTCCATCGTCAACAGATCCATGGAGACATGCCCCACGATCGGAACGCGGACGTTCCCCAGGTATGCCTCCCCGCTATTGCCAAGCGAACGCGGAATCCCGTCGGCGTAGCCGACGCCGACCGTCGCCAGCCGAGCCGAAGCGTCTGTCCGGTGCGTCGCGCCATAGCCGACGGGCGTGGCCGTATTTACGTCCCACACCTGAAGTACCGGCGCCTGCAGCGTCACCACGACTTCCATCGGGTTCGGCGCAGCGGCGAACGGGTTGCCTCCGTACAGCGCGATCCCCGGACGCACGAGATCACCTCGATACGCTTCGGCCGTCAACAGACCGGCGGAATTTCCGATAGACGTCTTGGCAGCAGGTAGCTGTCGGCAGAAGCGCTCGAAACGATCGACCTGTTCACGATTGAACGGATGGGCTGGTTCGTCCGCGCAGGCCAGATGCGTCATCAGGTACGAGATCTCCAGTTCGTTCGACACGCGCGCATCGTGCGCGAGGCGATCAGCTTGCCGCGTATCCAGGCCCAGACGGGTCATGCCGGTATCGATATGAACGATGACTGGAAAACGTTTGGCGTCACCGAGTTCTATCCAGCGTTCTATCTGCTCATAGGAGTTGAGCACCGGGATCAGATCAGCGTCTCGAAGCGTACGCTCCTCCCCCGCTTGCGCCCCGATCATGACGTAGATGGCGGCCGACGCGATATGCGCTCGGAGCTCAAGACCTTCCTCTACCGTGGCCACGAAGAAATGCCGGCAGCCTTCGTCGAACAGACAAGTCGCGACCGGTTCGACGCCGAGTCCATAGGCATTCGCTTTGACAACTGCGCCGCATTCGGCAGGCGCCGCAGTCTTTTTCAGCAGGCGATAATTTCGTGCTAGCGCGTCGAGATTGACGGTCAGCAGACCGGCACTCGGTAGATTCGTCGCAGAGGTCACAGCGTAATCGGTTGTTGTCTAAGTAGCGGCCGCCGCTAGCAATTCGGGCGTCACCACTCTACCATACCGATCCGCCCCGTTCTTCCCGAACGCGGACTCATCTGACTCGCTACGACCACCATGGATAAGTCGTTTCGCGCGTATCGCATTCATCTGAAGGATGGAAACATCCGGGGCGAGTTGGAGACGTTGAATCGAGAAGAACTCAAGCCCGGCGACATTCTCGTCCGGGTCGAGTACTCGGGCATCAACTACAAAGACGCGCTTGCCGCGACCGGAACCGGCCGTATCCTTCGCGAGTATCCATTGATCGGTGGCATCGACCTGGCGGGAGAGGTGCTCGAGTCCGCCGATGAACGTTTCCGACCCGGTGACAAAGTGTTGGCGATTGGCTGCGGCCAGAGTGAGACCCGGGATGGCGGTTACACGGAACTCGCTCATGTCTACGGCGATTGCGCGCTCCATATCCCGAAGACGATGGATACGCGCACCGTCATGGCGCTCGGCACGGCCGGGTTTACCGCGGCCTTAGCCGTTCACCGCATGGAACACAATGGACAGCGTCCCGAGCTCGGGCCGATCGTGGTCACTGGAGCGACCGGCGGTGTCGGCAGCGTCGCGATCGATCTACTTGCCGCCCGCGGATACCAGGTGACGGCTGTAACCGGCAAGGACGAACAACAGCGTTATCTCGAGTCACTCGGCGCTACCGAGATCATCGATCGCAGGACCTTGGACCTCGGAACGAAGCCGCTGGAACATGCTGATTGGGGTGGCGCTATCGACAATTTGGGCGGTGAGATTCTCGCCTGGTTGACGCGCACGGTGAGACCCGGGGGTAACATTGCAAGCGTCGGACTCGCGGCCGGCACGGAGCTACGGACGACGGTCATGCCGTTCATCCTGCGCGGTGTCAGCCTGCTCGGCATCAACATGGACGTCGGACACGCGTTGCGTGCGGAGTTGTGGAAGCGTCTCGGGAGCGACCTCAAGCCACGCCACCTGGAGCGGATCGTGACCCGCGAGGTGAGCCTCAGTGAACTTCCTGACTGTTTCGACGCCTATATGAGTGGCTCTGCGCTAGGCCGAACACTGGTACGGGTTCAGGAATCATGACGATCTGGAGACCTCAGTCTATGAGAAAGAACATTAGGATTATTCTATTACCCATTGTTCATATGGCGTTTTCACCGGTGCTTGCCCAGCCAGATATCGCGGCAATCCTCGCGGATCCGAGCCGCCCAGCAGCGGATCGGGAACGCGATGCCGGCCGAATGCCGGACCAGGTTCTCGCTTTTTTCGATATCGGCCCGGGCGACAAGGTGGCGGATTTACTTTGCGGCGGCGGTTATTACACGCGGATCCTCGTTCCGGTGGTGGGAGAGGAAGGTGAAGTCTATGCCGGCAATAATCCTTTCTTCCAACGTTTCGGTGAGGAAGCGATCACCGCACTCCTGACCGAACCCGGATTCGAGCGCGTCCACCGAATCGACGGCCCCGTGGACGAGGTGGCCCTGCCGACGGACGGTTCACTGGACGCGGTCATCATCGTGCTGGCGTACCACGACCTCTGGCTCACGGACGAAGATCGGAGCGAACTGAATCGACGCGTCTTCGCGGCGTTGAAACCCGGCGGCGTCTACGGGATCGTCGATCATCATGCGGCCGAGGGCGCCGGCACGGACGTCATCCAATCGCTACACCGAATCGAGGAACGCGTGATTACCGAGGAAATCTCGGCGGCGGGATTCTCGCTCATCGCGCGTGCGGACTTTCTCGGTAACCCGGATGATGATCGCTCGCTGCGGATCTTCGATCCGAGCATCCGCGGCAGCACCGATCGTTTCGTTCTACGCTTCGAGAAACCCTGAGCAGGGTTCACGACGGCGACGGCGGTTGCAGCCGTCCGTTTGCTCCCGCTCGGTTCCTAACTACTGCGGTCGCGGCCGGAGGTAGTAATCGTAGGGTGTGCCAGCACTACGGCCGTTGATCCAGATGACCAGCATGCCCTCCAGTACATGCGCGAAACGCACCGGGCCCAGATCGATCGGCTCGAGACCCATTCCCTCGACGAGCGCGGCGACCGTTGCTTTGGCTTCGGCGTTATTGCCGACGAGCGGAATCGTCACGGGTCCGCCCGACGACTCGGGATCGATCATCGTGCGGTAATTAAGCGTGTTGAACGCCTTGACGACATAGGCATCGGGTGCCAACGCCTGGATGAGTTCGGCGTTGGACGTCTCTGCCGTGTGCATCATGAACCCATCATCACCCGGGCCGACACGGTTGGTCGGATCGATGATGATTTTCCCGGACAGATCGCCAAGACTCGCGACGACCTGTTCGGCGACCTCACCGGGCACCGCGATGACGACGATATCGGCCTGAGCGGCAGCTTCGGCCTGCCCGGTCGCGAACGCGTTACCGCCCGTGCGGGCGACGAGATCATCGACTTCAGCACGGTCCGGATTGCGGGAGCCGTAGATGATGTCGTGTCCTTGCATGGCGAACTCAGGGCCCAGCGCGCCGGCGACATTGCCGGTGCCGATAATGGCGATGGTCTCGGCTGAGACCTGGGGAATTGCGGTCAAGGCGACCGACAACACGAAGACGCTAGCGAAGATCGAACTGATAGTGCGGATCGAGGTGGTCATCACGGCTCCAGAGTAATGAAACTGGTTGAAAGTCTTGGCGTTTCTTAACCATCCGGGCGGATCCCGAGCGAGCGATAGTAGCCCAAACGCTGCCGCTTTTACATTTAGCACCGCTCACGCGCCCTGGGACATCAGCGTCGCGTTGCCGCCCACCGCGGCGGTATTGACGGTCACGGTCTGCTCCGTGATCAGTCGAGTCAGGTAGTGAGGTCCGCCGGCTTTGGGTCCGGTTCCGGAAAGCCCCATGCCGCCGAAAGGCTGTACGCCGACCTGGGCGCCAATCATGTTCCGGTTGATATAGACATTACCGACGCGCGCCCGCTTCGTGATGTTCTCGGCGAACGAATCGATCCGGCTATGAATCCCTAACGTCAGCCCGAATCCCACTTCGTTGAGGTCATCGACGACCCCGTCGACGCGATTCGAGGCGTAGCGCACGACATGCAGCACCGGCCCGAAAATCTCCTCGGTCAGGTCACCTACCCTATCGAGCTCCAACACGGTCGGAGGAAAAAAGACTCCCCGCTCGTGCACATCGGCTAGCGGGCATTGATACAAGATTCGCGGGGACCGCGAGGCGACGTAATCGGTAAGCATTCGTTTCGCTTCAGCGTCGATCACGGGCCCGACGTCGGTGCTCAGCAGTCCCGGATCGCCGATCACGAGTTCCTTCATGTGCCCGGTCAGCATTCGCAGCACGTCATCGGCGGTATCCTCCTGCAGGCACAGCAGCCGCAGCGCAGAGCACCGCTGCCCGGCGCTGTTGAAGGCCGAGTCGACCACATCCCGGACCACCTGCTCGGCCAGGGCCGAGCTGTCGACGATCATCGCGTTGATGCCGCCCGTCTCGGCAAGCAGGACGACGAGCGGTCCGTCACGCGCGGCCAACGCGCGATTGATCGTGCTCGCGGTCTCAGTCGAACCGGTAAACAGGACCCCGGCCAAGCGCGGATCGCGGAGCAAGGCGGCACCGATCGCCTCGCCCTCTCCCGGGAGGAAGTGGAGCGCGCCGGCCGGCACGCCGGCCTCTATCAGGATCTCGACTACGCGCCCGGCGACGAGGCAGGTCTGTTCTGCGGGTTTCGCCAGGACCGTGTTGCCGGCCGCAAGCGCCGCCGCAACCTGGCCGGTGAAGATCGCCAACGGGAAGTTCCACGGGCTGATGCAGAGGAAGACGCCGCGGCCTCGCAGCCTGAGTTCGTTACTCTCTCCGGTCGCGCCACGTAGTGTCAGCGGCGCGGCGAACAGGCGCTCCGCCTCCGCGGCGTAGTAGCGAAGAAAGTCCACGGCCTCGCGGAGCTCCCCGAGGCTATCCGCCAGCGTGCGCCCCGCCTCGCGGACGCAGCGTGCGACCAGCTCGGCACGGTAAGACTCGAACAACTCCGCCGCCTTGCGCAGAATTGCGCCGCGCTCGCGTGCCGGCACGGCGCTCCAGTCGGCGTGAGCGCTGTGGGCGGCGGCGAGCGCCGCTCTGGCCGTATCGGCAGCGGCGAATTTGACGGTCCCGGCCGGCCGCTCCCGCGCGTACGGATCTTCGGACGGCCTGCGCTCACCGTCCGCAACGCCGCCGTCCACCAGCGGCGCAGCCTGCCAGTCGCCGTCGGCTGCCGAACGCAGCGATTCCGCCAACGAGTCCAGCTCCCAGCCGTCGGCAAGATTGATCCCCGCCGAGTTACGTCGCTCCTCGCCAAAGAGGTCTACCGGCAACGGGATCTTCGGATGCGGCAGCACGCCGTCCAACTCCGCCGTGACCACCGCGGGGTCCGCGACGATACTCGCGGCAGACTCGCCCTCATGAATAAAGCGATTCACGAACGACGTGTTGGCACCATTCTCCAGCAGCCGCCGGACCAGGTAGGGCAACAGCTCTTCATGCGCACCGACGGGCGCATAAACCCGACACGGCCGACTGTTCGTCGCCGCATCGATGATCTGTGTGTAGAGTTCTTCCCCCATCCCGTAGAGCCGCTGAAACTCGAACTGCCGTTTCGCGCCCATGTGGAGCAACCACGCGACCGTGTGAGCATTGTGCGTAGCGAACTGCGGGTAAAGATGCGAGCCGGCGTCCAAAAGGGCCTTCGCGCAGGCCAGATAGGACACGTCGGTGCTCGATTTACGGGTGAAGACCGGGTATTCGGCGAGCCCTTGCTCTTGTGCGCGCTTGATCTCCGTGTCCCAGTACGCTCCTTTGACGAGCCGGACCGGTATCACTCGCCGCTCTGAACGCGCGAGCTCGTGCAGCCAGTCGATAACGAAAGCTGCGCGCTTCTGGTACGCCTGAACCGCGATACCGAGGCCGGGCCAGTCGACGAGCTCCTCGGATCGCAGGACCTGTTCGAAAACGGCCAGCGTGAGCTCCAGACGGTCGGCCTCCTCCGCGTCTACGGTCAGTGCGACGTTACTGTTCCTGGCAACGACCGCCAGATGCTTCAGGCGTGCGGAAAGCTCGAGGAGTGCACGTGCGCTTTGCCCGAACTCGAAGCGCGGCGAGAGCGCCGAGAGCTTCACGGAGATCCCGGGTGCCGCCGCCCAGTCATCACCCGCGTCTACATCGGCCCCTATCACGGCGATGGCCTCGGCGTACGCATCCAGGTAGCGCTCGGCGTCCACCGCCGTGAGGGCCGCCTCACCCAGCATGTCGAAGGAATACCGGTAGGCACGCTCGCCTTGCTGTCCGGCGTGCCGCATCGCTTCCGTTATCGTGCGGCCCATGACGAACTGATGGCCGAGAATCCGCATCGCCTGCTTCAGTGCCGTGCGAATAACCGGTTCGCCCAATCGCCCGACTGCCTGTGTCAATGTCGCTGCCAAGCCAGGCGTCGGTGTTTCATCGTCGCGCAGCAGCCGTCCGGTCAGCATCAGCGCCCAGGTCGACGCATTGACGAACAGGGACTCACTTCGATCCAGATGCGCCTGCCAATCGGCATCACCTATCTTGTCGGCGATGAGGCGATCCGCAGTATCCGCGTCCGGGATACGAAGCAACGCCTCCGCGAGGCACATCAAGACGACACCCTCTGCGGAAGACAGGTCGTATTCGCTCATGAAGGCGTCGAGTCCGCCGACTTTCTGCCGGTTGCGCCGCATGCCCTCGACCAGCTTGATCGCGGCCCGGCTGATTTTCTGCGCGTCTCGCTTCGGTATTTGCACCTGCGCCAGCAGCACGCGAACCGTATCGGCCTCGTCGGCGAGGAACTGCCGGCTCAGGGATTCATCCACCTGGACGTGGGATCCGGCAGGCGCGAAGACCCAGGGGCGCGCGAGATCGTCCATCAGGCCAGTGTAGAACTTCCGGGGCGTCCGTGGCAGCGTTTGGCAACGCGACGCGCAGGAACGCCGCGCTACCAATTGATCGCCGATCGGCAGAAAATGTCTCACGTGGCAGCCAAGAAGCGAAAGGTATCCCTGATCGGTGCGCCGACCGATATCGGAGCCGGCCAACGAGGCGCTTCCATGGCGCCCGAGGCGCTGCGGGTTGCGGGCCTGGAGAAATCTCTGCGCCGGCTCCGACTCGAGGTCGTCGATCGGGGCAACCTGTCGGGCCCCGCCAATCCTGAACGACCCCGCGACGGCGACTACCGCCAGCTTCAAGAAGTGACCGCTTGGTGTACCGCGGTTCGTGACGAAGTCTATGCCTCCCTCAGTGACGGGGAGATGCCCATTCTGATGGGCGGCGATCACAGCTTGAGCGTCGGTTCCGTGGCCGCGGTGGCGAGGCATTGCGCGGAACACGATCGTCCGCTGACGATACTCTGGCTAGATGCTCACGCCGACTTCAATATTCCGGCGTCATCGCCGACAGGCAACCTCCATGGCATGCCTGTCGCGATCATCGCCGGACACGGTCCCGCGGAGCTGACGGCGCTGGGGCACACCATCCCCATGGTCGAAGCGAGTCGTATTATCGAGCTCGGCATCCGCTCCGTCGACGAGATCGAGAAGCGGCTGGTCGTGGACAGCGGCCTCGTCGTCTATGACATGCGGAAGGTCGATGAGCTGCGGATGAGTACGGTCATGGCGCAGGCGCTGGATCGGGCCGGTAGTGACGGCAGCCATCTGCATGTGAGCTTCGACGTCGACTTCCTCGATCCGGGTATCGCACCCGGCGTTCCCACCACGGTACCCGGAGGCCCTACCTACCGCGAAGCGCAGCTGTGCATGGAGATGATCCATGACTCCGGGCTGCTGGGATCGCTCGACATCATGGAACTCAATCCCGCGCTCGATGAGCGCAATCGGACCGCGCTGCTGGCTGTCGACTTGGTGGAAAGCTTGTTCGGTGAGCAGATCCTGGCCCGGGCCCATGGAGGCCCGACGCGGTACAGCCTCTGATGGGGGCGACACGATGACTGACGCCGAAGAACTCATTCGGCGGGTCGAGCGGGTCAGCGCCCGCAACTACGCACCGCTGCCCGTGGTGATCCAGCGCGCCGAGGGTGTGTGGGCATGGGACACGGAGGGACGAAAGTACCTGGATTGTCTGAGTGCCTATTCTTCTCTGAGCCTCGGGCATCGCCATCCCCGTGTCATTGCGGCATTGATCGCTCAGGCCGGAAAGCTGACGCTGACCTCCCGAGCCTTCCACAACGACCAGATGGGCCCATTCCTCGAGGCGCTCTGCGAGCTCAGTGAGATGGAGATGGCCTTGCCCATGAACACGGGCGCCGAAGCCGTAGAGACTGCGATCAAGCTGGTCCGGAAGTGGGGCTACCGAACGAAAGGCGTCGCCAACGACCAGGCTGAAATCATCGCCTGCCGCAATAATTTTCACGGCCGGACCACGACCCTCGTCGGCTTCTCGTCCGAGGCCATGTACCGCCAGGACTTCGGCCCCTACTCTGCCGGCTTTCAACTGATCGACTTCGGCGACGCCGGGCAACTCGCGGAGGCGATCACGCCCAACACGGTCGCGTTTCTCGTCGAGCCGATTCAGGCCGAAGCCGGAATTCTCGTACCGCCGGCCGGCTATCTGAGTGCTGCTCGCCGCGTCTGCTCGGACAACAACGTGCTGTTCGTGCTGGATGAGATCCAGACCGGCCTCGGACGCACCGGAAAAATGTTCGCTTATCAGCATGAAGAAGATGCCAAGCCGGATGTGCTGATCCTGGGAAAAGCACTGGGTGGGGGCGTCTACCCTGTCTCGGCTGCGTTGTCGTCGTCCGAGATCATGGGGCTCATTCAGCCCGGCGAACACGGCAGCACCTTCGGTGGTAATCCACTCGCGGCCGCGATCGGTCTTAGCGTCCTGAACGTCCTCGCAGACGAACGGCTCGCCGAGCGTGCTGCGGAGCTCGGTGCCTATCTGGACGACCGACTACGAGGTCTACGCTCAGAGTCGATTGTCGACATTCGCGGTCGGGGCCTACTGATCGGGATAGAGATTCGGCCGGATGCGGGCACGGCCCGCGATTATGCGGCGCGGTTGCTCGAGCTCGGGGTGCTGACGAAGGACACGCACGAGCAGGTTCTTCGGTTGGCGCCGCCACTCGTCATCGAACGAAGCGAGCTGGACTGGCTGGTCGAAAAATTGCAATCGGTCTTTTAGCCGTCCGCCGCACGCGCGTTAGCGTAGCTCGCCTCCCCAGATTTTCTGGTAGTCCAACTTAGCCGAATAGATGAGCATCGCGTCCAGGCTAACGCGATCGAATCCCGTCACTTCGTACAGCGCTTCAAGCGCGAGTGGGCCGTCGACTGGCGGGCCCGGCAGGCTTTCTTCAAGCGCTGTGACACCCGCGAGGGTACTGGCCGCCTGTGCCGTGTACATCAGGCCGGCGTCGCGCGTACCGGCGATGATCATCAATTGATTACCGGCAGGTCCCGGAAAGGTCGAGAAGAAGCCATAGTCCGTGTAGTTGTGCCGGCCCTCGACAGGTATCCCGGCGCCACTGGTATAGTTCTCGCCGGTCGCGGCATTCGAAAGCTCATCGTAAGTTTCTCCCAGTATCAGTCCGGAAGAGGCGAACACGAACTCCATGAGTTGGTCCAGGGCACTGATATAGCCGACATAGATCACGTGATTGCTCTTCAGGTCCGCGACAGTCAGTTCCGACATCGGCGTCACCCTAACAGGCTTGTCGGACCGATAGACCACACGGAGGAGATCTTTGAGCGCGAATGCACTCGCCTGGGGTAAGTACGTTAGATCCACATCGAGATAGGTTTCCATCAACTCCGGTTCGTAGACGAAGCGATCCTCGAGATCGTCGGCAGAATTGACGTCGAAGTCGCGAACCAGTCGCTCGACGCGGCCAAACTGGTCCAACTCGGCGAAGATATAGTAGTCGCCCACGACGATGAGGAACGGTAACTCGTCGTCCATAAAACTGGCCCACACCGAAGAGCGTGACACCTGCTCGTAGGCATTCGCAGCCGGATCTTCTCCCCGTCCCAGAAGAAAGAGAGCGACGAGATTGATCGCGAGCGCGGCAATCAGAACCACGGCCCATACCGGTGGGGCATGGCGGCCCGTCGCAGAGACTGGGGTCGACTCCCTGGCGGAAACGACAGCGAGCCGATACTCGCCCTTCGGTATCGAGAGCCGGCTGCCGCCCGGGTTGTCCTCGCGAGCATAGTAGTTGTCGAGTTTCTGACGAAGATTGTGCATATAGACGCGGACCAGGGAATCCTGGTTGGGGTCGAAGTCGCTCCCCTTACCGAACACCTCGACAGCGATCTCGAGTTCCTTGGGCGTCCTGCCGTCAAGCGAGCAATCGGCCACGAACTTGAGCAGCCGCGCATAGGAGCGCGACCGCCCCAGGACCTCTCCCGTCGTGAGCTTTGCAACTTCCTGTTCTATAACGTCTTTTTCAGTCATTCCTCGCCGGGCCTGAGCGTTCATCTCTGCGGGTTAGGCACCTTAGCCGAATTTTAACGGTTAATAAACCGTTTCTAACTCTATGTTTTAACGACGAATCTCTATACTCGGCCCGCTTGGGGTCAGGCGCGCGGCTGTGCGGCGCCCGGACGAACCATTAACTAGAGGAAATCATGAACATGACACCGGTTAAATACCTGCTCTCGATCGCCGCCGCGTTCAGCATGGCCGTCCCCGCCGCGCTGGCACAGACCGCGCAATCGGAGGCCACGCAACAGGAAGAAATTATCGTCTTCGGCGCCCGCCTGGAGGAGACCATCCCGCTGGATCTACAGCAGTTCGGCAATCGCGTGAAGATCATTACCGCGGACGACCTGAAACTCGGTGGCTTCAACGACCTCAGTCAGAGCCTGCAGATGAAGGTCCCGGGCTTGTACCTTGCGCCGAAGAATGGCGCCTTCGACTACATGGACTGTTCGCTTCAAGGGTCCCGTTGCCAGGATATCCTTTGGCTCATCGATGGTGTTCGCATCAATAACCGGCTGTACAACTCCACCAGCCCGCTGGACACGGTGCCCGCGCACATGATCGAGCGCATCGAAATACTCTACGGGGGGCAGGGAATCTTTTACGGCACCCAATCGGTAGCCGGCGTCATCAATGTGGTCACGAAGTCGTTCTCAGAAGAGGCCGGAGGCCATGTCGGCCTGAGTTTCGACGGCAATCGCGGTACGCATTTCAGCGCCGACTACAGTCTGTCTATCGACGATCACCAACTCGTGTTCTATATGTCCGACGACGAAGCCGATGGGTTCCAGCCATTCCAGACCGAGGATTATCAGCCGAGCGGGACCGACTTCGATCGTGGCTACGATGTGTTGACGGCCGGCGTGAAGTACGGCTATAGCTTCAGCCCCGACTCCCGTTTGACGCTGCACTTTCACCGAACCGATAACGAGGTCGAGTTTGCGTCTCCCGACAACTACGAGCGCGCGTTCAACGAACGCGTAGAAGATCTCTTCACTGCGAAATGGGATTACTCTGTCCGTGACAACGTGGAACTGTTCGTGAAGGGCTACTACCACAAGTGGGATAGTCACTGGACCCAACGCGAAAACGAACTTGACGGCGCCGGCCAGCTCACGGGCAATGTGGTTTTCGTAAGCGACCAAGAATTTTGGGGTTATGACGATTACGGCCTGACGGCTATGGCACGCATCGAGTCCGATCAGGGTCTCGAGTACGCGTTCGGCTACGATCACCAGCGTTTTTCTGGCAGGGACGATGTACTCCTCATCGCCGATCAAACGGAGACCGTAAATGCGTTCTTCGGCCAGATTCGTACCGGCGAGGATCTCATGGAGAATACCCGACTGGCGTTTGGCTTGCGCTATAACAGTCCGAGCGGCGAAGGCAATGTCACAGTCGGAAATCTCAGCGCGCGCCATCAACTGAACGACAACTTGTACTTGCGCGGCAGCGCCGGCACGTCGTTCCGCCTGCCCGACGCCTGGCAACTGTACGGCAACGACCCATGCTGCACGTTGGGCAACCCGGACCTCGAAGGCGAGAAGAGTCGCAATTTCAATGCCGCAGTGGGCGGCTTGGCCGACTTCGGTCGCATGGTGTCCTGGGAGTTCATCCTGTTCAAGCGTGAAATCGATGATCTCATCGGCAGTGCCGGTGGCGTACGGATCAATACAACCAATACGGTCGACTTCGACGGCTGGGAGCTGGATCTCAATGTGCCCCTGACCCCGAGTTGGAGTGCCAACTTGGACTACGTGAACACGACCGCGGAGGCTCAGGGTTCCAGCGAACAAATTGTCGGTGTACCCGAGAGCACGTTGAAATTAGGCCTCACGTATACCGATGATTCGGCGCCATATGAACTCAACATAGCCTTGGTCTCGATCGGCGACCTCTATGATTCCGTCAGCGGCGGTATCGGCAGGGTCGAGCATGGCGGCTATACGGTTGTCGATTTGAGCGGCGCTTACTACCTCGGCGATGACCGAAGACACCGGCTCGGGATACGCGTGGAGAATGCGTTCGGCGAAGATTATGCGTCATCAGTGGGGCGGGCCCGGACGGACGTCGGTGGAATTTCATACGCCTATGCGAATCTGGGTACGCCACGGACCCTGCACGTTTCCTACGCCTATCGATACTAAGGCCAATTCTGTTCTAATTGCTTCTGTAACCGGCCGAAATCTACGGGCTCGGATCTAAGCGACGCCTCGCAGCGCCGCTTAGTTTCAGCTCGCCCGTGAGCACGCCATGATCAGATTCCTGATTCTTCTGCACCGCTATCTGGGTATCGCCCTCGGACTCGTCGTGTCGCTGTGGTGTCTATCCGGCTTCGTCATGATGTACGTCCAGTTTCCGGACCTGAGCCGGGAAGAACAACTGCAAGGCCTGGATGAACTAGATCTCTCAGAGTGCTGCTCGTTGCCCGCGGACTTCAGCAACCTCGATCTTGAGCGCTACCGCGTCGAGATGATGGCCGGACGCCCGGTGCTGAGACTGTCGGACCGCTCCGAGCAATACATCATCGACCTGCGAACGGGCGAATACCTGCTGGACGTCGACGAGCGCGCGGCAAACGCGATCGCGGATACCTTCTCCGAGAACCTGGGGCTCGCGGGTGCAACGCAATTCCTCGGAGTGCTCGATCGTGATCAGTGGACGGTCTACGGCGGCCTGAACCCGAACAGCCCGTTCTTTCATTACGGAGCGTCCGATCCCGCCGCGACGGAATGGTATGTCTCCAGCATCAATGGCGAAATCATCCAGATGACCACCGCGAAGGAGCGATTTTGGAACTGGGCGGGCTCGGTCGTTCACTGGATCTACCCGACGATTCTCAGACAGCACACCGGCGTCTGGCTGCAGGTGGTGATCTGGCTCAGCGTGCTCGGCTTGTTCCTGACCGTCATGGGCGTCTATATCGGCATTACGCAACTCAAGTTTCGGCGCAACGGCCGCCTGTCACCGTACCGCGGCGTCATGCTCTGGCACCACTACAGTGGCCTCGTCTTCGGCCTGCTGACACTTACGTGGCTATTGAGCGGCCTGCTCTCCGTGAACCCATGGGGCGCACTCCAGGGACGAAGCTACGCCAGCGAAGTGCAACGCATCCGCGGCGGCGTCCTGACCTATGACCAGGCGGCGGACTCGCTGAGGGATCTCGCGGCTAAAGCGTTTCCCGATGGCACAGCGCGTCTGGAGGGATCGATTCTTCGCGGTGAGCCGTATCTGCTTGCCTGGGGCCGGGACGGTGAGAGTACCCGTCTGGATTCCCATTCGTTACACATCGACCCCCTCGCCGACTCGTCTTTCGCGGCGATTACCGCGGTCATCCGGCCCGGCGAACGGATTCGAGATCAGGGATGGCTGACGACCGGAGACGCCTACTACTACAGCCATCACGACGAGAAAGACTTTCCGGTCTATCGAATCCAATACGCCGATGGTGAGCGTGTCTATCTCGACCGGATCACTGGCCAGCTAGCATTCGCCGCGGACGGCAATAGAAAGCTATCTCGCTGGCTGTTTCTCGGCCTACACCGCGGAGACTTCTTCCGACTACTGCGGCAACGCCCGATTTGGGACCTGCTGATGCTGCCGTTACTTCTCGGCGTGACGTTGAGCGCTCTGACTGGGACGTGGCTGGGCTTCAGGCGGCTGACGCGCTAAGACGCTCCCGAGCAAGTCCCGCTAGCCGATGACGACGAAGCGGCCAGGGCCGGTCGCCGCGAGCAACAACAGCCCGCCGATAATGGCCACATGCGCCATCGCGATACGACTCTGGTTAAGCCGATCGGCGCCGGAGAGATTCCAGAAGTCATGGGCGATGAACGTCGCCAGGACGGTAAATATCGCCAGGGCCAGCGCCGATTCTCGGACGAATACGCCTAGTATCAGGCAGACCGGCGCCACGATGTGCAGAACGACCGTCCCGACGACGGACGCCCCGACGAATGGGACCCGTGCGGTTTGAAACTCGACGAGCGCCTTCTGGTGCCAGATCCCTTTGTGTATCCCACTGACGAGATAGACGAGCGCGAGACAGATACGCCCGACCAAGAGACACCATGAGAACCAGGGCTCTTCCATGTCTTTAGCTTACTGTGCTAAGGGTCAACGTACGATTTTCCAACGAGAGCCGCTCGGTCAGAACTCGGTCGACCAGTCCCGTTGCTCCAGCAGGGTCCTCAATTGGTCCAGGAATGCGGCCGAGTACGCGCCATCGATCGCGCGATGATCGAACGACTGCGACAGTATGCCAATCGGACGAATCCCGATCGCGTCGCCCTCGGGGTCTTCGATAACAACCGCCCGCTTCTTGATCGCATCGATGGACAGGATGGCGATTTGCGGTTGGTTGATGATCGGGGCGGTCATGAGCGTACCGAACGAACCGTTGTTGGACAGCGTGTAGGTGCCGCCTGAAAAATCATCGGGCCCGAGGGTTTTGTCGCGCGCGCGAACACTGATCTCCGAGATCCGCCTCGCCAGGCCCGACACCGTCAGGTCGCCGGCATCCCGGATGACCGGCGCGACGAGTCCCTCCAGGCCCAGAGCCACGGCGACTGAGAGGTGCACCGGTTGGTGAATCACCAGGCCGTCCCCATCCACGCTGGCATTGATACGCGGAAAATTGCGGATCGCCATGCAGGTTGCGCGGGCGATGAACGGCAGATACGTCAACGAGAAACCGTTATCGCGCCGCCACTCCTCACGAAGCGCCAGACGCACCTGGTCCACGCCGCTGAAATCCACCTCGACGGCCTGCAGGACGTGGGGGCTCGTCGCCTTGGAACGAACCATGTGCTCGGCCGTCAGGCGACGGATGCGACTAAACGGTACGCGCTCGCCATCCGCGTGTTGTGTGGCGGCGGGTCGAGCCGGCGCAGATGGTTGCGCAACCTGCGCCTGAACCGACTTCTGGGCTTCAGCGAACGCAACCACGTCGCGGCGGGTGATGCGTCCATTTCGGCCCGAGCCCTGAATCTGATAGGGGTCGAGTTGCTGCTCGGCGATCAGCCGGCGCACGACTGGTGAGAGTCGCAACCGTTTGCCGGACTGGGCGGCCCGCTTGGCCGGCGCCGCCGGCACAGGCTCGGCTTCGGGCTCGGTAGCGCCCCGTGGCTCGGCTTCGGGCTCGGTAGCGCCCCGTGGCTCGGCTTCGCGTTCGGTAGCGCCCTGTGGCACGGTCTCGGACTCGGCGACAAGCCGTATCGCAGCCAGGTCGGGCTTCATCGTTGCCGTGGTCTCGCTATCAACCTCATCCGAGCCGTTGATGACCGCGAGCACGACGCCGACGTCCACCGTCTGGCCTTGTTCGACATGGATCGCCGTGATGACCCCCGCCTCGGGCGCCGGAATTTCGATTGCGGCTTTATCGGTCTCGACGTCGAGTAGTATCTCGTCCTTCGCGACCGTGTCACCGACCTTCTTGTGCCAGGCCGCAACGGTGCCTTCGGCCACGGTTTCGCCCAACTGAGGCATCAGAACATCCATGACCGCGAAACTCAGTCGACCAGATTCCGAACCGCATCGACGACTCGAGCGGCGCTCGGCAGAATGGCGTCTTCGAGTGCATCGGCAGATGGCAGCGGTATGTGTGGCGTCGTGACCCGGACGATCGGGCCGTCCAGATCCCAGAAAAGTTCTTCGGCGACAATGGACGCGATTTCCGCCCCCCAGCCGCAAAGACGCGGGTTCTCTTCGACCGTGACAAGCCGGCCGGTCTTGCTAACTTCCTCGAGCATCGTCTTCGTATCAAGCGGTACCAGTGTACGGAGGTCCACAATGGTCGCGGATATTCCGTGTTCCTTCTCTAACGTCTCCGCGGCTTCTTCTGCTCGCAGCACCATCGCAGCGAGCGCCACGATCGTCACGTCGTTTCCGGATCGCACGACGCGCGCCTGGCCCAGCGGCACGACGTGTTCGTTTTCCGGTACGTCGCCCTTAGTCGCGTATAGAGATTTTTGCTCGAAGAACAACACCGGATCGGGATCGCGGATCGAAGCGGCTAATAGCCCCTTCACGTCGGCGGGAGTCGCCGGTGCGACGACTTTCAGACCGGGGACGGCCATGGCCCAATTCTCGACACTCTGCGAATGTTGTGCGCCGAAACGGCTACCGCCGCCATTCGCGCATCGGATGACCAACGGGAAACTGCACTGTCCGTCCGTCATATAGCGGGTCTTTGCGATCTGATTCGCCACAAGATCCCAGCATACGGCGAAAAAATCAGAAAACATGATCTCCGCGATCGGTCTCAGGCCCGTCATCGCCGCGCCCATCGTCGCGCCGATAATCGCCTGCTCTGAGATCGGCGTATCGCGAACTCGGTCCGGCCCGAATTCTTCAAGCAATCCCTGAGTGGTCTTGAAGACGCCGCCGGCAGCCGCGATGTCCTCGCCGAGAAAAACGACGTTCGAATCCCGGCGCATCTCCTGGGCGATGCCCGCGTTAACCGCATCTCTATAGGTTAGTTCCGCCATGAGGCGCTCCCGTCTGCCCAAAGATCGATGTAGGCGATTTCTTCTGGTGGTGGCTTACTGTTGCGTGCCGTCTCGGTCGCTTCGTCGATCATTGCTTCGGTCTCGGTTTCGATCGCCTCCAGGCTGGCCTCCTCTAGGCCCAGCTTCAGGAGACGTTCGCGATAGGTCGGCAGAGGATCCTTCTTCATCCATGCAGCGAGTTCCTCCTTGGGCCGGTATTTGCCGGGATCGGCCCGGGAATGACCGCCGTGCCGGTAGGTCAGGGCCTCGATCAGACTCGGGCCCCCACCTTTTCGTGCCTGAGCCAGTGCCTTCAGCGCGGTGTCGTAGACAACGTCGACATCGTTGCCATCGATCAGGATGGGGTCCAGCCCATAGGCCGTCGCCCGATCCGCCGCAGGATTCTCGACGGCCGTCACTTCACCGATCGGCGTGTACTCCATGTAGCGGTTGTTCTCGCAGACAAAGACTACCGGAAGCTTCCAGATTACCGAAAAATTCAACGCCTCGTGGAACGCGCCGATGTTGGTCGTACCATCGCCGAAGAAGCACACAGACACCTGTTCCGTCCCGCGATACTGCGCAGACCAGGCGGCACCGGCTGCGATCGGCAGATGCGCACCGACGATCGCGTAGGAACCCAGCGCTCCGTGTTCCATGCTCATCAAGTGCATCGACCCCCCCTTGCCCCGCAGGAGACCACACTCTCGGCCCATCAGCTCTCCGAGGATCGAGGTCATCGTCACGCCCCGGACATAGGTGTGGTTGTGGCCCCGGTAAGTGCAGAATGTGTAGTCGTCCGGGCGCATGGCGACTCCGAACCCGGCCGCGATAGCCTCCTGACCCAGAGACAGGTGGCTCGTGCCCTTGATGAGATTCTGCATGAATAGATCGTAAGCCCGCTTCTCAAGCATCCGGCACTCCACCATCGTTCGATAGAGCTGCAAGCGCGTGTCGGCGTCCAGGGAATTGGCGAAGTCTTTGGTCATTACGATGTCATCCATGAACGGTTCGCCTTCAATATCGGCGTATTCGGCTTCGCGCGAGACTGCATCGACGTAGGGTCGATTTCTGCAACTTATTGATCCGACGAACCCCCGAGCCAGGGCATGATAGCCGTTTGCTCGACGTGATCACAGTTTTTAGGCTGACCAAAGCCCCCACCGATCGCTCGGTGGAGGCTATGTCTTAAGCTTGACAACTAAGGCTGGCGCGAGAACTCGTTGGCGATCGCGCTCACGCAGATGAACTGCACGGCGAACTTGCTACCCGGTGGTGGACCGCTGCCTGGCGCGCTTATAGCTGGGCTACGGGCCCACGCTGACGATTTTATCGACCTCTTTTTCATCGATAGGCTTGGCTTGCCGCATCTGGTCGAGCTCGGGGTCAGTTGGCGTCAGGAGTAGGGTGTCGGAGAACAGCAAGGCGGTAGCTTCGTCGCCTGGGACCGGCCTGCTGAGTAGGTAACCCTGTACCTCATCGCACTGCAGGTGACGTAGATGGTCAAGCTGCGCTTCGGTTTCGACGCCTTCGGCGACGACTCGCAAGCCTAACCGATGTGCCATACCGATCACGGCCGCGATCAGCGCGGCGTCATTGATGTCTCGCTCCATATCAGCGACGAAGCTGCTGTCGATCTTCACATAGTCCAGCGCGAAGGTCTTCAAATAAGCCAGCGAGGAATAACCCGTACCGAAGTCATCGATTGCGATGTACACGCCGCTGGCTCTCAAGTCCTGTAACTGCCGTGCCGCCTTCTCGACGTCTATCATCATCGCCGTCTCGGTAATCTCGAGTTCGAGATTTTTCGCCTCGACACCCGTTTCTTCGAGAATCGTGAGGAGCTCGTCCATAAACGTTCCAGACGCCAGCTGCAGCATCGATACGTTAACGGCGACACGAATATTCTTGAGTCCTCCGTCGATCCACTTCTTTACCTGCTCACAGGCATTGCGAAGCACAAAGGCACCGATTTGAACGACATAGCCGGTCTTCTCGGCGATCGGAATGAAATCCGAGGGCATGATGGCCCCTCGCTCGGGATGCTCCCAGCGGATCAAGGCTTCCATCGCCATAATTTTTCCGGTGCGCAGATCGATCTTAGGTTGATAAGCTATCCAGAACTGGTTCTCGTCCACAGCGTGACGCATCTCGGCGTCCAGGCGAAATCTCTGACTCACCAGATGATTCATTTCGTCGGCGAAAAACATGAATTTGTTCTGACCGGCCCGCTCCTTGGCATGTGAGCGTGCGGTACCCGCATGCTGCACGAGCGAATTTACATTGTCACCGTCGATCGGGTAGACGCTGATGCCGATGCAGCAACCCCCGTAAATCTCGTTGTCGCCGATCATAACCGGCTCGTCGAAACAAGCGAAGAGCCGTTGCAAGATCCAGGTGACTGCGTTCGAATCCTCCAGATCGGTCAAGGCAATACCGAACTCGTCGGTCGAGAGTCTGGACATTCTCTCAGGCCGAGTCCCGCCACCGATATACGCGACGATGTCGGTATTCCTGAGGGCTGTTTTCATACGGTCGACGATGGTGACGAGCAATGTATCGCCAGCCTCGGGTCCCAGAGTGTCTTTGACAGCCCCGTACAAATCGATATCCACGTACAGAACAGCGAACGACAGATTGTTGCGTTCGCTCCGCTTAAGGAGTACTGACAACCGGTCGTAGAACAGAAAACGATTCGGCAAGCCTGTCAACCCGTCAACGCCCGCCTTATCGTGCTGGTCTTGCCCCTTGGCTTGGGCCAACTCCGTTTCGAGTTGAAGAATCCGGTCAAGCAGGGGCTGTATGTCGTTGCCGGGTAGTTCATCGGAATCGTTGCTCGTCGGGAGGATCAAATCTGTCGTCGCGATCCGTCGTGTTAACGCGGTTGCATCATCCGCCCCCCCTGGTAGGTCGCCAAGGTCAAGCTGCCCCCACCGAACATAGCGATCTCTGCCGCCCTCCTTCGCCGCGTACAGCGCGGTATCGGCGGCGTTCACCAAGTCCATGCCGTTGACATGGTCGGATGTCTGGGTCGCGACGCCGGCACTCACGGTAATCCGAAGCTTGTTGTTGAAATGCGTCCCACTGGTCTCCCTGATTGCCCGACAAAGCCTCTCGGCTACGGCGGCTGCATCATCCATGGTCAGACCGGGTAGAGCGATACAGAACTCCTCACCACCATAGCGGCATACCAGGTCGTCCTCGCGACACTCCATATTCAGAACATCGGCCATAAAGCCGATGACATCATCGCCCACGGCGTGGCCGTGCGTATCGTTGACAGCCTTAAAGTGATCGATGTCCACCATGATGCAGGACAGCGAGACATCGCTGTTCTTGGATTCCTCGAAGAGCTTATCGTAGCGTTCGAAGAACGCACGACGATTCAAACAACTGGTTAATGGATCGCGGGTCGCCAGAAAACGCAATTCCACGTTCTGCCGACTAACTTCATCGGTTGATATTTCGAGTTTTTGGAGCGTCCGCTTCAGGTCCGACGTCCTCTTCTCGATAGCGGTCACGTCGTCGAAAGTTGCCAACGCACCACGAGCCTTACCGTCTCCATCCATAATCGGAGCGCCGTTGACTCTAAACGTCTTCAACGCTCCCGAGGGTACCTGCATGAGCAGAGGAATACCTTTCTCGTTGACGCCCTGCCGCATCGCTCTCAGCCACGGCAGGTTCTCCGCGTTGTCGCCCGCCCTCATGGTCCGCCAGTCCAGGCTCGACGCTTTCCTACCGGTCAATTCAGACGCAGGAATTTCGACCAACGCGGCGAAAGGTTCATTGGCAAGGATAATGTTCTCTTCCTCGTCCATGATCAAAACGCCTTCAGCCAGTGAATTGAAGGCACCTTTCACGCGCTCGGGGATGACCCCGGAAGGATCCAGCTCCTTCAAACCACGCCTTAAGAGCAGGTAGAAACCGAGCCCACCCGCGAGCACCATGTACGCGATGAGTCCCACCACCGAGTTCTTGATCGATGTCAAACTAAAGCCCGTCTCTAACGGAACGAAGCTGAACTCGACCGTACCCCACAGCCGATCGCCGGCGAACAGTGGCGCTTGTACATGGGTCGGCGTCGATAGTCCGTCTTCGCGAGGTTCCCAGATCCTGTCGTGATCACCGGCGAACACGACCATGTCCTGATTCGCTCTGCGTACCGCAGCGGACAGTAGGTCATCGTTCTGCTCGACGACCGAAGCGAGCGTTACTTGCAGTGTCCGATAATCGTTCTGGTAAGCCGCCCAGGAAAGCTGGGTTGCGAGCGCCGTAACGATTTTCTGTCGCGCCTCCAGCGCAATCTCCGAGTGATTGGGCAGGATGCCCAGGAGTTGAGCAGTCAACAGCAAACTTGCGGTTAGCGAGATCAGCCCCAACGTAAGACGAGCCGTAGGCGATAGCGTACGGCGTCTCATCTCGATCTACTCTGGGTCACTCGGCCGGACTGGCGCCGACGAAGAGAACATGCTCTCCAAGTGTAACTCCCGGATCTCTTCAGTCCGCGAATCTGTCGACACGGTCTCTTCGTCGTCATCGCCAAGACGCTTTGCCTCATTGCCAGGCTTCCGCTGCCCCATCAGCATGGGCAGCGGGTCGAAGCCCTTCCACATCGGTACCGAACTTAAGAGAGTAGCGGCCAAAGTGCCTCCGCGCAGGATGTAGCTCACAACTCCGATACTTACTGCGGCCCCGAGGCCGGTACTTATCTGGACCACAATCGCACCATCGAGGTTATCGGCAATCTCCCGATCGACGGCATCTAGACCCCGTCTCAGCGTCTCCAGAGCCTCAGCGAGGCTCGCGGGATCCAGGCTGACGAACTCAAAGCGGTCCAGCGTATACCCGCCCGCCGAGCGGAGCGTCTGGGCATATAGGGCTCGGGCCTGCGATCCCAGGATTTCGGCCTCGGCATCATTCAAATAGCTACCGACGAGAAGCAGAAGATCCGCCTTCGCCGCCGCCGCGATCCACGCTGGCAGCTCGTCACTG
>SMVA01096829.1_pt1 | contig 30374 bp, 23 predicted proteins | sample 2456451 | NCBI WGS metagenome assembly SMVA01 (sample SAMN11095933, study PRJNA526329) | marine sediment metagenome | biome: Marine sediment; feature: Surficial sediment; material: Deep marine sediment; isolation source: Hadal surficial sediment | place: Pacific Ocean | collected 2014-05 | depth... | reverse complement strand
ATGAGAGTTCTTGTCATGGGCGCTCTTGTCATGAGAGCGCCTGTAAATAGAACTGGTGTTATGACCTGTCAGTTTCAGGACCCCGGCAACGACCGCGAAGGATCCAAAAACTAACACCAGATCTTCTCCACCTGCCATCTCTACTGCACTGCCATAGGCGAGCGCTATTTTATCATAAGTGTTGACAGCAGACACAGCCTGGTGGGATAGATGACGATTGAGTTCTTCTGCTGAAGCTGCTCGGGGATCCTCCATATCCGTTACATGCCAGTGGTTTATGCAATTACCAAGAATCGAGAACACTGATTCACTATCCTTATCGCTATACATTCCTACCACCGCGTGGATCCGCTTTATCCCCGGTATCGACTGAAGATATGTTTTCAAATACCCGGCAGCATTTGGATTATGAGCAACATCAAGCAGAATACGTTTATCCGTGTCTAACCACTGTAACCTTCCTGGCAGCCGGGTTGATCGAAGCACTTTTTCAAGGCCGGCATCACCAGGTCGGAGCCCGGCAGAAACGAATGCTTGCATGGCTGCTGCAGCGCTGGGTAGCGGCAGATTTCCAGAACTCGAATATTTCATGTCAATTATCTCCCCCCGGTTTAAGGTATACCAGGCTCTGCCATCAGCGATACCAAAGTCCTTACCCAGAAGCAGCAGCTCACTCTCCTGGTTTGCAGCACAGCGATAAATCGATTCAGGGGGGGATACATCAGATACCACGCAAACTTTCCCGCTGCGCATTACACCGGCTTTCTCGACGGCAATTTTTTCAAGGCTATCACCAAGCCATGACTCATGATCGAGGGCAATCTGAGTGATGATACTAACGGTGGGATCGACAATATTCATTGCATCAAGACGACCTCCAAGTCCAATTTCCAGAATGGCGACCTCAACCTCTCGATTCTTAAATATAATGAGTGCTGCCAGTGCTGCAAATTCAAAATAACTCAAGGAAATTTCACCACGGACCCTGTCAATGGTTTCGAATGTTTCACATAGAACTTCATCCGACACCATTTCCCCATCGATGACAATCCGTTCGTTGAAACGAAGTAAATGTGGAGAGGTTGCCTTACCCGTACTCAATCCCTGCTGTTCACAGAATGCAGCCAGGTATTCACACGTCGATCCCTTTCCATTTGTTCCAGCAACGAGAAACACAACCGGTGCGGGTTTAGTAACACCTAACCTCCGGGCTACTTCACCCACCCTGGTAAGGCCAAGATCCCATTTGAGCGGGTGCAAATTCTCAATTCGATTTAACCAGTCGTCAAGATTCATCGATACTCTTTCGCATTCCTGAGATTAACTCAGTGATCTTTTTCATCCCGGCTTCAGGTTCATCCAAATTGTCGGCGATCAACTGTACGATCGCCGAGCCAACGACAACCCCATCAGAAATCGCCGCAACCTTTGCTGCCGTCTCAGCATCCTTAATACCAAACCCAACCATGATGGGTAGATTGCTGATGCTTCTAAACCTCGAGAGTTTTTCTTTTACGTCCCCGACATCCAGGCTTGAGGCACCTGTTGTTCCCTTTAAGGAAACATAGTAGACAAATCCCCTGCTCCTGGATGTTATAAAAGCGGCTCGCTCATCGGTTGTTGTTGGTGCTAACAAATAGACTGAGTCGATCTCATTCTCTTCGAGTGCGGCAGTTAAGCTGCCTGCCTCTTCCGGTGGCAAATTGACGATAATCGTCCCGTCCACTCCCGCTTGCGAGGCCGTCTTCGCGAATGTTTCGTAACCCATAATTTCAATCGGATTCACGTACCCCATGAGTATGATCGGCGTAACGTCATCTATTTCACGAAATTTAGCGACTATTGAAAAAGTGTCTTTTAAGGAGACAGCCCTCCTGTTTCCATTGGTCTGCAGAGCCCGTTCATGGGCAAGTTGGATGACAGGCCCCTCCGCTTCGGGGTCAGAGAAAGGAACGCCCAACTCGATGATATCAACGCCTGCTTCAACCAGGACATGCATCAACTTGACTGTAATTTCCACCGCCGGATCACCCGCAACGATGTAAGCCACCAGTGACTTCCCATTTACCGATGCTATTTCATCGATTCTTGTCGTTAACCTGCTCAATTTTATTTCTTCCTCAGGTAATCGTGATACCGTCAATTTTCGCCATGGTGGGAATATCCTTATCGCCACGACCGGACAGGTTAATAACGATCGTTTGTTTCTTATCCATTGAAGCCGCCAGTTCCATGCCATATGCAATTGCATGAGATGACTCCAGTGCCGGCAGGATTCCCTCCAGCAGGTTTAGGCTGCGGAACGCATCCAGTGCCTGTTCATCAGTGACCGCGACATATTCAGCGCGTTTGGCATCCATCAGGAATGAGTGCTCAGGACCAACTCCAGGGTAGTCCAAACCTGCCGACACAGAATGGGTATCAAGGATTTGGCCATTTTCATCCTGCAGTAGATAAGTACGGTTACCGTGAAGCACTCCTACTTTTCCTGCGGTGAGAGGTGCAGCATGCTGACCACTGTGCAGTCCCAGACCCGCCGCCTCGACGCCAATCAGCCGGACTGAAGTGTCTTCAAGAAATGGATAGAACAGACCCATGGCATTGGACCCACCACCGACACAAGCAACCAGTACATCCGGAAGCCCACCATGCATTTCTTCAAATTGCAGCTTTGTTTCCTGCCCAATAACTGATTGAAAATCTCTGACTAATTTTGGGTAGGGATGGGGTCCTGCTACTGTTCCGATAATATAGTAGGTGTCATCAACATTGGTCACCCAGTCACGCATGGCTTCACTCAAAGCGTCTTTTAATGTTCGCGAACCGGATGTCACGGGAATAACGTCTGCTCCCAGTAATTTCATCCTGTATACATTCAGGCTCTGGCGTTCTATATCTTCACTGCCCATATAGACCTGGCATTTCAATCCAAATCTTGCTGCTACCGTTGCAGTGGCTACCCCATGTTGGCCCGCACCTGTCTCGGCGATCACCCTTGGCTTTCCCATGTACCTGGCTAAGAGTGCCTGGCCAATACAGTTATTTATTTTGTGGGCCCCTGTATGATTCAGATCTTCACGTTTCAGGAATATTTTCGCGCCACCGCTTTTTTCTGTTAGCCGTTTGGCAAAATAAAGTGGCGAAGCCCGACCAACATAATTTGCCAGATCACTTTTTAACTCGGCCTGAAATTCATCATCATGGCGTAATCTTTCGTATTCTTTTTCCAGCTCGTCGAGGGCCTGCATGAGGATTTCAGAGACGAACCTGCCACCATAAATTCCAAAATGACCCATCCTGTCCGGAAATGACGATAAGGGCTCATTGATACCCGGGCTCTTGTTGTCTCCGGTGATATTTTCACTCATGTGTTTTCCTCGTTATCTGCCGCTCTTACCTGCCGGATAAATTCTGTGACCTTCTTGTGATCTTTAATACCTTTTTCCAACTCTACCCCGCCACTAACATCAACAGCATAAGGCTTGACTTGTCTGATTGCCTGCGCCACATTATCCACTGTTAGTCCACCAGCCAGCACTATCGGTTTGTCAATTGCAGGCAGCAAAGACCAATCAAACCTTGTTCCGGTACCACCGTATACACCTTCGACAAACGTATCGAGCAATATCCCTTTGCTGTCACCAAAATTTGCTATTTCCGCAGGCAGATCAGTCACGTTTTTAACTCTAAGGGCTTTGGTAAATGGTTTCTTGAAGGAAGCGCAAAAATCATTCGTTTCATCACCATGGAATTGCAGCAGGTTAAATGCGCCGCTGGCAATGACCTTTTTAACTTCCTGTTCGTTATGGTTGACCAACAAGGCAACTGAAGTGACGTAGGGTGGCAGTTGCCGGACAATCTCTGCTGCAGTTTCCAGCCTCACAGCCCTCGGGCTATTTTTGAACATGTTAAAGCCCAATGCATCCGCACCGTTTGCCACAGCGAAAATGGCATCACGAACATTCGTAATACCACATATTTTAATTTTGGTAGGTCTCATGGTTTGAAAACCGGGATTACTGCCAATCCCCGATAGCGATGCTCGTAAATAGAACGCGAAGTGTCCAGGAGTTTAACACGAGAGGTTAAGCGATGGGCAGATTGCCAAGAAAATGAGGCAGCGCAGGCCCCCCGGGTAATCCATGTATTTCGGGATAATCAACCTGGACCATATACAGGCCATTTGGCCTGGCAGTAATTCCAGCCCTTGTTCTGTCACGCAACGCCAACAACTCACCTGTCCAGGAAACTGTTTCACTGCCGCAGCCAACATCCATCAGCACACCGGCAATATTTCTAACCATGTGGTGCAGGAATGCATTGGCTGCCACGTCAATGATAACGAGTTCACCCGCCCGACTGACCCTTATGTGCTGAATGTTCCTCATCGCGGTCCTGGATTGGCAATTTGCTGCCCGAAAGGAAGAAAAATCATTCTCACCCAGCAGAGACTGAGCAGAATCATGCATCCGCTCTGCGTCCAGTGGCCGGTGTTCTCTCGTCACAAATCCGGGCATGAGCGCAGACCGTATTTTGTTATTCATGATGAGATACAGGTATCTACGGCTGGTTGCAGAATGCCTGGCATCAAAGGTCGTTGACACCTCACGGACCCAGGTAGCAGATATAGTATCCGGGAGACGAGCATTACTGCCCATCATCCACGCCCTGGGATCTCTTGAGGCGTCAGAATCAAAGTGAACAACCTGGTTGGTCGCGTGAACGCCCGCGTCGGTCCGTCCAGCGCAGGTCACAGTGACGGGATGGTCAGCAATGGATGTCAGCGCTCTTTGAACAGAGTCCTGAACGGTTGCTACTTTGGCGCCCTGGTATTGCCAGCCATGGAAGCTGGCACCATCGTAAGAAATACCGAGTGCAATTCGAGTCAATGTGGTGTCGGATTTTCCATCTTTGTCGGTTTCATGTTAGTCGAGTTTCTCCATCAACTCATTGGCTTCCTTGATATCGGCCTCTGATCCTTCAGATATCACTTCCTCTAGCAGGGATCTGACACCGTCGTTGTCACCCATGTCGAGGTAGGCACGAGCCAGGTCTAATTTAGTGCTCGCATCTTCCTCCAGGTCCAGATCATCCAGGTCCCCTAGATCTAACTCAAGACCATCATCTTCAAGATCCAGTTCAAAGCTGTCATCGTCGAGATCTATATCCAGGCTGTCATCTTCCAGGTCTACCGCAGGACTGTCATCTTCAAGATCGAGTTCAATACTGTCATCCTCAAGGTCGAGTTCAATACTGTCATCCTCAAGGTCGAGATCGAGACTGTCACCGTCAAGATCGAGTTCGATACCGTCATCCTCAAGATCCAGATCGAGACTGGTATCGTCAAGATCGAGTTCAATACTGTCATCGTCAAGATCGAGACCGTCATCATCAAGATCCGCGTCAAGGTCCAGTTCCAGGTCCAGGCTGTCGTCATCTGTTTCCGAGTCCAAATCATCCAGGTCAAAACTCAGGTCATCATCCGCGTCACCTGCATCAAAAGAATCAGTCGTGACCTGATCTACGGCCGCTTCTGCGGCACCTGGAATCTTGCTTTGCAGTTCCTCCGCCAGCGCTGTCGATTCGCTGTCGCCCAATAACTTGAGCTGCTCAAACTGCTGGTTAAATGCTGTTGCATCATCCGTCTGGACATAGACTTCGAGAAGCTTTAGCTGGATATCTGCACGATCAGGTTCGTTCTCGATCGCATTAACTAAAAATTTAGTCGCCTGTGGGAATCTCCCGTAGGCAATGTATATTTCCACCTCACTGATGACATCACCCGTCTGGGGAGACAACTCTTCCTCTTCCTCCTCCTCCAGGAGTTCTTCTAAGGGTTCCTCATTTTCTTCGGCGTCAAACACTTCAGGTTGGGTATCACCGAGTACGACTTCTGCGAAATCATCATTATCAAAGGCAGAGGCCTCTTGCCTTCGGCGCATGAAAATCATGCCTCCAACCAAACCGCCAACGAGTAACAGTGCCAGGCCGCCTAGTACAAAGGGGTTTGACAGGAGAGAACCCAACTGCGCCGTGGACTCTTGCCTGGCCGTGGTTACGGCGGTTGTTACTGCCGCCGTTTCTGGTGTAGCTTCTGGTGCTGCTTCAAGTGATTTCTGAACCTGTGCTCTTAACGCAGCCAGTTGATCGTCCTGTAGCTTGAGGAGCCCATTCATCGTTTCAATTTGTTCTGAGAGATCCTTCATGCGGACACTTAACTCTGCATTTTTCCGTCTGGCACGATCCAGGTCTTCCCGGGCTACAGCGAGATTATTCTCCAGCGCCTCCGACCGGGCATCGCTATCGCCTGCCCGTTGCCCGGAACTCCCGTCCGAGGCCAGTAATTTCAACTCGCCATCATCGCCGCGATTACCAGAACTACCAGATCGGGAACTTCTGCGGGTGGCGTCCAGTTGAGAGACGCGATTACCCTTGTAGTCCTGGAATGCCTGATTCTGAATCCGGACTTCAGCAACCGCCTCGGATACGCTGTCACGTAGGATCTCGCCCCGGCTCGGAATCTTTAAGATATAACCTGCCTTCAGCAGATTAATATTGTCATTAATAAAGGCTTCAGGATTTAGCCTTTTAAGCGCCAACATCGTTTGTTGGACGGAAATCGATTTTTCCGGCCGCACCTTCATGGCAATCTTCCACAGGGTATCCCCGGCGCCTGTCATACCATATTCACCATCGGCGATATCACCTTCCTGCTTGCCGCGCACGTGCGTGGATGTAATCAGCTGATCACCTGTTTCTTTTCGCGTTCCAGCAGCAGGAACTCTGGCTCGGGACGCAGGGGCGCGCCGGTCGGATTGTCTGGGAGCGGTAACACCAGGTGTGATAGGAGCGACACCTTGTTGGCCGAATACGGGTGGATCGAGCAATACTGTATATTCCCGAAGCATACGCCCATTTGGCCAGAGAATTTCAACAATGAAATTTAGAAAAGGTTCGACTATGACCCGCCGGCTGGTGATCCGCACTACTTTAGTGCCGTTTTCTTTTTCAACCACTTTGAAGCGTAAGTCGATTAACCCGTAGTGTCGTTCCACACCGACTCGATCGAAATCCTCTTGTGAGGCGAGGTTTGGTACGAGTTCCTCCACGGCAAGATCAGTGGTATTCGTAAGCTCTATTTCTGCACTGAATTCCTGGTTCAACGCTGAATTGAGTTCCAGTTTCCCCAGTCCTACCCCGAATGCAGATTGACAAAAAAGCACTGCCAGCGTCACTGCGGGCAACAAGAGCCTTCTAATCATTTTCATATCCCTTTTCACTCCAATCGCACAACTGTGCCAATCAAAATTCGTTCACAAACGTACCCAGAATCCCAAACATCCTGATGGGAAAACCTCGAAACGATCTTCGATAGTTGCGTTAAGTATCGCTTATGTAAGACGTTTTAGCAAAACTTCCGCGATTTGTATACTGTTTAAAGCAGCACCTTTGCGCAGATTGTCGGATACTATCCACATGTTTAGTCCACACTCGGTCGATATGTCTTCTCGAATTCGACCGACAAATACAGAATCTTCACCCACCGCTTCAGAAACTGCAGTGGGATATCCTCCATCTTTCATCTCGTCAACAACGACAATTCCCTCGGTGTTTTTCAGTAATTCACGGGCTTCCGCAGCGCTGATTTTACTTTTTGTCTCAACGTGCACCGACTCAGAGTGCCCATGGAACACCGGTATTCGTACACATGTCGGGTTCACCATGATAGAGGCGTCCTCAAATATCTTCTGCGTTTCCCATATCATTTTCATTTCTTCCAGGGTGTAGCCATTTTCCTGAAAATCACCAATCTGCGGTAGTGCATTGAAACCGATCTGCCTGGGAAACACCTTTTCTTCTATGGACAGCCCGTTTAACAATCTTGCGGTCTGGGAAGCAAGTTCTTCCACCGCCTTCTTTCCTGCACCCGAGACTGCCTGGTAGGTGCTGACATTGATCCTGCGTATGCCAACGGCATCACGTATAGGGCTTAATGCCACCAGCATCTGAATCGTTGAACAATTAGGATTTGCGATAATATTGGTCTGCTTATAGTCGCCGAGTCTGTGGGCATTGACCTCCGGAATAATGAGCGGGATGTCCTCGTCCCGGCGGAACTGAGACGTATTGTCGATAACCACACATCCTGCTGCTGCGGCAATGGGAGCGTATACCTCTGAAGTAGGGCCTCCCGCCGAAAACAGCCCAATTTTAACCTTGCTGAAATCAAATGAGGCCAGATCCCCCACCACAATGGATTTACCGGCAAATTGCAATCGCTTGCCAGCAGACCGCTCACTGGCAAGCAGATACAAGTTCCCAACCGGGAAATTCCGTTGTTCAAGGATCTCAATCATGACCGCTCCCACAGCCCCCGTCGCACCAACAATAGCTACATCAATCTTATCCATGAATCACCCTAATTTTAATTTACGGCGCGAATGTTATGATCTCACCTCGAATAACGCAAATTCATAATTTTCATCATTTACATAAGAATCTGGAATATGGACTTTGAGGCACTTAAGGCATTTCTTGCCGTTTCAGACCAGGAATCTTTTTCACTGGCAGCCGCCAGATTACACCTGACCCAACCAGCCGTCAGCAAGCGAGTGGCGCTACTGGAGAATCATCTTGGGGTGAAACTTTTCGATCGTATCGGCCGCACAATCAGCCTGACTGAGGCAGGACGTGAGCTTTACTCACGGGCAGCAACGATTCTGGCAGATGTGGAAGATTCACGCAGAGCGATTACCAATCTCAACGGAAGCGTTTCCGGGCAACTTTCCGTCGCCACCAGCCACCATATCGGACTGTGGAGACTGCCGGAAGTATTAAAGGAATACTCCACTCGATTTCCGGCGGTCGCCCTGGACCTGCACTTCATGGACTCAGAAGTCGCACACGAAGAAATTGTTCAGGGAAATCTCGAGCTTGGTATCATTACACTGGCCCCGAACGCGCATGAGCGCCTTCGCTCTACACCCATCTGGAAAGACCATCTGACCTTCGTCTGCGCCAACGACCATCCCCTGGCCGGTTCGAGTCAGGTCGAAATCGAAGTGCTGGCAGAATATCCAGCGGTGCTTCCGGATATGAGCACTTATACCGGTCGAATCGTTAAGCAGATGTTTGAAGACAAAGGGCTGTCCCTGAAGACGGGCATGTCCACCAATTATCTGGAAACCATTAAAATGCTGATTGGTGTTGGCCTGGGCTGGAGTGTACTGCCCCATTCCATGCTGGATGACACGACTTGCGTTCTCAATGTACCCGAAGTACAAATTGCAAGAACGTTGGGCGTCATACACCATGTGCAGCGAAGTTTGTCGAACGCAGGAAACGCCTTTATCAACCTACTGATGGAAAATGCTGATTGAAGATCCGCTGGCTGGTTCTTGTCCGGATTACAATACCGAGCGGGCTGTTTACATTTGCTCAGGTAAGGTCAGGAAAATTGGCAACGACACCTGGATTTTGTGCTCGATGCCGGAGCAGGTGATCCATCAACACGATCGCAAGCATTGCTTCAGCAATGGGCGTGGCACGGATACCGACGCAAGGATCATGCCTGCCTTTTGTGATAACCTCCGCTGGTTTTCCATATTTGTCAATGGTACGGGCGGGCAAAGTAATGCTGGAGGTCGGTTTTAATGCCAGATTCACCACAATGTCCTGGCCGGATGAAATACCGCCAAGGACACCGCCTGCATTATTGGAAAGAAAACCCGCCGGTGTCATTTCATCGCGATGTTCCGACCCTCTTTGTTCGACACTGGCAAAACCTGACCCAATTTCAACACCTTTGACGGCGTTGATACCCATCATCGCGTGGGCAATTGCCGCATCAAGTTTTTCGAATACAGGTTCACCCAACCCAGGGCTCATGCCTTGTGCTATGACAGTGATTTTTGCGCCCACGGAATCTCCGTCACGGCGTAGCTGATCTATCAATTTCTCCAGTTCTGGAATTTTCCGCTCATCCGGACAAAAAAACGGATTATCGTTGACGATATCCCAATCTAGCAGTTCGACCTTAATATCACCGATTTGTGCAAGGTAGCCTCTGACTTCAATACCGCTTTCTTGAGCTAAGTACTTTTTGGCAATGCCACCGGCCGCAACTCTCATTGCCGTTTCCCTGGCAGACGCCCGTCCCCCGCCGCGATGGTCCCTGATGCCATATTTCTTGTGGTATACGTAATCCGCATGACCCGGCCTGAAAATGTCCCTGATATCGCTATAGTCTTTCGATTTCTGGTCTGTATTCTCTATCAAAAGACCGATGGCAGTACCCGTTGTCGTGCCTTCAAACACTCCCGAGAGGATCTTCACTTTATCCGCTTCTTTGCGTTGGGTCGTATATTTTGAAGTGCCGGGACGCCTTCTATCGAGGTCAACCTGCAGATCGGCTTCTGTAAGCTCGATACCCGGTGGGCAACCATCCACGATGCAGCCAAGGGCAGGACCATGGCTTTCACCAAAGGTTGTGACCTTGAACATACTACCGATACTACTACCTGGCATTGAGACCTCCCTTAAAACATCCGGGATTATACCGGATTTGCTTCTCCGGGCACCTTCTATGCAAAAGCCTATGCAAAAGCCTCTGCAAAAGCACGCGACTAAAGGTCTGCACAACTGCCCTCCATAACACCAATTTATTCCTATTTTAGCGCCATTAGCCTTTACCCAAGTGCATGAATAGCTTAGGGTATCCGTCCTTTTCCAACCGGCGAAAATGACCGTGCAAAAAGCATTCAAGACCATCATAGAGCAGATAGGTGAAGACCCGGACAGGGAAGGTCTCGTAGATACACCGAAACGTGCAGCAAAAGCGATGGAATTCATGACTCGTGGTTATCATCAAACCCTGGCGCAGGCCGTTAATGGCGCCTTGTTTGATTCAGATACCAGTGAAATGGTCGTGGTGCAGGACATTGAACTCTATTCCATGTGTGAACACCATATTTTACCCTTCATCGGCAAGTGCCACGTGGCTTACATGCCAACTGGCAAAGTTCTGGGACTTTCCAAAGTTGCCCGTATTGTCGAGATGTTTGCCCGCAGGTTACAAATCCAGGAGAACCTGACTAAGCAAATAGCCGAGGCGATTCAGGAAGTTACTGAAGCCGCTGGCGTGAGTGTGATTATCGAAGCGAAACATATGTGCATGATGATGCGCGGGGTGGAAAAGCAAAATTCTGTCATGAAGACTTCTGTGATGCTTGGGCAATTCCGCGACAATCAAAGCACCAGAATGGAATTCCTGTCTCTCCTGCATTTACCTCAATAAGCCTGCCCACAGCGGTTCTTACATAAAAAGTCAGTCGATCACTAACAATTCCAGGCGTGAAGCCTGGCCTTCATCCAGCGGCGAAAGTGGGCCGACCCCGAACGCCTGGATGCGCTCCTTGCCTATCCCCGCATCAACCAGCCTCGATCTAACTGATTCAGAGTGGCGCAATGTTCTCCGCATTCCGTCTTCAACGGATTCACCTTTTTGCAGCGTATCATGAGAAACAAGCGTGAGCTTTAACTGTTCATTGAGCCTCATGAATTCAACGATATCTGCTATCAGGTCACTTTCAAGAAGAAAATCCCTGGTTGGAATAACAAACTTACCGTGCGAATCAAGCGAGTCGGCAAGCGATCCTTTTGTGAATTTCGATTTATTTTCAACCGTGCTTGTAACTTGCACATGTACATAAATTTTCTTTGTTCCCCGCTGCCCCACATAGATGGCAATATAGTCATTCGTCGCCAGATCCCTGGCTATACTATAATTCTGGTACTGTTCCGGGCCGTAAAGTAAAGGCGTCGTGAAAACAGTGTTCGCCCAGTAATTACTGCTGCCGCAACCACGGCCTTCACACTTGAAGAGTATCCTTGCTGAACTGGACAGCTGATCTCGATAAAACTCAACTATCTTGTCTATTCGCCGCTCAACTGGAATGTAATATGTCGTAGAAGACTGTGTGCCGGAGACGTATTCAAAGAACTTGGGCTGAAGTATATTGTTAATTTTTTTCAGTGCCCCAAGGATAATTAATCGGCTTTCTATCTTCTCATCAATCCTGGATTCCACAACTTGCGCACCCGGATAGGGTTCCAGGCTAACCGCGGGCAAACAGACGCCGGGAAGTGTGCCCATCAGCAGAGTTGAAACCAATCTGCTAATTTTACGGATAACCGTTTCCTTACTAAAGTTAGCCACTAAGATTCGCTGTGTAATACCCAATCAACCTCTCCACATCTAGCTGTCATTGCACTCATTTGAATTGATACGATCGATGCAGTACCCATTCTAATTTCATCCCCCGTCAAATAGAAAATAAACTTGCCTATAAATGGCTGATGAGTCACGAGCATCAAGACAGCAGCTTTTGACTTGCTGAGTTTGTCAAGAACGACTTCTTTACTTCCTGAAGGCGTAATTTCACTCCAGGTTTCGATTGGGATCAGGGGTGAGAACATACTCTGAACCAAAACAGCAGTTTGCTCCGCCCTGACAAAGGGACTGGCGATTATCTGTTCAACCACCGTCAGTGAATCATTCTGGCTTGCATTGGCTTGATTTGCACACGCCAGCACCTGTCGCTCTCCGCGAGCGGTTAAGTTTCGCCCCGCATCCGATTTAGCGCTTAATTCAGCTTCTCCATGGCGCATTAACAGGATTTTCAAATCTAGCCGTCCCAAAAAATTCAAATTCAACTCATTATTCTCGAAATTGAGCTAGGTAATGCTTGTAAGATGCTATTGAATAACGAAATAATGCAGCCCGATTTTACTACCGGTCATCACATTTTTTATACTTTTCAGAGTATACAGGTTATCTTTAACTGGCGTTTTTACCCCACGGATTAACATTGTGTCCGAAGTTGTAGAAAAAATTCAAAGAGCCGGTATCAGGACCCTGAGAAATCTGGTCCAGCAGTCGCTCATGGATGTCGAGCGGCAGGTCGTGGACCAGATTGGTGATTTTAAGGGGTTGAGCGATAACCGTGACGAAATCCTCGCGTCGTTCGTCGCCAATATGAACTTTTATTTTGACGATCTCCTGGATAAAGAAACCGTCAGGCCAGAAGTTGTCTACGATTTTGAAAACCTTTCCCTGGTTCAGGAGGAAGAATTCGACGTCATTCTGATACTCGAAGGTCTCGTCAACGCATCTCGCGATAAGCACGGGAAAGATTTCACTAAGTATCATACCCGGCTGAGTAATGTTCTGCCGCGAAAACGCATTGATGAATCTAATAATCCTCTAGACGCTCAGCAAGTCTCGTCGGCTTTTCAGGAAGCATTGAGACCATTGAAGATGGATGCCCAGAATACACTTACTGTCTACCGTTCATTTGAATCCTGCGTGTTGGATCACCTGGGCGAAGTTTTCACGGAAGCCGACGAGATCCTACGTGAAAGCGGCGTTGTTGCCAGCCCCATTGTTGAAAAACCCAAGAGACCAGAGCCAAAACCAGCCGCAACCACAGCCAGCCAAAGCCATGACTGGGATAATTCTTTTAACACCGTCTCAGAAGTCGTCGAAGACCTGGATATCAACCTGGAATTAGAAGTAGAAAATTCAACCCATGCCGCGGAAAGTACCAATACCTTCTCCATGATGCAGAACCTGATGCACGGGGACAGTCCTGCTGCCCCGGCACCAGGTGACGCTGCCCCAGCAGCACCAGGGGGCACCACTGCACCGATTAGTTCCGCATCGCAGGGAGGGGTTTTTATCCCGGAAGGTCATGTTGTAGTACCCGCAAATCAAGCACAACAATACCCAGCTCAACAATAACCAGCGCAACAATATATGGTTCCCGCCTCTATGATTCCCGCAGGAAGTGCTTCTCCGGCACAGGCCGGTATGATGCAACCTTTCCAACCCTCGCCGGACCAGCAGGTACAGCTGGTTGACCAAACAAAGCTGATGGAGGTCCTCAACAATATTCAGCTTTCTCTCGTCACTCAACTTGCTTCATCCACCAGCAAAATTCCAACGGATATCGAAGAAGCAAACAGGTTGGACATATCAGAATCCCTGGGAGAGATGCTAAATGCTGACCAGGAAGAGGGCGTGATCAGTGCCATTGACGGGGAATCATCAGACGTCATCAATTTGGTTACCATGCTCTTTGAGGCCATCTGGGCTGACCATGGTGTACCCATTCCCATCAAGGAATTGATCGGTCGTACACAAATTACTGTCATTAAAGTCGCACTTTCGGACAACTCATTTTTTAGTCGTGAGGATCATCCACTCAGGGCGATGCTGAATGAATTTGCCATCGCCGGGATCAGTTGGACCCAGGTTGATGAGTTGGCGGAGGATCCACTCTACAAAAAAATGCATGAGCTTGTTGAGAAAATACTGGTTGGGTACGAGGGAGATATTTCTTTCTTCGAAAATCTCATCAAAGAATTTCGAAAGTTCATTGCAGAAGAAACTGCAAAAACTCGACATCTTGAACAGACCATTATCAAGAAGAAAGACCGTGAGGATGTTCTTGACGAGATTAACGAGTTAGTGACTCAAAAAATCGATGAGCGTATCCTCGATCGTGAACTGGATACATTCATCGCGGATTTGCTTCAAAACCCTTTCCACAAATTCATGGAACTATTGGTGTTGGAAGAAGGTCCCGATAGCTCAGCGTGGAAGCAGGCAATCAATACAATCGATGTCCTGTTGTGGACTGTAGAACCCCACGACCAAAGCGGAGATCGCGAGAAACTGGAAACAGTCAATCCACGGCTAATCAAGAACCTGCGAAAAGCATTTAAAATTGCTGCTGTTGATCCCGATATCATCGAGGTGCTGATATCCAATTTGGAAAAACTCCAGCGAGATTCCTTTCCGGAAGAAGAAAAAACAGAGGACATTGCACCAGCCGAGGCGCAGGCTCTCGCACTGGATGATGAGCCAGCTCAACCATTCGATAAGACAAGCGATACGACAAGCGATCCCGGAACACCGATTGAAGTGGACTTCGGCCATGAGGCAGAAGAAGAACACAGCCCCTATCTCGAAACAATTGAAGGCATGACGGTAGGAACCTGGGTCGAGTTCGTCGGGGAAGATGGACAAAATACACGATGTAAGCTGGCCGCCAAGATTAACGCCATCGACAAATTCATTTTTGTAAATCGCCAGGGCGTTAAGGTTCTTGAGAAAACAACCTTCCAACTTGCAACAGAGCTGGAGGAGGATTATCTACGTATCATCAGCGACGGGCTGTTATTTAGCCGCGCACTGGAGTCCGTCGTTAGCACTCTTCGGGAAAACCAGATCGAACAGCATACTGGTGGTGCCTACCAACCTACGGCTTAATTGTTGCCAGGCGCTTTTTTTTGGAAACGCTTTTTTTGGAAATAAGTATCCGCAAAACTTTGCATCCGCCGGGCCGCTTCGATCAACTGGTCTGTTTCCTGGCAAAACCCAATGCGTATGCAATTAGCGACAGATTCACCAAAAGCAAAACCCGGGACTACCGATACACCGGTTGCATCGAGTAGCTGGTTGGCAAAAGTTTCCCCATCACATTCGAAGGCACTGATGTCCACCAGGGCAAACATTCCACCTGCAGGATGGAATACTTTAAAGCCAGGGATTTGCGTCAGCCTTTCACATAATACATCTCGCCTTCGGTGAAGCCGTTCTCGATTCACGGGCACGATCTTATCGGTATTTCGCAAGGCAGATATCGCTGCATCCTGGATAAACTGGCTCACGCCAAACAACATGGGTTGTGATAATTCTGCCAGGCTTTCCGCGAGCAGCACAGGTGAAATAGTCCATCCTAATCGCCAGCCGCTCATGGCATGAGACTTTGAAAGACTGCGAAGCACCACAACATTGTGCTCGGAACCTTCGATATCAAGTGGTGAAGTAAACTCACCATCGTAGACCAGGGCTGCATAAACCTCATCTGAGACAAGCCAGATATCATTCTCCAGGCATAGTCTAACCAGCGCTGCGAGTTCGGCCCTGGTAAAAACCACACCAGAGGGATTCGACGGCGAATTGAGCAGGATCACTCGTGTTTTATCGGTAACGAGCGCTGCCAGTTCTTCAATATGGAGACGAAAGCCATCATCCGGTTTCAAAGATGCGTAGACAATTGAGGCACCACAAGCCGCAACCACTGCCGGGTAGGTCGCATAGGTTGGTTGCAGCAAGATGACCTCGTCTCCCGCCTCTGCCAGGCACTGCATCGTCGCAAATAATGCCGTCTGGCATCCGGGGAAAACAATGATTTGTCCAGGCGATATGTCCTGCTTGTAAAAGTCCGAGCAATGGCTCGCAATTTCAGATCGAAGAGCAGGTTCACCGGCAAGTGGCGGATAGTGAGTTCGTCCGTTTTCAAGACTCAACTGCAAGGCATCACGAATACTCTCGTCAGTATCCATATCCGGATCGCCGATGCCCAGATGTATGATATCTTCGCCTGCGGCATCGAGTTCGTTGGCTCGATTGGTCACCGTCCAGGCTCTTGCCTGGGGTAGCGAAATTCTTCGCGTCAGCGATGACAGTTTTGGTGAACTCACAACACAGCGGGCCCTGGTGGCTCTCGGCTTAGGCCGACAGCTCCAGCAGTAACTTGTTCAGTCGCTTCACGTAACTTGCCGGTTCTTCCAACTGACTACCTTCCGCCAGCATTGCCTGATCATAGATAACCATTGCCAGATCATTAAACCTGTCCATATCCGGCTCATCGTTTAATTTCTCAACAAGTGGGTGCTCCGGATTGATTTCAAAGATCCGTTTTGATCCAGGAACCTGTTGCCCGGCTGATTCCAGTATTCGACGCATCTGCATACCCATCTCATCTTCTTTTACAACCAGGCAGGCCGGTGAATCCGTGAGCCTGTGAGTAATGCGGACTTCTTCTACCTTTTCGCCCAGCAATTCGGTGATCCGCTTGACCAGGTCCTTAAATTCCTTCTCGACTTTCTTCTGTTCCTGTTTATCTTCCTTGTCCTCAAGATCACCAAGATCCAGGGAACCTTTAGCCACATCCTGAAACTGTTTCCCGTCAAATTCCATGAGATGACTCATCAGCCACTCGTCAATTCGGTCATAAAGAACCAGCACTTCGATGCCTTTCTTTTTAAACACTTCAAGATGCGGGCTGTTGCTTGCCGTGTGATAATTTTCAGCAGCCACATAATAGATCTTGTCCTGACCTTCCTTCATACGAGAAATATAATCGGTAAGACTCTGGTTTTGCGTTTGATCATCACCATGGGTCGTTGCAAATCGTAAGAGTTTGCTGATCTTCTCTTTGTTGGTGAAATCCTCAGCAGGACCTTCTTTCAGAACCTGGCCAAATTCATTCCAAAATTCCTGGTATTTTTCTGCGTCCTTCTTCGCCAGCTTTTCCATCACATCCAGCGCCCTTTTAGTCAATGCACCGCGCATTGACTCAATGGCAGGATCCTTTTGCAACAACTCCCTGGATACGTTGAGAGAAAGATCGTTTGAATCCACCACACCTTTCACAAAACGCAGATACAAGGGCAAGAATTGTTCCGCTTCATCCATGATGAAAACTCTCTGCACGTAGAGCTTTAACCCCCTTGGTGCTTCGCGCTGCCACATATCAAACGGTGCCTTGGCCGGAATGTAGATTAAGCTCGTATAATCCAGTTTTCCCTCAACCTTGTTGTGGCTCCAGGTCAGCGGATCCTGGAAATCATGGGATATATGCTTGTAGAACTCCTTGTACTCATCGTCCTCCACCTCGCTTCGTGAACGTGTCCACAGTGCTTTTGCGGTATTGACGGTCTCAAATTCTTCTTCTGAATCGCTCTTTTCGGTGTCGTCATCATCCGTGCCTAACGACTCTTTTTTCATCATCACTGGTACTGACACATGATCCGCATATTTCTTGACGATATTTTTCAACCGCCAGCTATCCAGGAATTCGTCTTCATCACCTTTCAGATGCAGAGTCACTGATGTTCCAGACTCGCCTTTTTCAATGTTTTCTACCTCGAAACTCGCCTCGCCGGCCGATATCCAGCGCACGCCCTCTGAAGCCTCGGAACCAGCAACGCGGCTCTCCACGGTCACCTTATCAGCGACGATGAACGAGCTATAAAAACCGACCCCGAAGCGCCCGATTAATTGCGCATCCTTCTGTTGATCTCCGGTCAGGGCATCCAGGAACTGCGACGTTCCAGATTTGGCGATGGTCCCGAGATGTGTAATAACGTCCTCGCGGCTCATGCCAATGCCGTTGTCACTAATCGTGATTGTCCCGGCCTCTTTGTCGACCTCAATCCTGATATTAAAATCGCCGTTCTTGACGACCAGGTCCGGATTGGACAGACTTTCGAATCGCAGCCTGTCGATTGCATCCGAGGCATTTGAAATCAGCTCCCTCAGAAATATTTCCTTATTCGAATAGAGAGAGTGGATCATCAAATGCAGAAGCTGCTTGGCTTCTGACTGGAATCCCAGCGTTTCTTTCTCGGCTTCTACTGATTTTGCTTCTGCTGACATAGGAGTATTTATTCCTTGGCTTAGGTGGCTAGTAATTTTGTGGCTTGCTTTAGTTTTTAACGGACACTTTCTCAATCTGTAGCAAATTGGGGTGTTTAACCCTAATTTCAACCCCAGTATCGTTAAAGAGCCATAAAAAAGGCAACCCGGCGATCGCCGGTATGCCAGTGTGTTACATCTATAATTTACGCCGTTACCACTACCATCCGGTCACTTCTTTTAAGGTGCTGCCGATTTCTGCCAGGCTTTGCACCGTGTGTACGCCCGCGGCCTGCAGCGCGGCAAACTTTTCATCTGCCGTACCCTTGCCTCCGGCAATAATCGCCCCGGCATGACCCATTCGTTTACCGGGCGGCGCTGTCACTCCCGCGATATATCCAACCACAGGTTTAGTGACATTCGCCTTGATAAAATCAGCAGCCTCCTCTTCTGCCGTGCCGCCGATTTCACCGACCATCACAATTGCTTTCGTATCAGGATCTTCTTCAAACAAGGCAAGAATATCGATGAAGTTGCTCCCGGGAATGGGATCGCCACCGATACCCACACAGGTACTTTGACCGAATCCGAGGTCTGTCGTTTGTTTAACGGCTTCGTAGGTTAGCGTGCCGGATCGTGAAACAATGCCGACTTTACCGGGCAGGTGAATGTCACCTGGCATGATCCCGATCTTGCAGCCACCGGGCGTGATGACCCCTGGACAGTTCGGACCAACCAGGCGGATTCCTCTTTCATCCAAACTTGCTTTAACAGCGAGCATGTCGAGAGTCGGTACACCCTCGGTGATGCAGACAATCAACTTAATTCCGGCTGCCGCGGCTTCGAGCATGCCATCCTTGGCAAAAGGCGCGGGCACATAGATGACAGAGGCATCTGCTCCTGTTTCTTCAACAGCTTCGCGCACGGTGTTAAATACAGGAAGATCAAGGTGAGTTTGACCGCCCTTACCCGGTGTTACTCCACCGACCATTTGCGTACCATAGGCGATAGCCTGCCTGGAGTGCAGGGTTCCCTGGGATCCAGTAAATCCCTGACAAATTACCTTAGTGGACCTGTCGATTAGTATACTCATGCTACTTCTCCCGCCGCCTTTACCGCCCGCTGCACCGCATCGTTTAATCCCGTTGCGGCAATAATATCCACTCCGCTTTCCTCCAGTGTTTTGACGCCGAGTTCTGCATTATTGCCTTCGAACCTGACAATCACCGGCACGCTCACACCGACATCCTTGATCGCCCCGATGATGCCCTCGGCGATGATATTGCATTGCACGATGCCGCCAAAGATATTGATGAGCACGGCCTTAACCGCAGCATCCGAGAGAATGATCTTGAATGCCTCACTCACCGCTTCTTTTGTCGCTCCGCCGCCTACATCCAGGAAGTTAGCCGGTTGGCCACCATTTAATTTCACCAGGTCCATCGTACCCATGGCCAGACCCGCGCCGTTTACCATGCAACCAATGTTACCTTCCAGGGCAACATAATTAAGCCCGTGCTGGGTTGCCTGTTCTTCTCTTTCATCTTCTTGTGAAATGTCCCGCATGGCCGCCAGTTTTTTCTGACGATAGAGGGCATTTCCATCAATCGATACTTTCGCATCCAGGCAGAGGACATCACCCGCGCTGGTTACAACCAGTGGATTGATTTCCAGTAACGCCAGATCACATTCCTGGAACATTCTTGCCAGGGCCATAAATAGATTGGCGAACTGGTTAAGCTGCTTACCCTCGAGACCTAACTGGAACGCAAGATCACGGCCTTGATATGCACAAGCACCTAACGCAGGGTCAATTTCTGCCTGCAGAATTTTGTCCGGTGTTTCTTCCGCCACTTTTTCAATCTCGACACCACCCTCTGTGGAGGCCATGAAGGTAATTCTGCGAGTAGAGCGATCGATAACTGCGCCCAGGTATAACTCACGGTCTATGTCGGCACATTCTTCGACAAATATTTTGCTGACAGGTTGACCATTGGCATCAGTCTGGAAGGTCACAAGGTTAGTGCCGATATGTTTGTCGGCAAATTTCCTGATTTCATCATGGCTCGATACCAGTTTCACTCCGCCGGCTTTACCGCGACCGCCTGCATGCACCTGGACTTTCACCACCCATCGCTCGCCGCCCAGCTCTTCAGCAGCGGTAACTGCCTGATCGGCGGTATCCACGGCAATTCCTCTTGAAACGGGCAACCCATACTCGGCAAATAATTGTTTTGCCTGATATTCATGAAGATTCATAACCTCGAGATCCTTAACGCTTGTTTAATTGATTAGTAAAAGTCTGTTGTTCTTGTTGATAGTTCTTGTTGATTGTTACTGCGAATGTAATCAGCTGACATCAACCGTCGTCATTTTTGGGGAAACTATTTTTTACGTTTTCTGTTGGCCACATGGATAGCATGCCCGGAAACGGCAAGAGCCGCTTCGTGTAATCCCTCGGACAAGGTAGGGTGGGCAAACATGGTTAACCCCAGATCCTCGGCACTGGCACCAAACTCCATGGCGATCACCGCTTCCGCTATCAATTCCGATACATGAGCACCGATCATATGAACACCCAGTAATCGATCGGACTCTTCATCCGCGATTACTTTTATGGAGCCGACTGTATCGTTACTGGCCATGGCACGGCCACTTGCGGCCATCGGAAAACTGCCTACCTTGTATTTTTCGCCAGCTGCTTTGAGCTCCTGTTCCGTTTTCCCGACCCATGCAATTTCAGGATCTGTATAGACAACAGCAGGAACGCATTCATAATTTACCATCGGTTTTTGACCAGCGATGCGCTCAGCCACCATGATGCCTTCTTCCATCCCCTTATGGGCCAGCATCGGTCCGCGCACAACATCACCCACAGCATAGACTCCGGGCGCATCCGTGGTGCACAGGTCATTAACATAGATGAACCCACGCTCATCCAGGGTGACCCCGCTGTCAGCAGCTAACAATTCCTCTGTATAAGGTTCGCGGCCCACGGCAACGATGAGTATATCGAAAGATTCAGTTTTCTCACCTTCCTTATCCGAATAGGAAACCTTGACTTTTTTGCCCTTGACCTCACTACCGGTGACGCGAGTACCCAGGCGAATATCCATACCCTGCTTCTTAAATTGTTTTTGCGCCTCTTTTGCAATCTTTGTGTCCACCATTGGCAGAAATTCATCCAGTGCTTCAAGAACCACTACCTCTGAACCCAACCGATTCCAGACGCTGCCCAGTTCCAGCCCGATAACACCTGCCCCAATCACCCCTAACCTTTTTGGTACTGCCTGCAATGTGAGGGCGCCGGTAGAATCAATTATATAATCATCTGTTAGCGGGCAGGGTGGTATCTCCACCGGAACAGAGCCGGTTGCAATAATGATATTGTCTGCTTCCAGGGTTTGCTGGTCACCGTTGTGAGCGGTGAATTCGACCGAACGGCCAACGTGTAAAGTAGCCGACCCTTCAAAGGTGGTAACACCATTAGCTTTTAGCAATCCGGCGACACCTTTGGTGAGATTGGAGACAACAGCATCTTTTCTAGCGATCATGGCAGGAACATCAATATCTAACCCCTTGGCCAGGATGCCAATCTCTGCAAAATGGTCTCTTGCTTCAACATATTTATGGGATACGTCCAACAGCGCTTTTGAGGGGATGCAGCCGACGTTCAAGCAAGCGCCGCCATAAGCCGCCTTGCCATCACTATCCAGCCACTTCTCAATACATGCCGTATTGAGACCCAATTGCGCCGCCCGAATTGCGGCATGATATCCCGCCGGTCCAGCGCCGATTACTATGACATCAAATTTTGTTGACATTTCTTTTCCTTTTTCTATCTATACCTGGTTCGCATTTCCTACCCATTTAAATATCCAGCAATATTCGGGCTGGCTCTTCGAGGAAATCCTTAATCGTTACCAGGAAGCGAACCGCTTCCTGGCCATCAATGAGGCGGTGATCATAAGACAATGCCAGGTACATCATGGGCCGAATCTGAACTTCACCACTAACAGCCATTGGACGTTCCTGGATTTTATGCATACCCAGTATGCCTGTCTGGGGAGGATTCAAAATTGGCGTGGATAAGAGCGACCCAAACACACCACCATTTGAAATCGTGAATGTACCACCTGTCATATCATCTATGGATAACTTGCCATCCCTCGCTTTAACACCAAAGTCCCTGACCCGGTCTTCAAGTTCCGCGAGTGTCAGGCTATCTGCATCCCGGATGACCGGCACCACCAGACCCCGGGGAGAGCCCACCGCAACACCAATATCCTGGTAGCCATGGTAGACGATATCATTACCGTCAATCGAGGCATTAACCGCTGGAAACCGTTTTAACGCTTCAATGCTTGCGCGCACGAAGAAGGACATAAAACCCAATCTGGTGCCGTTGTGCGCCTTCTCGAAATCTTCCTTGTACCTGACTCGCAGGTCTATAATTGCCTGCATATCTACTTCGTTGAAGGTCGTCAACATCGCTGCAGTTTGCTGAGCATCAACCAATCTTCGGGCGATGCTTGCGCGTAGCCGTGTCATGGGTACCCGGCGTTCAACCCTTTCACCGGCAACCGGTGCGCTTGCCTCCATTGATGGTTCTGGACTGCCTCTGGACTCCGCCCGCGGTGGCGCTTGCTGTTCTGCCGCGGCAACCGCTTTCAGAATATCCTCCTTGGTTATCCTGCCGCCTTTTCCCGTGCCGATAATTTTCGTCACATCAATGTGATTTTCTTCAGCCATTTTCCTGGCGGCCGGGCTCGCCAGGCTGACAGTAGCGGGTGACTCAGCCTGGCTGCTTTCCGGGCGACCGGGGGTTGCCCCCACTGAATCCGATAAAGAGCCTTCAGCTGTTTGCGACAAAGAGCCTTCAGCTGTTTGTGAAATATAAGCTGCACCTGCCTCAAATTCGGCAATGACTTCTTCAGCCAGTACCGTTTCACCTTCTGCTTTGAGAATTTTCGTCAGGGTTCCATCTACAGGGGCGACAATTTCCAGCACCACCTTATCTGTTTCAATATCCACGAGAAGCTGGTCCCGGGTCACAGTTTCCCCTGCTTCGATGTGCCAGGTTGCAATTTCACCATCGGCAATGGATTCAGGAAATTCAGGGGCTTTAATTTCAATCATGATTAGTCCTTAAAGACGTGAATGGAATAAATAACTCACGCTAATCTATATCTGTTTTGTGAAGTGCATCTTCAACCAGGTCTTCTTGTTGCTGAATATGTAGTGACATGTAACCGGCAGCAGCAGCGGCAGAGGCCTCGCGCCCTGCATAGTGCAAATATAATGAAGGGAATTTCTTATGAAGTACCCGCCTCAGGTGATGCTGACTGCTGTACCAGGCGCCCTGATTCATGGGTTCTTCCTGGCACCAGACCGATGTATCAATATTCGGACGCTGCGCAATCAACGCCGTTAAGATTTCCTCGGGGAAGGGGTAGAGCTGTTCGATTCTTACGATGGCAATATGATCAAGACCGTCAGCATCTTTTTTTGCTTTGAGGTCGTAATAAACCTTGCCACTACAAAACACGATGCGAGTCACGTCGGTAAGGACTTGATTTTCATCATCAAGCAACACGACTTCGAATTTGTCCAGGGTCAAATCTTCCAGCGTTGAAATAGCGTCTTTGTGCCGCAACAAGCTCTTCGGCGTCATAACGATCAACGGCTTTCTCACCGGTCGAATAGCTTGCCTTCTCAGCAGGTGATAAATCTGGCTGGGAGTTGTCGGAATGCAAACCTGGATATTATGTTCTGCTGATAGCTGCAAGTATCTTTCCAGTCGAGCCGAAGAGTGTTCCGGCCCGGCGCCTTCATACCCATGGGGCAGCAGCAACGTCAATCCTGACAGCCTTGCCCACTTGTGTTCTCCGCTGGTAATAAACTGGTCTATAACGACCTGGGCACCATTTGCAAAATCACCAAACTGGGCTTCCCAGATCACCAGCGTATTCGGGCTGGTTCCCGAATAGCCGTACTCAAATGCCAGCACTGCTTCTTCTGACAACAATGAATCATAAAGCATGAACTGGCGTTCTTTTTCTCCGATTGATTCCAGGGGAACGAGGGTGCCGCCTTCTTTTTGGTCATGTAACACTGCATGGCGATGGGAAAATGTTCCTCTGCCGACATCCTGACCGGTTATCCGGATCTTGAAACCTTCCGATAACAAGGTGGCGTACGACATTATCTCCGCGTAACCCCAGTTTATCGGCATGGCTCCAGCCGTCATTTTTTTCCGGTCTTCCATTATCTTCGAAACTTGTTTTTGTAAAATAAACCCTTCCGGCACCTCATTTAACTTGTTGGCAATAGCCTGGAAGGATTTGAGTTCAAATGTGGTATCACCCGGAACATCCCAATCGTGACCAAGGAAAGGTGCCCAATCTACATAAAGAGAAGTGTCTGGTTCCTTTAAGTAATCCCAGGCGACTGCGACACCTTCATCGAGTGCATCACGATAGGCATCTATCCTCGATCTATATTCGGCTTCTTCAATCACCCCGGCACTAACCACTTTTTCCGCATACAACGTGGCCGTTGTGGGGTGCTTGTGGATTGCCTGGTACATGATGGGCTGGGTAATAGAAGGTTCATCTCCTTCATTGTGTCCACGGCGCCGGTAACAAACGATATCGATAACAACGTCTTTCTTAAATTCCATACGGTAGTCGAGCGCCATCTGAGACACGAACAAAACGGCTTCTGGATCATCTCCGTTAACGTGGAATATTGGCGCCTGAACCATCTTGGCAATCTCTGTACAGTACTTTGCGGAACGGGCGTCTTCAGGGTTACTGATGGTATAACCGATCTGGTTGTTGATAATGATGTGGATCGTACCACCGGTGTAAAAACCCCTGGTTTGTGACATCTGGAAGGTTTCCATCACAACACCCTGTCCGGCGAAAGCAGCGTCGCCGTGAATGTTAATGGCCAGAACCTTATCACCCGCTGCATCGTCACGACGATCCATCCGTGCTCTGACAGATCCCTCGATCACGGGAGCGGCAATTTCAAGGTGAGAAGGATTGAAACCGAGAGCCAGGTGCATCTCACCACCTGGCGTCATCAGGTTAGAGGAAAAACCCTGATGATATTTTACGTCACCGGAACCTGTACCAGGCTCATATTTGCCTTCAAATTCATCGAATAATTCAGCCGGATCCTTGCCGAACAGGTTAACCAGCACATTTAAGCGACCGCGGTGAGCCATGCCGATGACAGTTTCCACAACGCCCGCTGAACCCGCACGATGAATCAACTCAGCCAGACAGGGGATAGCACTCTCCGCGCCCTCCAATCCAAACCGTTTAGTGCCTGGATATTTTTTCCCCAGATACTTTTCCAATCCTTCCGCGGCAATTAACCTGTCGAGCAATCGGCGTTTTACGCCGTCGCTGAAAGCAGGCCTGGATCGGGCGCCTTCCATTCTCTGCTGCACCCACATCTGTTCCGCTTCATCGCTGATGTGCATATATTCCGCGCCGATGGAACTACAATAGGTATTTTCAAGCACCTCAACAATGTCCCGGAGAGACGCCTCGGCATTGCCAAAAAACAGGTTGCCGGTTTGAAACCGGGTATCCAGGTCAGCTTCGGAAAGGCGGTGGTATTCGAGATCCAGCATGGGAACACCACTTTCATCCAGTAACTCGAGCGGGTCGAGTTTAGCCTTGTGATGACCCCTGCGCCGGTAAGCATTAATTAGCTCACCAACGGCAAATTGTTTACGTTCGTACTCTGAGGAAATTCTGCTGGCGGATATCGGTGTTACGCGGGATTGATTCTTGGAGAGCAGCAGGAAATGGTCCCGAACCGTTGAATGCGAAATATCCGGCGTCAGGGTGCCTTCAACCAGCGGCAGGGTATCAAAATAGCTGCGCCATTGATCCGGCAGTTCGGATGGGTCTTCGAGATACTTTTCGTAGAGTTCTTCTACGTAAGAGGCATTTCCACCTGAAATGTGACCACTACGCCACATTTGTTCCATGATGCTGTCTTCCATTGCAACCTTCTGCGGAAGTTAATCGAATTTACTGCGGAGCGAATTCTACAGAAATTACGGGGCGGCTGCTAAGCCTCCTGGGACAAAAACCGAGTTTATTTCCTGTAAACACACGGCTAGATGGCGCGCTTTAGCAACATGTTCCGGATATGGCCGATAGCCCGGGTTGGGTTCAGTCCTTTGGGGCATACGCTGACGCAATTCATGATGCCGCGGCAACGGAAAACGCTAAAAGGATCCTGGAGATCGTCAAGGCGTTCTTCTGTGGCCGTATCCCTGGTGTCCGCCAGAAACCGGTATGCCTGCAGCAAACCCGCGGGACCGATGAATTTATCCGGATTCCACCAGAAGGATGGACATGCTGTTGAACAACAGGCGCACAATATACATTCGTACAAGCCATCGAGCTTTTCCCGATCTTCAGGCGATTGCAGGCGTTCCTGATTTGGGGGTAGTTCATCGTTCAGGAGATATGGCCTGACTTTTTCATATTGTTTATAAAATTGCCCCATATCAACCACCAGGTCCCTGACGACAGGAAGACCAGGCAGGGGACGGATACTTAACTTGCCTCTTTTTGCGACATCAGATATGGGGGTGATGCAGGCCAGACCATTTTTACCATTCATACTTAACCCGTCTGAACCGCAAACGCCTTCACGGCATGAGCGCCGATACATGATGGACGGATCCTGCTCCTTAAGAAGCTCAAGCACATCCAGGACCATCAAATCTTTCCCACCTGGAATTTCAAGTTCATATTCCTGCATGAAGGGCTCTTTGTCCTTGTCTGGATTGTATCGATATACGCTTACTAACATTAAATTATCCTATATTTACTGGTCCTGCTATTTGCCGTTTTTGGCTTACTCTTTGGTTTAATAGGTTCTTGCCATCGGTTCAAATGCCGGCACAGTCTTCGGCTGCATATTAACTTTACGCTTTGACAGTTGTTTCGTGCCGGGCTGATAAATTGAGTGTGCCAGCCAATTTTCATCATCACGATCCTGGAAATCATCCCTGGCATGGGCGCCACGGCTTTCCTTACGCCCTTCGGCACAGATGGCAGTTGCCTCGGCTACCTCGAGCAAATTATCGAGTTCAAGTGCTTCAAGTCTGGCCGTATTGAACACATTACTCTTGTCACCAAGACTTGCCTTCGCAATTCGTCCCCTCAGATCTGCAAGCACGGTTATGCCTTTCTGCATGGGTTCTTCTTTTCTAAATACGCCGAAATTAAGTTGCATGCAAGTTTGTAACTCGCGCTTCAGGTCTGCAACTGATTCTCCACCTGAATCTGACTCGTCCCAGCGACGTAGTCTTGCCAGGGCCGCATCCAGATCATTCTCGGACGCGGCTTGTGAATCCATTCCCCCGGCTAAAGCTTCTGAAATATGAATTCCAGCAGCACGGCCAAAGACAACCAGGTCAAGCAGGGAGTTACCACCAAGTCGATTCGCACCATGAACCGAGACACACGCCGTTTCACCCACGGCATACAATCCATCAATAATCACGTCATTACCCTGCAAATCCGGGGAAATAACCTGGCCATGAATATTGGTCGGCAGGCCACCCATCATGTAATGACAGGTCGGGACAACTGGAATGGGATCTTTTACCGGGTCAACATGCGCGAATGTCTTCGATAGTTCAACGATTCCGGGCAAACGGGTATGTAAGATCTCTTCACCGAGATGATCCAGCTTCAGGTAAACATAATCCCCGTTCTCTCCTGCTCCACGTCCAGCGAGAATTTCTAATACCATGCTGCGTGCCACGACATCCCTACCGGCGAGATCCTTCGCATTTGGGGCATAACGTTCCATAAAACGCTCACCGTCCTTGTTAATCAGGTAACCACCTTCGCCGCGGCACCCCTCGGTAATAAGCACACCGGAACCTGCAATACCTGTCGGGTGGAATTGCCACATCTCAATGTCCTGCATCGCGATACCAGCACGCAGTGCCATGCCGGGACCATCTCCCGTGTTCATCAGGGCATTGGTCGTCGACTGGTAAATTCGTCCGGCGCCACCTGTGGCAAGAACTGTCGCCCGTGCCCGAATGTAATGGACCTCGCCTGTCTCCATGCAGATAGCAGTAACGCCAACGACGGCACCATTTGAATTTTTTACCAGGTCGACGGCAAACCATTCACTGAAAAAAACTGACCCTGCCTTCAAATTCCCCTGGTAGAGCGTATGCAATAACGCATGACCCGTTCTATCCGCTGCCGCGCACGTTCTGGCCGCCTGCCCACCTTTGCCGTAGTTCTTCGACTGGCCGCCAAAAGGTCTCTGGTAGATTCTTCCGGATTCGGTTCTTGAGAAGGGTAACCCCATATGTTCAAGCTCATAAACAGCTTCTGGTCCAACGCTACACATGTACTCTATTGCGTCCTGATCACCGATATAGTCAGAACCTTTGACCGTGTCATACATGTGCCACCGCCAGTCATCATCGGGATCATCGCTGGCAATTGCACAGGTAATACCGCCTTGAGCGGAAACCGTATGCGACCGGGTTGGGAACACTTTGGAAATGACGGCAGTATTGCGACCGGATTCAGCGAGCTGCAACGCACAACGCATGCCCGCACCGCCACCACCGACGATGATGGCGTCAAAGTCTAGAACGGGAGTCTTGCTCATTTAATTCCCCAGAGTATCTGAATACCCCAGATCAGGTAGATGACCAGGGTCAGTATGCAAACTATTTGATAGATGAATCTCAATGCTTCTGCTTTCTCACCCATCAGGTGAACGCGAATATAATCGGTACCGACTGTCCACATTCCAATCCATCCATGCGCACAGGTCGAGATCAATGCGAGAATACTGAAAACCTGCATCCATGTACTTGCGAACAATGCATGCCAGCCGTCGTAGGTGATTTCAGGCGCCAAGAGCACATAACCGACAAGGAATAAAGTATAGAAGGTGAGAATCCAGGCCGTGACACGTTGCACCAGCCAATCAGCAACGCCATTTCGGCTAAAACTTATTATTTGCGAGACCATAGTACGCCCTTAAGTAATTTTCTATTCCTAGGGTTGAAATACCCAGATACCAGCGAGAACAATCAGAATTATTGAGACCAGTACCACCGTCCTTGCTGCAAACAGCGAACCCTCCAGCGTTTCACCCACGCCGAAATCTACGATCAAATGTTTTACGCCAGCCACAAAATGGTAGGCGAGTACCGACAATGAACCCCAGATAACAATCTTTACGAGGGGCGACGCTATCATCATTTTCAATTCATTAAATTCTGCTTCGGAGGAAAGTGAAAGCTCCAGTGCATACAGTCCGATTCCGATAACGACCATCAATGCGACACCGGCGATCCGGTGGGTAATGGACACAATCGCTGCAAATGGCCACTTAAAAATCAATAGATCGAAAATACCCACATTGATGGGGCGATTGTCTTTCTCCACAATTGCTTTCTCCGTAAGATACATGGTGCTTTAGAGTCGATCTGGTGAACTCAACCATCGACGCAAGAAATTGAAAAACCTACTTACCCTGCACGGCGTTATGATAGTGATATTGGACAAGAAAAACAAACTCTGGACCAGCGAAAGCCACTGATAGCAAGGCTTTACAAGCTGATCGGGTTTTGCTTTCATGTACACCCTACCTTGAGATCACATTTACAAAGAAACGACAGATTGATCCCACTAATATGGGAAAAGCTATGGGAACAGCGGAGCCATTAAATGACACAAAAAGTTGAAATCACCATCAACGGAAAGACCGTTGAATTACCTGTGCTCGAGGCAACGGAAGGTGCAAACGTGGTTGATGTGCGGGGGCTTATAGCGCAAGGCATCTACACCTATGACCCCGGATT
>SMVA01127853.1_pt1 | contig 30377 bp, 33 predicted proteins | sample 2456451 | NCBI WGS metagenome assembly SMVA01 (sample SAMN11095933, study PRJNA526329) | marine sediment metagenome | biome: Marine sediment; feature: Surficial sediment; material: Deep marine sediment; isolation source: Hadal surficial sediment | place: Pacific Ocean | collected 2014-05 | depth... | reverse complement strand
GGTGGCGCGAACGAGGCTGCAATGGCATTGATTGAAAAATTTGACTCCGTTGACGGCGTAGAAGATGCCATTGACGGCATGCTGGCACGAAAAGACACCATTATGGGTTTCGGCCATGCCATCTACGCCACTTCCGATCCTCGAAATGCAATTATTAAAGACTGGTCTGAAAAGTTAGCCAGTCTTAACGGTGATACCAGACTCTACGATATTTCGTGTGTCGTCGCAGATACAATGTGGGACAGGAAAAAACTATTTCCAAATGCAGACTTTTTCCACGCTTCAGCCTACAACTACATGGGCATACCGACGAAGATATTTACACCGATCTTCGTTATGTCCAGGCTAACGGGATGGGCTGCGCACGTCATGGAACAGCGCTCGAACAACCGCCTGATCAGGCCCAGCGCTGATTACATTGGTCCGGATATCAGGTCCTATGTATCCATTGATAAGCGATAGGGCTTGTCATCGATTAAACGACGGCTGTGCCAGTGCCTGGTCCAGATCCTCGATGAGGTCATCGGGGTGCTCAAGGCCAACGGATATTCTTAGCAGGTCACCTGGTGTCGTGCTGTGCGGGCCTTCAACCGGAGCCCTGTGTTCAATTAGGCTCTCCACACCACCGAGGCTGGTGGCCTCTGTAAATAATTTTGTTGAAACAGCAACAGTTGCCGCCTGATCTGAACCACCTTTCACCTGCACTGACAGCATTCCACCAAAGTCCTGCATCTGCTGCCTTGCGATGTCGTGGCCTGGGTGCCCCGGCAAACCGGGATAATGAACTGTCTGTACCTGCGGATGTTCGTAAAGAAATTCTGCTACCCTGGCGGCATTGGCGCAGTGGCCCCTGATTCGATAGGCAAGGGTTCGAATGCCACGAAGCAGCAACCAGCAATCGAACGCACTGGGTACGGCACCGCCTGTTCCCTGGATTTTTCTAATTTTTTCTGTGAGCTCACAGGTTTCCAGACTGATCAGGATGCCCCCTGTCAGGTCACTATGGCCACCCAGGTACTTGGTGGACGAATGCACAACAAAGTCTGCACCGAGGTCCAGCGGCTTTTGTAGAATGGCCGTCGTCCAGGTGCCATCAACTACCAGCTTGATCCCTGCTGTGCGGGATATCTCTGCGAGCGCCGCGATGTCTGTAATTTTTAGCATCGGATTTGAAGGTGTCTCCGCCCAGATCAGGCGGGTGTGAGGCCTAATTGCGGTACGGACTGCATCAAGGTCTGTCATATCCACCAGTGTGTATTCAAGCCCCCATCGAGAGAAAATATCCATCACCAGTTCCCTCACTCCGAAATAGGTGTCATCCGCAAGTAATAAATGATCACCGGAACTCAGTGCCTGGAACACGGCATTTGATGCTGCCATGCCTGATGCGAAGGCGATGGCATCTGTTCCGTTCTCCAGTTCAGCGAGGCAACTTTCGAGTGATCGTCTATTTGGATTATCGATTCTTGAATAAAAATATCCTGCGTTATTGCCACGGAGATAAGTGGTCGTTGGGTGGATGGCTGGCATAACCGCACCGATATCGTCTGACATGTCCCGACCAGCCTGGATGGCTATGGTTTCGATCTTCATATGTTTGATCCTTAAGAATAGGGGCAGACTGTCGCAGATGAAGTTACCCGGAGAGCATAACTTCCACTTCTGCTGCTAATTCGTTTGATATCGCTTTTTGTAGTATTCGTCGTGCAGTGTCAAAACCTTTGAAACATAACGCCTGGTTTCCGGGTATGGAGGAATACCCTTGTATTTTTCGACAACGGATGCACCAGCATTATAGGCAGCAATCACCAGTGGGATCTCACCATCAAACTGATCCATCAGGTGTCGTAAATGTTTGACTCCGGCATCGATGTTCTGCCTCGGGCTATGTCGTTCTTTTACATCATAGTCTTTAGCGGTGGGTAACATTAGTTGCATTAAACCAGTGGCACCGGAGCGGGAAATAGCATTGGGATTATATGCGGATTCAACCTGGATGACTGCTTCAACCAGTGCAGGGTCGACGCCGTATTTCTCACTCGCACTCTCAATATAGCGTTTTATATCTGACGGTCTGGCGACAGACAGTGGATGATCGGCAAGGATGTGTCCAGCCTCGGTTAGGGTGTCTCGCCTGTTCGTGAGTTCGTATCCTTGCTGAGGACGATCTGAAACCATTGGTTCACCATCGGGGCCACGGTAAAAGTAGACTTCCGCCTGGGCGGCTGGTGTGATCTGCCCCAGTAAAAAAACAATGCTGAATATTAATCCCCGGCCCAACTGATTTGCCTTCTGGTTTAGTATAATGTGTTGCTGATTCTACTTGGTTTTAGGGTTTGGTCAAAATATCCTGTTCACCACAATCCAACAGTTAGTAGCGGGGGAGGCTGTGCGAGAAGAGACAATTAAATATGTGTTACCTGATTTATGCGACGGGTATCCGGAACTGGTTCGGGTGGCAGAACCACTATTCAAAACTTATGGTGGCAGGCACTCATTTGGCGGCGAAATTGTCACTATCAAATGCTATGAAGATAACTCCCTGGTTGCAGAAGAGGTAGAAAAGCCGGGTGCTGGAAAAGTATTAGTGGTTGATGGTGGTGGTTCAACACGCTGCGGACTGTTCGGTGATAATCTTGCACAAAAGGCGGCGGACAATGACTGGGAGGGAATTGTAATTTACGGATGTATCCGTGATGTGGATATCGTCTCGAGAATTAACGTAGGAGTTCAGGCGCTGGCAAGCAACCCGCTGAAAAGCATTAAAAGAAATGTCGGGCTACTCGGTGAAGTCCTGCGTTTTGCCGGAATTGAATTTATTCCGGGAGAATTTACTTACGGGGATAACAATGGATTGCTGGTATCAGCTAGTGAGCTAGAGGTGGCTTCTCCTTAGGGACTCGTTAGTGATAGCGTTGGTTGATGGTCTTTTCAAACTCCAGGTTGTCCATCTGCTGTTTTAAATTCCTTTCCTCATCACTGCGGAGGGCAAGCTCTTTTGCTACCCTGCCGTAATCCTTCTCAAGTTTCTCACGTTCCTCGCAGCCTTTCCTTAGCGGCATAATCTGTCCATAGATCTGCTGGGCTTGATTATCCAGGTCACGAACAATTCGAGTCTGCAATTCATCCAGCCGAATCTGCATTCTTTCTAATTCCTGGTCAACTAGGTCCACGTCAAGTCACTCAAGATGCATTAACCCTCTAGTTGATTACTACATTCTCTCTATGATCGTGGCAGGCGCCATGCCTCCGCCCGTGCACATGGTCACCAGACCGGTATTGAGGTCTCGTCGTTCCAGCTCATCCAGCAAGGTTCCAAGGAGCATGGCACCGGTGGCGCCTATTGGATGACCCAGTGCCATAGCGCCACCGTTAACATTAACGATGCTGCTATCGACTTCCAGATCACGCATGAACTTTAAAGGTACAACCGCAAACGCCTCATTAACTTCAAACAAGTCAATGTCGTTCAATGTCATACCAGCTTTGGCCAGCGCCTTTTTGGCAGCTGGTACCGGAGCATTCAGCATAAGTTCGGGAGAATCTCCAGCAGTCGTTAGCGTAATGATTTTGGCTCTTGGCTTCAGGTTGTGGGCTCTGGCATATTCAGGTGAGGCGAGAACGACAGCCCCAGCACCATCAACCACACCGGATGAGTTCCCTGCATGGTGAATATGATTTATTTTTACGTCGGGGTAGGTGGCTTCGACCAGTTTTTTGTAACTCAACCCCTCTTCATTCAAAGGAAAGTCATACATGGCCTCAAAAGAGGCCTTCAAACCGGCGAGGCTTGCCATATCGGTACCGGGGCGAGGGAATTCTTCCCGGTCAAGAGCGACACTACCGTCATCGTTCATCACCGGGACAAGGCTCTTGTCAAAATGTCCATTCTTGATGGCATGGGCAGCCCGGATCTGGCTTTCGACCGCCAGTTTTTCGGTGTCCTCGCGGCTTATGTTCTCAAGCGTTGCGATGAGATCGGCACAGATGCCCTGATGGGGTTGTGGATGAATTTTTCGTAGATGCTCATTGTTTGCATCCAGGGACAACATTAACGGTGTAAGCGTTGATCCATAGGACATGGACTCGACTCCACCGGCGACCACCAGGTCCTGCATCCCGGACATGATGCCCATTGCGCCAAGATTCACAGCACTCAGGCCGGATCCACAAAAACGCTCTACGGAAATGCCCGGCGTGACATTGTTCCAACCAGCATCCAGAGCAGCCATTCTTGCGATACAGGCTGCCTGGTTACCTGACTGCGTGCCACAACCAGCAATCACATCATCAATTTCGTCCGTATTCAGTTCGTTGCGTTCTGCAAGCGCTTTCAAGACAGTTGATAACAGGCGCTGGGAATGAATGTTGCTCAAGGCCCCTTTTTCTATCTTACCGATACCACGTGGTGTACGTGCCGCATCTATAATCCAGGCTTCAGCCATGATGATTTCCTTTAGTTATTAAATCGTTGCATTGTGAATATACCTGGATATTGAACCGAATAATGTCTGGAATCAATTGGCATCAATATCATCTAGAGCTACTTACCAGAACCACTTGTAAGACTCACCGCCAGTGCTGTTGATCTACATCGCATCAATGATGGCATTGAACGTGGCGCTTGGTCTCATCAGGCGCTCCGTCATGGCGTCGTTCAGCAGATAGTAACCGCCCGTGTCTGCAGGTTCTCCCTGTACCGCAATAAGTTCTTCCGCAATTTGTGCTTCCTCATCTTCAATTGATTTAGCGACAGGTCCAAAGCGTGCTTTTAGCTCGGCATCTTTGTCCTGGGTAGCCAACATCTGTGCCCAGTACATGGTGAGATAAAAGGAGCTGCCGCGGTTGTCGAGTTCATTGACCTTTCTTGACGGCAACTTGTCATTATCAAGGTACTTCTCAATAGCTTGATCCAGTGTCTGCGCTAGAATTGCCGCCTTGTCATTGTTTGCTGTCGCAGCAATTTGTTCAAGGGAAGGAACCAGGGCACAATACTCACCAAGCGAATCCCAACGCAGGTGACCTTCCTTGATGAACTGCTGGACATGCTTTGGTGCCGAGCCCCCCGCACCGGTTTCAAACAGGCCGCCACCTTTCATCAATGGAACAATTGAAAGCATCCGGGCGCTGGTACCGAGTTCAAGAATTGGGAACAGGTCGGTGAGGTAATCCCGAAGAACGTTTCCGGTGACTGAAACCGTGTCTTCGCCCTGGCGAATTCTTTTGAGAGAAAAAGCCATGGCGTCATCCGGGCGCATAATCTGGATATCGAGACCCGCGGTGTCGTGCTGTGGCAGGTATGTATTAATCTTAGCGATGATCTGTGCATCGTGGCCGCGTCGATCATCCAGCCAGAATATAGTAGGTGTACCTGATGCCCTTGCCCGGGTAACGGCTAGTTTTATCCAGTCCTGTATGGGTGCATCCTTTACCTGGCACATCCTGAAGATATCGCCGGTTTCAACGTTCTGCTCCAGCAGGACTGCGCCACTTTCATTGATGACCTGAAATGTCCCGTCAGCGGGTGCCTCAAATGTCTTGTCGTGAGAGCCATACTCTTCTGCTTTCTGCGCCATTAAACCAACGTTTGAAACGCTGCCCATGCTGGCAGGGTCAAACTGCCCATTGGCCTTGGCATCTTCAAGAATCACCTTGTAGATTGTTGCATAACAACGATCGGGTACCATGGCGAGGCAGTCCTGGAGTTCATCATCGTTATTCCACATCCTGCCACCATCACGAACGATATTAGGCATGGATGCATCGACAATCACGTTATTGGGCACGTGGAGGTTGGTAATACCTTTGCGCGAATCAACCATCGCAAGGTCTGGCTGGTTTTCGTATACCGCGGAGAGGTCCGCTTCTATCTCAGCCTTTTTGTCAGGCTCAAGTCTATCCAGTTTTTCCAGGATATCCGCCAGGCCATTATTGATATTGACGCCAATCTGTTTCAATTCAGCGGCATGCTTGTCCAGGACAGCCGCGTAATAAACGGCAACGCAGTGGCCAAACATGATCGGGTCAGAAACTTTCATCATGGTTGCCTTGAGGTGGAGTGACAGCAGGACTCCATCTTTCTTCGCTGCCTCAATTTCCTGGCGATAGAAGTTGCGAAGTGCATTGATATTCATCGTCGATGAATCAATGATTTCGCCTGCCAGTAAAGAAATTCTTTCCTTGAGAACTGATCGGGAACCATCTGACGCAACAAACTCGATCTTTACACTGGTAGGTTCGTCGATCATTGTGGACGTTTCGCTGGCGAAGAAGTCTCCGGATTCCATATGGGCGACTCTTGCCTTTGAGCCGGATTCAGGCCATGGCTGCATCATCTTGTGTGGATTTTTTTGCGCGAACTGCTTCACTGAAGCCGCAGGCCGCCGATCAGAATTTCCTTCACGCAGCACTGGATTAACTGCGGAACCCAGACACTTCGCGTAACGCTGTTGAATGGCAGATTCTTCTTCGTTTGATGGTTCCTCCGGGTAGTCCGGGATGTCATACCCTTTTCCCTTCAATTCTTCGATTGCCGCCTGTAACTGTGGGATGGAGGCACTGATATTAGGTAGTTTAATGATATTGGCTTCAGGTGATTGCGTGAGATCCCCGAGCAAGGTCAGGTTGTCAGCAACTTTCTGTGATTCATCCAGATTTTCAGGGAAGTTGGCGAGGATTCGCCCAGCCAGTGAAATGTCAGTGAGCTCTATATCGATGCCGGTACCCCTGGTGAACTTCTGAACAACCGGGAACAGGGCATAGGTCGCAAGCGCCGGTGCTTCATCAATTTTTGTCCAGATGATTTTGGATGTCGTCATCTTCCGTTTACCTCAATATCATAAATTGTGCCGATTCATTCTGGCGGAATTGTGTTGGCCATACCTCAGATCCGGTTTTTGGCCTGATCTGGGCGGGCACAGGGTAGCGTTTTTTAAGCCTTCTGTCAGCAATGACGCATATCAATGTCGTATATCAACAGGGATTATGCAGGGTTTGAGATCATGGCTTGAAAGGGTTCAGCCGCCTAATCACAGAGCAGGAAATAGTTAGATCCTCAATTGACGCAGGTTAGGATCGTTCAGACCGGTTTCCCATGAAATTTTGAATTGTCGTCCCAGACGGTTGCATTCTGTCTGATCTGAAAAATTTGCAGAGCCTTCAAATTCTTCATAGTCGAGTCGATAGATGACGCCGACACCATCGACGAGCATATATTCGTGATTTGAATGCCGGTATTCAGGATGAACAATCTTCATCTGGATAGATGAAGGCAGTTTACGGCTGATGGTGAGCAATGCATGGCCGTTTTTCACCACCCGATGGCTATCGTGTAAAAGGATCTCAATATGCGTGTAGCGATTCTTGCGTGCAAGTGCAGAGCAGGAGTCCATCAGCTCGTTATTGTTGAATAAATTGTGATCCAGCACCGGTGAATAAATTTGAATCGAGATCTTTGCCTGCTTTGCCATTTCCTGGATTACATTCCTGAAATCTTCTTCCCGGCGCAGAAGAATCAGATTATTATCTTCGCTCAGTTTGTAAATTACATCAGACTCGCTGTAGCTATCACCGACAATGGCTGGCCTTTGCAGCATTTCATGGACGTCATCAAGATCAAGCTTTCTTGCATAGGTCTGGTGCTCTAAGCCAAAGCTATCGAATGGCTCACCGCGTTTTCGAAAACCTGCACTCGCATAAAAACTGTCAAGCGCAGCCAGTGCATCGAGTTTGACTTCGGCGAGTCCAAATCGAGTTGCCTTGCTGATGGCTAGCTCAAGAAGTGAATGACCGACGCCAAGAAGACGTCCCTCGGTCATGACTGCCAGCCTTGATATTTCACCCTCTTTAGACATGCGAAGCACACCAATGGTATGCCCGGAACCGTCCTCGGCAATCCAGTGGGTGGCTACTTGATCGCTATCGTCACTGACCAGCGAATCCGGTAGCCCCAGCTCGTGAACAAAGACTATTTCACGGATATTTCTGATGATCTTGCTGTGTTGCTCAAAGGCTGCTTCCCGAGTGTCAAACTGTTTAACCGTCATCAGGCTCTCTGGTTCAACAGCAGGAAGCCTCTGGACATTGTCATCCAATGGCAGAAGTGACTGGCTCATTCTCATGTGAGGAATGCCTGCTTCTTCAAATTCATCCCCCTCGGAAGTAAAACCAGCACGTTCGTAGAAAGTCAAAGCATGGGTCTGCGCATTGAGGTAGACACTGTTGAAACCAAGGTGGCGGGCTTTGTTGACTGCCTGTTCGAGTAGCGCAGCACCGACTCCGCTACCCCTGCATTTTTCCATCACAGCCATTCGGCCTATCTGTCCATCTGCTAACAGGCGTGCCGTGCCGATGGGTGATCCGTCAGGATCAGCAGCCAGCCAGTGCCAGCTGTCGTCATCCTTGCCATCCCATTCTTCTTCCTGGGGGACATTTTGTTCGACCACAAAGACCAGCCTCCGTATGTTTGAAAGTACATTGCCATCCGATGCCCAACTGGCTTCCCGAATATTAAATTTCTGGATTGAAAATTCTTCAGCCATTGGCCTCTTCTCTGCGTAGTTCAACAGCACCATAGTTAATCAAGGCTTGCAGTAGGTCGATATTACTTTTCTTGTTAGTTACATTTTTACATAGAACCAACCGGTGGATACAAAGCGGCTCTAGCCAGGACTTCACTGAAGCATCGCATTCAAATGCATCGCCGTTGATAAAGGCAGTAAAGGTGTCGCCATCATAATAGGTGAGCCGGGTAGATCGCTTGCAGACAATAGAATAATTCCGCGACAATAGTTGCCTCACCGATGCAGTGTCCAGGTGGGTATCGAGTTCTACCGTATCAGGTTCGCGTGGTTCAGTGACGTAAGTTCCGTACCATTGTGCGATCAAATGGGTATCCAGCATCACCTCAGATAGCCTGGTTTGCAGATTCTGCAGACCTTCCGGTGAGAGACCCCCTTCCGGTGAAGGCATAAGGTCATCCAGGGTTTCCATTGAATCAGTTTCTTCAACTATCAGGTCTGCAAGATTTGAAACCAGCTCCTGCATAGTCGGGTTGCGGATGCCGACAGACAGTGTAATGGAATCATCAACTGACAAACCCCAGTGGCCGATGCCGGGTGGAACATAGAGGACGTCGCCGGGTGCAAGTAGTTCAGTCTTGACGGGTTCAAAGCATTTCAACAATCTGATGGATGCATTGTCATCGAGATCGTCATCAACATGGTCTTGTGTATCCAGTCTCCATTCCTTTGACCCCCTTACCTGGACAAGGAAAACATCGTAGTGGTCGAAATGGGCGCCACAATTCGCTCCCTGTGATCCGGAGGTGACCATGACATCCTCGATTCTCCAGCGGGGCAGAAATGAAAATTCAAGATGGAGTAGCTCATTGATCTCATCCAGATATTGCTCAAGTCCCTGGATCATAAGAAGCGCACCTCCGGGTAGCCTGTCCAGTTGGAATGGTCCCAGCCTAAGCTTGTAATCTGGTGGTTCCACGATCCTGGACTCAACAATTTCCCTGCCAGCGAGTTCAAGTAGTACAGAAGGCTGCGTACATTGTTGCAGAAGAGAAACAGAATCTGTGCAGACATCCCTGAATACATAAGGCTGCTTTCGCCAGTATTGCTTAAAGAATGTTTCCTGGGTTATTTCCGCATCGAAAAGAGGCATTGATTTGTCTTTACTCAGCCAGTAACTTTTTGACGAGCAGCTCAGCCGCGCCAATATAACTTGCCGGCGTGATAGAACGTATCTGTTGCCTGGCATCTTCAGGTAGATCAAGGTCTTTGATCAGGGATTCGATTCGCGCCTGATTCAATGATTCGCCACGGGTAAGTTTCTTCAACTTCTCATAGGGTTCCTCTATCCCGTGTTTGCGCATGATAGTCTGGATGGGTTCCGCGAGGACTTCCCAGCTGTCATCCAGGTCCTCGGCAAGCTTATCAGCGTTTAATTCCAGTTTAGAAATCCCCTTGATGGTCGACTGGTATGCGATGAGTGAATAGGCAATCCCGCTACCCAGATTTCGTAATACAGTGGAATCTGTCAAGTCTCGCTGCCATCTGGACAGGGGAAGCTTCTCTGCCAGGTGACCCAGCACCGCATTTGCCATACCAAGATTACCCTCGGAATTCTCGAAATCGATCGGGTTAACCTTGTGCGGCATGGTTGACGATCCCGTTTCCCCTTCAACCGCCTTCTGTTTGAAATAACCGATGGAAATGTAAGACCAGATGTCTCGGTTAAAATCCAGCAGGATCGTGTTGAAACGTGAAATGGCATGGAACAGCTCGGCAATGTAATCATGTGGTTCTATCTGGGTCGTATACGGGTTCCAGTGCAGACCCAGAGATGATACGAAGGATTTGCTGGCAGCGACCCAATCCAACTCCGGATAGGCGGACAGATGAGCACTATAGTTTCCGACTGCCCCGTTGATCTTGCCGAGGATTTCAATGGACTCGATCTGTAACAGCTGCCGTTTCATCCTGGCAACTACATTCGCCATCTCTTTACCCATCGTGGTCGGGGATGCGACCTGCCCGTGTGTTCTTGACAACATCGGTATGGCCGCATACTTGCTGGCGAGAGTCGATAGTTCAGATATAAGCTGGTTCATCAGGGGCAGGGCCACAGTGTCCCGGGTTGTTTTTAGTATCAACCCATAGGCCAGATTATTAATGTCTTCAGAGGTGCAGGCAAAATGTACAAACTCGAGGTTTTTAATAAGTTCAGAGTTTGCCGAAGCCTCGATTTTCTCCTTGATGAAATATTCTACTGCTTTGACATCGTGGTTCGTCGCCCTTTCGAGCTCTTTGACTCGCTGGGCATCCTCGAGGTCAAAGTCATCGATAATGCCCCGGACAATGTCTCCAGTCTCTGGGCCAAGAGCGGGCATTTCCTTGATGCCGGGGTGCGCCGCCAGGAACTCATACCAGCGTACTTCGACAAGCACCCTGTGATAGATCAAGCCATATTCACTGGTGATATTACGGAGTGCACTCGTTTTTGACCCATAGCGGCCATCGATCGGAGATATGGCGGAGAGCGGCGATAATTCAAGATTCATATCAGACTATTCACTTTATAATAATTACGTAGGTTATTGATAATTAAACATATGATAACTGCGTTAATGCCTTGGCAATCGGTTTACGGGCAAAAACCAGGTGCCACCTGCGCCCCCCCAGCTGGTGCCACAAGACAGCAGATCTTAAGCCCGCGAGCAACAGCGCTCTTATCCGGTTGATGTTGGCCGGATTCTGCAAATGTTGCTGATGACCCAGGACTCGTATTCGTGGTTCCAACTGACCTAGTGTTGTTTCATAGACATGCGCCAGCCCGGTAATGAGATCGCTGTTAATAATTGGTTTTTGGTCGGCATCCAGCATGCGAATTTCTTCAACGTTTGCCACTCTTGCGCCAATCTCGCGTAAGCACTCGGGTATTTTTGCCAGTTTTCTCTCAAGTTGTACCAGTGCGACAGCATATCTGATGACATCGCCATGACTCGTGAGGTCGAATCTCAGGATAAGATCAGAAGCAATCCTGGATCCAACAACGACGCCGGATGGCCCATCATAGATGTCCTGGGTTCGGCCCGGGTTGGTGATGAATATACTGTTCAGGCTGGCTTCAAGGCTATTCTGGCTAACCAGTCCGGAACGGGCGATGGTTGAGACCAGGTGTGCCGCCTGAATCAGCCCAGACAGGGCCATGGCACGTTCTTCATCTGTGTGAGTGCTCATGTGGGCCGGTGGCTCGAGATGATGGTCGCGCCACCAAGACAAATATCACCAGTGTAGAAACAAGCCCATTGCCCTGGGGTAATTGCTCTTTGAGGGCCTTCAAACTCGATGAGCCAGGTGCCGTCGTCCAGTTTCGTCAGGACGCAGGCCTGATCGGGTTGGCGGTAACGGGTTTTGACGAAACCAGAGAAGGGAAGCTCTGGTGGTTCGTTGATCCAGCTGGGGTTTTCACAAAGCGTCTCCGTGGAGTACATGGCAGGGTGGTTCTGGCCCTGGCCGACAATGAGTCGATTTTTTTCAAAGTCCTTTGCCACCACATACCACGGCTCATCACCGGCACCTTTTACGCCGCCGATTCCCAGGCCTTGCCGTTGCCCAAGTGTATGAAACATCAGCCCATCATGCTGGCCCAGGTGGAGGCCTTCAACTGATTCAATTGACCCGGGTTCAGCAGGCAGGTATTCCTGCAGAAAGTCCTTGAATCGGCGTTCTCCGATAAAGCAGATGCCAGTCGAGTCCTTCTTATCATGAGTAACGAAATTGTGCTCTCTTGCGAGTTCCCTGACATCGGACTTCTTGAGCTCGCCGATAGGAAACAGGCAGTCCTTGAGCTGGTTGGCTGATACTGCCTGAAGGAAGTAACTCTGATCCTTGTTGGCATCAAGCCCCTTGAGTAAAGTTACCTTGCCATCGACATGATGCAGACGAGCGTAGTGACCAGTGGCAATCATATCCGCGCCAAGTATTCGCGCGTAATCGAGGAAGACATTGAATTTTATCTCCCGGTTACACAGCACGTCCGGATTTGGAGTTCGGCCAGCCTTGTAATCGTCAAGAAAAGACTCGAAAACATTGTCCCAGTATTCCGTTGCAAAATTAGCTTCATGTAAAGGTATGCATAGCTTCTCGCACACGGATTGTGCATCTTTCAGGTCGGCTGTTGCCGTGCAGTATTCGCTGCCATCATCTTCTTCCCAGTTCTTCATGAACAGCCCTTCGACGCGGTATCCCTGTTCGATAAGAAGCAGTGCGGCGACAGAAGAATCGACACCTCCGGACATACCAACGATGACCAGGGTGTCCATGGAACGATTACTAGCCATAGGAGACAAGGAGTTGTAAAGAAGCGTATTTTACGCCGAACAGTGGCTGGCTGTCATATTCCGCCTCCGAATAATCATTCCGGTGTACAATCTATTCTGCAAAAAGCAGTTGCCGGTACGGAATACTCTGTAAAATTGAGAACAATGATTAAGGACGATACAAATAGTATGGAACAAAATTTGACTCACCTGGATGCCGATGGTAATGCCAGGATGGTTGATGTCAGCGACAAGAAACACACGGTTCGAGAAGCAACGGCTGAGGCTCGAATTGTCATGCAGCCAGAAACTCTCAAACTAATTGAGAGTGGCGGGCACAAGAAGGGTGATGTCTTCACCGTTGCCAAAATTGCCGGAATCCAGGCAGCCAAAAAATGTTCTGACCTTATACCACTTTGCCATCCACTGGCGCTCACCCTGGTCGATATTAGTTTTGAAATTGATCGCGAAAATCACCAGGTGTTGATCAGTTCAACCTGCCGGTTGACTGGACAAACCGGTGTGGAAATGGAAGCCCTTACAGCTGCTTCTGTTGCTGCATTAACGATTTATGATATGTGTAAAGGTGTTGACCGGGGCATGGTAATTTCTGAGATTAGCCTGGTAACCAAGTCCGGGGGCAGGTCAGGGCTTTGGCAGAAAGGCCAATGATCACTGTGGTCTTCTTTGCTAGTCTCCGCGAAGAGCTTGGAGTCGATTCGCTTTCACTTGAGTCAGCAGGCGTAAAAGATGTTCACGGTGTGCTAGCAGAACTTGGATCGCACCTTAAAGGCCAGTGGTATAACTCGTTAACCGCTAACAATATACTGATTGCCGTGAACCAGGAAATGGCCAACATAGACTCTTGTGTTACAGATGGTGATGAAATTGCTTTTCTACCGCCAGTTACCGGTGGTTAGTAAACCTGTGGCCAGGCCAATGAATATTCGCATATCGATCCAGGATGCTGCCTTCGACACTGGTAAGGAAATCACTGCATTGCAGATAGCGGGCGTCGGAGGTGTATCGGTATTTGTTGGTGTCGTTCGCGATATCAACGATGATGCAGCGGTCAGCGGGCTATTTCTTGAGCACTACCCGGGCATGACGGAAAAACAGATTGAAGCAATCATTCGTGAAGCCATGTCGAGATGGGACATCAAGTCTGCAACGGTTATTCATCGGGTTGGGCAGCTAACTCCCAGTGATGAAATAGTATTTGTTGGTGCGGCGAGCGCTCATCGGAGTGATGCATTCGATGCCTGTGAATATATTATTGATTACCTGAAGACCAGGGCGACATTCTGGAAAAAAGAAACGGTGGGCGAAGGTGACCGTTGGTTACAGACCCGGGACAGTGATATCAAGACCGCAGAAGAGTGGAACGCTAAGCCAGATCCACTTGAGTCTGACTGAATTCGCCAGCGGCTAAATCAGCGATATTCCACTCGCCAATTCGGTGCCGGTACAACCTGAGCGTTGGGAACCCGACCGCAGCTGTCATTCGACGAACCTGGCGGTTTTTGCCTTCCCTTATAGTCATCGATATCCAGGAAGTTGGAATTGATGCCCTGAACCTGATGGGAGGATCTCGATCTGGCAAGGGTGCAGCAATTGATCTGGCCTTTGCAGGTTTTGTTAACCCGTCTTTGAGTTCTACTCCTTTTTCCAGCTTTTGTATTGCTTCAGGCGTGATTTCTCCCTCAACCTGCACCCAGTATTCTTTTTCCATCTTGAACCTGGGATTGGCGATTCTTGTCTGCAGCTTACCGTCATCAGTGAGGAGAACAAGACCTTCAGAGTCCTTGTCCAGCCTGCCTGCGGCGTAGAACCCGGGTCGATCAATATAATTTGCCAGTGTTGCTTCCTTGCCGGAAAACTGGCAGAGAACACCGTATGGCTTATTGAAGAGAATAAGTCCGGACATAGACTAGCGGGCTGCAAGAACTTTTTGGTGGCAGGTGCCTGGCTCGACGACTTTCATTTTACGAATTTTGGTTGGCTTCTTCTTCGGAAGTTACGTCATTAATTGGCTTAATGTTAATCGCGTGTGAGCCTTTGGGGCCTTCAAGAATTTCGAACTCGACAGACTGCCCGGCCTTCAGTGTCTTATAACCTTCCATCTCGATGGAAGAATAATGGGCAAAATAATCTTCTGCCCCCTCCTCAGAGAGAATGAAGCCATAACCCTTGGCATTGTTAAACCACTTCACGCGACCGGTATGCATAACAATTACACCTCGCAGCTACCCCTTTTATGGGGTAAAACGATCACAACGTCAAGCTGTGATTGTGGAATATTGCTTATTTATTGCTATTTCTTTCAGAGGCGGTGTTTTAGTCTTAGGATCATCAAAAATAATGATAGTGTTGGTCTTTTATATAACGATCAATTTTGCTGGAATAGGCAGGAAAATTCTAGTGGCCTGGGTCAGAATAGAAGCTGGGAATCCTGGATCAATTTTTGATTCATCTTGAAACCTTCCCGAAAGGCACAATAACTAATGAATAGTACGATGCAACCAACCGCCGCTGGCAAGGATCAGGACACAGACCAGGACCACAACATTGGTGTTATAGAGGCGCCCACCAAACCACAGCTGAAGAAGCCAGCCATGTATAAGGTTGTGGTTTTCAATGATGATTACACGCCAATGGAGTTTGTCATCGAGGTATTACAGATGTTTTTTAGCATGAACAGGGAAAAAGCAACGCAGATAATGTTAGCGATTCATACGACAGGGAAGGCAACTTGCGGTATATTTACCAGAGATGTTGCTGAGACCAAATCGGCCCAGGTAAACCAGTATGCACAAGACAATCAACATCCACTTGTTTCGGAAATTGAAGTGACCGAGTAGGGTCACCAGGATTCTAAATGTTAAGTAGAGAATTAGAGATTACGTTGAATCTCGCGTTCAAAGACGCGAGAACCAAACGACATGAATTGATGTCTGTTGAGCATCTTCTGTTGTCATTGCTGGATAACACATCAGCGGTAACCGTGTTGAAAGCCTGTGATGCAGACATCGAAAAATTACAGCAAGAACTTGCAGAATTTCTCGAAGCAACAACCCCCCTGATACCAAAAAACGAAACGGAACATGAAACCCAGCCAACCCTGGGGTTTCAAAGAGTGCTGCAAAGAGCCGTGTTTCACGTCCAGTCTTCCGGGCGAAAAGAGGTGACTGGTGCCAGTGTACTTGTGGCGATATTTAGTGAGCAGGAAAGCCATGCTGTTTATCTGCTTAAACAGCAGGATGTGAACCGAATTGACGTCATCAACTACATTGCGCATGGAACACGCAAGGATGGTAGTGAGGAAGAGCCAGATTCTGTTGACAGCATAGATGAGGAGGGCAGTGGCGAGGAGAAGAAACCAAGCCCGCTGGAAGCCTATACCTTAAACCTAAACGATCAAGCCCGGAAAGGGCTAATTGACCCGCTTATCGGTCGCGAAAATGAAGTGGAAAGGGTCATCCAGATTTTGTCCAGAAGAAGAAAAAACAATCCATTACTGGTGGGTGAAGCCGGAGTCGGCAAGACGGCGATTGCTGAAGGGCTGGCAAAGATGATTGTAGACGGTCAGGTGCCTGATATTGTCAAAGACAGCACCGTTTATTCGCTTGACCTGGGTGCGTTGCTTGCTGGAACAAAATACAGGGGTGATTTTGAAAAACGTCTAAAAAGCCTGCTCAACGAGCTAAAAAAAGGAAAGGACCAGATTCTATTCATTGACGAAATTCACACAATAATAGGTGCTGGAGCGGCATCCGGTGGAGTAATGGATGCTTCCAATCTCCTGAAGCCCTTACTTGCATCAGGTGAAATTAGTTGTCTTGGTTCCACAACCTATCAGGAATATCGGGGAATTTTCGACAAAGACAGAGCCCTGTCCCGGCGTTTTCAAAAGGTTGATGTTGACGAACCCAGCGTTGATGACACCTATGAAATACTCAAAGGGTTGAAGTCCCGATTCGAAGAGCACCATCACCTAAAATACACCAACAGATCATTAAAGGTGGCCGCTGAGCTGGCTGACAAGTATATAAACGATCGATTTTTGCCGGATAAAGCCATCGACGTGATTGATGAAGTCGGTGCTTACCAACAGCTGCAACCAGCCAGTAAACGGAAGAAGCAAATTGGTGTTTCAGATGTAGAAAAAATGGTGGCTAAAATTGCCCGCATACCACCTGCCAGCGTATCTCATTCGGACAAGGCAGCGCTCAAGAACCTTGAGAAAAATCTCAAGATGGTTATCTTTGGACAGGATGAGGCGATTGCTACCCTTTCAAGTGCGATTAAGCTTTCCCGCGCTGGATTAAAGGAAGGTGAAAAACCGATTGGTTCCTTTTTGTTCGCTGGACCCACCGGTGTTGGTAAAACGGAAGTGTGCCGCCAACTTGCCAGAATCATGGGTATTGAGATGCTGCGGTTCGACATGTCGGAATATATGGAGCGACACACCGTTTCAAGGCTGATCGGTGCGCCCCCAGGATACGTCGGGTATGACCAGGGTGGGCTGTTGACTGAAGCTATAAACAAACAGCCACACTGCGTTGTATTACTGGATGAAATAGAGAAAGCGCATCCTGATGTGTTTAACCTGCTTCTTCAGGTGATGGATCATGGCACGTTGACAGATAACAACGGTCGCAAAGCCGATTTCCGGAACGTAGTACTGGTGATGACAACCAATGCGGGTGCCCATGAGATGAGTCGAAGCTCAATTGGCTTTACACACCAGGATCATTCCTCAGATGGAATGGAGGTGCTGAAGAAAATGTTTACGCCGGAATTCCGAAATAGACTGGATGCCATTATTCAGTTTAATTCATTGTCAATGGATGTCATCAAGACTGTCGTTGATAAATTCCTGGTAGAAATCCAGGTCCAGCTTGATGATAAAAAAGTCGTTTTGAATGTAAGCGAGGAAGCCAGGGATTGGATTGCGGAACATGGGTATGACGAGTCTATGGGCGCAAGACCAATGCAACGGTTGATCCAGAATAAGATCAAGAAAGAGCTTGCTGAAGATATTCTTTTTGGGCGTTTGTCCAAAAATGGTGGTGAGGTCGATGTGATAGTTGAAGATGGGGAATTGTTACTTAGTATTGAAGAGCCATTACCGGCCTGACTTTCATCGCTAGAAAGCTGCCTATTCTCTAAACGTGATCCTTCCCTTGGAGAGATCGTAAGGCGTAACCTCAACCTTCACCTTGTCACCGGTTAGTATTTTTATGTAGTTTTTACGCATTTTCCCCGAAATGTGCGCAGTCACGATGTGACCATTTTCCAATTCAACTCTGAACATGGTATTGGGTAGTGTATCTACCACCGTGCCACTCATTTGTATCTGTTCTTCTTTTGCCATTAAGTTCCTCGAAATCAGGGCTTATCCCCAAGCTAAGCGGGATGCAGTTTGCCTCAAATTGCTTCACATGGCAAAAAAAGGTTACCAGAGGAATCCTGGTCAACCATCGTTAAGAATAACCCAACTGTTATTGACGTAGAGTTCAATGGGTTTGAACTCCATCTTATAGTTCATTTTCTGGCTTTGTTTTATCCAATACCCGAGATAAACGTGTTCCATGGAAAGCTTTTTAGCTTCTTCAATGAGCCAGAGTATCGCCAGTGTTCCAAGACTGCGGGTCGATACATCCGGATCAAAAAAAGTGTAGATTGCTGACAGTCCGTTATTCAGTTTGTCCATAACCGCCACTGCCAACAATTCTCCTTGTGCGCGAAATTCGATAAACGAGGCCTCTGGCCGACCGTCAACGAGGAATGATTCGAACTGCTCTGGATCCGCAGGATACATATCCCCATCAGCATGTCGTGCATTTATGTACTTCTGGTAGAGACTAAAATACTCGTCACTATTGAGCGGAATAGTTTCAGTCGCGATAACATCTGAATTTATTTTTAGAACACGTTTGTGACGGCGTTTTGGGCTAAAGGAAGCGACGGGGACTCGAGCCGGGATGCAGGCGGTACAGGTCTGGCAGTAGGGCCGATAAATGTGGGTACCGCTGCGGCGAAAGCCAACGGCAGAAAGTGAAGAATAGACATCCTTGGTTACCTTTGACAGAGGATCGACAAACAGGGTGATAGCCTTGCGGTTATCAAGATAACTGCACTCATGCTCGGGTGTCGTGAAAAATCGTAATTCTGATAAATCAGTCATGGGTTAACGTTTTGCCATATTCGACGGCAACTTACCAGTAAAAATTGTCCTGAACTTTTACCAGGGCGAGAAAACGTCCGGAAACGACGACCAATCTGGTTGATCTGGTACATCAACAAATTGGCGGAGATATTCACTGAATTCTACCCTGGATATCGAAGTCGCTCCCAGCGTCATCAAGTGATCATTGGGGATCTGGCAGTCGATTAATGGGCAATCATGTTCACGCATCAATCGGCAAAGAAAAGCAAATGCGACTTTCGACGCATCAGTTTTGGTGTGGAACATGGACTCACCAAAAAAAAGTTTACCCAGGGCCATACCATATAGTCCACCTACCAGTTGTGAATCAAGATAACACTCTATCGAGTGGGCGACACCATGATCGTGTAAGTGGAGATAGGCTTCAATCATGTCGTCAGTTATCCATGTTTCCGGGGAATATTCCCTTGGCTGGCTGCATGCTGTTATGACACGTTTAAATGCTGTATCTAGCCTAATCTCAAACTTGTTCTGTTTGAGTGTTTTTGAGAGGCTGTTGCTTATTTTAAATTGGTCGGGGAATAGTACAGAACGAGGTTCAGGTGACCACCAGAGAATGGGTTGGTCACGTTCATACCAGGGGAATATGCCTCTTTTGTAAGCCTCTATCAGGCGAGGTATGGATAAATCCCCACCGGCAGCAAGAAGACCGGCGGGTTCCGATAGGGCTGTGTTGATGGGTGGAAACTCTATGGAGTGTTCGTCTAGCCAGGGGAGGGGGTTCATTGTTCCACTATTTTAATTCAGGTGTGAACAGGTATTGAATGTCTTCCCTTTCGCACTTTGCTTCGCAAAATGCTGCCGGGCGAGATCGTTTGGCTGCGCCAAGCCGACTCGTTGTCAAGCCGACTCGTACTTCTCGGAATTCGCTGCGCGAAGTCCTGCCAGTCGAGATCGTTTGACCTTTGGTCAAGCCGACTCGTTATCATCCAGGTATTTCTCTGCGTCGAGTGCGGCCATGCAACCGAACCCGGCAGAGGTTACTGCCTGCCGGTAGACCTGGTCGGCGACATCACCAGCCGCGAACACGCCGGGAATACTCGTTGCCGTCGCATTGCCGTTAAGTCCGGTGTTAACGTGAATATAACCGTTATTCATTTCCAGCTGCCCTTCGAATATTGAAGTATTGGGGATATGCCCGATAGCAATGAAGACTCCCTGACAATCAAAATCTGTGGGTTCACTTGTGCCAACATGTCGGATGCGCATACCTGTTACACCCATATCATCGCCAAGCACCTCATCAAGGGTATGATCCCATTGGATATTGATATTGTCCCTGGCGACAACTCGATCCTGGAGAATTTTTTCACCCCGGAATTTGTCTCTGCGATGAACCATAGTCACTTCTGATGCAATGTTGGATAGATAAAGCGCTTCCTCCAGGGCAGTATTGCCACCACCAATGACGGCCACCTTCTGCTTTCTGTAGAAAAAGCCATCACAGGTTGCGCAGGCGCTGACACCCTTCCCTTTAAATGCTTCTTCCGAGGGCAGGCCGAGATATCGGGCAGATGCCCCAGTAGTAATGATGAGCGCGTCGCATGTGTAAATAGCATTGTCACCATGTAATCGAAAAGGACCGGTCGATAATTCTGCTTTATTTATGTGGTCGAACACGACTTCTGTATCGAAACGCTCTGCGTGCTCCTGCATTTGAACCATAAGCTCTGGTCCTTGCAGCCCTTCTGCACCGGCAGGCCAGTTGTCCACATCGGTCGTTGTAGTCAACTGGCCGCCTGGTTCAATCCCGGTAATGACCACCGGGCTTAGATTTGCCCTGGCGGCGTAGATAGCAGCTGTTAATCCGGCAGGTCCAGAACCTAAAATGAGTAATTTATGGTGAACTTCTTGCATCAAATCCTCTGATATTTAGCTTTAAGGCAGCATTTGCTGACAGTTAAAAGGAAAGGCGCCATGATACAGGAGAGGAACGTTTGCCGGTAGAATGTAATCGCTAAACCTGAAGAATAAAGAACAAATGGTTTTGTAAATATCAATTCTCGATATATGATGTAAGAGTTTGATTATTAAAGATATTCCTGCCTGAAAATTATTGGCCTTCTGGCAGCAGGAGAGAGGCGCGTGGCGCAAGTGAAAAGTAAAAAACAAGATAAAAGTGTGGTACTTGATCACTTGTACCCCCGGTTGCGTGAAGGCGGGCTGATTGCGCTGGTCGCAATTTGTATATATCTGAGTCTCGCGCTTTTTAGCTTTGATCCAGATGATCCGGGTTGGACCTATACAGGTAGTGGTGCCGAAGTGTCCAATCTGGTGGGCCTCAGCGGCGCCTGGATTGCAGATGTATTTCTCTATATCTGCGGGTACATGGCATTTATTTTTCCACTTATGCTGGCCTACCAGTCCTGGCACATGTTCCGGGGCAGAAAAAGTGAACTGGGTTTCAGCTGGGCGATCTTCTCCTTCCGTGGACTTGGACTCGTTTTCACGATCACTGCAGGCGCAGGTATTGCGGCACTCCATTTTTACGATACTGGCCTACAATTCAGGGAAGGTAGTGGCGGAATAATCGGTATTGAGTTAACTGAATTTATGGTGCCAATATTCAGTTACATAGGTGCGACCCTGATTCTACTTGCCGTTTTTCTGTTCGGGCTAACCGCATTTGCCGATATCTCGTGGCTGGGTATGATTGATAGAACTGGTCGATTTGTAATCCTGTCGGCTAGCTTTGCGCAAGATCGCTGGCATAGAATTCTCATCCAGAGAGCTGAGAGGGCTGAAGTCAAACAATCCACACAGGCTCGTCGCGAAGCACTTGAGCGACATGTGGAACAAAATCAGCAACGGCCAGCGCTGGTGATTGAAGCACCATCAGCAGCAAAGAAAGAACTTAGCGAGAGAGTTGCTCGTGAGCGACAGGGAAACCTGTTCAAAATTGGCGCAGTCGCAGGTTTGCCTGCGCTACATCTACTTGACCCGAGTAAAGAGAGTGACGAACGTGGTTATTCTCCGGATGACCTCGAGGCGATGTCTAGAATGCTTGAATTGAAGCTTCAGGATTACGGTGTACAGGTAGAAGTGGTTGCCGTCTATCCCGGACCGGTCATCACACGATTTGAAGTACAGCCTGCTGCTGGAGTGAAGGTCAGTCGTATTTCCAGTCTGGCTAAAGACCTGGCCCGGTCACTGGCTGTTATCAGCGTCCGGGTTGTTGAGGTTATTCCCGGCAAATCCGTCATTGGCATTGAGATACCTAATGTTGACAGGCAGATCGTGCGGCTTAGTGAAGTCTTGAGTTCGAAAGCCTATGAAGATTCAACCTCGCCTTTGTCACTGGCATTGGGCCATGATATTGCCGGTGAACCGGTGGTTGTAGACCTTGCTAAAATGCCTCACTTATTGGTAGCTGGAACGACCGGGTCGGGTAAATCAGTAGGCATTAATGCGATGATTCTCTCGTTGCTGTTTAAAGCAACACCTGCAGAAGTTCGCCTGATTATGGTAGATCCTAAAATGCTGGAACTGGCAGTGTACGAGGGCATCCCGCATCTGCTCACACCCGTTGTGACGGATATGAAAGACGCCGCCAATGCACTTCGCTGGTGTGTGGCTGAGATGGAACGGCGTTATCGCATAATGGCGGCTCAGGGTGTTCGGAACGTAGGCGGATTCAACCGTAAGGTAAAGGATGCCATTAAGGCGGGGAAGCCTCTAACAGATCCACTTTGGCTTCCAGATCCGCTGCTGGATGAAGACGAACAGGAAGCACCTGACCTTGAAACCCTACCCTTTATCGTGGTCATTGTTGACGAGTTTGCTGACATGATGATGATTGTTGGTAAAAAAGTGGAACAGCTTATTGCAAGAATCGCACAGAAAGCCAGGGCCGCTGGCATTCATCTGATTCTAGCGACACAACGGCCTTCTGTGGATGTTATTACAGGGCTTATCAAGGCCAATGTGCCCACCAGAATTGGCTTTCAGGTTTCCAGTAAGATCGACTCGAGAACCATTCTGGATCAGGGCGGGGCAGAGCAGCTCTTAGGCCATGGCGATATGCTATATCTGCCCGCGGGCTCACCGATTCCTATCAGGGTGCATGGTGCCTTTGTTGACGATGATGAGGTGCACAGGGTGGTGGATAGATGGAAGGAACTCGGAGAGCCAAATTATCTTGAGTCGATCCTTGATAGTCGAGGAGATGTTGAACTTCTGCCTGGTAATGCATCAACTGAAGAGCCCGATGAAGAGTCTGACCTCTTGTACGATGAAGCCGTTCAGTTTGTGACCGAATCCAGGAGAGCATCAATATCTGCGGTCCAACGTAAATTAAGAATTGGATATAACAGGGCTGCGCGAATGATTGAATCAATGGAGGCGGCAGGAATCGTGAGTGAAATGAATTCCAACGGGTCTCGAGAGGTGCTTGCGAATGAACCACCCAGGTAGTATCGCAAGGTTATTCGTCTTCGTTATTTGCGGAGCGATCATTTCGATCCAGGCTAATGGCGAGCCTGCAATGAAGACTGATGGTTATCCCATACTTTTGAGTCAGCGCTTGTCTGAAATCGCATCCCTTAGCGGGGATTTTCAGCAACAAAATATATACGATTCCAACACTATTTATAAGGGGCGGCTCTGGATTGCCAGACCGTATCAGTTCCGGGTGGACACGATCTTACCCTCAATGCAGTCTCTGGTTTCCGACGGGCAGAATTTTTGGTCTTATGATGAAGATCTCGAACAGGTCATCATCAGTAAACTGAACAAAGATCTCAGTGAAGTCCCCATTCTTTTGTTCAGCAGCGATATAGGCAGCATCGAGGCTGCATACGCCATCAGTGGTTATTCAGATGAGGGTCAGGAGTATTTTCTTCTCGAGCCAAAGTCTGACACCAGCTTGTTCAAATCACTTTTACTTGAATTCCATGGGGCGACACCGTCATCGATCAGAATTAATACGGCAACCGGTGAACAAATAATAATCAACCTGGCTAATGTTGTGCTCAACGAAGAAATTCGGAAAGAGCAATTCATATTCGTGGTGCCGGATAACGCCGATGTCATCGATGAACGTTGAGCCGGTCGGGTTAAAACACCATGTCATTGTTTAGCGACCCGGATGCCTATCAACCATTAGCCTATAGAATGCGTCCGAAAATTCTTGAAGATTTTGTTGGGCAGGAACATTTGCTTGATCCCGGCAAACCACTCAGGAAGGCTATTGAAACCTCAAGTCTGCACTCCATGATCCTGTGGGGTCCCCCCGGCGTTGGCAAGACGACCCTGGCTAGAATGATTTCCGAACTTTGCGATGTGCACTTTCAGTCCATTTCTGCAGTGCTGGCTGGAGTGAAAGATATTCGTGAAGCCATTGCGGTAGCGTCCCAGCATAGACAAAACAGTGGACGCAAGACTTTGTTGTTCGTTGATGAAGCTCATCGTTTCAATAAGGCGCAACAGGATGCTTTCCTTCCTTATGTTGAAGACGGCACGGTCATTTTCGTCGGTGCAACGACTGAAAATCCTTCATTTGAGTTGAACAATGCGCTGCTGTCACGTGCACGGATATACAAGTTGAAATCATTAACCGAGGATCATTTACTCAAGGTAATGAACCGGGCTCTGAATGAGGCCCCGGGATTGAAGGATCGTCACATTAGGGCAGATCCCGACATCCTTGGAAAACTAGCGGCTGCCGCCGATGGCGATGCACGCAGGGCGCTTAACATACTTGAAGTCGCTACTGATCTTGTTACAGATGGCGAAATTACCGATGCGATACTCAAGGAAGTACTGGGCGCTGAATTCCGAAGGTTCGATAAAGGCGGCGATATTTTTTATGAACAGATATCAGCTCTTCATAAAGCTGTCCGCGGCTCAAGCCCGGATGCATCACTCTATTGGTTCGCCAGAATGTTAGATGGGGGATGCGATCCGCAATACATTGCCAGGCGGGTTGTCAGGATGGCTTCAGAAGATATCGGCAACGCTGACCCAAGGGCTTTGCAACTTGCACTTAATGCCTGGGAAGTGCAAGAGCGCCTTGGTAGCCCGGAAGGGGAGTTGGCAATCGCCCAGGCAATTGTCTACCTTGCATCCGCTGCAAAAAGTAATGCCGTCTACCACGCCTTTTCCGCAGCAAGATCGGATGTGAGTGAAAATCCTTCGTATGATGTGCCGATGCATTTACGAAATGCGCCAACAAGCATGATGAAGAAAATGGGTTACGGCGATGAATATCATTATGCCCACGATCATGTCGATGCGTTTGTTGCAGGCGAGTCTTATTTCCCAGTCGAACTGGCAGATCACACATACTACTCGCCGGTGGATCGTGGCATGGAAATCAAGATCGCTGAAAAGTTAACCTATCTTCGAAATCTTAACCATGCGAGCGACTTTCAACGATACAGGAAGACCGGAGAGAAGAATGAGTGAAATTGTTGCTATCGCAATAGGGGGCGCTATAGGTGCTTTATCACGCTTCTGGGCGACAAACCTCGCGAACATCGTTTTTGGTACGGATTTTCCCTATGGCATTTTGATTGTCAATATACTGGGGTCATTTGCGATAGGGATCCTGTTTGTCCTTCTTGCCGAACGATTGCTGATTTCCTCGACACTGGGAGCCGGGCTTATCGTTGGTTTCCTGGGTGCATTCACCACCTTCTCGACATTCTCACTGCAGGCCCTCGGGCTACTCGAAGCAGGGCGCATGGCAGCAGCTGCTTTTTATATCGGCGGAAGTGTTGTGATCTGCATCGCGGCCGCTGGTCTTGGTATGTTTGTCGGCCGCCTGGTTTCCTGAGTTCCTGCAGGATGCTGTCAGGCTATTTTTTAGATCTTCATCATGCATGACTGGCAAGCCTGTTTTGAAGAGCTGTGCTCTCTCTGGTACTATGGCGCCGCCAAATTTCACACTAATCAGACCGACCGATGTTAGATCCAAAGTTAATAAGAAATGACCTTGATACGGTTGCTGCAAAATTAAGAGTCAAGCATTTTGAGCTGGATGTCGCGGCAATTTCCAATTTGGAATCGAGACGCAAAGATGTCCAGGTCAAGACGGAAGCATTGCAGGCAGAACGTAACAGCCGCTCAAAACTGATCGGCCAGGTCAAGGCTAAGGGTGAGGATATTGCACCCTATCTCCAGCAAGTTGAGGAGTTGGGTAACGAGCTTGATGAACAAAAAGCTGTGCTCGAGGCGATACAGTCTGAACTGAATGATATCCTTTGGGCGATTCCTAATCTGCCAGACGATTCCGTACCGGAAGGCAAGTCTGAAGACGATAATCCCGTCATTCGTTCCTGGGGTGATCCTCCAGAATTTTCATTTAAACCCAGGAACCATATTGAACTGACAGAAAAGAGTGGCCTGATTGATTTCGAGGCCGGGGTAAAGATTGCAGGCTCCAGGTTTATTGTTATGAGGGCAATGGTGGCGAAAATGCACCGTGCTCTTACGCAATTCATGCTTGATGTCCATACAGACGAATATGGCTATGAAGAAATTTATGTGCCTTATATAGTGAATAGGGACTCGCTGCTCGGCACCGGTCAGTTACCCAAATTCGAAGAAGATCTTTTCAAACTCAATGATGATCGAGAACTGTATCTCATTCCGACTTCCGAAGTGCCAGTGACTAACTTTGTCCGGGATAAAATCGTTGACGATAGCCTGATGCCCCTGAAGTTCGTTTGTAACAGCCCATGTTTTAGAAGCGAGGCCGGTAGTCACGGTAAAGATACCAGGGGAATAATCAGGCTTCACCAGTTTGAAAAGGTAGAGCTAGTGCAGATGGTTCGGCCAGAAGACTCACCCAAGGCTCACGAAGAAATGACGGGCCATGCTGAATCTATCTTGCAGAAACTTGGTCTGCCCTATCGAGTTGTAAACCTTTGTGGAGGTGACTTAGGATTTGCCGCTGCCAGAACTTATGATCTGGAAGTGTGGTTACCCGGGCAAGATAAATATCGTGAGATTTCATCCTGCAGTAATTTCCATGATTTCCAGGCGCGCCGTATACAGGCACGCTGGCGAAACCCTGCTACCGGGAAACCAGAGTTGCTCCATACATTAAACGGCTCAGCGCTGGCCATCGGCAGGACACTTCTTGCGGTGCTTGAGAACTACCAGTGTGCCGATGGAAGTATTGCAGTTCCTCAGATATTGCAGTCGTATATGGGTGGGGTTAGTGTAATCAACGAGCCGGTTTGACCTTTGCCAAGCCGACTCTTTCCTCTCGTAATTCGCTTCGCGATTTCCTGCCGGATGGAGATCGTTTGGCTTCGCCAAGCCGACTCTTTAATCACAATTTGCTGGTTTAGGGAGCCCGGCTATCTTGCTGATGAGTTTTGCAGGTTTACCTGAGAACAATTGCATCAAATGAATACTGTTACCCCTGGCATCGCCAAATTGTTCACGGACAATTCTTACTAACACTCGTGTGACAGGAGATATCTGATATCGATTGTAGTAATTCCGGACCAGTCTGATGATGTCCCAGTGTTCAGGCGATAACGTAATGCCATCGTTAGCGGCAAGTATCTCTGCAGCATCCTCGCTCCAATCCTTAAGCTCCCTCAAGAATCCTTCTTGATCAAGGTTGAGTGCCATCATTTAAAACCAGTTGCTGATCGAATCGGCATCGCAACACAACTCTACATAGTCCTGATAATTAACCATCCTGGCGAGGTGGCTGATTCTGGCTGATAATCCCCTGGTGGTGACATCCACATCGAGTGCGTAAATATGGCTGGTGGGTAATTTGAATTCGCCATCAAGCAACGCATAGACACCGTCCTCCATTAAAAGTACGTGATCATTTGCCTGGACAAAAGATGAACCAGTCCGCAGTGCTGATGTCTTGTTGAATGTATGTAATATCATTAAAAATTCACAATCACATCGTGGTCGGCCATCAAGGTAGCCACTTCGATATCTCCTAAGGCAGTGACTTCAATCAGAAGATCTGATTCGTTCAAACCGTAATCATGGAGCTGAGACTGACTACAATAGATATTTTCTACGCCGTAGTCTTTCAGTGCACCGAAGGAGAGCGAAAAGTTCCTAATCGTTTCTGCCTCCTGACCCTTGAGGAGCTGCAGAATCCCTTCACCAAGATACAGGGCACTACACTGCGCAAATGCCGAGCCCATTAACAGCGCATCCAGTCCTTCCTGGGCATTAATGCTCTGGTGAGGTGAACAGGTATTAACGAACAGAAACGTCTTCATCTCATGCTCCAAACGTAACCAACCGATCGGCGTTTATGCCCGCATCAATCAGCTGACCGAGTCCCGAGATCGAAAATGCATCATCCAGACCGGCGCTGGACTTCTCATATCGTTTAGCTTCGGTTTCGTCCAGCATCCCGCGTCGCAGGGCGGCTGCAATGCAGACAACCAGGTCAACGTTATTGTTCTTCGCCAACTCTGCCCATAGTTTTCGAATATCAGGTTCATCCTGTGGTGGGGCAATAGCATTGTTTGCGGTATAAACACCATCGTGGTAGAAAAACACCCGGTAAATCTCATGACCTTGTTGAAGTACAGCACTGGCAAAGTGGTAGGCAGACAGTGGTGCCTGATGAGAATAGGGTCCTCCATAGACAACAATGGCAAATTTCATTTTACGAACACCTGAAAAGGAAAAGCCCCGGGATGTTCTTCATACCGGGGCCTTATATTAAACTATAAGGAATTAACGGGTTAGTTTAGTCGTCACCAAACCCACCACCAACAAGATGCAGCAGACCGATAAACAGGTTGTAAATATCCAGGTACAGAGAAATCGTTGCCATCAGGTAATTTGTTTCGCCACCATGGAGTATTCTGCTCGTATCAAACAGAATAAAACCAGACATCAAAAGGACGATGGCGGCAGACAATGCCAGGTGCAGCCCGGACACATAGTAACCAAACATGCTGCCAAACATCATGAGCAGCATGCATCCGAAAATAACCACTAAACCTGTCGTCAGGAAACCTGCCAGATAGGAGAAATCTTTCTGGCTAATTAGTGTATAGCCAGAGAGAGAGAAGAACACCAGACCCGTCAGGCCCAGAGCTGTCATCACCGTTTGCGATCCGTTAGCTGTTTGCAGGTAGAAATTGACCAGGGGTCCAACGGCAAAGCCCATAAACCCGGTAAAAACGAACACCATGGCGATGCCCCAAACACTATTTTTTAACTTGTTCACACCGTATAACAGTGCAAACATCACGAGCAGGGAAAGGAGACCCATGGGGGGGGCATTAATTGCCATCGCTACTGCCGCCATCATGGCGCTAAACAATAGCGTCATGGAAAGCAGCATATAAGTGTTCCGCAATACCTTGTGGCCTGATACAACCGCTGTGCTGCGGTCTGTCACGAATTGTGCATCTGCCATTAGAAAATCTCCTTGGTAGGCCAACCTGAGGGGCCTTGTCGCTAATCGAAAAATGAAAAGTTTACGTCTTACCATGCTAAAAGCAAGTCATCGATCAAATACCTGCAATTAAATCAAGGACATACTGCTGACCATAGTACTATGACACGTGAAAAACGAAAAAATTCCGGATTCTGTATGAAACTATATGCGGGCAAATCAGCCAGGATCAAGGGGTTTTAGTCTGAATCTCATTAGAGGACAATGAAGGCTTTCGGCGAGTTGGCGAACGATTTGAAAAAGCTCATATCAATTTGTGTTCTGGCATGTATGGCGCAGTCATCAACGGCAGAAGATGTACTCATCCGTGCTGCTGAGATTGTTGGCTACGGTATTTTCGACACAACCAGCACAGTAGCACAGCGGGGATTTACTTCGTCTTCCATCGCCAAAGACAGTGTTCGAGGAGTCAGATTTCTTGAATATACCACTGAAATTCCCGGGGTGCTGGGAACCAATTTCGGTTTTCAATTCGTCATCAATAGCACACCCAGGGGCAAGCCGGTTCGGGTGACCTCGGTCATTAAGTTCCCGGAGCCGGGAATACAGAGACCTGGTGGAAAGCTGTACACTGAAAGCCGCGATACACATCAAGTCATCATGGGTCAAAAATCGCTCCATGGGTATGGGTTTGATGAGGAGTGGGAAATTGTGCCTGGAACCTGGGTATTCGAGTTATGGTATCAAAGCGCTCGGCTAATCAAAAAGACGTTCACCGTGCTTCCACCAACAACAGGCCAGATTGGGACAACGACGGTAGCGGAATAGAAAAGTGGATGGAAACATTAGTATGTTGACACGTATATAATGCCGCCCGAGTTCGGAGAGGTGCCTGAGCGGCCGAAAGGAACGGTCTTGAAAATTAGGCAAAGCCCCTTTTTTGACCCCCATAATAGTTTTGGCGAATTTAT
>SMVA01454691.1_pt1 | contig 30408 bp, 22 predicted proteins | sample 2456451 | NCBI WGS metagenome assembly SMVA01 (sample SAMN11095933, study PRJNA526329) | marine sediment metagenome | biome: Marine sediment; feature: Surficial sediment; material: Deep marine sediment; isolation source: Hadal surficial sediment | place: Pacific Ocean | collected 2014-05 | depth... | reverse complement strand
TGCGCACATCGACGGCAGTATTGAATCGCAGGCAGGCAACCGCGAGCCTTAGCTCGTGCCGCAGCGCGTGCCTCAGTCTGCTACTGGCGTTCGGGTGTTTCCCGGGATGCGCCACGCTCGATGGTTCGCCCTATGACGTATTTGATCCGTATGAATCTCCCAACCGGTTCAGCTACCGGGTTTCCGACTGGCTAGATCGCAAAGCGCTCGCCCCGATTGCTCGCGGTTATGTCAAAGTGACTCCGGCCTGGCTGGAAGCTGGAATTCTTAATTTCTTCACGAATCTGCGAACAATCGACAGTTCGGTCAACGGATTTCTGCAGGGAAAACCAAAAGCCGGCGCAACAGATTTTGCTCGACTGCTGATTAACAGCACGCTGGGCCTGGGCGGATTTTTCGATGTAGCGCAAACCCTCGGCTTGCGCTTTCAGGATGAAGATCTGGGGCAGACGCTGGCGGTTGCCGGACTCACCCGGACCCGCTACATCTATGTTCCGTTGCTCGGTCCATCGAGTGCCAGAGATCTGCCGGGGGTTGTCATCAGGGCTTATCTGCCGAGCTGGATTCTCGGGTCTGCGTACAGCTGGTGGCTGATCGGACTGGATGTCGTGAGCTTCAGGGCGGATGCACTGACATTGACGGACGCCCGGGATGCAACGGCACTCGACGCGTACGTCTTCACGCGGGAGGCGTACTATCAGCGGCGCCGGTTTCAGGTCTACGATGGCAATCCGCCCATGGATGACTTTTTTGATGATGAGTTAGACGATGAGGTTGTTGAAGAGATCGATGCAGAGACTGGCGAAGACAATGACCAGGAGAATGCCGAAGAGCTGGCTGCGCCTGTAGGTGCCGGGACACCGGCAGAGTCTGCAGACCCCACCGGTGCCACGCCAGCTGCGGTGATCGCGGATTCGGCTCAATGAGGCAGAGCGTGGGGAATTCCTGGCTGGTGGCGTGGGTCGGTTATGTCGCGTCATACCCGCGGCTCACCCTGCTGTCGATTGCCACGGCGACGGTGATATTCGGCTGGGTGGCCGTTACCCAGTTTCAAATAAACTCCGATCTCAGCCAGCTCATCCACCAGGAAGCGACCTGGCGCGACGATTTCGAAGCCTATAAAAGCAAGTTTCCGGATCTGGTGGATCCCGCCATCGTGGTGGTCTCAGGTTCCTCCTTCATGGCTGTCGAAAACGCCTCCCGCCGACTGGAAGCGGCGATCTCAGCTCGCGAGGAATACTTCAGAGCCGTTTACTCGCCGCAGAATGATCCGTTTTTCCGCCGCCATGCGTTGCTTTATCTGCCGCTCGACGAACTCTACGACATGACCGACCGGCTCGCGCAGGCGCAGCCCATGTTGACGGCTGTGTCGGAAGATCCGAGCTTGCGCAGCATTCTCAATCTTCTGCGCGAAGGAGTCGCCAACGGTGAGACTGAGACAGCCGGTTTTGCGACAACCGTCCGGCTGCTGACGCAATCGGCTCAAGCGCATAGCGCAGGTGAAGATTCGACCATTCGTTGGACAGATGAATTTTTCTCCGGTCAGGACACCTGGTATCGCCTGATCCTGTTGAAAGGTCAGAGAAACTTCGACGTGACGCTGCCAAATGCAGCAGTCATGGAGGAGTTGCGTAATATTATCGCTGCGATGGATTTTCCCGCGGAAGTTTCTATCGGCATCACGGGCGAAGTTGCACTTTCCCATGAGGAGATCGAAGCGGCGATGGCGGGTGTCCAGCTCGCCGGTTGGGTCGCGGTCGTTTTACTGTTTGCGGTTCTTTTTCTTGGCGTGCGATCGCTGAAGATCATCACGGCTACTTTCGTAATGCTCATCATTGGGATCATCTGGACATCCGCGTACGCCATGCTCGCGGTTGGCGAGTACAACACTCTGTCGATCATTTTTCTCGTGATGTTCTTCGGCCTTGGAGTGGATTTCGCGATTCATTTTTCGCTGCGCTACCAGGAAGCCGTAAACCTGGCGGACGATGCAGCAGTCCAGGCACTGAAGGACTCGGCGGGAAGTGTGGGAGGCGCGATTGTGCTGTGCACGATCACCACGGCGCTCGGTTTTCTGGGATTCTGGCCGACAGATTATCAGGGGCTGGCCGATCTTGGCGTCATTTCCGCGGGTGGCATGCTGGTCGCTGCGTTTCTTACGTTTACGTTTCTTCCTGCTTTCTACGCAGCGGTGGGGGCCATCCGACCTCATGTCGTCGACATCCCCAGGTCGGACCGGCTAATAGGCTGGTTAGTACACCGGCGCATCGGGGTGATCCTCGCCATTGCTGTTGTGGCAGTGGGTGCGATTTACTCTGCTTCGCAAGCGAAGTTTGACTACAGCGTACTGGCCCTGAAAGACCCGGATTCTCAGTCCATGCGCACGTTGCGAGAATTGCAGGCGGGGAACATTGCCACAGACTATTCACTCAACATTCTTTCGCAACGGCAAATTCCGAAGGCCGAGCTGGAGGCGCTGGTTACAGTGGAAAGTGTCACGACGCCGTTTGACTATGTCCCCTCCGACCAGGCGGAAAAGCTGTTCGTTTTACAGGATCTCGAACAACTGCTCTTCAGCGCAATCGTGCCCGCGAGGAGCGCAGATTCACCCTCGCCGATTGAATTGCGCGTGGCAACTACGGCGTTGATTGAAGCGATCAGAAATGCGCCGGCGAGTTCTGAGCTGGAGGGTCTTGCTTTGAGCCTCGAGCAACTTACACGTAGCGACGCAGATGCAGTCGCAGATTGGCAACAGCCCTCGATTGGCGCTTTGCTCGACGAACTCGCCTGGTTGCGCGAAGCGATATACGTTGAATCTATTGATTTCGATGATTTACCGGAACGACTTCGTGCGAGGCTGGTGAGCGATGATGGCGATTATCTGTCGGTGGTGGTCCCAGCCGAAAACGTTGCACCGGTCGCGGCTCTGAGTCGATTCATCGAAAGTGTCAGGGAAATTGTGCCGATAGCGACAGGGCGGCCTGTGATCGAGTGGGGTGTTGGCGAAATTGTCGTCTCTTCGTTTCAACTAGCTCTGGTATTCGCGCTCACCAGTATTTTGTTGGTACTGCTCGTCACTTTCCGCAGCCTGCGGGATTCAGTGCTTATCCTGATACCGCTCGCATTGGCAGCACTCTTCACTCTCGCAATCGGTGTCCTGCTGGGGGTTTCTCTGAACATGGCCAATATACTGGTGTTGCCACTGGTATTTGGTCTGGGAGTGGACAATGGTATCCACGTGGTCGACCGATTTCATGGTGCTGGAGGCGTCGAGAACTTCATGCATTCCAGCACGCCGCGCGCTGTGATCCTATCGACGTTGACGACAATCGGGACTTTTGCTGCGTTGTCTTTATCGCCGCATCAGGGCACGGCATCCATCGGAATTCTGTTAACGATTGCGGTCGCGCTGGTGCTCGTGTTCACCGTGTTTCTGCTTCCGGTGTTATTGTCGTTCGATTCGCCTACTCACCGCGCAACAGTCTGACGTTCGGTGCAAACAGCGGCCTGACGCTTGCCAGCGGGCGTGGCTTGCTGAATAGATAACCTTGCGCGAAATCGCAGTTTTCGCCCAACAGAAATTCGAGCTGTTCTTTAGTCTCGACCCCTTCGGCGACAACCTTCATATTAAGTCGGTGGGCCATTGCGATGACTGCTGATGTGATTGCTTTGTCGTCAGAGCTTTCGGGAATGTCCATGACGAAACTCCGATCTACCTTGACCGTGTCTATCGGAAATTTCTTCAGGTAGCTGAGCGACGAGTAGCCGGTGCCGAAGTCGTCAATTGCCAGGCTTATGCCCAGATCATGAAGGCGATGCACCGTTTCGTTCGCCGCTTCAATATCGCCCATCAACATTGTCTCGGTGATCTCGATTTCCAGGTTGTGTGGTTTGAGGCCCGTCTCCCGCATACTCCGGCGGATCGTGGAGACAAGATTGGGGTCTCTGAACTGGCGCGGCGATATGTTGATGGCGATCTGCACGTCCTCACCGGCCTTCTCACACAGCGAACGCCCGGCGACGCAGGCTTCTTCGATAACCCAGGTACCGATTTCGACAATTGCGCCGGTTTCTTCGGCGATTTCGATGAACTCTGCAGGCCCAAGCAAGCCGCGTTCAGGGTGTTGCCAGCGGATCAGAGCCTCGACTCCGACTATTTTCTGATCGATCAGGCGGACTTTTGGCTGGTAGTAGAGTTCAAACTCCTGATTGTCCAACGCGCGGCGAAGTTCGTACTCGGTTCGCAGACGGTTGACGGCGTCGGTGTTCATCTCTTCACTGTAGAACTGATAGTTGTTGCGGCCGTTGTCCTTCGCTCGATACATGGCGAGGTCGCTGTTCTTCATGAGCAGGTTCGGCTCCATGCCATCGTCCGGAATGATCGCAATTCCCACACTGGGCGTGATCACGAGTTGATGACCGGAGATGCTCAATGGTTCACGCAGTCGCTTGAGAATTTTCTCTGCGACCAGGCTTGCATCAGTGGGTGTCCGGATGTCATAGAGCAGAATCGTAAACTCATCACCGCCGGGCCGACCAACCGTGTCCTCCTTGCGGACGCAGCCGCGAAGACGGTTGGCTATTTCCTGCAGCAGCACGTCGCCAATCTCATGTCCCAGCGTATCATTGACCCGTTTGAACTGATCCAGGTCCAGGTAGAGTAGTGCGGCAAGAGTTCCGTTGCGTTTACTGTGTTCGATGACCTGCGCCAGCCGATCGTAAAACAGACGTCGATTGGCGAGATCCGTCAGCGTGTCGTAAAAAGCCATTCGTTCCATGCGTTGCTGAGTGTTTTTCATCTCAGTTATATCCGCAATCTGCGCGATGCAATAAAGCGGTTTGCCATCGCTCGAGCGTTGCAGAACGATGTGGAAGTTGGTCCAGATCTCGACACCATCGGTGCAGATCATGCGACGTTCCATCCTTTCCGTGTCGCTGTCACCCGAGATCAGTTGCAAAATTGTCTGTTTGAACTGCTGCCGGTCCTCGGCGGGGATGAGCCTGGATATGTGAGTGCCTTCTAGGGGTGCGGTGCCGTAGGTGAGTAGTTCGATTGCGAAGCTGTTTGCCTGAAAAATTTTGCCGTCTGTGTGGAACAGCATGATGCCGATTGGGGCATTCTCAAATGCGCTGCGAAAGCGCAATTCGGATGATTCGAGCCTGTCTTCCGTGTTTCGCAGTTCCCGCACGTCCTTCGCGATACACAGCACGCTCGGCACGCCTTTGAGGTCGATCAGCGTTGCAGACACGAGTGCCGGGATGTGTTCGCCACTCTTCGCCTGGAAGGTCATTTCACGGTTCGTGAATCTGCCGCTGTCATTCATAAGCTCCGCGGCTGCCGAGAATTCGTCCTCGTTTGCCACCGCGGAAATATCGATGATTGTTTTCCCTATGAGCTCCTCTCTATCGTAGCCCGAGACACGTAGAAAGGCCTCGTTGATTTCGCAGATCGTGAGGTCCTGCTGATTCAGAATCACAATACCGTCCGGGCTCTGAGTGAATACCTGTTCGAATTTCTCCTCGCTTTCGCGTAATGCAGTCTCGGCGCGAAGCCGTTTGGAAATATCTCTGCCGATGCATAGCGTGCAGAGCTCACCGTTGATTTCGACATAGCGCAGTGAAATTTCTACATCGACGGCTTTATTGGATATCGTCAATAGCCGAGTTTCCACGTTCGTGCATTCGCTTGTCTTTTCCAAAAGATGAACGAGCCGCTTGCGCTCTTCGGAGTTTTCGAACAGATTCAATTCGATTTCCAGGCTGCCGATTGCATCTTCCCTCGTATATCCGAGCAACCGGCTGAAGCTCGCGTTGAAGTCGACGATCATGGAGTCTTCCTGACGCACGATGAGTATGGCATCGGGACTGGAGTGGAAGATGCGTGAGAATCGCGCGTCGCTATCGCGCAGTTCGTTTAGTGATGCGCCGATTTCCGTGCGATCCTGGCACACCAGGATGACTCCGGCTTCGGTTCCAGGCAGACGACGTAATTTAGCTGTAATCGTCCGGGTTGAATGTTGTTGCTGCCTGTTCCCGCATAACAGTTTCAGCACAGGGATATCACAGACAGAATCGTTTAGCTGCTTGCTGGCCTTGAAGACGTGCGCGAAGGCTGTCCGATCGGTAGGATCGATGAATTCGATGATGCGGCGATTAGACAATCCAACACCTTGCTCGGTGCCCGTGAGAACTTTGTTGGCGTTAACATTGCTGTGTTGGATCCGACCCTCATCGTCGAGCAGGAAGACCAGATCTGCTGTGAGATCCAATATGTCGGAATAGCGGACACTTTCGCTGGATTTTTGCTCGATTTCCGGCGCTGAGAGTTCAGAGATCTGAATAACGATGATTTCCGGCAGGTTGCCATCATTTCGCAAAAGGCTCGCGCTGCCGTGTAACACCAAGGCCTCCCCGGTCGGGCCAACGCAGCCTGTAATCGGGATCCGTTTGCCCTCCAGGAGGTGGCGACGGTGAGTTTGAATCGTCTCCCAGGCATCTCCCGTCATCAACTCCGGGAATTGCCGTCCGGTCAGATCAGCCAGATCCTGATCTAAAGCTTTTTCAATCGCTTCGTTTGCCCATTCCACCCGGCCATCGAGATTCAGAAACAGCACACCCCAGGGAGCCTCGGCGAAGGCGGCTGCGAACTGCTGGACGCGCGGTTTTGCCGGTTCAGGGCGCAAAAAATAGACAAGGGGGGCGAGCAGCATGGCAATCCCAGCGGCTGCCGGCCATGCGAAAGCGGGCTGATAAGCCATCAACCACAGACCCGCGACAAGCGCTATCAGCGGGCAGCTGACAACAAGCCATTGATAGGCGTTCGAGCGCAACATTTCGCTTTGCAATCCTGCCTATTGTTGGCCCAGGGTATTGCTCGTTATGCTGTGCATAACCATTGGGTACTTCATCCATGAACTACACGCTGAAGCTAGCCTCAGACGGCCAAGGTCTCTATGACATCACGCACAAAGTTGTGGAACTGGTCAACAGTGCCGGAATAAATGAGGGGTTGGTCACACTGTTTATCAGACACACGTCCGCCAGCTTGCTCATCCAGGAGAACGCGGATCCAAGCGCGCAGCAGGATCTCGAAAACTGGCTCAACCGTCTCGTGCCGGAAGCGGACGCGCTATACACTCATACCGTAGAAGGGCCCGATGACATGCCGGCACATATCAAAGCCGCGCTTACCGCGACCACGTTGTCCATTCCGTTGACTGAGGGCAATCTGGTGCTGGGCACCTGGCAGGGTGTGTTTGTCTGGGAGCATCGGCACCATCGAGGTGAGCGAGAGGTGGTGGTCAATATCCTGGGTACATGACCGGTGCTCTGGAGCCGCCGTCAGCAGTCACCCCTCGTCGACTACGTCATCCATCCAGCGCTTATGCCCTTCGGGGTCTAGAATCATCGAAGAAAAATACAACAGGAGTTCTTTATGGGTCTGCGTCAGGCTGGCCTGTTGCATGGCGAGTTCGCCTGCTTTGCTGTTAATGAAGCGGAAGCATTCGGTAATGTCGCTGCCCTGACCGAGATCTGCCTCGACGCGGTCATTGACAATCTCGTGTAGCGCTTCGAGGTCGCCCTCTTCGATTCCGACTTCCCGCGGATTGAGGACGACGTTTGACCAGAGTGTTGCGATATACAGCCGATAGGTATCCCGGTTGAGGAAGGCATCTGTGACGGCCGATCGCGCGACTATGTCATCCAGCACCGATTCAAACGCAATGGCGAGATCTTCCGGCTTCATTGGGCGGTGCGTACCAGCAGCCGGCCTTCGGCCATCCTTGGCTTCGACGCGCTCCCATTTATCAAGCAATTACGTGCTCGATAAATGCTCGCGATCTGGCGCGAGACTAGGAGCGCAGCGATTTCAATTCTTCGAGTTCGTCACTGAGTCGGTCGAGTCGTTCGGCGACATCTTTGAGCACGCTGTCTTCCTTCCTGCCCTTGAGAGCATCGTAGGCAGCTTGCAGACACCTGCCGCTGTCACGTTCTTCTGCAATGTAGCGGCCGAGGAGGGAGCCGGTCTGTGGATCTATGGAGGTGTCTTCGAATATCTTGCCAAAAGGATCGTTGCCGTCGCGTGAGTTGTTGGAGATCTGCAATATCTGTTTGAATTTTTTCTTGTCGGAAAGATCTGAGCCTGCCAACTTCAGTTGCTGGGAGAAACTCTCGCTGGGCTTTTCTCTGATTCCGAATCCGAGCTCGCAAAGTCGCTTGGTGAATGCAGCGGCATGTTCATGTTCTCTGATTGCGACCATATCCAGCACCGACTTCAGCTCGGCATTTTCCGTCGCCCCACTCCATGCCTTGAAGAGTTCATAGCCGCGGCTTTCGCCGACGGCAATTGCGTTCAACAGGCCAATAAAAGATGGTTTATCGCTCATGGATTCGTCCCCTTCTGTAAAGGCCTGCTAGTTTAGGCAAGCTGGTATGACCCGACAATCGAAACTAAGGTCCGGATTCGCGCTGGCAGCCTGTTGAAAATAGCACGCAGCGCGCTTTTTTCCCGCCTTCGGCCATCCCTGGCCTCGGGGTTCCCGCATTTATCAAGCACTTATGTGCTCGATAAATGCTCACGACATCGCGTCGCGAGTCTAGCAGCGTGTTTTTCAACACGCTGCTAGCGCCTCAGACCGCCGGCGCGGCCATGAGATCAGCCGAAGATTCCTGCAGGCTCTGTTGCCGGTAGAGCTCAAAGTAATGGCCGCGAGCGGCCATCAACTCGACATGGCTGCCCTGCTCACTGATCCTCCCACTGTCGATCACGATGATGCGATCGGCGTTACGGATTGTCGACAGCCGGTGAGCGATGACGAAGGCGATGCGACCGCGCAGCACGTTTACCAGACCCTGCTGAATGTGTTGCTCCGTGGGCGTGTCCACCGAAGAGGTCGCTTCGTCCATCACAAGGATCTGCGGGTCGGCGAGGATCGCGCGCGCAAAGGACACCAGCTGCTTCTGGCCGGCCGATAATCGACTGCCACCCTCGCCACAAGGCGTGGCGTACCCGGCGTCGAATGCTTCGATGAATTCGTGGGCACCCGCGAGTCGTGCGGCGCCGATCACTTCAGCGTCGCTGGCAGCGAGCCGACCGTAACGAATATTTTCTAAAATGCTGCCGCTGAAGATATGGGCGTTCTGCAACACCATCCCCAGGTTGGATTGCAGCCAGTGCAGAGATCGATTGCGATAATCCAGCCCATCGATCAACACACTGCCGGAAGTCGGCTCATAGAACCGGCAGATGAGATTCACCAGCGTACTTTTGCCGCCGCCGGTAGGGCCGACGATCGCAATGGTTTCACCACGCCGGACGCTGAGGTTGATGTCGTTCAGCACTGGCTTTGCTGGATCGTAGGAAAATGTCACTCCGCGCAGTTCGATGTGCTGAATTTGTGCAGCGCCACCGTCCAGGGCATAGCGAGATGCGGCTGCTGTATGCCCTCGTTGCCGCTCGATTGCTTCGAGGACGGATTCGGAATCTTTGATCTGCGGATCGGCTTCGATCAGGCTGAGAATGCGCTCGGCCGAAGCCTGCGCCATCTGCATTTCGGCAAACCAGTGACCGAGCTGTTCCACCGGCTCGAAGAAGTGTCTCGTATAGGCCAGGAAGGCGACGAGCGTGCCGGCGCTCATCAGGCCGCCCATCAGATCAAGTCCGCCAATGGCCAGCGCAAGTCCGGTGGCGAGGCTCGCAAGCGTGATCACGATCGGCACATAGATTGCAGCCTGCGTCAGGTTGAGCACGGATACTCCGTACATTTTGTTGGTAAGGCCGCGAAACTCTGCGAGATTGGCGTCTTCCCGGACGAACGCTTTACTGGTGATCACACCCATGATGGCTTCGTTGTAGGAACCCGTAATTCTCGAGTTGGTGGCCCTGACCTTGCGGGCGCTTTTTAAGATGCGCCGCTGAAATTTCGTGGACACCCAACCCAGCAGCGGCAGTATTGCGAGCACGACCAGGCCAAGCTTTGCGTTCATGACGAGCATCGCAGACGCAATACCGACCATCATCGTGCTGCCCCAGACCAGATCGAGAAATCCCCAGGCCAGAATGTTCGACAAACGCTCGCAGTCCGACGTCATCCGCGCCATCAACCAGCCAACCGGGCGATAGTCGTAGAAGCTGAAAGACAGCCGTTGCAGATTGGCGAATCCGTCACGCCGGATGTCGTGACTGACGTGAGTTCTGATCTTGCCACCCATCCAGATGAAGCCACCGATTGCACAGGTGATCGTCAGTGTGCAGGCAAGATAGCCGACGGCCCAGGGCCACAGAACAGCCGCGCTACCGTGCCCGGCTACTTCATCGACGACGCCTTTGGTCAACAGCGGGTAGGCGACTTCCATAGAGGCAGTTATGAACGCAAAGAAAGCCAGATAGCTGAGATCCCTGGGATACTGTTTTGCATAATTGAACAGTTTCACCCACAGGTGCAGATTCATCTGCGATGCCAGCGCAGCATCATCGAAACCGTCGTCAAAATTTTCGTCGTCGTAGGTATCCATGTTGGTTATCCGCTGCAATCACCCATGGTCCGCCTGCATGTCTTTTCGTATAGAGGCATCCAATGCTCCTTGTAGTTCACACAGGCGCCGGTAAGGGCCTTCTTCATTGGCGAGTGTGCGATGGTCGCCAAGTTGCACCATTCGCCCCTCGTCAAGCACCATGATTCTGTCCGCCTGCATGACCGTCGACAGCCGGTGTGCAATGATTAATGTCGTCTGGCGACCTTTACGCCGCTGCAGAGCCTCGAGAATTTCTTTTTCCGTGGCCGTATCAACCGCCGACAGTGAATCATCGAGCACCAGCACGGGTGGGTTTTTCAGCAACGCCCGGGCCAGTGCCAGGCGCTGGCGCTGGCCACCGGACAGCGTCACACCGCGTTCTCCCACCATGGCCTCGAAGCCTTCCGGAAAACTTTCGATGGAGCTGTGGATCGCGGCATCCTGGCAGGCTTCGATAATCTCCGTTTCCGGCGCGTTCGGGCGGCCGACCGCCAGATTGGCGCGAATACTGCGCGAGTACAGGAATGGATCCTGCAGCACGACGCCGATCTGCCAGCGCAACCACTGGCGATTGACTTCCGTGATGTCCTGACCATCGAGTTTCACGCAGCCGCTCTGATAGGGATACATGCGCAGCAACACGCGAATCAGACTGGATTTGCCGGAACCGGGCGGGCCGACGATCGCCAGTGTTTCTCCGGCAGGGATGCTGATCGTGATGTCGTCCAGCACGCGCTTGCCGTTTTCATATTCGAAACACAGCCCCTCGATCTCGATATCGCCTCTGGCGCGACCGTAACCCGGCGTAGCCTCATCGCTTTCTTCGGGCTCATCGAGAATTTCGTTGACCCGGGCAAGTGAGATAACCGCTTTGCCGGTATCGGTCAGCACTCGACCGAGCTGTCGGATGGGCCAGATCACCATGGATACATACGTCATGAATGCAAACAGTTCACCAACCGTTAACGTTCCCGCCATGATGAAGGACGCACCGGCGATCAGAACGATGCCGATCTGGGACATGGAGAAGAAATCGCTGATGCCCCAGTAGTAGCCCATCAATCGGATCAGGCGATAGTTGTGGTTGCGAAAGTTGGCGTTTTTGGCGCCGAATTTTTCGATCTCAAAACCTTGCCGGGCAAAGGCTCGGACGACTCTTATGCCAGTCAGATTTTCCTGCAGCGTTGCCGTCATGGCCGCTTCGGCTTCATCCGTAACCTGGAAAACCGTTTTGACTTTCGAGAAAAAGATGTACGCGCCTACAACCAGAAAGGGCATGAGGCAGATGGACAGCCAGGCAAGTTCCACGTTGAGCCAGAACAGAACAGGCAGGACACAAAGCACGAGCATGATCGCGCGACCAATTTCCACAACGTCACTCGAAAGAAAAACGCGCAACGTTTCGACGTCACTGCTCGAACGTTGTACGAGGTCCCCTGTGTCGGCGGCGTCGTAGAACTTTGCCTGCAGGTGATGCATGCGCCGGTAGAGCTCTTCTCGCAGGCGGCGCACGATTGCCTCCGAAGCAAGTGCCGCGAGGCGTCCGCGCAGGTACAGAAAGATGCCGCCGATGGCGGTCATGACGACGGCGAAGATCGCGGAGAAGACCAGATAGGCCAGATAGGGCTCCGCGCCCGATACGCTGCGGGCCAAGGCGGACAGTTGCGCCTGGGCGAGCGAAAAATCGCCTTCAACGACCACGTCGATAGCGTATTTGCCAACCAGGGGGGCACCAAACATGAAGAAGTTCATCAACGCCATGGCCATGACGGCGCCCGTATAGCGCAGCCGCTGACCGCGGGTGAGACCCCACAGAGTGTAGGAGTTGTTCGTCTTCATCGTTTGCCTGTCCAAAATAGTGTCCACTGAAAGTTACCGGAGAGACCGGTGGAGCGGATTCTGGAAGAAAGGCGATTCAGGAAAGTTAGAACCCGTTCGACGATGAACGGGTCCTGGCAGATCAATCGAGCTTCGAATTCAGGATGCGCTCACCGGGCGCTGGAGTTGTCTCCGTTGGGGTACGGTCGTTGAATGATTCGCATATCGACCTCCTGAATTGAGTGGGGCCGCATCTTACACGCGTTCAGGAACCAGGTTCAACAAATTTGTAGACGAATCTGGAAGTTTTGCGGCGTATCTCCGGATCGAAAACACTGATGTTCAACGGATCAGCAGAATTTTCGAGCGCATCCAACGTGCCAACCAGCTCGAAGCCACGGCCTTCGATATCGGTTCTGGCGAATTCGGGATCAATTCTGTGAAGTTCCTGCGCCGCGTCAACGCCACTGCCGGTTACGGCAATATGATCGACCACGGCAAGCACGCCGGCGGGTTTCAGGACACGGTGGACCATGTCGAAAAACGTGTCAGGATCAAGATCCCAGCCTTCGGTCTTGTAGTAGAGGTCGTGGTAGGTCAGGACCATCAGGATCATATCGACCGAGTCGTCGGCAAGATCTATGGCGTCGACTTCCCGGTCGTAACGCTCGACATTCACCAGGCGATTGTTGTGCAGTCGTTCCGTCAGCTCCGCTCCGGCGAAATTCAGATACGCAGCGTTATTGTGGAGAATGACTTTGCCGCGCGGGCCGATCGTTTTGCCGATAATTTCACTGTAGTAACCGCTTCCGGCGAAGAGATCGAGTACCACACCCCCTTCAGGGAGACCGAAAAACCGCAGAACGGTTGCCGGTTTGCTGGTCGCGTCACGCTCGAGGTCGGTTTGCGGGCGCGCCGGGTCTTGCAATGCATCGCTCAGCGCATCGCTCAGTGCCTGCCCCTGGGTGAGCGTCGCTGCCAGAAATACGGCAACTGCGAGAATCGGTTTAGTGAGATTCATCGTCGTTCTCCGTCATCCTTGAAGGCTCACGATCATCTTACCGGTATTGGTTCCGGTGAATAATCCGATGAATGCTTCCGGCGCGCGTTCGATGCCTTCGAGCACAGTTTCCCGATAGGACACTTTGCCATCGGCGATCCAGGACTCCATGTCCGAGCGAAACTTACCAGCCAGTTGATTGAAGTGGGAGACGATGAATCCCCGCAGCGTCAGGCCGAGTCCGATTGCCATGGTCAGGTTGACCGGGCCTGGCGCGGGCTCGGTTGCGTTGTACTGGGAGATTGCTCCGCATAGTGGAAGGCGGCCAAATTGCCGCATATGAAAAATCGCGGCTTCCAGATGGTCGCCACCGACATTGTCGAAGTAAACGTCCAGACCGTCGGGTGCACCCGTTCGCAAATGCTGCAGGATCGAACCGTCGTGATAGTTGAAGGCGTAGTCGAAGCCCAGTTCACCTGTCAGCCAGGCAACTTTTTCGGCAGAACCTGCGCTGCCGATCACCCGGCAATCGTGCAGTTTGGCAATCTGACCGACGATGCTGCCAACGGCGCCTGCGGCGCCCGATACGAAGACGGTTTCACCATCTTTGAGCGCGCCGACCTCGAGGAGTCCTACGTAGGCCGTCATACCCGGCATACCGATGGCGCCGAGATACGCCGACGGCGTTGCCTTGAGTTCGCCGAGGTTTGTCAATTCCTGGGCGTTGGCGACGAATGCTTCGCGCCAGCCGTAGTTACTCTGCACGAAATCGCCTTCCACGAAATCATCGCTGTTCGAGCTCACGACACGGCCGATCGCGCCGCCCGTGAGCGCCTCACCGATCTGGAATGGTGGGACATAGGATTTCCGGTCGACCATACGGCCGCGCATGTAAGGATCCACGCTCATGCAGACGTTGTGCACCAGTACCTGGTTTTCGGCTGGATCCGGCACGTCGGTTTCGGCAATTGCGAAGTCCGCGGGTGTCGGCATGCCCGCGGGCCGTTGTTTGAGTTGTATTTCGCGACTTTTCATTAGTAATTCCCAGAGTGTATGTTGTGAGGTGATTAGCAGCGGTGGATGCTGACTGGATGTCTCCCAGCAAACAGTTTGAACAAGATCGGGCGCGCGGACAAGATGACCCGTCGGCGGACCGCTTGCGCAAAGCCGATCGGTTGCTCGAGATTCTCGATCTGGAGTCGATCGAGCAGGATCTTTTCCGCGGGCACAATGAGGTTCGCGGCGACGTCCGGCTGTTCGGCGGGCAGGTGCTAGCCCAGGCGTTGCGGGCGGCCTACCACACGGTCGACGGTCGCCACGCCCACTCGGTTCATGCCTACTTCATCCGCCCAGGAGATGGCACGCGGCCGGTGCTCTATGAAGTGGACCGCATACGCGATGGCCGCAGTTTCACTACCCGGCGGGTCGTTGCCATCCAGGCCGGCGAGGCCATATTCAGCGCCGCTATTTCCTTCCATCGAGCCGAGGATGGCTTCGAACACGCTCACCCCATGCCAAATGTGCCGCCACCCGAAGAGCTTGCGGATGACCAGGTCAGTGCCGCTCAGCTGGCAGGTCAGGCGAATCTGAGTCCTCTGGCAGGGAGGGTGCGGCCTTTCGCCATGCGATCGATATTTCCGCTGGGTAGTCCCCAGTGGCAGAAGAACCGCTTCAGGAATCCGGTGTGGATTCGCTTCGGGCGGTCAGTTGCAGACGCCGACCAGGTTCTGGCGCGCTGTCTGCTTGCGTATGCATCCGACATGGGGCTGGTCTCTACCGCCGTGCTGCCGCATGGCAGTGGTCGAGCCGATATTCAGATGGCGAGCCTCGATCATGCGTTGTGGATCCACCGCGCGGTGTCGATGAACGACTGGCTGCTCTTTTACAAGCGCACGAGCGTTGCCGATGGCGCGCGCGGCCTCGTGCATGCCGACTTCTTTACCCGCGACGGCGAACTCGTGGCTTCGGTTTCGCAGGAAGGGTTGATCCGGCCGATCTCTTGAGCCGTTACAGATCGTCGAAGTAGACCACCTCTCTGACGGAAAACTGCAGTTGCAGCGAACCGGTCAGTAATTGCAGAGCCGCTGCCTCGTCCTGCGGTAACGGTAAGTGCGTTGCATCCACGCGGGTCTGGTTCCAGGTCGGATCGACCGCCTGCCAGACATCGCCCACGGCCACTTCGTTCCAGGCGTGAAACGCAAATGCGGGCTGATCCTGTGCGGAATACGCAAGACCGAATACGGTTCGACTGGGCAGGCCAAGGCTGCGTGCCAGTGTCGTGAAGAGGTCGGCAAATTCCGTGCAATCACCCACGGGATTGTCGAGCAGGGCAAGAACCGGTTTTGGCGCGGTCCCGGGTTTGTAGCTCAGATACTGGTTCACGAAGGCCGTCAGTGCACGGACCTTAGCCGCGTCGTCCGCAGAACCCGCCACAGCCAGCTTCGCCAGCTGGGCAATTTTATTGTGGTTGGATGGGTAGGCCAGCGTTGCCTCAGCCACCGTTGCGCGTGCCTGGACGGAAACCGGATTGGCGTTCAAGGTCATCGTCCAGTGACCATCGACTTCTTCCATCTCACGCCACAGCGCATCGAGCGGCGAGTCGCTGGAGATTTCGAGACGAATCTGCGCAATCTCGGTGTGATTGCGCAACGGGGCATCCAGCGGGATGAAATAACTTGCGCTCTGCAGTGTGCTGCGGGGTGCCAGCGCGGCCTTTTTTGTCGCCCGCCGTAAATCGAAAAGCCCGGCCACTTTCAGTTCAATGGTTGCGAATTGCGGATCAAGCTGGATGGTGCTCGCCGCGAACGGCGCCGGATTCTCTATCAGATAGCCTGCCTCGTTGCGGGCAACGACCTGAAACTTTTTTGCCACCACCTGCAGTCGATCGAAATCGAGAGTGGGCACGACCCGCGTGTCACCGGCGCGCCGCTCCTCCTGCGCGAGCCAGATTTCAAAGTTCAGATAGTCGGCAAGACTATAGGTCCAGTCGAGATCCTTCGTGTCGCCGGACTGGGCTGCCCGCTGCCGTAAAAGCCTGGCCCGGTAACCATCGCCCGTGTTCTCAATCTGCGTGCCCTGTGACCACTGTCGACGGTCCTGCCAGTGTTCGGCGTATTGCAGGGCATAGGGTGGCCGGGCAGCAAACACCCGGCGTGTGGTCATCGTGACCGGGTCGCCTGGATTGAGCGCGAAACGTTGCTCGCTCGTGAACGTCCATTTGCCATCAGCGTCCCGCCTCGTATCGGTGCGCCAGTAGCCGAGATGCTGGTTGTGCAACTCGAGCTTGTACCAGCGAGTGCCCTGGAGTGCGTTGGCCCTGAGGACTTCCTGGGGCAGCTGTGCCTGCAGGTACCAGGCCAGCGCCGCTGCGAACGCAAAAATGCCGTAGCCGCCGAGAAGCCGGATGATCAACAAATCCTCCAATGCGGTAACGGCCGCCGGGTTGCTGCCGGTCGCTGTGAATCTGCCGGATGTTGCATTGGGAAAGGGCCTGCCGAGGTTGAGTTCAGGGTGTTCGCGTCCAATTTGGCGTGGGAACCCGCTAGAATAGCCGACTTTCCCGAAAACCTAGGAAAAACATGCCGCAGGAGGTCAGTGACTTCATCCGCCAGCGCATCCGGCAGGATCTGGCCCAGGGCGGCGCAGAATTCGCCAGCGGCGTGATCACGCGGTTCCCGCCTGAACCCAATGGCTATCTGCACATTGGTCACGCGAAGTCCATTCATCTCAATTTTGGTGTCGCCCGGGAGTTTGGCGGTTTCACCTATCTGCGCTTCGATGACACCAATCCGCTCAGGGAAAGTGACGAATACGTGGCTGCGATCAAGCGCGATGTCGCCTGGCTCGGGTTCGACTGGGGCGAGCATCTGACGAACGCCTCAGATTATTTCCCTCAGCTCCATCAGTTTGCGGTCGAACTGATTCGGTCCGGCAAGGCGTACGTCTGCAGTTTGTCCGGGGATGAAATTCGCCAGGCTCGCGGCACTCTGACCCAGCCGGGCGAGGACAGCCCTTATCGCGACCGCGACATCACAGAGAATCTGGATCTCTTCGAACGAATGCGCGCGGGGGAGTTTGCCGACGGCGAGCACGTTTTGCGCGCAAAAATCGACATGGCGGCGCCTAATATCAATTTGCGCGATCCAGTGATCTACCGTATTCGCCATGCCGAACATCAGCGCACCGCGGATCAGTGGGTCATCTACCCGATGTACGATTTCACGCATTGTATTTGCGATGCGCTGGAAGGGATTACGCATTCGCTGTGCACGCTCGAATTTGAAGATCATCGTCCGCTTTATGATTGGGTGCTCGAGAATATCAACGTCAACTTTCACCCGCCGCAGATTGAGTTTTCCCGGCTTGGTCTCGAGTACACGGTGATGAGCAAACGCCTGTTGAGCCAGCTGGTGAGCGATGGCGTGGTTGTCGGTTGGGATGATCCGCGCATGCCGACGATTGCCGGATTGCGGCGGCGCGGTGTGACGGCAGCCGCCATTGGAGAATTCTGCCGGCGTATCGGCATCACCAAGCAGGACAATATCGTGGAGATGGGGTTGCTGGAGTTCTGCATCCGCCAGGACCTGCAGGCAACCGCGCCACGCGGTATGGGCATACTGGATCCTCTCAAAGTCACGATCACGAATCACACCGGCCCGGCGGAGCCGATGACGCTGCCCTGGCATCCCGATGACGCTTCCTTCGGTACGCGGGAGTACTCGTTCGGGCCGAATCTCTTCATCGAGCAGGAGGACTTCAGTGAGGATCCGCCGCCGAAATACAAACGCCTCATTCCAGGCGGCCTGGTCAGACTGCGCGGCGGCTATATCATCCGCTGCGACGAGGTGCTCAAGGATGCGACCGGCACGGTCTGCGAGCTGCGCTGCAGCTTTGAGCCGGCTTCCAGGAGCGGCAGCGATACCAGCGGTCTCAAACCCAAAGGGGTGGTGCACTGGCTGAACGCCGATACGGCGGTTGCCGCGAAGATCCGGCTCTATGGGCATCTGTTCCGCGACCCGGTGCCGGATCTTACGGATCTGACTGCAGCGCTCAATCCCTCATCGGTAACCGAGTGTCAGGGCTTCGTCGAGCCGGCCATCGCCGCCAGCAACGCGCAGAGATTTCAGTTTGAACGCTTGGGGTACTTCTGCAAAGACAGCGAAGAGGCGGGAGTCTACAACCGGACCGTCTCGCTGCGTGGCAGCTGGAAACCGCCCGCAAAATAGGTCTCTGCAAAGCCAGAACGCGCCACACAACAGTGCTAAAAACAGTGATAAAAACAGTGGAAAAAGGAACCCGGGATGGCAGACGCGGCTTATCTCGACGCAGACCTAGAGATTGATGAGCGGGTAGCGGATCTTCTGCAACGCATGACGCTGCAGGAGAAGCTCAATCAATTGAGCTGCATCTGGTCTTCATCGCTGGTGGAGAACGATACGTTCGACGAACCGGCGGTCGCCGAGCGACTGCGCGACGGCATTGGCCAGATTACACGGATAGGCGCCAACACCGGTCTTCGACCGCAGGGGAGTGCGGCCTTTGCCAACCAGATTCAGCGCGTGCTCGCCGAAAAATCGCGCCTGGGTATTCCTGCGATCATTCACGAAGAGGCCCTGGCAGGTTTGTGCGCGCGTGGCGCGACGCAGTATCCACAAGCGATCGGCCTCGCGGCCACCTTCAATCCTGAGGCGATCCGCGCGATGGCCGATGCGATCCGCTGTGAGATGCGCGCTGTCGGAGCACGCCAGGCGTTGGCTCCGGTGCTCGATATAGCCAGGGATCCGCGCTGGGGTCGTCTGGAAGAAACCTACGGTGAAGATCCCTACCTCGCCGGGCGGATGGGTGTTGCGTATGTGAGAGGCCTGCAGGGAACGGATTTACGTGACGGTGTGCTCGCAACCGGCAAGCACTTCCTCGGTTACGGGTTGGCCGAAGGCGGGATGAATCATGCGCCGGTACAGCTTGGCCCGCGGGAGATGCGCGAGGTGTATGCAGAACCATTTGCAGCGGCGATTCGAGAGGCCGGTCTCAAGAGCGTCATGAATTCTTACAGCTCGATCGACGGAGTTGCGTGCGCGGGCAGCCACGAAATCCTGCAGACGCTGTTGCGCGATGAGCTGGGCTTCCGCGGGATGGTCGTCGCCGATTACTACAGTGTTGATCTGCTCATTCGTCACCATCGGGTAGCAGTGGACAAGGCAGAAGCCGCGGCACTTGCAATCACGGCTGGTATCGACGTTGAACTTCCGGCGCAGGATTGTTTCGGTGAACCGCTTGCCGCTCAGGTGGCGGCGGGTGAAGTTGCAGAGCTTGTCGTTGATCGCGCGGTGCGCAGGGTGCTGCGAGCCAAATTTGAATTGGGTTTGTTTGAGGCGCCTTATGTGGCGGAAGCTGCTGCGGCAACCGTTTTCGATGCCCCGGAACATCGTGCGCTGGCCGCACGTCTTGCCGGTGAGTCCCTGGTGCTGTTGTCCAACGATGGATTGTTGCCGCTCGCGGCGGGTACGAAGATTGCGTTGCTGGGGCCTGCCGCGCACGATAAGCGGCTGCTGCTGGGGGATTACAACTATCCAGCGCACGCAGAGATCGTCTACAAACGAGAGTCACTGCCTGCCGCGATTGCGCCGGCTTCCGGCAGCGCGTTTGCCCCTGGTCCCTATTACGTACCCATGGTGACGCCGTATGAGGCGCTGGCGGTTCGTGGGAGCGTCGATCATGTTCCTGGTTGTGGAATTGCCGATGAGATTCCGATCGACATCGCAGCCGCAGTGGCAGCAGCGCAAGCGGCGGATGTCGCCGTTGTGTGTGTTGGCGGTAAGAGCGGACTGCTGCCGGATTGCACGAGCGGCGAATTTCGCGATGCGGCGAGCCTCGAATTGACCGGTTCACAACAGGATTTGCTGGATGCCGTCGCGGCCACAGGTACTCCTGTTGTGGTGGTTGTCATCGGCGGTCGCGCATTCGCACTGGAACGGGTGATGCAGCGTGCGAATGCGGTACTCCTCGCCTGGCTGCCGGGTGAAGAGGGTGGTTCGGCGATCGCTCAGGCGCTCTTCGGCGAGATCAATCCGGCTGGCCGCCTGCCGGTTTCATTGCCTCGCAGCGCCGGGCAGTTGCCCGTTCATTACAATCACAGGGCTGGCGGCGGCCGAAGCACGCCGCTTGGTGACTATATCGATGAATCCACGAAACCGCTTTTTGTTTTCGGTCATGGACTGTCGTACAGCACGTTTGAGTACGCCGACCTGCAATGTCCCGATACTGTGGACACCCACGGGGCCATGACGGTGTCGTTGTCGATTGCCAACACGTCAGAAGTTGACGGTGAAGAAGTGGTCCAACTTTATGTTCATGACAAAGTTGCCGATGTTGCCCGTCCGCTGCGACAGCTCGTTGGGTTCGAGCGACTTTTAGTGCGTGCCGGTGAACGCTGTCTTGTAGAATTTTATCTCGACATTTCGCAACTCGCCTATTACAACCGTGATTTCGAATATGTGGTGGATCCAGGGCAGATTGAGCTGTTGATTGGCGCGTCGAGCGGCGACATCCGGCTGCGCACCACGCTCATGGTGCATGGCGAGAAACGGCTATTGAAGCAACAACAACGGGTTGCGACGCAAGCGCACGTCGCGGAGGTTTGAGATGACCGCAACAATCGAACTCATGGAGGTCAGTCCGCGCGATGGACTGCAGAACGAAGCGACGCTGGTCAGCACGCAGGTCAAGCTCGAACTGATCGATCGAGCACTGGCGGCGGGTGCGCGCAGAGTCGAAGTGACAAGCTTCGCTCATCCACAGCAGGTGCCACAAATGGCCGATGCAGAAGCCGTCTGTCAGGGATTGCCACAACGCGGTGACGTGAACTACACGGGACTCGTTATGAACTGGCGTGGTTACGAACGGTTGCGCGCGACCGAACGTCTCGATGAGGTCGGCGTCGTTGTCCCGGCAACCGATGTGTTTGCGCAGCGCAATCAGGGTATGACGGTTGCTGAAGCTGTCAGCATGGCGCAGAAAATTCTCAAAGATGCCCGTGGCCGGGGATTGCGCGCGCAGGTGACGATCGCCGTTGCGTTCGGTTGTCCCTTCACAGGTGCGGTTGCCGAAGAAGCGTTGCTCGACATCGTGCTCGCAATAGCAGAGCAGTCGCCCGTGGAAATCGCACTCGCTGATACCATTGGCGTTGGCGTGCCGACCCAGGTCACCCAACTCTTCGGCGCGATCGGTGCTGCGATGGGCCCAGAAGTGCCGTTGCGCGCCCACTTCCACGATACACGCAATACGGCGATCGCCAATGCCTACGCCGCGCTCGCGGTGGGTGTGAGCACGCTCGATGCCAGCATTGGCGGCATCGGTGGTTGTCCCTTCGCGCCAAATGCGTCGGGTAATGTCGCGACGGAGGACCTCGTTTATATGCTCGACGGGATGGGCATCGAACACGGAGTTGAACTCGCAGCAACCATCGAAACGGCAGGCTGGCTGGAGCAGGTCCTCGACAAGCGCGTGCCTTCGATGTTGCTGAAGGCCGGAGACTTCTCACCGGAGATGCCCCGGTGATCGGGCAACTGCGTTCACTGCCGTGGCTGGAGGCTAAGCTGCGACAACAACACCAGAAAAACCACCAGCAGAACCCCCCGCAAAACGGCCAGCGGAATCGGTAGTGGGTCCGCTGAATGACATTCGGGTACTCGAACTCGGGCAACTCATCGCCGGCCCTTTCTGCGGTCAGCTGTTGGGAGATCTGGGGGCGGAGATCATCAAAGTCGAACCACCGGGCACCGGAGATCCCATGCGACAGTGGGGACAGGGCCTGCCGGTGTGGTGGTCGGTCATCGCGCGCAACAAGAAGTCCGTGACGCTGAATTTGCGGGAAACCGAAGGTCAGGAATTACTCAAAGAGCTGGTCGCGAAAACGGACGTGCTCATTGAAAATTTCCGGCCCGGAACCATGGAGAAATGGCAGCTGGGTTATGCGGCGCTCGCGGAGATCAACCCGGGTCTGATCATGGTTCGGGTTTCAGGATTCGGCCAGACAGGGCCCTATGCCCAGCGTGCGGGTTACGGCTCGATCGGTGAGGCGATGGGAGGAATTCGCTACCTCGTGGGAGATCCGGACAGACCGCCGAGCAGAGTGGGACTCTCGATCGGTGATTCGCTGGCCGCAACGTTTGCCTGTGTCGGAACGCTTGCGGCATTGCACAGCCGCGATCACAGTGGTCGCGGACAGATGGTGGACTCTGCGATCTACGAAGCGGTTCTCGCCATGATGGAGTCGACGATTCCGGAATATACCGTTGGCGGTATCATCCGTGAACGCAGTGGTGCCATCCTGCCGAAAATCGCCCCATCGAATGTGTATCCGACCGCCGATGGCGAGATGATCGTCATGGGTGCAAATCAGGATTCCGTTTTCGCCCGTCTGTGCAGCGCCATGGGTCGCGATGGGCTTGCGCAGGATGCAAGGTTTGTCGACCACGCGGCACGGGGCGAACACCAGGCTGAACTCGATGCGCTGATCAGTGAGTGGACGGGTGTAATCGCGGCGGCTGAATTACTCGAAATCCTGGAAAACCATTCAGTACCGGCTGGCAGAATTTACCGGGCGCCTGAAATGCTCGCTGATCCGCAGTTTGCAGCACGTGATGCCATCATCGATGTTGCTCACCGCGACTACCCCAACCTCAAGATGCAGAACGTCGTGCCCAAGTTGTCAGCGACTCCGGGTGCCGTGAAGTGGCCGGGACCTGAGCTTGGCGAACACAGTGCCGAGGTGTTTGGCGATCTGCTGGGTCTCAGCGAGGAGCGGCTCGCAGATCTGCGGGCCAGGGGCATCGTGTGATCCGGCGTCCTTGTCTGAGCGACGTGCTTGCTGCGCGGGAAAGGCTGGACGGCCGCGTGCACCAGACTCCGGTGTACACCAGCCGCAGCCTCGATGCTCTGGTTGGCTGCAGCATTGTTTTCAAATGTGAGAACCTGCAGCGCAGTGGTTCGTTCAAAGCTCGCGGTGCCTTGAACACATTACTGCAACTCGACGCAGACGAACTCAGGCTCGGCGTCGCCACACACTCCTCGGGTAATCATGGCGCGGCGCTTGCGATGGCGGCACAGGACCTGGGAATTGCGGCGACGATCGTCGTGCCGGCAAACGCCCCTGCGACGAAACGTTCGGCAATCGCGGCTTACGGTGCGCAAATCGTTGAGTGTGGACCGACGCTTGCCGAGCGTGAGGCAGCACTTGCGGAAGTCGTTGTGGCAACCGGCGCGATCTTCGTTGCACCGTACAACGATTCGCGCGTGATAGCCGGTCAAGGCACCACGGCACTCGAGCTCATTGAATCGCACCCCGCCGTCGAACAGATCTGGGTGCCTGTCGGTGGCGGCGGGCTGGCGAGCGGTTGCGTGCTGGTGGCGCAGAACACAGGTGTCCGCGTGGTTGCCAGCGAACCGGAACTGGCGGACGATGCATTTCGGTCACTCGCCAGTGGTGAGCTGCAACCGGCACTGCCGCCGCGGACGATCGCAGATGGCTTACGAACCGCACTTGGCCCTTTGAATTTTGAGATTCTGCGCGACTACGCGCTGACGATCCATCGCGTCAGTGAAGCGGAGATCTGCGCTGCGCAGAAACTGCTTATGCAACGTCTGAAGCTCGTCGTTGAGCCGTCCGCGGCAGTGCCATTTGCCGGACTCCTCAACGTCTCGCGACTGCAGCAACTCGATGCGCGTTGCGTCGGCGTTATCCTGACCGGTGGTAATACGCAGCTGTAACGTAGCGCTAACAAAAAGAGGAACGTTGATGACGCAATATTCATCGGCGGGAGATGGATTATGGCTTGGCCAGCCGCGCGGCCTGTTGATCCTTTTCTTTGCCGAGATGTGGGAACGATTCAGCTTCTATGGAATGCGCGGGTTGCTGGTTTTCTATCTCACGAAGCATCTGCTGTTTGACGATGCGACCGCGACCGGTATCTATGCAACTTACGGAGCCATGGTCTATCTGATGCCGGTCATCGGCGGGCTCGTCGCCGACCGGTTGCTGGGGTTTCGCCGCGCCGTGATTTTCGGTGCTGTACTGCTCTGCTGCGGGCATCTGGGAATGGCCTATGAAGGCTCTCCTGCGGTCCTCGTCGGCGGCGAAGTCGTCCGCGACGCAGACGCGTTGCAGGCGTTCTATCTATCGATTGCGTTCATCATCGTGGGCGTCGGTTTTCTCAAACCCAGCATCTCGAGCATCGTTGGCCAGCTCTATGCCGCCGACGATCCCAGAAGGGATTCTGGCTTCACTCTGTTCTACATGGGTATCAATCTGGGCGCGACGCTGGCCGCGTTGACCTGTGGTTACCTTGGTGAAACCTACGGCTGGGCGTACGGTTTCGGCCTGGCCGGGATAGGCATGTTGAGCGGCTTGGTTACTTTTATTCGCGGTCAGCACTGGTTCGCGGATGCGGGGCTGCCGCCGGATGAGCAACACCTGCAGCAGTCTGTATTCGGTCCCGTAAAACGCGAGTGGCTGATCTACGCCGGAGGCCTGCTGGCAGTGATCGGCGTGTGGTGGCTGGTCCAGCATCGCGATCTCGTCGGCCAGCTTCTCACCTTAACCAGTGCAGCCGCCGTGCTCGGCGTCATTGGGTTTTCTCTGCGCCAGTGTACGCGCCAGGAACGCGACCGCATGCTGGTCGTGCTTTTCTTGACCGCGGTGTCGGTTGTTTTCTGGTCTCTCTTCGAGCAGGCCGGCAGTTCAATGAGCTTGTTTGCCGATCGAAACGTCGACCGGGAAGTGCTGGGATTCACAATCCGCGCCTCGCAGTTGCAGTTTGTTAATCCCGCTTTCATCATTCTGCTGGCGCCGGTATTTTCGGCACTCTGGCTGCAGCTGGGCAGGCGGGGTTGGGAACCCAGCACGCCCACTAAGTTTGGCCTGGCGATCGTCCAGGTTGGCCTCGGTTTTGCTGCATTGGTTTACGGCGCGACCAGGGCGGATGCGGATGGCCAGGTCGCGTTGATCTACCTCGTGCTCGCCTATTTCCTGCACACGACTGGCGAGCTGTGCCTTTCCCCGGTGGGCTTGTCCATGGTCACCAGATTGTCTGTTCCGCGGGTGGTCGGGTTGATGATGGGGGTGTGGTTTTTGTCTTCGTCAGTATCGCATTACCTCGCCGGTCTGATTGCAGGAATGGCGAGTGTCGGCGGCGGCGCGGACGCGGCAAGTCAGGAAGCGCTGGCCGTCTACAGCGATACGTTCACGCTGGTTGCGCAGATAGCGCTGGTCACCGGTGCCATGGTGTTCGTCGTAGCGCCGTTTCTGCGCAGGCGAATGCACCTGACGCGGAGCGTCGAGCGACCCGTAACGGCGCCGGATGAGACTTGATCACCAGCAGCGTGTTGAAAAACACGCTGCTGGTCCGAAAACACTTCCCAGTTGCGAACGATCAGATGCGAACGACGAATCGCGCGGTGAACGCGATTGAATAATGGGTATCCGTCAGGACCGGCGCTTGGCGCAGTAGTTATCCAGCTTCTGATAAAAGCGCCGGCCTTTTGCAGTCAGTTTGATGGGTTTACGGCGCCCGGCGCCCGGTTTCTTTGATTTCTGATTGCCAAGCTGGACGAGATTGGGCGACATGAGTGCATTATAGCGGCCGACGCTCAGCTCGATGATCGCCTGTTGAATCTCGTTGTATTCCTGAGTCTTGGCTTTACCCGCCAGTTCTGCCATCGATTTGCCTTCATTGTTGGCAAAATCGATGAAGTAGCGCAGCTTACGAAGGGAATTAATGCCGGCCTTTTCGGCCGCTTCCAACAGCTTTACAAAATCTTCTGTGCCCCTGTTCATAAGCAACTCCTGGAGTTGCGACCTGTGTCAGGACGGTCTCGACAATATGAGCCCAATAGCAACAACCTGCAAGCGTGTGTCCTGCGCGTTTCGGTATCCCCGGTTGCCTCGTTGATAGCTGAATGACTGATTGAGGCGAGTGGTCGTAATCAGACCAGGTAGTCCAGGCAGCCGGTCTCCTGCATGAGCTGCTCAATGGCCGGTTGATCCGACACTTCCTGGTAGTGGTTTTGCAATGCCCGCAGGGACTTCGCGTGATATTTCTGCGGCTTCTGTTGCCATGCACCACTCCTCAATTTGACGCTGAACGAATCGCTGCCATCGGCGATCGCGCGCGCGTTTGCCTGGCTCCACGGGAGGAAAAGATCCGCCACCTGGTCCTGCAAAAACGGTTTCAACGTGGCGCTCAGGGTTGGCCAGGATTCAAACTCGCCGAGCACTGTGGGATCGGCCATGCGCTTGATCCAGGCGAGCGTATTGGGTGCGCGAATTTCTATGATCTCGCGCGGTGTCGGATCGCGGTGCGCGTTGTACAACTGACCCCACAACCCGAAATCTCCGAAGGCAGGTCGCTCACCGAACAGATAGGGGCGTTTCGCCAGATGCCTTTCGAGCAATGTCAGTGAATCTTTGAAAGATTCTTCTATCTGCCGTGCGGTCGCAGGCGATGAGCCGACGAACCAGACTCGATTGACCATCCGCTCGCGAATGGTGGTTGCTGCAGCCTCGAGCGCGGCATCGTCGGCGTCTTCCAGCATCATCGCGGCGAAGCGTCTCGAGCAGGCGAGCTGGTCGACTTCGCGTGCCCAACGATAGTGGAACATCCACTTGTTGCCCCATTCGTCGCCGAATTCCTCGAGCAGTATGGAGACGAATCGGCATATCGGGTCTTGTGGATGAATCCCAGGTGTGGGGTGCAGCGATTCCAGCTCTTCGATGATGGGCGTCGAATCCTGCAGTCCGCGCTCGTCGGGTGTGACCACGAGTGGTACCAGCGGCAGTTTTGCATGGGCCTGGTACAGGTCGCCGGCCTGCGATCGAGTCAGCCATTGGTGGGGTAGGTTCTTGTAGCGGAAATAGCTGCGCACCTTGACGGAATAAGGCGAGTCTTCTGCCCCGATGACGCGATACTGGTTGGCCACTTGATTCACACCATGACTCACTTAGGCAACTATCCTTGGTCGAAGCGTCGATAATTGTCAAACAACGAATGCTAATTGCGCGTTATGCCAGTGTTCTGCGGAAATGCGCACTCAGGTAACGGTCAGCCCAGGTCGCCTGCCGCAGATCATCGATGAACGCACAATGCCCGCCCTGAGCGATCGCCTCGAGGGTGATCGATGCCGGCAGGCGGGCAAAATCCTCGCTGGGAATGACCGGATCATCCCCGGCGTAAAGGATGGTTGCTTGCGTATTGGCCAGGATATCGCCGGTGAGCGCATACGCCGCGAAGTAGTCCTGCGTTGAGGAATATTCGGTATATGCGGTGACGAAAAGGTCTGTGAGTGCTGCGACCGATTTGAGCTGCAGGGCCTGTTCGAATTCGTAAAGCGCGGGGAAGGCGTGTTTTTTTGCGCGCAACGCGCGCTGCCATTTGCGCACGAAGAAAAGCTTGTAGCCAACCCAGCCCGAGTCGATGCGCGCCATCGTCGCGGCGGGATTGATGGCCGGGCAGATGGCGATGGTCTCTATCGCGCAAACGTCGGCGCTGGCCGTGCGTGCGCGGGCGACACGCAGGGCGAAGTTGCCGCCAAGGGAGAAACCCGCCAACCCGCACGGTCCGGTTGCGTGGTTCTCCTGCAGTTGCTGGACGGCGGCGACGACTTCGCGGATTCGCGCCGAGTGGAAAAGCGCTTCGTTGAGATGAGCTGTCGCGCCATGATCACGCAAATTCAGACGGATCACGCTGAAGCCGCACTCCCACAGATGTGCAGCCGCAGACAGGACATAGCTCGAATCTGCATGCCCGAGCCAGCCATGGATGAGGATGACCGTTGGCGCACCGCTGACGTTGCTCGATACCCAGGACTCGAGCTGGACGCCATCGGTGCACGTGAGTACGACTCGTTGCGCCGCTGAGAGCACGCCCCGTGCCCGGCGTTTGACCCAGATGCCTCGGCCACGGCTGCCGAGCAGCGTTTGCACATGCGCCGAGCGCAGCAGCGGATGGGGCTTGAATTCTTCGGTCACGCTGCAGTCACATCCTCTTCGGGGCAGGCACAACAGGGCGGCTGCCTGAGGGCGGCTGCCTCAGGGCAGCAGCGCGCCCCCATCCACGTCAATCGTCGTACCCGTGACGAAATCGTTTTCGATGGCAAACAGGATGCCGCTTGCCACCTCATCGGCGCTGCCGGCGCGTTTGAGCAACGTGTTGGCGGAGGCTTGAGTCAGAAATCCTTCGCGGGCTTCGCCCTCCATCGGAAACATTGGTGTATCGATGATGCCGGGAGAGACTACATTGATTCTCTGTGGGGCGATTTCAACGGCGATGGCACGGGTAAATCCTTCCACGGCATTACCGACCGTCGAGATGGCCGACATGCCCGGCCGGCATTTTCGCGCCGGCGAGCCACTCACAAGTACGATACAGCCGTCGTCGGCGAGATATTCACCGGCGAGTCGCACCGAATTGACGTAGCCCCATAATTTGCGAAAGGAGCCCTGGAATCCGTCGAGATCCATTGCCATGAACGGTCCCGTCGCTCGTTCGCCGCCGGTCGCTGCGTTGATCAGAATGTCGAATGGTGCAAGACGGGCAAATGTTGCAGCCATCGCTTCGCGGTCGAGGACGTCGAGCGTGCACACCTCAACGTCTTCCCCAAGCACCGCCCGGGCGCGCGCGTGATTGGCTTCGCTCCTGCTCAGTACGATGACTTCAGCACCTTTGTCACGCAGCTGGCGTGCGGCGGCGAGTCCAATACCGCTCGTGCCGCCCAGCACGAGCGCGCGTTTTCCTTCTGCGTTCATAGTAGTCCTCCTTATTCGAAAATCGACTGTAAGGCCGTTGATCCGCTCAAGGCTGTCGACCCTCGTTCACAGCGTTGGACTGCGCAGGAGCCAAGCCAGAGTCGGGCTCAACCGTGCTGCACATCCTGCGGTGTCTCGCCCGCCGCGACAATGGCCGTTTTGACGGCTTCGAGCATTTCATCCAGCAGATTTTCGTCCGTCCCCCGCATCACCAGCGATGTGCCATAGCGATCGTTCCTGAAGAAGGGGTAACTGCCGAGATCGACCCCGGGAAACCGTGCCTGAATTTCCCCCAGCTCCCGTGCTATCTGGCTTTCACCAAGAAACGCGGTGACGGAACGCGACCGGACGACGGGGCCGCGGCGCAACTTGTCTTCGAGGGTGGCCAGCATCGCCTGCATCACGCGCGGAATGCCTGCCATCACGTAGACATTCTCGATGTAAAAACCCGGAGGGCCACCGGTCAGGTTCTCGATAAGCCCACCACCGCGTGGGATTCGCGCCATGCGCATGCGCGCTTGCATGACGTCTGCCGGTGCCGGGCGCTGGCGGATCAGTGCCGCAATCTCTGCATTGACGATCAGTGGCACAGCGAAAGCCTGCGCCACGCAATCTGCGGTGATGTCGTCGTGGGTCGGGCCGATGCCACCGGTCGTGAAGACATAGTCGTAGGCGGCTCGTGACGTGTTGATGGCCTCGATAATGACGTCTGGGACATCGGGAATGACCCGTGCTTCGCGTACCTGTATCCCCCAGCCCCCCAGCGTCAGGGCGATGTGGTTCAGATTGATGTCCTGCGTTCGGCCAGAGAGGATTTCGTTGCCGATTACGAGCACGCACGCGGTGACGGCGCTTGATTCCATGCAGTGTCCCAGATGTCGGATTGGGGAAAATAGAAGTATAACTGAGCACTCGCGGAGGGAGGGGTGAATGTGTCAAGCAGTGTGTCTTGAGCCGGTTTTCTGAAACAGATCGTAACTGTTTGATTCGGAAAACAAGATTTTATGACAGCCTCTAACAGTTCTGTACAGGGGCATTTACTTTTTCTTTACAAACCCGATTACGCTGGTAGAGTCGCGCGCAATCTACCCTAACCGAGCCATGTAATTCCCCCGAAATTGGCGTGCTTTGCAGCCGCGTAGACACCGGGGGACTTGTGTCCTTTGTGAGCCCAGCGATGCGTCGCGGGCACTGGCCTCCGCTGCAGACAGTGGAGTCGCGAGTCGAATACCCCAAGTTTCATGCGACATATCCGATCCCCTCATGAGTCGACGTA
>SMVA01168534.1_pt1 | contig 30484 bp, 23 predicted proteins | sample 2456451 | NCBI WGS metagenome assembly SMVA01 (sample SAMN11095933, study PRJNA526329) | marine sediment metagenome | biome: Marine sediment; feature: Surficial sediment; material: Deep marine sediment; isolation source: Hadal surficial sediment | place: Pacific Ocean | collected 2014-05 | depth... | reverse complement strand
GTTGATCTAGACTGCCTGCCAGCTTCGAGCGTCAGCTCTTCAGTTCGAGAAGGTTCGCGAAGAGATCGAGCGCTTCGGGATTCGCCAGCGCGTCGCGGTTCTTGACCGGTCTTCCATGCACGATGTCACGTACGGCGAGCTCGGTGATCTTGCCGCTCATGGTACGCGGGATGTCGGCGACCTGGATCACACGGGCGGGAACGTGGCGGGGGCTCGCGTTGCGCCGGATCTGATCACGGATTCGGGCGATCAGATCGTCATCGAGCGCTGCGCCCTCGCGAAGCTTCACGAAGAGGACCAGCCGAGTGTCGTTCTCCCATTCCTGGCCAATCACCAGCGCTTCGAGTACGTCGTCGATCCGTTCGACCTGTCGATAGATCTCTGCGGTTCCGATCCGTACACCGCCCGGGTTCAAGACCGCATCGGACCGGCCGTAGATGATCATGCCTCCGTGCTCGGTCCACTCGGCGAAGTCGCCCTGGTGCCAGACGCCCGGGAAGCGCTCGAAGTACGCGGCTCGGTAGCGCGAGCCATCGGGATCGTTCCAGAAGCCCACGGGCGTCGACGGAAAGGGCGCCGTGCACACGAGCTCACCCTTTCCAGAGGCCAGTGGATGGCCTCCGTCGTCAAAGACCTCGATCTTCATACCGAGACACGGCCCCTGGATCTCGCCGCGCCAGACTGGGAGGATGGGACAGCCGCCGACGAAGCAGGCCACGATGTCGGTGCCGCCCGAGATCGAAGACAGCCGCACTTCCTTCTTCACCTTCTCGTAGACGACATCGAAGCTCTCGGGCACCAGCGGCGAGCCCGTCGACAGGATCGTCTTCAGGCTGGACAGGTCGTGGCTTCGGATCGGTGCCAGGTCGCTCTTGCCGACCGCATCGATGAACTTCGCCGAGGTTCCGAAGATGCCGACCTGCTCCTGGTCGACCAGATCGAACAGCACATTGCCATCGGGATGGAAGGGCGAGCCGTCATACAGGATGAGGGTGGCGCCGGAGGCAAGGCCCGAGACCAGCCAGTTCCACATCATCCAGCCGCAGGTGGTGAAGTAGAAGAAGCGGTCGCCCGGCTCGACCCCGGCGTGAAGCTGATGTTCTTTCAGGTGTTGGAGCAGGGTTCCGCCGGCGCCGTGGACGATGCACTTGGGTGCTCCGGTGGTGCCCGACGAGTAGAGCACGTAGAGGGGATGATCGAAGGGGAGCTGTTCGAACTCGATCTCGCCCGGCTCGAAGTCGGCGACGGCATCGCTCCACCTCACCGCGCCGGCGATCGATTCGATCGGCGGCTGCTCGCGCGTGTACGAGGTTACGACCACGTGTTCGACGCTGGGGAGCGCCTGGCGGATCTCGGCCAGGCGCGCGAGCGAGTCATGCGCCTTGCCGGCGTAGAAGTAACCGTCGGCCGCGAAGAGGACCTTGGGCTCGATCTGTCCGAATCGGTCGAGCACGCCCTGGGTTCCGAAGTCGGGTGAGCACGATGACCAGATGGCGCCGCGGCTGCTGGCGGCGAGCATGGCGATCACGGCTTCTGGCAGATTGGGCAGGAAGCCGACGCCGCGGTCTCCGACGCCGATCCCAAAGCTCTCCAGGAGCTGGGCCATCCGGGAGACCTCCGCGTAGAGCTGGGCGTTGCTGAGGCTGCGGCGGACCCCCTGCTCGCCACGAAAGATCAGGGCTGGCGAATCGTCCCGCCGTCGCAACAGGTTCTCGGCGAAGTTGAGGCGTGCTTCCGGAAACCACTCGGCGCCCGGCATCCGATCCCCGTGGCGAACCACGGTCTCGCCACGAATTTCGGCCACGACTTCGCCGAAGGACCAGAGCGATGACCAGAATTGCTCGCGCTCGTCCACCGACCAGCGATGCAGAGCAGCATGATTTGTGCAATCGACCCCCCAGCGTTCCCGGACTTCCCGCATGAACGCGCTGAGCCGGGAGTGCTCGATCTCGTCAGCGGAGGGTTGCCAGAGGGGTGCGCTCATCGGCGGGCGAGGGTAGGGTTCTCTTCCGTAGTAGCCCAGCCGACGGACCCGGCCTGGTGCTCGAGGAATGCAAGTTGACCTTTCTGATCGCCGCGTGCGGAGTCGTCCTCGGAGGTCTTCTCGGGTATGGAATCCGGATCCACGTCCAGCGCCGGGCGCTGCGCCGCGAAGCCGGGAGTCGAAGCGAGAACGGGGACGGCATTTCGTCGGACTCGGTTGGCTCGCCCGGCTCGTCCGGCTCGTAGTAATGGACCACCCGAACGCGGAGATCGCCCGTGCTGCGTGGGAGGCTGTCGCCCACGGGGACGCCCAGGCTCTGGCCAAGGCGTTTTCGCCCAACGTCGTCTGGCATGCCTCGGGGCGCGGGCCGCGTTCGGGGACCTTCACTGGGCTCGATGCCGTGCTTGAGTATCTGGCGGAAATTGGCGACGCCGCCCAGCGCTTCGACATGCGTCTGGACGACGTGCTCGTGAGCGAGAGCAGGGCCGTGGTCCTGTTCAGCGTGGAGGGTCAGCGCGGGCGCCGGCGTCTCGTCGCGGACTTCATCGTGCTGTTCCAGATCGAGGCAGGTCTCGTCGTCGAGGCCTGGGCGGTGCCACACGACCAGCACGCGGTCGACGAGTTCTGGGCGCCATGACGGAGCGGCTCGGCCAGGCCCGAGACCGGTTCGAGCAGATCGCGAGTCTGCCCGACGATCAGATCGAGCTTGCCGAGGCCGCGTTGGCCGTCGCCGCCGAGGAGTACCCGAACCTCGATTTCGACCACTACCTCGCGAAGCTCGACGATCTGGCGCTGCGTGCCGCGCCCGGCGTTGAAGCAGCGCCCAGCTTGTTCGAACGGGTCGAGCGGCTCAACCACTTCCTGTTCGTGCAGAGCGGGTTTCGCGGGAATCAGGAATGCTACGACGACCCGCGCAACAGCTTCTTGAACGATGTCCTCGATCGTGGCATCGGGATTCCCATTACGCTGAGCCTGGTGTACGTCGAGGTCGGGCGCAGGCTCGGTCTTCCCGTAGCCGGCGTGGGGTTTCCTGGCCACTTTCTGGTCCGCGTCGAAGCGTCGGAAGTCCTGATGGTCGATCCGTTCTTCGGACGGCTGCTCAGCCGCGAAGAGTGCCAGGAGCGCTTGAATGCGGTGTTGGGCAGCCGCGTACCGCTGCTTCCCAACGTTCACCTTCGGGCGGTGACAGCGCGCGAGACGCTGGTCCGCCTGATTGGAAATCTGAAGTACCTCTACATGCGCGAACGGGACTTCGAACGGGCGCTGTCGTGCTGCAACCGGATCCTGCTGCTCGCGCCGGAGGTCCCCGTCGAGCTGCGCGATCGTGGGCTCGTCTATGAGCAGCTCGAGTGCTTTGGTGCTGCTCGTGCCGATCTGGAACGCTTCCTCGAGTTGGCGCCCGACGACGAGAGCGCGGACGCCATGCGCGAGCGATTGATGGAACTGGAGTCCGACTCGCGGAGTCTGCACTGAGATGGCTCCGATCTCGGCAGTAGTCTTCGATCTAGGCGGCGTCCTGATCGACTGGAACCCCCGCCATCTCTATCGGCGTTTGTTTCGCGACGACGAGCAAGCCATGGAGGACTTCCTCCAGAACGTTTGCACGTCGAGCTGGAACGAGATGCTGGACGCGGGCCGCTCCCTCGACGAAGGCGTTTCGCTGCTTCAGGAGCGCCATCCCGAGCACCGGGAGCTGATCGCGGCCTATCGCGACCATTGGGAGGAGATGATCCCGGGGCCGATCGAGGGCGGTCCGGAGCTTCTGCGAGAGGTGAAGAAAACGGGCATTCCGGTCTACGCGCTCTCCAACTGGTCGGCCGAGACCTATCCGATCGCCGAGAAGCGTTTCGATTTCCTCGGCTGCTTCGATGACGTCGTGATCTCCGGAAGGCTCGGCATCAAGAAACCCGATCCGGCCATCTTCGAATACCTGCTGAACCGACAGAATCTTCGACCCGACTCGACGCTCTTCATCGATGACAGCGAGGTCAACGTCGGGGCGGCGGAGCGCCTCGGCCTGGCGACCCACCACTTCCGGTCGATCGGCGCGCTGCGCAGCGATCTGGTGCGTTGCGGCGTACTCATGAGCGACTAGCCTCGCGCTACACGTAGAGGTTCGCCCGAGAGCCAGCGCTCGGCCTGGACCCCTGGCTGCGTCGCCCTGGATGCCTGGCAGTCACGCCAGCTCGGTGCTGCGGAGCCAGAAGGGGACACCGATGGAAGCGCTCGCCTACAACAGAAGACCCGCCACGCACGCGGTCATGAATGTGGCGAGGGAGCCGGAGAGAATCGAACGCAGGCCGAGATGGGCGATCTCCGAGCGGCGACTCGGAGCCAGGCTCCCGATCCCACCCAACAGGATCGCGAGCGAGCCGAAGTTGGCGAAGCCACAGAGCGCGTAGGACGCGATCATGGCCGAGCGACCGCTCAGCAGTCCGGCTTCGGTCAGCCTGGCCAGCTCCTGGTAGGCGAGGAACTCGTTGAGGACCGTCTTCACACCCAGCAGCGAGCCGACCTGGGAGGCGTCCTGCCACGGGACGCCCATCAACCACGCGACCGGCGCCAGCACGACACCGAACAGGGCCTGTAGAGTGAGGTCGGGCGCGCCAAGCCATCCTCCGACGCTGCCGATCACATCGTTGACCAGTGCGATCATGGCGACGAAAGCGATCAGCAGCGCGCCGACGTAGCCCGCCAGCCGAAGGCCCGCGATGGCGCCCTCGGCGGCGGCGTCGATCACGTTGACGGTCGTGCGCTCGATTTCGGCGTGGCCGCCCTGGAGGGTTTCCGGAAGCTCGGATTCGGGAACCATCACCTTCGCCAGCAGGATTCCAGCCGGGAGCGAGAGCAGACTGGCAGTCGCCAGGTGCCCAGCGTAGTTGCCGCCTCCGAGGATGCCGACGTACGCCAGCATCACCGAGCCGGCGACCGTGGACATGCCCACGGTCATGAGCATGAAGAGTTCGGAGCGCGTCATGCGTTCCAGGTAGGGCCGAATCACCAGTGCCGCTTCAGTCATTCCGACGAAAAGGTTGGCGACGGCGCACAGACTCTCGGCACCCGAGGTTCGCATCACGCGTGAGAGAACAACCGCCAGCGCATTCACCAGTCGTTGAAGAATGCCCAGGTGATAGAGGACGCCGAAGAAGCTGCCGCTGAAAACGATGATCGGCAGTACGTTCACGACGATCGAGAAGCCGGTGTCGACGAGCGCGCCGAACACGAAGCGGACACCCTCCATCGTATAGCCAATGAACGAGTCGACGACGGTTCGCATGGCCGCAAAGAAGAGGTCGCCGACCGGTGTCTTGAGCAGCAGAATGCCGAGACCCAGTTGAAGGAGGGAGCCCGCGATCACCGTTCGCCAAGGGACCCGCTGCCGATCGGTCGAGAACGCCCAGGCGACTCCGATCATGGCAGCGAATCCGAGCACAGAAACCAGGCGGGCTCCGGCGTCCGTCACGTTTCGGCTCCCTTCTGCATGGACTCGACCAGCTTGCAAGTGGCAGCTACCGGGTCGTCCGCAGCGGCCACGGCCGAGATCACGGCGGCGCCCGCGCCGGCCCGGCGGACCCCCGCGATGTTGGTGAAGTCGATGCCACCGATCGCGACGGCGGGCAGCGGCGCCACACTTCGAACCATTTCCTCCAGCGCCGGAATGCCGCGGGGACGGAAGCGCGTATGCTTCGAGCGGGTTCCGAACAGCGGTCCGAAGGCCACGTAGTCGACGGGTTCGTGGCAGGCGTGGCGGATCTGTTCGGGTGTGTGCGTCGAGCGGCCGATCAGCAGTCGCGAGCGGACGTCTTCAGGAATCCGATCCGGCGGCAGGTCGGTCTGCCCCAGGTGAACACCGTCAGCCTGCGTCGCCAGGGCCAGGTCGAATCGGTCGTTCATGATGAAGAGCACGTCGTGAGCGCGCGTGATCTCGCGGATCTCGCGGCCCCACGCGAGCACTTCACGGTCCAGAGCCTGCTTGGCGCGAAGCTGCACCACCGAGGCGCCCCCTGCACAGGCGTGTTCGGCCTGCTGCGGGGGATCGTGCTTCCAGCGCGATGCCGCATCGGCCAGTACGTGCAGGCCACGCAGCCTGTCCAAGGGGTCGGGCGTCAATCTCGCCTCGGAAGCTCGATGCCGAGCTCGGTGATTTTCTTGCGCAGGGTGTTCCGGTTGATCCCGAGCATGGCAGCGGCCCGGATCTGGTTGCCCTCGGTTCGTTTGAGCACCGTTTCGAGCAGAGGGCGCTCCACACGTTCGAGCACCTTCCGGTAGATGTCCTCCTCTGCATCGCTGAGTGCCGCGTTCACCGCATTGCGAATCAGCGCGGGGAGATCGTCCTCGCCGGCGCCGCCGGCCGGCCTTCCATCGAGGAAGGAGAAGTCCTCGGGAACGAGAACGTCGGCGGTGGAGAGGACGAGCGCGCGTTTGATCGAGTTCTCGAGCTCGCGAACGTTGCCGGGCCAGTTGTATTGGCAGAGGCATTCGATGGCTCCATCCGATATGAATCGGGGTGCGCCCGCCAGCTCCTCCGCGTACCGATCCACGAAGTGTTCGGCCAGGATCCGGATGTCGTCACTCCGTTCGCGCAGCGCGGGCAGATGCAATGGGACGACACGCAGACGATAGAGGAGATCCTCGCGGAACGTGCCCGCCTCGATCGCCCGATCCAGGTCACGGTGTGTCGCCGCAACGATTCTCAGATCCACCTGTTCGGCTCGCCGACCGCCGACGGGAGTCACTTCATTGTTCTGGAGAACTCGAAGCAACTTGGCCTGGAGGTCTATGGGCATGTCCCCAATCTCGTCGAGGAAGAGCGTGCCGCCCGAAGCCTCCCGGAAGCGCCCCAACCGGGCTTCGACGGCTCCGGTAAAGGCTCCGCGCTCGTGTCCGAAGAGCTCGCTCTCCAGTAGATCGTGCGGGATCGCTGCCGTGTTCACGGCCACAAAGGGTCCGTCGGCCCGCGGGCTCGCGGCGTGGATGGCCCGCGCCACGAGCTCCTTGCCGGTGCCCGATTCCCCGGTCAGGAGCACCGAAATGTCGCGGCCCGCGACGCGGCCGATGATTTTGAAGGTCTCGAGCATCTCCGGACTCTTGCCGATCAGACGGTCGCCTGGCGTCGTCCGCCGTCCGACCTCTCGCCGCAGCTCACGTACCTCCCTCTCCAGCTCTCGCGCACGCCGGGCCTTGCTGACCAGGGCCTTCACGTCGGACATTCCGAAGGGCTTCACCAGATAGTCGAGGGCTCCGCGCTTCATGGCTTCGATGGCGTTCTCGAAGGTGTTCTGGGCCGTGATGATCACGACCGCCACGTCGGAGCCCATGGTCCGGAGTCGGTCGAGGAGTTCGAGGCCCGTCAGCCCCGGCATGCGGATGTCGAGGAAGGCGACCTGGTAGCCGCCCTCGGCCAGGCGTTCGAGGGCGGCCTGTCCGTCTTCGACGTCGTCGACTTCGCAACCCTCCTCCTCGAGCGTTTCCCGCAGGACGAAGCGGATCGACGGTTCGTCGTCTGCGACGAGCACCCGCAGCCGGTCGGTTCGTTGGGCGCTCATGCGGCGGTCCTCATGGGTATATCAACACACACTCGCGTCCCCTCTCCCAGCGTGCTTTCGATGCGCAGGGTTCCGTCGTGGCACGCGACCCAGTGGCGCGACAGGGCCAGCCCCAGTCCGGTGCCGCCGATGCGCGTAGTGAAGAACGGGGTCGCGAGCTTCTCGAGCACCTCGGGCTCGATCCCCGGACCGGTGTCCGCGATCTCGATACGCAAGGTCGGAAAGTGCTCGCCCTTGCCGGTCCGAAGGCGGCGATCGAGTCGCATGCCTGTCGTGATCGTGACCGTTCGAGGCTCGTTCTCCATCGCCTGCAGGGCGTTGCGAACCAGGTTGAGGAAGACCTGGGTCATTCGGTCGGAGTCGATCAGCACGTCGGGAATCGAAGGATCGAAGACGCGTTCGATCGTCACCTCGCGGCTCAGCGGGTCGAGTGCCGTCAGCTCGATCACGTTGTCGAGAACCCGGTGAATGTTGACGGGCGCCAGTCGGAGCGCCTCGCCGTGGGTGAAGGCCATCAGGTCGTCGACCAGGCCGGCAATGCGATCGACTTCACGAACGATCAGCTCGGCCGCGTCCAGCGTCTTCTGGTCAGCGCTGCGCGCGGCCAGGATCTCGGCGGCACCACGGATGCCGCCCAACGGATTCTTGACTTCATGAGCAACGCCCGCGGCGATCCGGCCGAACGCCGAGAGCGCCTCGCGTTCGGACACGACCTGCTGGAGATTTCGTTGAAGCGTGCTGTCCCGCAGATACACCACAACGCCGTCGGTGCTGCCGGAATCGGTGAGCAGCGGAGAGGCCGCGATGTCCACCGACAGATCGTCGTCGAAGCGTCGTTCGACCGCGCACTGATCCTCGGCGGAGGAGCGGCCGCTCTCCAGGACGGAGCGGACGAGCACCGACAGCGAGTGTTCTTGACCCAACAGATATTCGACCGGATGACCCCGGACGGTACCGGCCGAGACCTCGAGGATCAGGCTGGCCGCGGCGTTGAGCAACTCGACCCGGCCCTTGTCGTCCAGCACCACGATGCCGGCCAGGACCGCATCGAGCACGCCGGTGAGATCGCGGCTGGTCATGTTTTTCCTCGAGGGGGGCAGCCAGAGGGATGATCCGGTGACCTGCCTAATTTTTGGGCAGATTAGCGCGCAATTTACAGGATTGCGCGAGGCCCGTGGCGCGAGCCGATGCCTCTGGTCGCGGCCCAGAATCCCACCTTCCATCGCAGGGTTAGGGTCGTTACCGTTGGCTCGTGAGAACTGGACTCAGTGCCGCAGAGGCTCTGCGGGCGATTCTCGAGCAGGCGTCGCCGCTGGGCGCCGAGACCATCGGGGCGCGAGATGCTCTCGGCCGAGTGCTGGCCGAGGCGGTGGTCGCCCGCTTCGATCTACCGCCGGCCGACAACTCGGCGATGGACGGCTACGCCGTGCGCCGCCGCGACCTGCTGTCGGCCTCGGCCGAGTCTCCCGTCCGTCTCCACGTCGTGGATGAGGTAGCGGCGGGTGGCCAGTCCGACACGACCCTCGAGGCCCGCCAGGCGGCCCGAATCTTCACCGGGGCGCCGATCCCAGCGGGAGCCGACGCCGTGGTCCGCCAGGAAGACACCGAAGCCGATCACGATTGGGTGTCGATCCGTATCGCGCCCGCCCCGCACGAGCACATTCGTGACGCCGCCGAGGACGTCCACCGCGGCGAGACCGTTCTTCAACCCGGTCAGGTTCTGGGGCCTGCTGCGCTCGGCGTGCTGGCGTCGCTCGGGCGGAGCGTCGTGTCGGTCCATCAGAAACCGCGCGTCGCCATCCTCTCCGGTGGCGACGAGCTGGTCGAGCCCGACGGTGCGATCGAGGGCGGAAGCATCGTCTCGTCGAATTCGTATTCACTGGCCGCCCAGTGCCGGCTGGCGGGTGCGGACCCAACGTACCTCGGCATCGCCCGCGACAATCCCGACGACATCGAGCGGCACTTCCGCGCGGGACTTCGCGCCGATGTCCTCGTGAGCTCGGCCGGTGTGTCGGTGGGTGACCGCGACTATGTTCGCAACGTGCTCGAAAAGCTCGGCTGCACCCTGCTCTTCTGGGGTGTGAACATCAAGCCCGGCTACCCGTTCGCGTTCGGACGTTTCAGCCACGATTCTGGGCCTCTGGTGTTCGGATTGCCGGGCAATCCCGTGTCGGCCATGGTCACCTTCGAGCAGTTCGTGAGACCCGCGCTTCGCCGCATGGCCGGTCACCCGACCCTGTACCGTCCGCTGGTCCAGGCGCGACTCGTGGAGACGCTTCGCAAGCGGCCCGGACGTATTCACTTTGTACGGGTCGAGCTCGAACGCGATGGAGAACAGATCGTGGCGAACTCAACGGGCAATCAAAGTTCGGGTGTTCTCCGATCGATGAGTCTCGCCCAGGGGTTGTTGATCTTTCCGGCCGAGGCGAGCGAACTCGTTGAAGGAGAGATGGCGAGCGTGCAGGTGTTGGACGAAGACTTCCTGGCCGCTGACTCGCCCGGGTTCTGAAGCGCCGCATGCAACAACAGCGGACCGAGGCCCGGGGCCGATTCGCAAACGTCGCCGCGGCGGTGCTGCTGGGTGGGCGCTCGATGCGCATGGGCCGCGACAAGGCGTCGTTGTCCATTGGCGGCGTGCGAAACGATGTGCGCATGACGCGCATCGTTTCGGGGCTCTGTCACGAGGTGCTGCTCGTCGGCGGAGACCCGCCCGACGAGCTGCCCGGGCTGCGGGTAGAAGATCCGGACGGGCCGGCCTGCTCGCTACGAGGCTTGGTGGCTGGGCTCGCAGCGGCTCAGGCTCCGCGCCTGTTGGTGGTGGCGACGGACCTGCCGCTAATGACGCTGGACGTGCTACTCGCGCTCGTAGCGTGGCCCGAAGCCGACGTCGTGGTGCCCCAGACCACCGATGGGATCCATCCGTTGTGCGCGATCTACCGCAAGGAGACGGTGCTGCCCGTGGCCCTCGGTCGCCTCGAGCGCGGAGCGCTGAAGCTTCGCGATGTCTTGGAGGTGGTTGACTGCTCCTACTTCGGACCGTCGGAGCTCGCTGTGGTCGATCCGTCGGGCACGGCGCTCACCAACGTCAACACACCGGAAGCAGCCGAGCGGGTGGAAACGATCCTCTCCGGATCCTGAGGCCCAGCAGTCCGACCCGAGACTGCTGCGGCGCCCTTGCTGGCTCACGCCCGCCTTGGGTCAGGCGGTGGGTTGAGTTCGTCTACCGCGGCAGCGGGCGGGAGCTCGGACGTGGGGTCGAAGCGGGCGCGCTCGACTCGCGCCCAGAGCTCGACGAGGCTGCGGGCCCTCGAATCGAGAGCGTGTTTGGCCAGGATTTCGTCAGGCGACCCGATTTCAGCGTCGGGAACGAGTTGGCGCACGGCTTCTCGCAGCAAGGCGGCGGCCCTGGCTCCATCCCGAGCGCCGAGCGATTGGCGTACCTCAGCCAAAGACGGGCTGGCATTGGATCGGAGCTGTGATCGCGCAAACCAGATTCCAATGCCGGCGACTGCCACGAGCCCCACCGACCCCACGAGTAGCGGGATGACGCGATTCGAACCGGCCCCCAAGGACTCAACCCTCGGGGCCGACGGCCCGGCTTCATCGGCGAGGAGATCCGGAGCGGCGGCGTCACCCTGCGCGACCGGCGCAATCGGGCGGTCGACGACGGTGATGTCGGTCGGGTCGGAGACCGCTTCGGCGAAGCGTGCGCTGTCGGGATCGAAATAGACCATTCGCAACGCGGGAATTCTGAGGTTTCCGGTTCGTCTCGGCACGATGTCGTAAAAGAAACGGCGGCGCGCGATCAGGCCGGTTCCACGTTCGAGGTCGAGCTCGGGCCGGTGCCGGAAGAGGCCGGCGCCTTCAAGGTCTATATCCTGGGCCAGCGGGTCCGTCGCGTCCCAGACGTTTCCGCCTCCCTGGATCGTGACTTCGAGGCGCACACTTCCCCCGAGTTCTGTCCGGGTCCGATCAACCCGGGAAACGATCGAGACGGCTCCGACGACTCCCGTGAACGATTCAGGCCGGCCCGCCTGTGGAAGCTCAGCGACCCGAAGGGTGACCGGAGGAACACGAACATCTGTCACTTCGTGGGCCGAGAAGCAGCGCAGGCTTGCTTCCCCGAACGTCAAGGTTCCCGGTCGTTCGGGAAAGAGCGCGCGATGCTCTTCCCGGCGACGCAGCTCTACGCCATCGACGCTGCGCTTACCCGTCTCCGGAAGACCCGGCAGTCGTTCGGCGCGAACGTTGGAGAAGGTCGGCTGAGTCAACCATTCGATCCGGTCGACGTCGCTGCGGGATTCGATTGAAAGACGGTGGAGCACTTGCTGGTCGACCACGGCCGTTGACGGCTCGACCGAAGTGATCACGCGGCAAAGGGGTGGAAGCGCGCCGGCCACACCGGGTGCCAGGACCAGGAGGAGCGCGACGACACGTCTCACCAGACGATCCGCTTGCGCTGTAGTGCGCGCCCGGAAGCTCTCGCAACCGAACGCAGTGCGGCGGCTGGGTCGTCCTGGACGCGGGCCAGCCAGCGATCGCGACGTTCCGGGTCGAGAGGCTGCGGCGATGTTTCGGTCTCGGAGGACCTGCCCGCTTCGGTCGTCTCCGGTTCCTCTTCCTGCCTGCGGGGTGCGCCGGGCTCCCGCTCGGCGGCGAGGCGACGCGACGACTTCGAATCGGGTTTGTGCGTCTCGGCGCTCAGTGCCGCCAAGCTCCACTCCAGGTTGAAGCGCGCCCTGCGGTCGCCGGGGCGTAGCGCCAACGCATCGAAGAAGGCGTCGCGGGCGACGTCGTAGGAGCCCTCCTCGAGCGCGGCGACGCCCAGGTTGTAATAGGCGAGAGCGGCCAGCTCTGGGTCCGACGTACTGAGCGCCGCAGCGAGGAACGCGCGTTGTGCCGCTTGCTGCCGACCGCGTTCGAGGCGGGCCAGACCCAGCTCGACGAGGAGTCTCACATCGCCTGGATGATGGCGAAGCTGTGCCTCGAGCAGGTTCAGCGTGGTGTTCTGCGTGGGAGGGGCGATGCCGAGAGTTGCGATCGCAATGATCGCGGTCGCCAGTGCCGCTCGCCGCGCGGGCGAGCGCTTCCTCCTGATTCGCAATCGGAGCGGCTGGAGTGCTTCGATCAGCATCAGACCGAACGCCAGTGCCGCCAGGGGTGCGACGCGCACGGCTCGGACGCGGCGCTCGACGGGTGCCCCCGGCGTGTTGCCGACGTCGCGCCGGACCGCACGGCTCAATGCCGCGCCGTCGATCCTTCCCCAGGCGTCGGCCGAGAACACGCTGCCATCGGTCACGGTCGCCAGTCGCTCGAGACGCTGGCTGTTTCGCTGGGAAACGATGACGTGTCCCCGTTCGTCGCGCAGCGGCAGACCATGGTCAGGAATCCGGCCGCCCGCCTCGGTTCCAATCGCGACGGCGATGATGCGCACATCCGCAGCGATCGCTGCATCCATGCCCAGTGCGCGCCCCTCAAGCGGTGACTCTCCGTCGCTCAGGACGACCACGATGCGGGGCCGCTCGCTTCCGGCTTCGAAGGCCTCGACGGCCTCGCGGACACCGGCCGCGAGATTCGACCCCGCCGGCTCGATCAGCGACGTGTCGAGGGCGCCCACCAGTTCGACGAGCGCGTCGCGATCGGGGGTGAGTGGCGTGAGCAGCACGCCGCGATCGCCAAAGGCGGCCAATGCGACCCGGTCGCCGGTCCCGAGCCGGGCCAGCAGATCGAGGGCCGCCCGGCGCGAATGGTCGAGCCGACTGGGCGGTACGTCGGTCGCGTCCATGCTGCGAGACACATCGAAGAGCAGCACCACGTCGACGCCGCTGGCCGTCGTCCGGATCATGCGCGTCCCCAGCCGCGGTCCCAGCAGGGCGACTCCGATGCAGGCGAGTGCGAGCAGCAGAGCGGCGTCGCGAGCGAGGGGAAGGCCCGGACGCGTGGCTGCTCGCAGCCGCCGTCTGCGTCTTCGCGCCGTCCATCGGGCCAGGCTCACAGCCGTTCCCGCCGTGAGCAGGCCGATCCAGACGGCCGTCCACCACTCCGGATGTTCGAAGGCGCGCGTCCAGGTCTCCGGCATCACGGCATCCGCCTGCGCAAGACGCGCGTGATGCCGATCTCGCACAGCAGCAGCCCGCCGGCCAGCGCCAGCAGCGGCTGCGGTCGATCTTCGCGACGCGTTCTGGGCGGCATCGGGCGTTCGACGCGCTCCAGCGCGTCGATCTCGCGGTACACGGCTTCGAGATCACCGGCGCGACGCGCCTCGAAGAAACGCCCGCCGCTTTCCAAAGCGATGCGTTCAAGGGTCCGGGTGTCCACGTCGTGGCGTTCGAATCGAAGCCCTCGGCCGGCCACCGCCCCGTCGCTCTGCATGGCCACTTCCTCGCCGGCCGAGCCGATCGCGACGGTGTGGACCCGCAGACCCGCGCTCGTCGCGAGGGCGATGGCGACCTCGACTGAGACCGAACCCGCGTTGTTTCGGCCGTCGGTGAGGAGCACGGCGACCCGTCCCAGAGCCGCCTGACCAGCGGCCGCAGTGGCGCGCTTCACGGCGAGGGCCAGAGCATCTCCCAGAGCGGTGGCTTCGCCGGCGATGCCGGCCTCCACCCGGGATAGCGCGGCCGCCAATAGACGGCCGTCGCTGGTCAGTGGACACTGTGTGAACGCCGAATCCCCAAAGACCACCAGCGCGACCCGGTCTCCCTCGTTGACCCGACGCTTGGCAAATCGGGACACGACCATGCGAGCGAGATCGAGCCGGCTGCGCCACTCGCCTTCGACCTGCGTGTCGAGCGCGCGCATGCTTCCAGATGCGTCCAGCACCAGGACGAGATCCAGGCCGAACCCCGGCTCGGGCGGCGACGTGTGTACGCCGACCGGAGAGGCCAGTATTGCGCCCAGGGTGACGAGAGCCGCGACCCTGAGGCCCAGCCCGCAGCCGCTGGCGAAGTCGAAGCGCCGGGCGCCGGCGCGACGGGCCTCGGCGACGCTCGGCAGACCCAGTACGGCCGGTCGCTGTCGGAGGACCCAAATGGCGCAGAGCAATCCCGCTACCAGTCCGGCCAGTAGCCAACTCGGTCGGTCGAACGCATCGATGCCCATGGCGCGCAACCCGCCCCAGGCGAGCTCTGTCACGAACGTTCCTCGGGGGGTGTCGAATCCTCGATGAAGGCGTCACAACCATCGAGAAGCGCGCCCAGGCTCTCCGTCAACCGCTCGCGCACCCCGGGATCGTCGGCGGGGAGGAACCGGAATCTGTCGAGCCGCTCGAGTAGGTCGACGAACACGGGCCATCGTGAAGTCGCGGCGAAGGGAGGCGCGGTTTCGACCAGTTCCTGGGTCGTGAGGCCCGTCACCCTGCATGGGTAGCGACGGGTCATGTAGCGACGCATGGCCAGGGATGCGGCGCCGGCGGCCTCGAACGGGTGGCTGGTCGCTCGATCTCGAGCGGATTGGATGTCTTGCTTTCCGAGCACCCAAGACGCCGTCAGCGGCGGGTCGGGAGTCGTACCGTCCGGCTTCGAACCCGAGCGCCGCTGTCGATGGGCGAGAGCTACCAGTCCGACGATCGCCAGGGCGCCGATGGCGCCAGCGGCAGCCGGTCCCCAGATCGGCGTGCTCGTCTCGGTCGGCGGAAATCGTCGAGGCCCGTAGGGGGTGATGCGGTCGGGAATCTCTGGCAGGATCGAAACCACCTCGATGGACAGCGCATCGACGGCCAGCGCTGCGATTCCGCCATCCGGCGCTTCGACTTCGACGCTCATGGCTGGGAACGTGAACTCACCGATGCTGCGCGCTCGCACCCGCAGCGCGGTGCGGTGGATCCAGCGGGTAGATTCCTTGCTGACGGGTTGGACTTCTGCGGCCAGGATCCAGAGACCCTGCACCTCGGTCGGCGCTGCGACGGGTCGAACGGAATGTTCCGGAGGCGTGACGACGACCAATTCAAGCGTGGCCACCTGGCCGATTCTTAGCTGCGGCGGCTCCAGTATGAGGGTCGCGTGGGGGTGGGCGGGTGCAGAGTGCTGGGCCGTCGGGGCGGGCTCGTCGCAGGCGGCAGCCCCCAGGCTGAATGCGGCCCAGAGGACGAAGGCCGCTCGGGACGAACGCGGACTCCGACGGGTCATGCAGTCGCCCGTCGAGCCGCCCGCTCGCGAAAGAAACGCCCGAGCGCTTGCAGCGGGTCGTAGTCGGTTCGAAGTCGGAGGATCTCGGCGCCGCTTCCGCGAACTTCGCGATCGACGCGTCGTCGCCACGCTTCGGCTTCGGCCCGATAGCGTCGACGGATCGATTCACTGTGGGTGTTGATGACGTGGATTGCGCCACGACCGTCCGGTGCACCAACTCGCAGCGGTCCGACTCTCGGAAGCTCCTCCTCGACCGGGTCGGTCAGCACGGCGGCGATGACGTCGTGGCGATGCGCAAGCTCGGCCAGCTCGCCCCGCAGGCGTGCGGGTCGGGTTCCAGACGGAAGAAGCACCGGATCGCGAAAGTCGGAAAGCACGATCACGATGGCACGTTGACGCTCGCCACTGCGAAGCGTTCGAAACATCGGAGCCAGCCGGGTCGCTCCGGCCGGTGTCTCGGCAGCGGTCACGGCGGCCCGGATGACGCGCATCGCGTGGCTGCGGCCGCGCCCGGCAGGCACGATGATGAGTCCGCTTGCGCCGAAACAGATCAGCCCCGTCCGGTCGCCGGCGCGACCAGCCGACGAAGTGAGCAGGGCCAGGGCCTGGACGGCGGTCGCGATCTTGGTTGTTCCCGTCGTTCCGAAGTGCATGGAAGCCGAACCATCGAGTGCGAAGATCAGGGTTTGATTGCGTTCCTGCCGGAAACGCTTCACGAAGAGATCACCGGTTCGGGCCGTCGCGTTGCGGTCAAGCATGCTGATGTCGTCGCCCGGCATGTAGGGGCGCGATTCCTCGAATTCGAGACCGCTGCCGCGAAACGCACTGACGTAGTTGCCCGCGAACAGGCCCGTCGCTTCACGGCGGCTTCGAACCGCCAGCAACCGGGCTGCGCGCGCAAGATCAGCGGCCGAAACCGGGTTCGTCGTGTCGGTGGCGGGACGGAATCTCTCGAGAAACGACACTACGTTGTTCGCCTTCCGCGAGACATCACGGGGTCTCCACGGCGGTGAGGACGGCGTCGACGATGATTTCAGAATCGATGCCGTCGGCCTCGGCCTCGTAGCTCACGACCACACGATGGCGCAGTACATCGGGTGCGACGCGCTTCACGTCGTAGGGCGTGACGTATTGGCGACCGTCGATCAGCGCCCGCGCGCGAGCCGCGCGGACCAGATAGATCGAAGCGCGCGGTGACGCGCCCAGGGCTACGACACTTTGCGCCGAGCCGGTGCCCTTGAACTTGACGCCCGCCTCCGCCGGGTCCCGCGTGGCGCGCGCCAGCCGGACGGCGTATTCCGAAACGCTGTCCGCGACGTGCACCGCGCGAGCCGCAGCGCGCAGCGCTCGGACGGTGTCTGCGTTCGCGATGGCCTCGACCCGGAGTTCTGGTTCGGCGTCTCGCTCGACGATCGCACGCTCTTCCTCTTCTGTCGGGTAGGGAACGACCAGCTTCACCAGGAAGCGATCGATTTGCGCCTCCGGGAGCGGGTAGGTGCCCTCGAGCTCCACCGGGTTCTGGGTCGCCATCACGAAGAACGGGTCCGGGAGCTTGAAACACTCGTCGCCGATCGATACCTGTCGCTCTTCCATTGCTTCGAGCAGGGCGGATTGGACCTTCGCCGGCGCGCGGTTGATTTCGTCGGCCAGCAGCACCGGAGCGAAGATCGGTCCGCGTCGGATCACGAAGCTGCGCTGGTCGGGAACGAAGACGGGGGTGCCCAGCAGATCGCTAGGCAGCAGGTCCGGCGTGAACTGGATCCGGCCGAACCCCAGGCCGAGCACCTGGGCCAGCGTGCGGATGGCCGTTGTCTTCGCCAGGCCCGGGACACCCTCCACCAGGGCGTGTCCCTCGGAGAGCAGCGCCACCAACAGACCTTCGAGCAGGTGCTTCTGCCCCACGACGACACGGCCGATCTCGGCCATGATGCGTTGGATCTGCTCTTCGGGTTTCTCGAGTCCCACGTGCGCTCTCGGCCCAGCGGCGCCGGACGCCGCGGGTTGCTTCAACGGCGCCTGCTGCCGCTGCTGGTCAGGTTTCCTAATAGAGAAGTGGTACGCACGCCCGGGATCTCGCGCAGCCGCACGATTCTCCCTCCCCAGCCCTGTACGTCCTCCCGTCCCACGATCTCGTCGATCGCCCAGTCGCCTCCCTTGGCCAGCACGTGGGGCCGGAGCGCGCGGATCAGTGAGAGTGGTGTGTCCTGGCCGAACAGGACGACCCAGTCGACGCACGCCAGCGCCGCCAGGATCTCTGCCCGCTGGCGCGCCGGGATCAGCGGTCGCCCGCGGCCCTTGAGGCGTCGCACGCTGGCGTCGGAGTTGAGTCCGACGATCAGCCGATCGCCCAGACCGCGAGCCTCCTCCAGCGAGCGGATGTGACCCAGATGCAGCAGATCGAAGCAGCCGTTGGTGAAGACCAGGCATTCGCCGCGTCGGCGAGCACGCTCGGACTCGCGGCGGGCGGCCACTCGGGTCAGGATATTGTCGCGCGCACGGAGCGGACGGGGCGACGGCGGTCGGCGGCGTTTTCGAGGCTGGGCCATGCGGTTGCCTACGTTACACCGTGCCAGGGGACGTGGTTTGGTGTTTATGTGCCCTCCGCAGAACGTCTCCGCACGGAGAAACCCCAACCCCCAAATCACGTCCCCGCCGGTCGGAACCTGCTAGGACTCGGCGGCGCTGGACAACCGCGGGTCCAGGCTCGGGACCTCGGTCGTTTCGTCCAACGAGAACCACGCGCCCAGTGCCTTGATGCCACGCTGGAGCAGAGAGGGAAGCGTCTCGAAGACCAGGCTTCCCGGACCGGACGCAAGGCTCCGCAGCGGCACGAGTCGGGCCATCGGGTCTTTCCACGGTCCTTCGAGCTCGAAATGCGCGGCCAGAAGGTTCTCGTTGGGACCCAGAAGTACGATATTCAACAGTGGAATCTTCTCGAGTACGGTGTCGACGGGCCGAAAGAGGAAGAGGACGACCTCGAGGTCGATGTTGTGGGGGTCGCTTCCCACGTTGACGTCGCCGGATGCGAATGCACGGACGTCGGGACCTTCGAGCGTGAAGGAGTCGGTCGTCATCTGGCCGGCTTCGAACTCGAGCAGTGTCTCCAGGCGGTCGAAGCGCACCCGTTCGTGCTTGGCGAATGGGTTGAAGAGATCGCTGGCCAGGACGAGGGCGAAGACTGCGGGAATTTCGCGCCGGATGGTTCCGGCGCCGATCTTCAAATCCATCATGCCATCGAGGGAGGCGGGGATCGATTGGCCGGGGCGCAGCTCGCCTATGAAGCTCCCGGCGACGTCCACGTTGCCCGTCATGACTCCGGGATCGAGTCCCAGGAGTTCGCCCAGGTGCACCATGTCGCCGTCGTCCAGGTTGAAGCTGGTGCGATACGGGACGTGGTCGTGCATCGACAGGTCGAACTCGGCGGTAGCAACCATGTGACCGGCCGGACGAAGCGCGATCTCGACGTCGCGCAGCTGAATCTTGCTCGCCTCGGCTTCGAACCGGCCGGTGGCGCGTTCCTGGTACCAGGGGCCGTCGGTGACGGCCCCTACTTCGAAGCGCCCCACGGCCCAGCGACCGTCGGTCGGGGCTTTCAGGCGGCCCGCGCTGCGGGGCGGCATCGCCGAGAACTTCGCGATGACCCGCTCGCTCGGTTCAAACAGCCAGTCGACACTCCCGCTGATCGGAACCCCGCCCCAGCTTCCTCCATCGGTACGGATGCGGACTCCGCCGGGCAGCGGGTCGATCAGGGCCCGCAAATTGGTAATGGGCCAGAAGAACATGGGGTGGTGGAGACGCTCGATGTCGAGCTGGATCTGCGGTGCAGGCGCGTCGGAATCGTCGTCGGGATCCTTGCGGAACGTCTCCCAGAAGGCGCGAAGTCCCGTCAATGGCTTTGCGCCGGCTGGGATCTCCCGGGCGGCTGGATCCGACGCAAACAGGTTGGAGATGCCCTCCACCGAGAGGTCGAGCGCGGGGAGGGGGCTGTCGTTGAGACGGGCGGTGGCACCGCGGATCTCCATCCGGTTGCCCGTCCACCACAGACGACCGTGCAGTTCGGTCAAGCGGTCGGCTTCGCCCACGCGGATCGTCGCGTCTTCGAGGTCGGCGTCGATCACGAATCCCGCCGGGATTTCCCGGCTGCGTCCTGCCAGGAACGCCTGCCAGCCCGCCACGCTGTGCGTGCCGGCGATTCGCAGCATCCGCAGGTGACCCGTTTCGATGTTTCCGACGATGGCCTGGGCTTCCTCACGTTCAACGTCGGGCAGCCACCCGATCAGGTGGCGCACCTCGCCGACTGTGATGTCGCGGATGCTGATTCGCACCGTGGCCATCGATGCGTCGTGGAGCGGTCGTTCAACAACGCCGTCGATCTCGAGATCGAGGTCGTCGCTGGTGAAACGCAGGGAGTCGATGTTGACGGCTTGGGCTGTGATGCCAATCGAGCCCTTCAGCTCGACGTGCGACGCGTGGTACGAGGCTCCCTCGGTCGACGGGTCAGCGGCCTCGACTTCGGAATACGAACTGCGCACGTCTTTCGCGACCAGGTCGACCTTGAACTCGCCATGTCCGGGAACAGGAGCATCGAAGCTGAGGACGCCGCTCAGGCTGGCCTCGATCTCCGAGCCCGGGCGCACGATGCGGATGTGCGGCGCGAGCGCTTCGACCTGCAGCTCGGTGAAAGCCAGTGCCATGTGGACCTCGCCGGAGCGATCGTGATGACCCTCCCACTCGAATCCTCCTCGGTCGCCGGCAGCGTCCGCGAGGCGGCCGTGGATCTCGAGTCGGGTTTCGCCCGTGAGCCTGCGACGCTGAAGACGACCGCGCAGATTCGTCAATCGCAGCGGACGTGCCACCACACCGTCCTCAAGCGTGCGTGAGTCCAGCAGCTGGATCTCGCTGTCGACGAGCTCCACCGTGTCGGCGACCAATGGCATGGTCAGCAGGAAGCGCGTCGCCGCTTCCAGGGCGATGAGGGGCCGCAGCAGTTCGTGGGGATGGGGTCGGTCTCCCGGCTCGGCTTCGAATTCCCGGAGTCGGTCCGAGAAGATCGCGGCGGCTGGCGGGGGAGTCCATTCACCGGTCGGTGCTCTCTTGACCCGCATGCGGGCGCCCTCAAGTCGCAGACTTCTCAGCCGGCGTTGACCGGTGAGGTGCGCCAAGGGGCGCACGCTGGCCACCACCCGGTCCACATGCAGACCCGCTCCATCGTCGTAGGGCCAGACCTTGAGATCCAGCCCTTCCAGGGTAAGCCCGAAGCCCACGGAGAGTTCGACGCTTCCGATGTGGACCTGGCCGTGCAGGGTTTCGGCGAGGCGCAGCTCCAATTCGGCCCGCAGACGCTCCGGGGCCAGCGGGGCTGCCACCAGGTAGCCCACGCCGATTGCCACCAGGAAGATCCCGAGGCCGATCCAGGTACGCGCCTTTCGCACTGAAACTCCATCCAACCCGTCCGCAGCCACCCCGCCGCGAACGGCCCCTCACCCGTTGGGATCCAGCCCGGATCCGGATAAGTGAAGCGAATTCCAACGTTCTGTATCGGACACCGCCCGGATTTCTCCAAGGCGGTGAGGTTCGGCTGCGCTGAAGTCGTGCGGATGGGTCGAAAACCCCTCGTTTAGGTCCGCTCGCTGCGCATCGTCTGCGCTCTCACGATGCCTATTGCACGTGCAGCTTGCCGGCGACTACCGAATCCATCCCCCGCTCCTTCAAGAGATTGTCGCAATTCATCGAGCGGGTCGAGTTACCCGGGCAACACCGCATTTTTCCTAAAGAAATTCCGTGTCCGGTCGAAACGCCAACGGAGTCGAGACTGCTCTGAGATTGCATCTCGTTGACCGAGAAACCGAGGAGTGCGCTGCATGGAAGGGAATGGATCCGCCCAGGTTCAAAGGAACAGGGTTCGCGAACTGCGGGAAAATCGCCTCATGACCCAGGCGCAGCTGGCCCGAAAGGCAAAGGTCGCTCTTCGTACGATCCACAGCGTCGAGAAGGGCATGAACTGCCGGATGGACACGAAGCGAAAGATCCTGCTGGCACTCGGACTCAGGTTCGAGGACAAGGATCACGTGTTTCCGCCCAAGACCCCGCTGCATTCGATCGACTTCCCCGGCCGGCTTTCGTAACGAGCCACCGGGTCACGCCAGCACCGTGCTAGGCGAACCGCCCCCCGTTTCCGTTACCATGCGTAGACCCCATACGGCTCTGGTGTGCCGCGCGGCCACGGGTGGGCTCAATCCACCGATCCGCGCTGCATTGCCGGAGCTGCGGCTCCGACGGGAGGCCCCCTCATTCCCGACCGTGTCACATTGCTGGCGGACGTCGCCGAGATCGTCTCGCGCTCCCACAACCTGGACGAGACGCTGAACAACGTCGTCGACCTGGTGGCCAAGCGGCTCGACGCCGACGTCTGCTCTCTGTACACCTGCGGGTCCGATCTGACCCTACTGCGGCTCTCCGCGACGGTGGGCCTCAACAAGGACGCCGTGGGCCGCGTCGTGTTGCGTCTGGACGAGGGGCTCATCGGTCTCGCGGCAGAGGGCAAGGCGCCTGTGGTCCTCGACCATGCCCAGCAGCACCCGCGCTACAAGTACTTTCCTGAGACGGGCGAAGAGCGCTTCGAGTCCCTGATGGCGGTCCCGCTGATGTTCCGTGGCATGGCTACAGGCGTGCTGGTGGTGCAGACGGTGGTCGTCCGTCACTTCGACCAGAGCGACGTCAACACGCTTCAAACTTGTGCCCAGCTGGTCGCGCCCGTCGTGGTCAATGCGCAGCTGCTGTCCGCGGCCGGACAGACCGATGAAGAGCGCGCCCGCGATGATGCCAGTCTCGCAAGATCCGGGGTTCCGGTTGCGAGCGTGCCCACCGATTCCGAGACACGTAAGCGCCGGTGCAAGGGGATCGCGACCGCCCGCGGCGTCGCCATCGGGCCGATCCACCTGCTGTCGGTCCCCGTCGATCTCGATCAGCTCAGCTACACGCCGGGCGCCGACGCCGAGCAGGAAGAAGCCGACCTCTTCAAGGCACTACACGACGCGCGCCTCGAACTCGACGACACCCGTGACGATATGGAGGAGCAGTTCGGTCCGGATTTCGCGGCCGTCTACCAGACCCATGTCCAGATTCTCGAGGACAAGGGTTTCGTCTCGAAGCTCCAGACGAAGGTGCGTGAGAACGGCAATGCCCTCGAGGCGCTCCGCAGCGTTCTCGCGGTTTATCGCGCGACCTTCGAGCGCATCTCGGATCCGTACTTTCGCGAGCGGGTGTGGGACATCGAAGACGTCGGCCGTCGGGTGGCAGAAAAGTTGCTGGGTGTTCGCCACGAGATCGCCCAGGTGGCTCCCGGTTCGATCGTCGTCGTGGACACCATCCTGCCCGGCTACTTCGCTCGGCTCGAGCTGGACAAGGTGGGGGCCATCGTTTCTGAACATGGCGGCGCCACGTCCCACGGCGCGATCTTTGCCCGCGCGCTAGAGATTCCAGCTGTCACTGGCGTTGTTGGCATTCAGCAAGCGGCTCGTCAGGGCGAGATGGCCATCGTCGACGGTAGTGAGGGCAGTGTTTTCCTCTCGCCAGACGAGCAGCTGGTTGCCGAGTACGAGCGGGCCCAGAAGCGCTACGCGGTGGCAATCCAGCATCTGGACGCCATGCGCGATCGGCCGGCCGAAACCCGGGACGGGCGCCGCATTCGGCTCACTGCCAACATCGGACTCCCGAGCGAGCTTCGGCTGGTGGAGCAGCATGGTGCGGAGGGCATCGGGCTCTTCCGGACCGAGTTGTTGGCCTTCGCGCACCGAGGCTTTCCGGAGGAGAACGAGCAGGAGCAGCTCTACGAGCGTGTTGTCCGGGCCCTGGCGCCCAGAACGGTCACGATCCGGACCCTCGACATCGGGGGCGACAAGGATGTGGCGGACATGGGGGTGGGACACGAGGAGAACCCCCAGCTCGGTTGTCGCTCGATTCGGCTGTCGCTCGAGCGCGAAGGCATCTTCCGGGCGCAGCTCCGAGCGATCCTGCGCGCCAGCGCACACGGGACGGTGCGGATTCTGCTGCCGATGGTGTCTTCCCTGGAAGAGTTGCGCCGGGCCCGGGAGCTGGTGGAAGACGCCAAGCGCGAGGTCCGAGCGACGGGCGGTAGATTCGATCCCGACATTCCGGTGGGATTGATGATCGAGGTGCCTTCGGCCGCCTTGATCGCCGACGTCCTTGCCCGTGAGTGTGACTTCTTCAGCATCGGGACGAACGACCTCACCCAGTACACACTGGCCGTCGACCGCACCAACGAGCACGTGGCCCATCTGTACGAGCCGCTCCACCCAGCGGTACTGGCATTGATCGATCGCAGCGTCCGTGCCGGGCTTCGGGCGCAGATTCCTGTTTCCCTGTGCGGCGAGATGGCGAGCAACCCGTTGGCGGTCCCGATTCTCGTAGGTCTCGGAATCGAGGAGCTGTCGGCCACACCCAGCGCCGTGCCCGTCATCAAGGAGATCATCCATGGGCTCGACGCGAGCGATGCCGAAATCGACGCTCGGGAGGTCCGTACGGCCGGTACCGCTCGGGAAGTGCAGCGCATTGGCGCCCGGCGGCTACGTAAGGCGGGCCTCCTCGAGCACGTCGATCTTGGCGCTTGGCTTACACCGATCGTGGAAGAAGCCGAAAAGGGCTGATGGCAGCCGCCTTCGGCGGGCAGCCATCAGCCTGCGCAGCCTCGTGGCTTGCCGCCGTCAGGTCGGATTGCCGTAGAGCGCGATCAGGATCACACCGGCGACCGTCGATGCACCGCCGAGGATGCGGGCGGGGCCGGGCCGTTCGCGAAGCGTGACGACACCCAGCAACATGACGAAGAGCACGCTGATCTGGCGCACCGCAACTACATAGCTGGCGGGTGCCGTCTCCATCGCCTTCAGGATCAATCCGTATCCGATGAAGCTATTGATCGACGCAGCGGTTGCGGGACCGAGCTGGGTACGAATTGCTGCAGCGACGCGCGCCACACCGGTGCGGCGCAAGGCCAGGATCGAGAAGAGAACCGAGCTCGCGAGTGAAAGCAGGATGCAATACGCCAGGGCGCGTGGAATCGGACTGCTCCACGGCGCCTGGGCCAGCTCGGCCATGGCGCCCTTGTCCGCCACGGAATAGACGATGGTCGAGAGCAGGGTCAGGTACGCGAAGCGCGCGGCCGGCCCGGTAAGGGCATTCGGACGCAGACCGCTCCGAGCGTGGACGAGCCATAAGCCGGCGACGACGATCACGATCCCGGTGCCACCGCCCAATGAAATCGATTCACCGAACAAGGGAATTGCGATCAGTGGCAGGAAGGCCGGCGTCGAACGCGCGATCGGGTAGACGAGGGTGATGTCTCCGTACTCGAGGGCGCGACTCAACCAGTAGAAGTAGAGCGAGTGGGTCACCCCCGTGATTGCAAGCCAACGCCAGACTTCCGTGGGGATTTCACTCAGGTCGATGAAAGGCAACGCGAGGGCCGCCACCCCGACCACGCAAACCTCCTGAAGGAGGTTGAACACGAGGGGGTCCTGGCTCCTCTTGATCGAGACACTCCAAACGGCGTGGAGCAGAGCCGAAGCCAGAACCAGGACGAAGGCAATCGGGGTCAACGGGCTCTCACGATATGGGGCGCGCCCGCAGCATAGGCATTCGCCTGCCTGTCTTGCCCGTTAGCTGGCCTTCTTGTTGGTCGCCGGTCGGTGCTTTCTCGCCTTCTGCTCGTCCAGCCGGAAGGGTGGATAGACCGGGACGCGGACCTTCACCCGGGTGCCATCGGGCCGGGTCAGCTCACGCTCGACGGTCCGGATGGGCTCGAGCTTGGCCCCCTGGATCCCGCTGAGGGCCGGAGCTGCATCGGCAGTCTTCTTCTTGAGAGCGGTGCGTCGGGGCGCCACCTGACCTCCTGTCGCAAGTCCGTGTCCTTCTTGGAGGGTTGGACGTCCTCTTGAATCGGTGTGTTCGGAGAACTTCCGGAGGGAAAAAGACCCGTAGAGCGAATAAAAAACGAAAGTCGATACCAAAAAAGAAGCCCGCCGGAGGCGGGCTGTTTCGCGACTAGAACAGAAAGAATATAGCCCATATCCCGAATTCCGCAAGGGCTTACGCGAAGGTTCTCAAAACCGGGCCGGATGCCGTCAGAAATCGGGGTTGGCGGTACGAAAGGGCGCGCAAATCGATCAGAACAGCGAGTGAAACACCGTTTCGAAACGTCGTTCTTATCCGACGATGTTCACCAAGCGGCCCGGAACGATGATGATCTTGCGCGGCTCGCGTCCTGCCAAGTGCTTTTGGACCTTCTCGGAGGCCAAGGCGGTTGCCCGGATGGTGGCTTCGTCGGCGTCGGCGGCGACCTCGATCTCGTCGCGCCTTTTGCCGTTGACCTGGGCCACCAGCGTGATCGTGTCGCGGACCAGCAGGGCCGGATTGGCCGTGGGCCAAGGCCCGTGGGCCAGGCTGGCGTCGTGGCCCAGCTGGGACCACAACTCTTCGGCCAGGTGCGGGGCGAAGGGCGCAAGCAGCAGAGCGAACGCTTCTGCGCTCGCACGCGGCATGGCTGCGTCTCGCGCGATTTCCCTCGAGAAGACCATCAGCTTCGAAATCGCCGTGTTGAAGCGAATGCCCTCGACGTCGTGGGTGACGTCCGCGATCGTCGTGGCTGTCAGCCGCGCCTGCTTCTCGGTCCCGTCCCCGTCCACGAGGGTCACCGGTTCGTCCGGCTCGCCGATGAAAACCCGGTGAATCCGATCGAGAAAGCGGTACAGACCCGGAATCGATTCGTCGGACCAGGGCGCGCCCTTTTCGATCGGCCCCATGAACATCTCGTAGAGCCGCAGGCTGTCCGTGCCCCAACGCTCGATCACATCGTCGGGGCTCACGACGTTGCCCCGGCTCTTCGACATCTTCTCGGTCACCTGCTCGAGCGAGAGGCCATCGATTGTTGGGTGCCACGGTTCGTCGTCAATCCAGCGAACGTCCTTGGCCTGAACCCAGCGCACTCTGAGTTCGTCCCCCGACTCGCGGTGGAGCGTGGCCTCGTCGCTCATGCGTACTTCGGACGAAGGGTAGGCTTGCAGCGCCGCGTCCGAATCGTCTGTCAGATTGTCGTCGTAGTATCGATACCGGTACCCGAGGACCATTCCCGGGTTGAGCAGCTTCTGGAACGGTTCCTTGGTGTGCACAAGCCCCAGGTCATAGAGGACCTTGTGCCAGAAACGGGCGTAGAGCAGGTGGAGCACCGCGTGCTCGGCACCGCCGACGTAGAGGTCGACGGGCATCCAGTAGCGCTCGGCCTCCTCAGACCACGCGGCCTGGTCGTTCCGCGGATCGCAGAAGCGCAGATAGTACCAGCAGCTTCCCGCCCACTGGGGCATCGTATTGGCGTCGCGCAGCGCCGCAGCGCCGGTTTCGGGGTCTGTCGTCTGCATCCATTCGCCCGAACGCGCCAGCGGCGGTTCGAACTCTCCCGAAGGCTCGAAGTCGTCGAGCTCCGGAAGCAGCAGCGGCAGCTCGCTCTCAGGGATGAGTGCCGTGCTGCCGTCCGCCCGGTGGATGACCGGGAAGGGTTCGCCCCAGTAGCGCTGCCGGCTGAAGAGCCAATCTCGGAGCTTGTAATTGACGGTAGGCCCGCCCTTGTCGTGCTCTTGGAGCCAGTCGCCCATCCGACGCTTCGCCTCGTCCGTCCCGAGTCCGTCGAGGAAGTCGGAATTGACGTTGACCCCGTCGCCCAGCCAGGCTTCGGCCTGGATGTCCTCGCCGCCGGACACGACCTCCACGATGGGCAGCGAGAACTTCGTCGCAAATGCAAAGTCCCGGCTGTCGTGGGCGGGAACGGCCATGATGGCTCCCGTGCCGTAGGTGTCCAGCACGTAGTCCGCGATCCAAACGGGCAGCTCGGCCCCAGTCACGGGATGGATCGCCCGAGCCCCTGTGTCGATGCCGCTCTTCTCATGGGTTTCAGCGACCCGAGCGCGTTCGCTGCGACGTGACGTCTGCTCGACGTAGGAGTCGACCGCGCGGCGTTGGTCGGCGGTCGTGATGCGGTCGACTAGCGAGTGTTCGGGGGCCAGGACCATATAGGTCGCTCCAAAGAGCGTGTCGGGCCTGGTGGTGAAGACCTCGATTTTCTCGTCGTGGCCGGTCAGATCGAAGAAGATGCGAGCGCCCTCAGATCTTCCGATCCAGTCGCGCTGCATCTTCTTGATGGCTTCGGGCCAGTCGACCTCATCGAGATCGTCGATCAGTCGATCGGCGTAGGCGGTGATGCGCAGCATCCACTGGCGCATGGGGACGCGGACGACGGCATGGCCGCCGCGCTCGCTCTTGCCGTCGATCACCTCTTCGTTCGCGAGGACCGTTCCCAGGGCAGGGCACCAGTTGACGGGGACCTCGGCGAGATAGGCCAAGCCGCGTTCGTAGAGCTTTTCGAAGATCCACTGGGTCCACTTGAAATAGCCCGGATCGGTCGTGTCGATCTCGCGGGACCAGTCGTAGTCGAGGCCCAGCGACGAGAGCTGATGCTTGAAGTTCTGGATGTTGCTCTGGGTCTTGATGCGCGGATGCGTGCCGGTCTCGATTGCGTATTGCTCGGCGGGCAAGCCGAAGGCGTCCCATCCCATCGGGTGCAGCACATTGAAGCCGCGCATGCGCTTGTAGCGCGAGAGTACGTCCGTCGCGATGTATCCCTTGGGGTGTCCGACATGGAGGCCGGCGCCGGAAGGGTAGGGGAACATGTCCAGCACGTAGAACTTCGGCTTGGACGTATCGAGCTCGGTCTTGAAGACCTGGTGCTCGTTCCAATAGGCCTGCCAGCGCGCTTCGATGGCCTTGGGTTCGTACGGCATGGGCAGACAGTGCCGGGACGCAGCCCCGACGTCAATTGATCCCCCAGACCGGGCCCGCCCTCATTCAGGCAGCTGCGCAATCCTGCGGATTGCGCGACGTGATGGATTGCCGGGCCTTGCCCGGCAATCCATCACGCGTCGTGCAGGCCTCGTTCTCGTTCGCGCTCCCTCTGGCGCCGCATGGCTTCGCGCTGGTCGTCGGTGAGCAAGGCACTGGCCACCTTCGGGCGCATGATCGAGTAGAAGGTCGGAACGATCGTGATGGCGCCGAACATGTTGAGGATCATCAGGAAGACCAGCAGTTGCGCCATCTCCGCCTGGAACCTCAAGTTGGAGAACATCCAGAGGAAGATGCCGCCCACGACGGTCGTCGCCGTGAAAGTCACAGCCATACCGGTTGTTCGAATCGCACGGCGGATCGCTTCGTCGATGTCGGCGGTCTCCGCGACTTCCTGGCGGATGCGGTCCACGATATAGATCGCGTAGTCGACGCCGATACCGACACCCACAGACTGCACCGGCAGGGTATTGATGTTGAGCCCAACGCCCTTGATGGCCATGTAGGCCAGGGACACCATCGTCGCCGTCGAGATCTGGAGGAAGACGATGAAGCCACTGGGCATGGACTGGTAGGTGATCGAGTGCAATACGAAGATGACGATGAAGATCAGCGAGATGTTCGCGATGTGACTTCGCTCGACCTCGTCGTTGATCGCTGCCAGGATGCCCATGGCGCCGCCCGCCATCACGAACTGGACGCCACGCGTCCAGGAGTTCGTGGGCTGGTATTTGGGAGTCGCGTCGACCGCCTTCATGTCGGCGACGATCAGGTTCCGGGTGTTGACGCCGACGGCCCGAATGCCGAACTGTTCGCTCTCCCACCAGGCGTCGACGTCGTCGATTTCCCAATCGGCCAGCGTCTCCGGCCAGGTGAGCACCTCGCCTTCGTCGAGTGAGTCGATCTCGTCCTGGTAGTCCGTGATGGCGCCTTCCCGAAATTCTTCGATCCATTCCGGCAGATCTTCGCCGGCCGGAATCGCCGCCAGGTGTTCATAGCTGCCATCGTCCTGCCGAATGCGGATGTTCAGCGTGTGGTCCCGAGATGGTAACAGCGGGCCGAACATGTAGTACGTCATGTCGGCGATGTTCTCGGGATTGAAGAAGCCCGCACCTTCTTCGGCATGGTCCATGTCCAGGCGGATCGTTACCTCACCGAGCGGGTTGTCCTCGATGAACTCCTCCGCGAAGTGGGTCGCGAAGACGATCGTCTCGCCCTTGTGGTCCGGATAGAAGAACTGGATGTTCGCCTTCCTGCCGTCGTCCGTCATGAACGGGCGCATGGCGCCGGGCGGTCCGTTCTGCTGGAGCTGGAAGATCGCCGCGCGCACGGTGCCGTCGTGCTGGGGGACGAAGTACCACTTCGGGTCTCCGTAGTGGTTGATCTTCCAGTAGGTGCGGAGCAGGGGCACCAGCGAAATCGATGCACCCAGGTTGGTGTTGACCCGCAGATAGCGCTCGAAGCGCTCCATGGCCTTGACCGGCTCAGAGTCCGCGCTCGCGTTGGGCCGGTCGCCATCGGAGTAGACGACCATGGAGTCGACGCCGCCGAATCGCTCGGCGATCTCGGCGGTGGCGACGTTGAATTCATGGTCCGGCCATAGAAGTGGGGTGCCCGGTGTGGCTTCGCCGATCTTCGAATGGAAGAGCGCGATGTAGCTCGACGAGACCAGCAGGAAGACGGTGGTGACAGCGATGATGTACTTGCCGGTGGGGTGGGTCGTTGCGTTTCCGATTGCACGCGTGAAGCGCACCATGAAGGTGGGCAGGAAGTGCTCGTGCTCGGTCGGGGCCGGCAGGTAGCAAATCAGGATCGGGTGGAGGATCTCCACCGTCATGATGATCGAGGCCACCCAGAAGGCGCCGAAGATGGCGAGTTCCCGCATCTGGGGAATCGAGGTCACCATGATCACCAGCAGTCCAGCC
>SMVA01266385.1_pt1 | contig 30491 bp, 32 predicted proteins | sample 2456451 | NCBI WGS metagenome assembly SMVA01 (sample SAMN11095933, study PRJNA526329) | marine sediment metagenome | biome: Marine sediment; feature: Surficial sediment; material: Deep marine sediment; isolation source: Hadal surficial sediment | place: Pacific Ocean | collected 2014-05 | depth... | reverse complement strand
ATTTGATTGCCCACGTTGCGATGTCAGATGTAATGACAGGACGGTTAGCATCGACGCCGACTGCTGCGGTGCCTGCAAGAATTAGTGCGTTTTGATTTGCACGTCCCCACGTTTCATCTTTACGTGATCGACGACGCGATGACTCTTCGAACTCATCGAATCTAGTGTAGGTGTCCATGTCTTCAAACACGATCTCGGTAAACCGATCATGAGGCTCGTGTGCAATAAGATCGCGTGCATGTTTTTTGAGCGCTGATGGAAATATTTTTTTGCGTCGTGTGTTGCGTGCTGGGAAGTAGTCACCAGTATCCATGAGAATAAATCGATTGATGAAGCCTGTTTCACGTGCAGTGCCTGTGATGGCTTCCATGAGTGCGTCGGGTTGCGCTGTCGCGAGGAGAGTGAGGAAAGGATGATCGAGAGCGGGAATTGATTGTCGGCGACCGGGCGTGCCGGGAACGAATTTGTTTGCTGCACCGTAGAGTGAGATGACGTGCGTGAGAATCGCAAAATCTTGTCCGCTACTATTCCTTACGTTTGCCATGTAGCGTGCAGCTTCATCCCATAGCCAACATGCCATCCCTTCGTCACCTAAAATATCGAGCATCGCATAATAAGATTGAAAGCCACGAAAGGCGACATCATCGAGACCTATTTGGTGAGTGAACTCTGTGACTGAAGCGAGCGCAGAATCTTTTCCCCCACCTGTGCCTGCGGTCACCAATAAATATGGCTGCAATGGAGTGTCCCAGTGTTGCACCAGATAGTGATTGCAGCTCGCTAATGCAGTGCACATGATGCCGGAAGCGAGAGCGAAAATAGGTTGGTCAAGGTACTGTGCTCCACGTGCCCATTTTGCGCATTCGCCGACCAGTCCGGGTACTTCGAGCAGCTGCTCATCGAACGTTATCTTTTTATTGCTCTCTTCTGTCGGCGCATCCTCGATAATTGGCCGCGTGACAATCTGCCCTTCATGCATTCCGCTTTGCGTCCACCTGCGCAATGCAGAGATGACTGGCATCGACATCCAATCCTGCAGCGTCGTGAATCCTTTTGTGCGATCACCAGCCTCGTGCTTTTCGAGAGTGTTGACCACCGCATTCATCCGGTCATCTATCTCGTCTTCTTCCTCTTGGATGACGGTGAGTATTGCGCCCATCACGCGCTTCACTTTTTTAGCAGGCCACCGCTGGTGACACAGTGCGCCCGTGCACGCATGGACAAAGTCGTGCCGGGATCCAGCTTCAGGGTAGTAGTGAAGAAAAACGGCAGCGACGGCAATTTCATCGCAGTATCGTTCGAGGTCCAGCTTGGTTAGGGAGACAAACTCGGCATCGCTGTCGCTGTCGGTGGAATAGAAGCCGCCTTCAGGATGACGTGACGGTGGGATGACTGATTGGGATCCTGTGGAGCGAATTTCGACGATGGTGCCCAGTTCGGCCACCTGCCATTTTTTAGTCTTCGCACCCGCGACGCGATAAATATAGTGTGAGAATTCCTTGTCTGTGCGTCCGTAGATGAACGTCTCTGGGAGCAACTGTTCGGCTATCCAGATGGCTTCGTCCATGTCCAGATCGACGTCGGTAGCGTGCGCAGAGGGTTCGCCCCAAAGCGCGCCGATATTGTCACCGGGCTTGAATGCGCCGTTTTTGAGATCTTCCTCGACAAGCCTGATGTGAGGCCAGTTCTTGGCTTTCGGCCTTTTGGACCTCCTCTGCAGCGGAACTGTGTAGACATCTTTCTCTAGCCAATAGAGAGCGGTTTGCGTCGCGTCCCAACCTGCTTTATCCTGTGCCATCTCGCCTCTGCTTGTTGTCGATGTGAGAATTGGAGGGAGGGCTGCTCTCTGTTGGGATTAGCCCTCTTCTCTTTTTCATCTGATGAGTGTTTATTGTCTGCGGGCCGACCACCTTAGCAGAACAACCGGAGCACTGGAAATGGTCCTGATTTCTGCAGACTCATGCCGAGTCTGAACCCAAATTGTACCGAATGCGGATTACACGCTAACGCGAAGACAGTCTGCATGGCTGGCGATAGGCCTCGAAAAAACGTCAAAGTCATGGTGATCGGGGAAGCTCCCGGAGCGAACGAAGACAAACGTGGCGTGCCATTCATCGGAGAGTCCGGTAAAATTCTGCGCAACGAGCTGTATAAGGTCGGCCTCCTCGACCACACCTACATCACCAATCTCGTCAAATGCCGTCCACCGAATAACCGAACACCGACCGCAGCAGAAATCAAAGCCTGCCGTCACTATCTCGACGAAGAAATTGCGCAGCTAGCTCCTGCTTTTGTCATCACCGCTGGAGTTCCCGCGACCAAGACGCTTTTCCGTGGCAAGGCGCAGATCAACAAGTTCCACGGAGAAATCATAGAGAATCCCAAAGTCAGTTACATCGGCATGCCCATCGTCCATCCGGCGTATACGCTTCGCGATCCGTCGAAGCTCCCCGGTTTGCAGGATGACATTGCTCGGATTGCTCGCCTCGTAGAGGGCGGCTTGCGCGATGATACAGTCGAGTGGACGGTCGTCCGGAAAGGAAACCTCGACACCTTTATAAGAGAGTTTGAGGAGGCATCCGAATTCGCATTCGACACGGAGACGTCTGGGCTCTTCCCATTCGCAAAAGATGGGTACATCACTGCAGTTGCTATAGCCCTCGAACATAGGACGTGGGTGATTCCGGGGAGGATGCATCCAGAGTACCAGCGATTTTCGCATTCCCCGTTTGCGCACGGTGATGCTCTTCGGAAACTGATGCAGCTGCTTTTTTTTCTTGCTCATCGTGATCGAAAAAAAGCTTACGCCCAGAACGGTAAGTTCGACAATAAGTGGATGCGATGCATGTTCGGTGGGTCATTTAGACTCAGTTTTGACGTCATGCTCGCACACCATATGTTGGACGAAAATCTCGCGCACGATCTGACCAGCCTGTGCCGCACCTACCTCGATGAGCCCGAGTATGACATCTCGCTGGCAGAGAAGCAGGGCAAGTCCGAGAAGCCCGTGCGCAACTACAAATACTGTGCGCAAGACGCGACGTACACATTCCGCCTTGCGAAATTGTTCATGAAGATGCTGCGCGCTGAGCCGGAGCTGCACCGTGTCTTCTGGAAGATCACGATGCCCGGTGCGCGTGCAATGGAACAAGCGGAAATGCAAGGCCTGACCATCAACGAGGAAGGCCGCAAAGAAGTCGGGCTCGACCTGCTGTCCCAAATGATCACGCGTCGTGAAGAGCTGAACGACATGACAGAGGGTGGGGTGAATTGGAACAGCCCAGCGCAGATCGGAAAACTCCTATACGAGGATCTGGGATATCAGTGCAAAATTTTTACGAAGAAAGGCGCGAACAGCACATCCGAGGAAGCATTGCTCAGCATCGCAAAAAAACCCGTCGTCAAGAAGCTGCTCGCCTATCGCGGCGCATCTAAGATGTTTAACACGTACATTAAGGGGTGGCAGAAATATCGTGTCGAAGACAAATATTATTTCGACTACAAATTGCATGGCACGGTCACTGGACGTTACAGTTCACCGCTGCATCCGATCCCACGTGACGGGCAAATTCGCAACCTCATCACTGCGCCCAAGGGGTGGACATTTTGTGCGTTGGATCTTGCAACGGCAGAGATGCGTATTGCCGCACACCTGTCCAAAGATCCAGAGATGCGTCGATGTTTTGTGGAGGGGATCGACATTCACTGGCGCACGATGATCGAAAACTTAGGCATCAGTCAGGAAAGCGAATGGACTGAGCGCGTGTTTGCGACTGCAGAGAAGCTCACCGGCAGAGCACACTCTTATAGTAAGTCGCTCGAAGTTATGATGGAGGCAGGACCGAAAAAATGCATCGCAGTCGATCCGAAATGGTACGAAGGCCGAACGCGTGCGAAGGCAATTAATTTCGGTTTCATCTTCGGCATGTACCCGAAGAAATTTATTCAGCAGGCAACACTCGACTACGGCTGGACGCCGACGATGACCGAGGCAAAGAATGCGCGCAAAGCGTATTTTCGTCTCTACTCTCGACTGGCAGGATGGCACACGCGCACGAAGCGACTGGCAAAGACCGATGGGTTTATTCGCTGCCTGACGGGTCGTAAGAGACGACTTCCCGGCATTCAGGCCAGAGACAAATACGTCCGCATGGAGAACGAACGTCAGGCAGTGAATAGTCCTGTACAAGGTCTTATTGGCGACTGGAAAGCCATGGTGCTCATCGAGATCAGCGAGACCTTCTCACGCTCGAAGTGCAGAGTTGTGGGTGAGCACCATGATGCCGTGTTGACCATCGTGCGCAACGATGCAATCGACGAATGCGTACCTGCGATGCTGGACATCGCTGCCAAGCCCAAGCTTCTCGAAACATTTAAAATTAATCTCAGCGTACCGATGGAAGGCGAAGCTGAGCTTGGTCCGTGGGGTAAAGGAGTGAAGTACGATGTCGCAGCTTGAAGAAAATCCTAGCGTAATTTTACGTCGCTTTGCTGACAACTTGATCGACAGGATGGAGGAGTTACAAGAAGACAGCATTGCGCGTGAACTCTGCCTTGCAGTCGAGGTGGTAGTGCAAGCTGCAGCTGATACAGCCAACCAAATGGAAATACTGGAGGAGCGAAATGAGTCTGCTTGAAGATTCACTATCAGAACAAAAAGACCTGATGAACAGGGGCTATTCCGAACAACAAATTCAGTGCGCTGCGCTGATGCTGATCGCAAAACACCTGAAGCCGCAGATATTCCTCAGCGACCAGTCTGGTGAAAGGGAGCCAATCGATGGAGACGATTAGTTTCACAGAAGTGAACTCCTATCGCCGCTGTCCGAAGGCGTGGGATTACAGATACAAGCAGCGGCTGAAACGCAAGCGCAAACACATCCGTCTGCTTCGCGGTGAGATCCTGCACGAGATGCTCAACGCGTACGTCAACCGCAAGATCCATGGTCTGAAATACGAAGGCAATGATCCATGGGACGTGCTCGAAACTTACGCCGAGGAGTACAGCAGCTACTTCGAAGAAGAGAAGGAAATGCACGGTGACATCATCGGCGACTGCGGTAAGATTTTCGAGGGCTACCTGCGCAAGTACCGTAAGGACCCGCTGAAATACGAAGAGACAGAGCTGAAGATCGAGCTGGACCTGAGCACGCTGGGTGCCGGTGCCATCAACGTCACATTCATCGGCTTCATCGACAAAATTGCACGGGATCCACAGAAGCGACGCTGGCTGATGGACCACAAATTCGTCAAGTCCATCCCGACTGCGGATGATCGCTTCAGTGAGCTGCAGCTCTTACTCTACGTCTGGGCGTACGGCATGCAGAACCCGAAGAAGGCGCTCGATGGCGTCTGCTGGGACTACGGCAAGGCCAAGGCACCCACTGAGCCCGAAGTGCTCAAGAGCGGCGCTCTGAGCCAGCGGAAGAACCTCGACTGTGACCCTTACACCTACCGTAACGCGATCCGTAAAAATGGGTTGGTTGAGCAGGACTATAGCGATATGCTGTCGCTCCTTCAGGGCAAGGAGGACACGTTTTTCGAGCGTGTGTTCCTGCCGACACCCAACACCAACATGATCATCGAGGTGGTCAATGACTTTCTGCAAACGACAGCTGAGATTCAGGTCAAGCGTGACGAAGGTCGGTGCGCACGCAGCATGTCGCCATTCAACTGTGTAACGTGCGAGTTCCGTCCACTCTGCGAAGCCGAGGTACGCGGTCTCGACGCCGACTTCGTACGGAAGTCCGAGTACGTGTCGCGAGGAGAAAAATATGGTAGCTAGACCGAAGAAGTCGAAGCCGAAATTGAAGGTCACAAAGAAAAAAGTTCTGGGACGCAAGGTAATAAAAAAAGCCGCTGCTCCTACGACGTCTATCCTCGACAAGATCACACCCGTCGGTGAGCTGCAGACCAACCTTGTCATGCTCGTGTACGGTCGCTCAGGCACCGGCAAAACGCATTTCGGTTCGACGTTCCCGCGACCATGCCTGTTCATCGACACCAACGAGCGTGGCACCGACACCATCGCAATGGAAGAACAGATCGACGTCGTGCGCATCACCGATTGGGCTGAAGCGGACGAGCTGCTTTGGGAACTGAAAGACGGCTTAAACTACGAGACCGTTGTCATCGATCAGGTCACCAATCTGCAAGACCTTGGGATGTACGAAGTGCTGCGCAAGCAACGCAAGGGACGCGACGAAACATTCAGCCAGCGTAACTGGGGACAGCTCTCCGGCATGCTCAAACAATTCATTACTGACTTCCGCGATCTGGCGGACCAGTACAACCTTCTCATGATTGCGCACGAGCGCATCGATGAACCGGGCGATGAGGAAGACGAACACATCGAACCGAACATCGGTGCACGCGTGATGCCGTCAGTCGGCACTTTCCTCGATGGCGCAGTTGATTCCATCGGCTGCACGTTCATTAAAGAGCGGTGGGAAACGGAAGACCGAGAGGAAGTGCGACACGTGGACTACTGCATGCGGATCGGCCCACACGCATTTTATTCAACCAAGATCCGCAGACCAGTGTCCGCTGGTCCAATCCCGGAGCTGATCGTCAACCCGACGTACCAGAAGATCAAGGATTTGACCTCGGGCAAAAAACCAACACGTAAGAAACTTAGGAGAAAATCGTAATGGCGACACGTAAAAAGCGGCCTGCTAAAAAGGCTGGCAAGAAAAAGACGTCACGCGGGCGTCGGGGCAAAAACGTCATATCAGTTGATTTCACAGACGTAGAGTCTGGAGGTGGTCAGCCCACACCAGACGGTTACTACGTTGGTGAAGTCATGAAAGCTGAGCAGGAGGTCAGTCAGAACGGCAACGACATGATCGTCGTGCGCTGGAAGACGAACACTGGATCAATTGTGTTTGACCGTTTTGTTTTGGTTCCACAGTCACTCTGGGTGCTGCGTACGGCACTTGAGTCCATGGGCTACGACATACCGGACGGTCCCTTCGACTTTGACGTTGACGATCTGGTCGGCTGCACATGCGGACTGGAAATCACCAACGAGGAGTACGAAGAGAAAGACCAGCCTCGTGTAACTGGCTACATGCCTGCTGAGGTCGCCGAAGAGGAGATCGAAAAAGCAGGTGGCTACGTGGAGCCTGCTGAAGAACAGGAGGAGGAAGAAGAAGAGGAGCCTGAAGAAGAAGAGGAAGAGCCAGAAGAAGAAGAAGAGGAAGAGGCACCTCCCGCTCGCAAAAAGGCTTCGAAGAAAAAGAAAGCCGCCAAGAAAAAACCTGCACGTAGAAAAGCAGGTGGTGCATTGCGACCGGGTGCTCGCGTCACATTCGAGGACGAAGAGGGCGAAGAGTATCAGGGCGTGATCGAGGGCATCGAAGACGACATCGCAATCGTCGTTGACGATGAAGAAGGTGAATGGGAGATTCCGGTCGGTGAGCTGAAGAAGGCGTGATCCGGACTGAACTTCGTTCATACCAAAAAGAGGCTGTCGCTGCGGCACTGCCGCACGATGGCTTCGCCCTTTTCCCAGAGCAACGCACAGGGAAGTGCCTTGTCTCTCTCGCGATTGTTGATGAGCGCAAGCCCGATGTGTGCATCATCATCTGTCCGAAAAAAGCAGTCCTGACATGGGACACGGAGATCGACAAGCATCTCGATAACGACTGGGATTGCGAGTTCTACATCATCACGTATCAGGAGCCGGTCAAGAATCTCGGCCTGCGCAAGGAGTGGTACAAGGAAACGACGAAATGGCAAAAAGACGGCGTGAGCATCATGGTCATCGCCGACGAAGCACACATGATCAAAAAGCCGGGAACCGCGCAGTCCCGGTTCGCACGAACAATTGCAAAACGTGCACAGTGGAAATTGGCGTTAACAGGCACGCCAGCCGACAAGGGCTTTGAACAGTACTGGGCAATTTTTGACTTTATTGGTCACAAAGAAATTTTTGGCACTTACGAAAGTTTCAAGGAGCGGTACTGCATTTATGAAATTCGCAAACGCAGAGATAAGCGAGAATATCCTGTCCTCATCGGATACCAGCATGAAGACGAACTACTCGAAATCATGCATGAGTACATCTATCGAATTACGTTCAACCAAGCGCGTGTCGCCATGGGGAAATCCCCAGTGCGCATCCGCAGGCGCAAGCTGCGTTTCAAGCTTGAGCGTAAAGCGCGTGCGATCTACACGGACTTAGAAACAGACATGGAAACCATCATAGGCGAGTTAACGGTGGGTGCTCCGCTACCGGTCACACTGCCGCAAAAGTTGCAGCAGGTCTGTGGTGGTTTCCTCCTACATCAGGAGCGCATTCCGGGACAGCGAAAACGCAAGCGAATTGTGATCCCGTGCGGCACGGAAAAGCTCGATAAACTCATGGAGCTGCTTTCGGGTTTTGGGCAAGAAAAGGCTGTTATCTGTTGTCGCTTCACGCACGAGATAGAAGCCATTTCGGCCCTCTTCGACGAATTCAACTGGACCTACAAAATCATCTCTGGGAAGCACGAATGGGATGACAAGTTTGACGTCGATTACGTCATTTTGCAGGTTAAGAGCGGTTTGGGCTTCGACCTGTCTGCAGCGAATGCGTACGTTTTTTACAGTTGGGACCACAGTTGGATAACGTTCGATCAGTCGCGTTTTCGCATCATGAACATGGAGACCACTGACTGGGTGTACTACTACTTCCTGATGGCCGAAGACACTATAGAGGATGAGTTTTATGAAGCGGTTGCGAAGAAGAAAGAATTCTCGACGCTCGTGCTCGACCGGTACCGGCAAAAGAAAATACAAAAGCGTCGAGGCTCAACTTGGCGAGGTGCGCGCAGAATTCGCAAAACCCGTCACCTCCTCGCAGATGCGCCTTATAGGTGAATCGGTGAAATAGTGTGCGATATTTTTGCGGGAATACGGTTTTATGAAGGAATCTACTTTATGGGAGTGGCTCCGGGATGTTGCGCTCCCGCTGGGGCATTACTCCAGAATCGAATCCCCAGACACTGCGCCGGGGTTTCCTGACGTATTTTTTTGCGTGGGACAAAGTCCACGGAGGACAGCTGGACCACCAGTCCCCGGCAAGGCTGGCGTAGGCACCATCGAATTGAAAGCGACCGACCGCAGCATGCGTGTGCCCTTTCCAGACGAGGAGAAGGGACTGCACAAGTCACAGCTGCGGTGGATACGAGACGACGTTAGTGCAGGTGGAGTTGTCTGGATCATTGCAGAAACTCCGGGCATCATTTACATTATCCACGGCAAGGATGCCGCGAAGTTTAACGGGGCAAGTCACGAGGATCTGCTTGAGATGTCGTGGGAGACGTTGAGCAGGAAAGATCCTAAACAAGCTGCGTCCATACTGGATACAGCACTTAGAGTGTCGGACAATTACCGGCTTTACGCAGAGTACTACTGAGGAGAATAACAATGTCATTCGGAGATGAAAATACACAAGAAGTAGCAGCAGCAGGACGCACACTCATGGACGCACGTCCGCCGAGTGTCACCGAGAAGCTGACGCAAGAGAAGAAAGAACTGGAGCTGCGCTTGGAAGCAGTCACGACGCTGCTCGATAGCCTAAACGAGTCTCCGGGTGTCAGAGACATTCTCGACAAGCTGTCCGTGCTAGGGCATCGAGTGTACTGATGCGCACCTGCACCTACCTCAACAAACATCACGTCGAGTGCTGCACCGAATGCGGCAACGGCATCGACCTCTGCCAGTGCGTCGAGCCTGATGAGAAGGCAGAGGAGCGGCTTACAAGTCCGGACGGGTTGGTCATTAAGATGATCCGTGACGAACTGACGGCAGCACGCGAGGCCTTTCCCGGCAAGACGCACATGCTTTGTGCACTGGTTGAAGAGGTAGGTGAACTTGCGCAAGCAATGATGCAGCACGACCGCAGTGAAGGGACCAGCGTGACTGAAGTCCTGCGTGAAGCAGTTCAAGTAGCGTGCATGGCTGTGCGCGTTGCCGTCGAAGGTGACGACAACTTCCTGTACGAGTTCCCCATCATTGAGGACGAGCTGCCACGTGGACCAGTCGGAGGACAATACTAATGAGATGGGATCGCGAACGTGTCGTGGGTATCCTCGACAAAATGCTCGACAACGCTCGACGCAAAGGCATCTATCAGATGGAAGAATGCACCGACGAACTAGAGAAATTGGTCGGTGACGTACGAGCAGAAGCAGTAGCACAAACATGGACAGAGGCGTGCTCTCAATATGATCGGGGAATGGATCCCCGCAGGTACACCGTGCCTCAACTGGTGGAAAAGTTGAAGGCCGATCTCAATCCGGAGAGAGATAAATGACCAAGGAAAAAGGCAACGACGACGAAGAGAAGACCACCTCCAAGATCATAGCGACTGGTGAGGGCTCCGGCGAAGATGATGCTCCAGAGCTGGGCATCTCCGTCGGGGTAGAGAACGGCAACGTAATTATTGTGTTCACTCAACGGCTTACGACAGTTGGCATGCCTCCAGATGCTGCCGACAAGATGGGTGACGCACTCAAAAAGCACGCTGCCGACGCTCGTAAAATGGTGAACTGATCCCTTTACACGTAAGCGGAAGTGTGTATACTAAGGAGCTAATTAATACTGGAGATAGAACGCATGACAATCCAAGCCCACAGCGACAGCATCGGTGCGCAGATGGCAATGATGCGCAAGCGCGGCTGGAAAAAGTGTCAGAACCCGGACTGCGGCAAGCGGTTCGAGGGTCTCACGATCACCACATACTGCTCGGACGAGTGTCGGTTCCGTGCAGCGTACCTGCGACGCAAGAAGGATGAATAACAATGTTTTTAAAACAGCACCGTAAGGCAGAGTTGCAGCTCGAAGGTCGCAAGCTCATCGGTAAGTTCAGCGTGAGCCTGACCAATTCAGGCGACCGCGAAGTGATCGTCGAGTTCATCAACGAGATGCGCAAGCAGCTCCGTGACTTTGATCCCGATAAGAAAAGAACGGGAGCCAAGAGGCGCACCAAGAAGCGGACTAAACGGAAGGTGATCAAGAGACGAAGGTGATCATGATCGATCTGGAGGGGACGCTGAGTGATCACAGCGGTCGCTTAGCAACCCTTCTAGCGAACGAAGAAAAGTATAAGAAACGTGATCGCACTGCGTGGAAAACTTATTACGCAGGGCTCATCGACGATCCGCCACGCCCGCACATCATGTCACTCGTGCGCGAGTACATCGAAGAAGACATCCGTCCACTCATCTACAGCACACGCTTCATCAATAAGTACAAACACGAAGAGGCATGGCTGAAGCTGCACGGGCTATGGGATCAGGTCGATCTTCTGCAGCGTGAACCTCACATGACCAAGATCAAAGGACCTGATCTGGTGGTACAGTGGGTGCGTCAACACGACCCCTTGTTCATCGTCGATGACAGAGACGAGGTTCGCGAACTGGTAACTGCGCTGCCATTAAACTGTGTAGCGTACGCACCGAATGCATTCCTCAATTTGGAGGGAGATTAATGGACATTCACTGTGCAGACGGTTGGCTCTTCCACGAATGGAAGGACAACAAGTGCGACCGATGCGGTGTTACCTACCGGGGAACGCTGACCGACGTGACATGGGGGGACGACCCGTCCCTCTTTGGAGTGCCCGTGCCAGACCTCCTTGCTGATCCTGCATCCCAACGCGGTTCTGTGGTGCGCCCCCTGCTCCGGCTGGTCCGGGGACGCCGCGCCTAGGACGATTCATCATCCGAGACTGCTGCAGATAGCCACGCATATTAGGAGCTATTTGTGGTCCACCGGGGCGTCCCGGTCCACCTGCATCAGGTGGCATGCCACGCGGCACCGGAATCCCTCGCGGATTAAATCCACCACCCGGCGGCATGCCCGGATTGGGGAATGCTCTTGGCGGACTCGGCGGCACCATGCGTCTCGGTCCTTTACCCGGCGGCATTGGGAAGCCTCCACCGGGGGGCATTCCTCGTGGTGGCATTCCTCGTCGCGGCATGCCCCGACCACCACCCGGCATTGCTCTGGGCGGAGGTGCACCTCGCCATGGTTGCGGAGGCATTGATCTCGGGTCACCTCCACCACCAGCTTGACCTTGTAGCTGCTGCATCAGCTGCGCCAGTCCTCCACCACCACCTTGCGGAGGCATCGCACGCGGATCAATACGCGGAGGCACGCCACCCATGCGAGGCTTCATGCCACCTCTCATCTGCGGAGGCACACCACCTCTCGGAGGACGACCGAAGTTTGCCTGCGCAAGTCCACCGAACTGATAACCGGGCGCGTCGATGTAGCCACCGTGCGCTTCTTCCATCCCTTCACCTTGCGACTCAAGGTATCTTTCGCTCTTGCTTTTGATGTCTTCACCTGCACCGGTCAGTCGTGCCCACCAACTCAACGTCTCCTCTTCCTCCGGAGCTTCAGCTACCGGCGGAGGTGGGTCAACATGGTGCAACCGTTCCCAGTAGTTGTACTGAGCTTTGTTCTTGTCGTAATCGAACGGGTTCGCTGGTGATTCAGCGTGTCCGGGACGAGCTGCGCCCCCTTCCTGATAACGTCTCACGTCTCCTCCTCCTGCGTAGCCACCCGGTGGCACCGCTAATGATTGTGCAACACGCGCTCTGTGCGCAAGTAATGCTGCTGAAAATTCAGTGTCTCTTCCTTCACGTCGAGGTGGTGGCGTGAAATCCACGGGAGGCAAGCCCCCACCAGATATCGGATCAACAGTCGGCGGAATTATTCTTGGCGGAGGAGGTCCACCTCCACCTCCACCACCACGTCCGCCACGTCCACCTCGTCCGCCTCGACCACCACGGGGACCTTGAGTCGCAACTGGTGTTGGCGTTCCAGTAGCGGACTCACCCGTCACTGTCTGCTGCGGTGGGTACCACATCTTATCTTCTTCATTGAAGAACCAATTGCTATCCTTCAATCCGAAGTAAGCTCCGACACCAGCGTACTGTCCGCCTCCGTGTCTCTTCGTAGCTTGCTTCATCGTCATGGGCTGGTCGCCCGCCCACCCCATCTTGCCGCCTTTGTGAAAGTGCAGGCCGGGAGCTTCCAGTCTCTGGATGATGTCGGTCATGGGTGCGAGTCCGCCTTCGTACATGCCACGATCAGCGTCCACAAACTCACGTGCAACTGAACGACTCGGACCTTCGATCCTGTCGGGCTTCCAGCCATGTGCAACAGCACGCATTAGTCTTGCCTGCGCAGGTGATTTACTTGGCATCGTCTACTTCTCCGGTGCGCCCGTCGATGATTGCGTTGTCGGGCTTCGGTTGAATCAGTGACAGGATGGACGCCATGACTTCGAGTTTCGTCTCGTCACGCAGACCAATCGGTGCACCTTCCTTGCCACTGATTTCAGTTTCCCGACGATCAGACCAGTTCTGTCGCTGACGATTGGTCAGCCACAATTTGATCGCTTGCACGTCAGGTTTGTAATGCTTGACGGTGTCAGCACGGATGACTTCGCCGTCCCACATCATTACTTTCTCTTCATCGTGCGTGTAGCCGGTCGCTGTCTGGAACAGCGCGTTCAGGACCGCAGCATCTGCATCCGTGTAGCCACCTTCGAGGGCTTTCTTGAACAAGGGATACTGTGCCTTCCAGATGCCCAGCTGCTTACGACTGATGTCGAACAGTTCAGACAGGTCATCCTCGTCGAAGCCACGCATGCAGATGGCACGGATCTGATCCGGGTAGTCAGGCAGGAATACACGGGAGCCAGCCATCATTATCTGACCATGGTTATTCCTCGCCTTGCGATTGATGCGCTTCGCTGGCATTAATCGTCACCCTTTAATAGTTTCAATAGTTTATCGGGAATCTGTCCGATGTCACCTATGGCATCTTCTGCTGCACCCGACAAATCTTCAATGATATCTTCGCCACCTTTCTTGAGCGATTCCTGCGTGATGTTTACGTTGGGGAAGTAGTAACGATCCTCTTTCCACTGCTCCATTGCAGATATCATGTAAGGCCTCAGCTCTCTCATGATGGCAGCAGTCATTGCTTCATCGCCACTGACATGCGCCAGTTTCAGGAAGGTATCCCGCAACGTACTTTGATAGAGACGTCCTGCAACGCTCATTCCTGCCGCCGCACCCATCAGAGCATTGAAGACTCCAGCTATTACCGCTCCGCCTCCGGAGACAGCAGCAACCATGCCTGCACCCTTGCCTGCTTCTTGAGCTTGAGCTGTCAGACGCAGGTACTCACGTACACCGTTGAGAACTTCCTGATCTTCGGGCTCGAACCATTGTTTAATGATCTTGCGACTGTTCGGTCGGTCAAGCCAAGCCATGAACTTCTTCGGGTCTGCGATGCCGGGTGACCCCGGTGTCCAAGTTGATTCTTCCAGACCTCGGAGGATGAAACGTTGTCGTGCCGCTTCCCTACCCTGTGGCATGAGCTTGTTAAACAGCTCCGTCAGCATCTTAGGTCTGCCACTATTCATCACTTGATCGACGATGACATCATCGATGCGGTCTTCCTGAATTGCAGTTCGCAGAACACCATGAGAGATCTCATCCATTTCTTTCTCGAATGCAGTGTTGATCATCTCTCGTGCACGGGTGTTGTTGGCACGTGCCATCCGTTCGTTCGCACCCCAGAAGCGTCGCAGCATCATGCGCTCGACGAAGTTCTCCATTACACGGGTGCCATAGTCCGTTTCAATATCGATGCCATATTTTGCAGCGATCTCTGTCAATGCATCGATGCGCTCGCGACCCATCTGTTTACGCCACCGACCAGTACCCGTGATAGGAATACGTTCGACAACTTTGGTGAAGATCTGCAGAGCTGGTGTCATACGTTCAGCCACCACATCCTGCGTCATGATCCTGCGACCAGTCTCTTTCGCATACCGGATGGCTTGCTGAATGTTCTCAGGAACAACGTCAACTGCTTTTGTTTTGAGGTAGCTCGGTAGCTTGGTCGCTACTCTTGCCAGAGGATCAAAGACGTAGTCAGGCACTGCACCGAATGCAGTTGCCATTGCGACGTCACCTTTGTTGAACTCAGCACCGACTGCTGCGTGCCCAGCTTGGATAGCTGTTTCAGTTACAGCTGATCCAGCCATCAGAGATCCTGCGCCATACTTTCTAGCTTGTCTGATTGCCAGCCGTCTTGCTGTTTCGCTGGCTGCTTTGACAGCCATTGAACGTGCAGGTGCCGCTACCGCTGCAGTGACACGACCCGCAGGCGTGTACATCACACCGAGGGTTCCCATCTGCATGAAGTCGAAACTGCTGAGGCCGGGACGGTTAATGATTGCCCGTGCACCTGTGTTGGTGTTGTTAAGTACAAGCGTGCCGTCCGGAGCAGTTTGAAGACCGAGGTGGGGGAACATCTTTTTCGATGCCATCTCACCCGTCTCAGGATCCTCGTATTCGATCTCCTGCATGAAGAACTCCGCGATCTCACTCGGGTCAGTCATGGTCAGTATCGCTCCGGTCAGTCCCAGCTGCGCCCACGTCGGCAACGCTTCTTCACCTTCGATGCCAGACTCAAAGAAAGCTGACGTGCCAATTTGCGAAGCCAGCTCAGGCAACTGCAACGATGCACGTGACGTGCCACGTTCCATGGGGAAGTCCGTCGGGAAATCGATCTGCTTCGGCTCAGGTCCTTGTGGCGCAAACGGATTCTTTCGTTGTGGTCCTTCACCTGCAACCGGAGCGAAAGGATTCGGACGTCGTTCGGGTGTTTTAATTTGCGGGGAGCCTGTCTCTTCGAGGTAAGCCTCCACGTCTGCCCGTTGCTGCGGCCCCTCTATGGCTGCAATTTCTGCCCGCAACCCAAGCGCTTCCTCTTCACCCATACCGGGAGTGAAACCTTCAGGAACACCGGGAGGGGCACCTGCCAAACCGAACTCAATGGGCGTCGCTCCGGGATCTTCATTCTGCATCTCGCCCAGCATCTCAAGCAGCCTGTCTTCTGGTACTGACATTAGATTGCCGCTCCTGCTTCACGAAGTGCCAACGCTACTTCGTCAGGGATGTCGTACCACTCCCTGAACTCGTCGATTATGAGACCCTGCTCTTCGGGGTTACCCTCATTCTGCTGAATCAGTTCAATCAACATCTCTACCTTTGAATCAGGTGCGAGGCGAGTCTCTTTATCGTACTTAATGGCTGCTTCAGCTTGTGCCTTACGGTGGCGCAAGTACTGCTCCAGCATAAAGCCTTTCTCTTCGGTACCGGGACCTTCTCCCATCCGCTGCGCAGCGAATTCACCCTTGTCCACCATCTCATTCAACATGATCATATGCTCATCGATGATGCCGAGGTTCTCCTCTACGCTTGCACCGAGACGAGCGTTCATGCTTTCAACTTTCGTGTACTCGAAGTCAGTCTTACTACCTGTCAGCAGACGCAGATCTTGTAGTATTTGCTTACCAAACATTGAGTGCAGTGTTGCTAAGCTAACGTTGTCATCGATGATCTCACTGATGCCTGCCCACTGTGCAACCGTACGCATCTTTTCGTTCAGCCCACTCGTGTCTTCCTTCAGGGTTTGCAAGAGTCCGTAGGCTCGCTGCAGCCGTGTAACCATAGGAATAGCATTCATACCCAGCTTCGCGACTGAGAACTGAACCTTTGCAGCCTCGGTTGCAATTTGCTCGGCTGTTTTCTGTGCAGCTGCCTGTGCCGGTACCTTCCTTGGATCAACAATGGTGTAAGGTACGCCCCCCTCGTTATAAGGTACGTCGTCTACAGTTTCGATTTCACTGTGCGTATCACCATTGGGCATCATGACTGTACTGAGGGATACTCTCTTCGCCTCCGACGCTCTCATATCACCCGCTTCAACCTTAATCTGATCTTTCGGATCCATTACTGTTATCGAACTAACAACGCGCGCACGACTGGTGCTCTTGAAGCCCTCGATGTTGGAGAGCGCATCGAAGTAGTCGCCAGCAATATCAAACTCCCTGTCCAAGAGACGCTGTTCTGTTTCGGACATTGCCTGCTCTTCCTCGAACCGTTCTGAGGACTCTTCACGCAACGCACCTGCTGCCATACCGAGGCTCTCGCCGAAGGCACCTGTCTTTGTCGGTGACAACATTGCCTGCGCAAGAGCAAGCCACTTGTCCTGTTGCTGCTGCTTACGCTGTGAAGTCCGACGGGTTTTGAATTCTTCCTGCGTGGTACGCAAAATGCTGATCGCTTCGTCGCGATTCATCTTCGCCATGCTGCGAAGCTCGGCCAAAGGATCCGGCGCAGGATCTGGAATCAATTCTTCGGTGCCCGTCACTGCTGATGGGTCGAAGATCTCCTCCTCTTCCTCAGGTACCACTGCTGCCAGTCCGCCTGTTTGGTAACCTCTCGGTTCCACGATGTTTCTGAAATCAGTCGATCTCATAACTCAGTCCTGCTTATGGTCGAGCTTCAAAAATTTTCCGCCCGGTGGATCTGAAAACTTCTGTTCCACGCCAACACCCTGTCCGATCTTCGGCATGAGTGCTTTCGCCCATTTGCTGAAAGTCGGCGTGTACTTCTCAAAGAACGAGCCCGCCGCACGCGCAAGCCCACCCATTTGGTAGCCGTCAATCTCTTCGAAGTCACCTTCGATGTAGCCGCCTTCAGCGTGTTCTTTTGGGTACACATACCCACCCTCCGCTTCGTTGAGTCCACGGTACACACCGTAGGCACCGACCATCTGCGACAGCGGTGACGGCTGATAAATACTTGCCGGTCCTACGTCCGTGCGACTGATCGTTCTTCCCGGTGACGGCAAGCCGCGAATGACATCTGACATGAAGCCGACACGTTCGAACGGCAGGTTACGTTGCTCAAGGAAGTCTTGGTAAGCCAGATCAAGACTCGCCTGATCCATTCCCTGTCGCTGCTGACCAATCGTTTCCATCGCTGCTGCATCTCTGAGGCCCATGCCTTGAGCAGCTTCGCCCATGCGTCCGAGTCCCTCGGCTCCCATGAACATGCTCTGCGCGCCTGCTTCTTCGAGGGCACCAGTAATGCGAGCCAGCTCGGCCTGTCGTCCCTGATCTGCGCCAAAGATGTCTGCGCCCATGCCGTACGCTCCGGACAGTGCTTCGAGTCGCTGCGCTTCGAGACCTTCCTGAATGTCGCGCACGCCTCGGATACCAACGCTTTCCATAGAGCCAGCACCACCACGAGATCCGTACTGACCTGCGCCACCGAACATGCCCGACAGTCGGGGCATGAACTCTTCTTCCAGCGTGCGAGTGGCAAGATCTTCCTGCCGGTCGAGCACGCCACTGATGTACGGATTCATGTACTCCTCAGCGACGCCTTCGTCAGTCCACTGTCGTGATCCTGCTTGGATGAACGGTGCAGCCGCTCGTCCGATGTTAGCTGCACGACTCAGGCCTCCGCCATAACCTGCAGCTCCCGCTTCGAGGTACGGCTGATAGGCACCGATGTTTGCTTCCGTCATGCCCCACGCGGCCTGTTGCTCCTCCGTGAAGCCTGCGATCCTCGGACCACCGTACGGAATGTACGGCTCAGCTGCCGCTGCATTCGCTCGTGCGATCAGTCCCTGCGTGTAATCTGACATCCACTTGGGGACGTTTTCCACGGTCTGCCCGTAGGTTGTGACCGATTGTGGAGGCTTTCCCTCAAACAGAAAGTCGATAACGTTTTCAGGCATTACGCTCTCCCAGCTGCGACTCTAAGTCGCGGCATGTAACTATCTGGTGACTTCGCCTTGTGACTGAAGCCACCCTTGCTCAAGTTCTTCGCTTTGTGCTGCCGAAGGTTCTTGCGCATCTCATCCAACCGCTTCGCTCCCGCGTCACCGGATCCGTCACCCAAGAGTGCGACCGTTTCAGCGTCCATGACGTACTCACCGTCGCTCAGTCGCGCCGGAATGTCGTCGGACCTACCAGTGCCCGGTCCTTTAACATAACGCCCTGCGGCGCTCACAGCCGGTGCAGCGCGCGGTACGTCAGCGTTCTGAGCCCAGTAATCGAACTCGCCTCCGCGTTGGTAGCCACCCATGGCATTCCCCGGCATGCCCAGACCTAACTGTTGCGGAGCCGGAGGCATCCACGTCTGCGTGTTGGGATCCAGCATGTAGCCAGCCTGTGTCAATTGCCCTTGAGCACCTTGCGCTGTCTGCGCTGGGACTGGCTGACCGGAAGCTATCATACCTGCTACGCCTCCACTCCCGCCCAACCCACCAGCTGGACCCGGTACCGCAGCGGTGCCCGTCTCTCCGGCGAAGGGATCTGGCGTGATGAAGAGCTGCTCGCCTGTCTGCGGTGCACCTTGCTGACCGTACTGGTAATACGCAGCCGGATCTGATGGGCCGATGAACTCGCGCGAACTTTTGTACTGTGGCAACGACTCCTTCATCCAATCTGGCAGCTCGGGAGCTTGACCTTCTTCATACCCACCACCACCGAGTGCCCCAGCACCCATCAACAGTGGCAGGTACTTCATCATGTCTCCACCCATACCAGTACCAGTCGCCGGAGCTGCTGCCGGAGCTGCACCTCCAGCTGCAGGAGGTGTCACCGCTCCAGCAAAGGGATCCTCTGCTGCAGCGACCGGGCTCATCTCACCAGTCATCTCTGGACTACCGAGACTGATCAGATCTTGTGCGCCCGGATCAATGACGGGCGACATCGCACCCGGTTCAGTTGGCCGCACTGCCAAGATGCCACCAGCACCCGGATCTTCGAGGTTGAACACGTCCTGACCTTTGGCAACGAGGCCTTCCATCGTTGGCTGCATCATTTGAGCCATTGCGCCCTGCATAGCACCCGTTGCAAAGTCACCACCGGTCAGCTCGGCACCTGCACCACTGGCGAGACTTGAACCGATGAGGGCTGCAGTCGAGTCTCCCAAGTTGGGAGCAATATTTTTCACCCAGCCGCCTGCAACGTCACCGAGGCCTCCGCTGATGGCACCAGAGATGGCACCGGTTGCGAAGTCGCCACCACCTGCTGCGGACAAGCCACCTCGAACTACTGCATTACCGATGATACTTGCGGCAGCACCTGACCCACCTCCTGTTAGCAAGCCACCCACCCATGTACCCAGTCCGGGAGCGAAGATGCTCAGTGCGATTGGAGCAACGATCTGAAAGAGCTTGGAACTGAAGACTTTTTTCACTGCCTTCTTCACCTTCTTCCAGATCTTGGAGAAGAATCCGTACTCAGGCATGCCGGTTTTTGGGTTGATGTCAGCCTTACCCCACATGCCTTCGAGGATGCCTAACTCTTCAGGCGTCATGTGCACCATCATCGAGTCACCGTTGCGTCCGCCTCGGCGTGTCGTCTCAGCTGCTTTCGCCAGACCACCTTCCGCTTTATCGACGTAGCCACCGATCTCGTAAAGCTTCACCTTCTTGGTGTCGCTCGTTGACATCCCCGCTTTCTTCATCATCTCTGATAAAGCAAACGAGTACAGCAGCTCGGGACCTCCCGGAACGCCCTCGATCAGCTCAGCAGCTTCGACGATCTCTTTGTCGCCGCCCTTCTCTGCCAGCATGGGAGCAAGACCGGGTTGTACATCCATCAGCTCAGCTGAAGTCGGCATCGGTTGGCCTTTACGTGCTCCCGGCGTGTAGCGACCTCCCGGAGGAGCACTAGTTGTGATCCGTCTTGGTGTTCCGCCTCTTTTGGGTACTGGTAAATCTGCCATCGCTCTATCCCATAAAGTTTGTGGTTGAGAACATTCTCATCGCCCACTCTTTCCAGTTGTCATAGTCCATTGGGTCAGGTACATCTTGCCCTAACGCATCGACGCCTCCAAACACACCGGTCGCCCACTGCTGCCATTCGGCAGGGTCATCCAAGCGCTGGTAGTTGGGGTCCGATCCATTCACATCAGCGGCGAAGAACTCCAGCAAACCTGTCATGAAGTCAGCCCACTGGACCACCTCATTGTCAGCGAAGCCTCGGGGATCGATGATCATGACTCGACCCGTCCGTCGGCTGGTTCGATGTGGGCGTACGTCTTGCCCAGCTCGTAGTTGCCGCCTGCAGTGTTCGATTCAAACTTGAAGCTCATCAATCGTCTCACATCTTTGAACTTCACGGTCTCCTCATCGGGAGAGGAAGGTGTCTCGAAAATTGTTTCCACTGGCCCATCCACAACAGGAGCTTTCGCGTTGGGACGTCCGCGTACCTGAATGGTCATGTCACCAGACTGCACGAGATCAGGTTCGATGCGAGCAACGCGCAGGGATTTGTCTGACACGTTCTTGTCGAGCAGAGACATCTCGTGTGTCTCGAAAGACGACCGGATTGCACTGATGCTGCTTAGGCGAATCTTGTCGAACGCTGTCTCGTGTTGCCACAGTGTGCGACCGTTCGAAGTGACCTCATTGTCCACCATGAAGGGACGCTGATACACGTCGGCGTAGATGCCTGCGCAGCGTCCTTGATTGAGATCGTCGTTGTCAGGTAACGGTGTGTCGAACCAGTAACCTTCCCGGATGTTGAAAATTACAGCGTGGGTGCACTCGGTCGCACTGCCTCTTGGATAGCACCACCACAGTTCACCGTAGCGGGGGAGTTTAAATCCGAAACACTTCTGCCGTGCACTGAAGTTAATGTTGTCGAAGAAAAAGTTTTGGTTCATGTTGTTGGGCATCTCTCGCACGACACCGTTGAACAGGTACCAACGATCCACACCGGGCCAGTAATAAATTCCGTCCATCTCGATGACGCCCTGTGAACTGAGGACGGTTATGCCACGGGCAATGATGTCGTACGCGAAGTCGGGTGACGCACCTCCACCACCGACAATGAAAGTGGCACGGATGAGAGAGTCGAGTGCCCAGAACAATGCGGCAGGACCTTGTCCAGCTCCACGAAGAGGCATGCCTTTGACGATCTTCTGCGTGCCGATGTTGATGGCAACGGGCTGCGTAGATAGATTATTGGGCTGCGACTGGAGGATGAGTCCGTTACTGCCGAAGATCCATGTAAACACGCCACTGACTACGACGCCTCCGCTGACAGGACCCTCGGCACCACCATTATAATCGGGATGCAGCCCCGTCGTGTTGAGGATGGCTGTCGCATTAATGGTGTCTATGAATAGATCTCCCGGCACGGAGTTGTCGATGTTCGCACCGTTGGGTGCAGCGTGCGCCATCAGCAAGTGATTACCCGTGCCTCCCGTGTCAGCAAAGATGCCGAACTGCCACAGGTTGTTGATGTCAGCCGAGAAGCCAGCAGGCGTGCGATCACTGAACAGATTGAGCGAGCCGTTCGAAACTTGGTACTGGCCGATGGTATTCGGGTGACCAAGGTGCAAGAACTGGATGTCATCCTGCGAGAATGAATGCATGCCACGAGTGATCTCGGGCACCGTGTCGGTAACCTGCTGATAGCCGCCAATCTTCTTTGGCATGCCACGCTGAAAACGACACCACTCACCATCGAGGTAGTGCTCGTTGTCGAAACGAGTACCGTCCCGTTTAATTCCGGGAGCAGAGGCTAAGCGGGCAGGTTGTTCAGCCACGATACTCTTCCGGTCGCAGGGCACGCAGTTCATTCGAATCTTTGATCAGCAGCTTGCACGTATCGCAAGTAAACAACTGCAACGGATCTGGATTCGTGTTGTCCAACAGCTTCGCGTGGTAAGCAACCAACACTTCACCGTCCTCAGGCCAATGGTCATAGAACAACGCAATCAATTCGCACCCTTGAGGTCCGACGTGTTGCATCGGAACCATTTCTTTGACGTGCTTCGTAGTAAATTCATTCGTGAACCACGGTTCGATGGTGATCCCTTTCTTCAACTTGATCGCAGCCGTGTCGAGAGCGAGTTCCATAGTCTCCCGTACCTCTATCGAGATACCTTTGGGCAGCGACTGTACGATCTCAAACATTATGTATCCGTCCGGGTGAATCGAAGCCAGCTGTTTTCACCAAACGTTGTCGTACCTGTTGCAACGACCTGTGCCCACTGAGTGGTCAAAGTAAGCGTACTCGTGATGATCTCGGTGTTCCCGTTGAGGAAACCAACTCCCTCTCCAGTCTGCAGAGTAGTGATCAATGCTCCTATTACGCCGCTCAGGGTTGTGAAGTACGTGTCAGCATTGGATGGACTCGCTCCGGTGTCTGCTCGGTAAGTAAACATGTACGGAGAACCCGAGAAGGCACCCCCCGTTCTTGTAAATCGAAATTTGAAACCGGCTGACGCGGTAGAGACTGCGTACTCGAAGAATCCAGAAATACCCCAACGACCGACTACCAAGTCCATGTTGATCAAGTGATTGTCATTCTGGTAAGTGGTTGAAGCAACGACAGCTTCATTGGCTGTCTTCACCTCTTGTACGACGTTAGGCGTATCACTCTCGGTCAGTACACGCTCGAAGCCTGCGCCGGTCTGCAGGTTGTTAACTTCGAAGCCACCGTCTCCATCATCCAACGTGCGTGCAACTTCGATGGCACCCCCACCGGGGTTGTGATAGAACTTGACGTCCGCATTCGGATTCATCTCGCACATCAATCTCTCGGAACTACCACTGTCGGTAGCAAAGAAATGAATCTCACCGCTGATGATGCCGTTGTCGATGTCAAAGTTATTGCTGCCGCGATAACCCACGGTGGCACGGATTGTTGGGGATGCACCTGATTGACCGAAGCGGAGCTGCGCAGTGTTATCTGCTGGACCCTTCACAACAGGACCGCTCGCGAGGATGTGGAATGCTTGCACACTGTTCGGTCGGAAGTCGAAGATTGCATTTGCATTTGCCGTCGTGAAGATCATGTCCGCGTCGGCATTGTTGATGTTGTTGGAGATGAACATCTCTTCCGAGAAGGACGTCTGACCAATGAACAATGCAATCGTGCCATCTTGATGCGTGAAATTAAGACGACGAATCAGTGCGTCTCCGTTCGCATCACTGCGCAACTGCAACACACCGCTGGTAGCAGCGAATGCTCGGACGTTGCTTCCGCTATCAATGAGACTATCTGGAGATGGCACCACATCATCAATGAGGAACTTACGCATTGCGCCAGCATCAGCATCAAAGACAGCAAGGAAATCTGCTGCGGTATCGATGCTTGATTCTGCAACTAAGTTATCAACGTCGAGCAGGAGTACCACGTTAGCTGTGAGGTCACTTCCACCAGCCAGACCAGAATCTGCTTGTGTCTCGATCAGGATGCCGTCGAAAGCAGCGTTCAAGTTGATGCGTGCACCGGCTGCTGTCGTCGCACCGGTACCACCCTGACCAATGGTGATTGGGAACGCCACACTGGTGGATGACGTCGCATTGACCACGTCGGTAGCGTCGCAATAAAGAATTACACTCTGCCCTTGCGGGACGAATATTCCTGCACCCGCAGCTGTGCTGACTTCCAGCGTGAACGCATTTGTCGTCTGGTTGTCCGCCCAGTACTGCTGCGTCGTGGTCGGCACGACGATGCGTCGGTTACCCGTCAGTGCGCCCGTGAAGCGATACGCAATCCTGTTGAGGTTCGCACCAGAGAGCACGAAGTCACCAGAGCCCGGTACCGCAAGCGACACGAAGTCGAATGCAATAGTCGAAGCGAGGGTGAGTCCAATGGTGAAGAAGTCAACGCCATCGGTGAAGATGAAACACGAATCATTCGGATCGAGATTAATGCTCGAACCACCATCGATGTCACCAGACGGAGGTACGATGTTGAGCGTACCGCTGCCTGAGTTACGCAGCATGAAGAAGAAGCTGTTGCCGACCGCTCCCGGCGACGGCAAGTTACATGTGCCTGCACCTGCGGTGTAGATCAGACACTTCGCCCTGTCACCCTCAACCACGGTGAAAGGTGTCGAAGATTCAACGTCCGAATCAATGATCTGATCGAGCATCGCACCGTTAGCTCTGAGTCCGTCACCTGCCAGTACAGAAGCAGACGCCGGAGTAGCTGCATTGCCGCCCAAGAGGAACGTGGTCCACAAGCCTGCCTGCGTTGAGTTATCCGTCAGAACAATGATCCACTGCTCACCCGGCTGCACCGATTGAATCGTGCCGCCTGTGTTATCACGCACAGTGAATGTGTTCCCACCAACGTTGTTGAACGTCGCTTTGTTACCTAGCCCTGTGTTCCTCGAATCAGGCATGTCGATGTTGAGTGCGGGAGCCGTGGTATTGGTGTCGATGATGTCTGCAACAACATTGTCGCCTGTGATCTGCTGCTCAGTCGGCCACTGTAAGGTGAGATCAATAGCTGTTTCGAGTGCTAGATAACTGACCCTCGATGGGAAGATCAAGTTGCCGCCAAATACGTCGGTGTATGTCATCAGACTGTATCCCTAGTAACATTTCTATCAACGATGCGTTTGATGTCTTGCCCTTCAAGAATCGCAACGTCCTTTTCGTAAATCGCTTCCCAAATGGGAATGCGTTCGTCGTTCTTTAAAAATGGAGTTGCCTGCAGGAGCGCGCCATGAAGCAAGGAGTTCGGGGCAAAGTCCGTCGTCCAGTTCGTTTGGTTGGTGGCATCCAGAAGTGCAGGCAACTCCCAATAGTTGACCTCGAATGGATATGCGAAGTCGGCTGAGGGCACGAACAGCCAGTTGAAGTAATCGTAATCAGCGTAAAATTTCGGCTGAGCAGTCAAGTCTTCATCCGGCCAATAACGTCGTGCGTACTCGTAGCTTCGGGCGAACAGTGGGGTGCGTACCTGTGTCGCTCCGACTCCGAAGTTGATGCTGATAGTGTCGCGCCAGCGATCAGGCTTCGGCACCACGGACTGTCCAATGCCAAGCGTATCCGTGACTACAGCCACGAATCCAAGGATCTTCAGTCGGTTCGCCAGCTCCCGTTCTGCAAGGTTAATTAAGCTCGGGAGCTGGTCGAACACAGTCTGATCCACGCTCGTGCCTCGCTCCAGATATGCACGGAGATCTTTCAAGAGCGAGTCGAATGTCATCGAGACAGCCATGGGCTACTCCTATGTCACCCTGTTACGGGTGGATCTTCTTCTTCAGGCGGATCGACCGGCTCTTCAGTCGGCGTTTCCTCTGCGGGTGGCTCGGGCTCGGGTTCCGGTACAGGTTCCGGTTCCGGCTCGGGCTCAGGTTCGGGCTCTGGCTCAGGTTCTTCTTCACCGAGAAGTGCAGCCTTCGCAGCTTGCAAACGCGCATGCGCATCGGCAGATCGGGTACGCAACACGTCCCACTCTGTCGTGTTAGGTGCTCTCCCCTGAGCAGCCATCGATTCGATGGTCTCAGTGAAAACCTTGAGGTCCTCGATTGCTTCATCACCTTCCTTCAGCAACGTGCCGAGGATGCCGAGAAGCTCAGAGGCTTGTCCCATTGTCGCGCTGCTTCCACCCCCTAACGCAGGGTTGACCAGCACGGTACGAAGACCGTTGATTGCCATAATGGCGAGTGTAAGTGGATCCATTATTCTCGTGCTCCTCTAAGGTTACGAAGTAGTTCGTTGATCAAAGGGGCGAGCTGCGTGACCCAATCATCGAGACTCTCTGCCGCGATAGCCAAGCGCTGTTCGCTCGTCGTACCGGCATTGAATTCCGCTTTTACAATTAGGAAATCTATATAAGCATCCAGCAAACTTTCAGCTACTGGTTTCGCTCGCTCCTCTGCCTGAATGATGCGCAATCGCACACCGCGCGGGATCGTGTCCTGCTCGACAAGATCGGCAGCTGTTTCCTGTGCAATGACGAATGTGCCGTAGGCAGCATAAGCTCGCTGCTCTGGTGTTTCCGCTGCCGCAATGGGATTAGCAGACTGACACCCTGCAAGAGCAAAGAGCCAGAGCATCAACCATGCGTAGCGGTAGTCGAGTTTCCTCATACTAGATACCTCCATCTCCGGTGCCTGAGAATTTGTTCACCGTGCGCCGCACCGTGAGCGCTTGGTAGTCTTTGAAGAATGCAATTGCTGCACCACCCACGATAGAGACCCACGTTGCCGTTGTTAGATCGGCAAACGTCAGATCTGGATTGCTAGTGAACAGCGTTACGACGCTTGATCCAAAAAGAATCAGCGCTGCAATGAGTGCCCCTGTGAGAGTGTTAACGTTCATGACCTTTTCTCCAGCTGTTGATGTACTCGTCCGTCGTGCCACGTCCGAGATCTGTGTTGTAATGTTCCTTCCAGTAAGCGGCCTGTTTTTTCAGGTCACCTGCTTGTGGAAGTGGAGCGCGCACACGCCTGTAATGCACACGACACATCGCAACTGCGTACTTCAAATTCCAGATCAGCTCTCGCGAATCCGGACCTCCGATCTCAGACACAGCTGCCGCTAGCCTGTCACGGTACTGCAGGTAGTTATTCCAGATGTCATCATGCGTTGCGGGTTCCATCTGGCACACGCCCAACGCTGGACCGCTGCCCAGTTGCTTGATGTAAACAAGTCTCGACTCTTGAAGACATGTGCCCAGCACCAGCTCGGAAGCTGCTGTCGAGTACAGGCCCAGATCTTCGAGAGTCGGCTCGATAATTAGGTCAATAAATTGTTCGCGGTCAATCATGTTGTGTTGTTCGCCTGCAGCGCATCCTTCGCTTCTTCCAGTGCGTCCAGTTGTATTTCTAAATCAGCTAAGTATTCCGCGTCATCTACAGTCCAATCCGTAACCTGACGTTGACGGAACTTCAACGCCGCGATGTCTTTCCTCGTGGCGTTGATGTCCCGCTGCAAGAGAGCAACGAACGCAAGGCTGATAGGAGCGACCTCAGCTGCGACGGTCTGCTTAATCGATTCCTGCATCTCTTCCGCCAACGCACTCACCAAAATAGGCTGTACGATGAACCAGAAGATCGGCACGAGCGTCGCATACGTCACGAGCTGATTCACACCAATGCGAATCCCGCGCTCCTTGATCTCTTGCTTGCTTGCCATTTCCTTACCTCTTAACCTTCAGCTACTTTTTCGCTTCCGGTTTCGTTTGCGGCCTTTCCCTCTTCCCCGTTTTGGCCTTGGTCCCCTTGGGGTTGGGTTTCCACGGGAGCCATGGGGGGTTTTGGGTCACCTCCTCCAATATTTTGCGGAGCTGGTGGTGACAGTATTACTTCACCGTTTGCCAGTGCCTGCAGCATCCCTTCGAGGATACTCAAGGCACCGGACTTTGCGATGCTCATGGGCACGGGAAGATCATCGACCTGCAGGAGTTTCACACCCGCAGCCGCTGCCATCTGAACCTGTACTGCTGTTACTTCTTGCTTTGCCATTTTTCTTTCCTCTTCAATTGTGGCTTTCGCCGTTATGATTCAACTATCTCTTGGACTGACATACCCACTCCATGGATCCCTCCATCCCCTCCACCGTTAGCGTTCTTCGCTGCGCGTAGAGAGAATGTTTGCGCGCTACCACCTGTGTCTAACATCCCTATGATTTGAAAATAAACACCATTTGGAGAAGAACTGCCATCCGTATCCGCTACGATGGTGTTCGTGATTACTTCACCCGTGACGCTCTCAATCGCAGCGGTCTGACCATTGGAGTCTGTGTAGAGTCCTTTGAAAACTGAGAGGGTGTCAACCGTCAGCTCCAGTTTGACGTCATCCGCAGCATCGGGGGTTGTAACTTCTCCTGTGATTACAATTCGATAGAGGTGGTTGATGTTCGGCCCGATGTTCACGACACCTGCGAAGACTGTCGAAGCGAGAACTTGTGTCCCCGGTACTGCGTCTCCACATAACGGGAGACCAGCCACCTCTATGTCGTTACCGTTATCATTCGTGAACATCAACGTGTTCGAGAACGCATCCGTCCTGACCCAGAGCTGACCCTGCGTACCGACGTCACCATCAGCTGTCGCTTGTTCACGCATGAACATCACGCCCATGTCGTCGAAGTTGAAGCCGTCGCCATCGAGGTCGGATGTCATCGGGTTCGTTACGCCACCACCAAGATCAGCAGTGGTCAGTACCCGTTCGAGGCCTGCGCCAGTCGCTTGGTTGTTAGCGAGGAAGCCACCCGATGCTGCTGAAGTAGTTTCGGCTACGACCGTACCCGACTGAGCGTGTTGGAATCTGACCGCGACACCGAAGTCTACTTCGACTTGTGCACCGTTCAGACCACCGATGATGACGTTACCACCAGCAGTACCGGCACCGTTGATGTTGATAAATAATGTAGCGTTGAAGCCGAACGCAGATGGACGCGTCTGAATGTTCTGCCTATTGATCTGCAGCATCCCTTGAGTACCGGTCAAGTTCGGACCAATATTCAAACCGACGTTCGTGTACGGAGTACCAGTGTCGCTAACTGATCCTGCACTCGTGGCGTTGATCGAAGAAATGATCAGTGGGTCAGGGATGGCTCCTGCTGCATTCAGTACGCTATCGACGCCTTGGTCATCGGTGAACATCGGTTCACCGTCCAGAGTGTCGCGCACCCAGAACTGACCGAAGCCTGCGAAGTCCGTATTAGCAGCGGCCCGCTCAAACATATAAAACGGCTGATCTATCTCAACCCTAAAAGAACTTTGCAATCGCAGGTTTTGATTGGTGCCAAGTTGCGAGGTACCCCCACTTGTCGTCAGTCTCCAGTTGTTGTCAATTGCCTCGTAGCGACCGTCCGTTTGATTCCATACCAAGATGGTGCCAGTTAAAACATTGCCACCATCCAACTGAGGTACAGCCCGAAGCTGCGTCGTGATATCAGCATTATCGGTGGGGTAAGTGTCGCCCGTAATGTGTAGAACCGGGAAACGGAACCAAGTTCCGCCATCAATAATGGCACCGGCATTTCGCACGTACCTCACAAACCGCGTTGAGTCTGCCGGATCGCGGATCGTGATGATCTCAGAGATTCCCCACCGCGTCACATCTGGATCGAGATCGTTACCATCAGCATCCGTTGTGCTGATAGCCATGATGGTCGATACCGAGGGCGTCGCGTTATTAAATCTAATGAAGCCTGCGCCCGGATCGTTAAACGCATCGAGGTCTGTATCGAACTGGTAGTTGAACGTGTCGATGTTAGGGCTTCCTCCACCGAGATCACCTACAGTCAGAACACGCTCCAGTCCAGCGCCGGTCAGTGTGTTATTAACCGACAGCCCACCTGCTGCAGGAGCAAGTGTAAGCACGACCTGATCAACTCCGTTGCGGATGATGTCCACTTCCTCACCGGACTGCAGCGTCGTGCGCTGAGTGCCACCGGACATGCCGAACAAAGCCAAACCATTGTCACGAATTCGGATGCCATCGTTGCCTCCAACTGCGACGGTGTACTGGAACAGACCTCCACCAAGAAGAACGTTGTCAAGGAAGACGTCACCGTTAGCATTTCGGAAGAACATGCCAGCATTAGCAACGTAGGAGTAATTACTCTGGAGTTCGAACTGCCCAATATCGATCCGAAGATCACCTGCCGTATCTTCCCAATTGACACCATCGACATTGAACAGAAGGTCGCCCGTTGCCTGTCCCGTTAGATCGACATCACTGAGACTGGCTAATGCAAGACCAGTGACGCTGATCGTAATTGGCAGACCTGCTCCACCATCAATGATGCTGATGTTACTTCCCGCAGTGAGGATCCGTTCGTTCGGTAGGATTGCATTCGCCGTCACTGTGACGAAGGTTGCGTCTAATCCAAATGCACTT
>SMVA01277775.1_pt1 | contig 30522 bp, 26 predicted proteins | sample 2456451 | NCBI WGS metagenome assembly SMVA01 (sample SAMN11095933, study PRJNA526329) | marine sediment metagenome | biome: Marine sediment; feature: Surficial sediment; material: Deep marine sediment; isolation source: Hadal surficial sediment | place: Pacific Ocean | collected 2014-05 | depth... | reverse complement strand
GGAGCGGTGACCCAGGCTTGTTAACGGTCTCACCAGGGACCCAGGCACTTTCGGTCTCCCGCTCCGGGTGGAACACGGCCGGTGGATGAGTGGTGCTTGTCCACCGGCCCACTCATTCAACCATGTTAGGCAACATAAGAGACACTGCAGCTGCGGCTAAACAGCCGAGTCTGATTGATTCATGGTACAATCTGGCGACGAGCGCTTTCGTCAGCAAGCTTTTGCCAGCCTTGTTGGTGCAGCTGAGCATCCAGGCGTCAGGAGAATTCCATGTCCGACCGCGTAACCATTGCAATCGACGACGAGGGCATTGCGGACGTCCGCTTGAATCGGCCGGACAAGATGAACGCCTGCGATCTCGAGATGATCGAGGCGCTCGGCGCCGCCGGAAGCGAACTCGCAGAGAATCGCTCGCTTCGCGCGGTGGTTCTATCCGGTGAGGGGAAGGCGTTTTGTGCCGGGTTGGACGTCGCGTTGTTTGCCGGGGGCGAAAAGCACGTGGACGAGCTGCTCGAACGCGACACCGAGAGCCCCGCAAACTTGGTGCAACGCGCCGCCTGGGTGTGGACAGCGCTTCCGGTCCCCGTAATTGCAGCAGTCCACGGGGTCGCCTTCGGCGCGGGGTTTCAGGTCGCCATGGCCGCGGACATTCGCTGCGTTGCGCCCGATGCACGGTTGTCGGCGATGGAAATCAAATGGGGCCTGATCCCCGACATGACGGGCGCCGCTTCGCTTCGGCGCCTGGTCGGGCTCGACACCGCGAAGGAACTCATCTTTACGGGCCGGATCGTTTCGGGAACCGAAGCGCACGACTTGGGACTGGCCACCCACGTGAGCGAGAAGCCGATGGACGAGGCCTTCGAACTCGCGCGCGCGATCGCTCGCCGCTCGCCAGATGCCGTTCGCGCGGCCAAGCAGTTGCTCGGAGAATTGGACGAACGCTCGACGCTGGGCCGCTTCGAACTCGAGGCGAGGCTCCAGCGAACGCTGATCGGCGGCCCCAACCAGATCGAGGCGATCCGCGCGAACCTGGAAAAGCGCGAGCCCCGCTTCGAAGATCCGAAGTAACGCCCCCAAGGCCGAAATCACTGGCTGAAATCTGCAGACCCAAAGGGTTCGCCCAGCCGGGCGCGTTTCCGGGCGCCCCACCCCTTTAATTCGATTCTCCGCGCCTCTCTGTCCCCCTGGGGGATTTTATCCATCATTATATTGAGATTCATTGATATTCTACTATAATCAGTAGCTTGTAGGCCCGATACAGGCCTAGCCCAGGGAGAACCACCGATGGCTTCAGTCGACCGCCGCGCCGAACTCGAACAGCTGCTCTCCGAGCGCATCCTGATTCTCGATGGCGCGTTGGGGACCATGATCCAGGACCGCAACCCGACCGAAGCCGATTTTCGCGGCGAGCGCCTGGTCGATCATCCCTCTGAGCTGAAAGGCAACAACGAAGCGCTCGTGCTCGGCAAACCCTCACTCGTGGCCGAAATCCACGACTCGTTCCTCGAAGCGGGCGCGGACATCATCGAGACCAACACTTTCGGGGCCAACCAGATCGCCCAGTCCGACTACGGAATGGAGGCGTTCGTCTACGAGCTGAACCTCCGCGCGGCGGAGATCGCTACTACCTGTGCGGCGCGCTGGACGGAACGAACCCCCGACAAGCCGCGCTTCGTGGCGGGTGCCCTCGGGCCCACGCCCAAGACGCTCTCGATCTCACCCGATGTCGATGACGCCTCGATGCGAAATCTGACCTTCGACAAACTCTACGCCGCCTACTGCGAGCAGACGCGCGCGCTGATCGAAGGCGGTGTCGATATCCTTTTGATCGAGACCATCTTCGACACCCTCAACGCGAAGGCGGCGATCGCCGCGGTGCTCGAGGTTTTCGACGAGCAGTCGATCTCGCTTCCACTCATGATCTCCGTCACGATCACCGACCGCAGTGGTCGAACCCTCTCGGGGCAGACCGTAGACGCGTTCTGGACCGCGGTCGCCCATGCGAACCCGATCTCTGTGGGAATCAACTGCGCGCTCGGAGCGACAGAGATGCGCCCGTTCCTCGCAGAGCTTGCAGAGGTTGCACCGGTCCCCATCAGCGCCTACCCGAACGCCGGGCTGCCCAACGCATTCGGCGGCTACGACGAAGGAGCGGAGACGACCGCACGGCTGCTCGGAGAGTTCGCGTCCAGCGGCCTCGTCAACCTGGTCGGCGGCTGCTGCGGAACGACGCCCGATCACATCCGCGCAATCGCGAAAGCCGTCAGCGGAATCGCGCCGCGCCCGGTGCCCTTACCCGAGGAGGACATCGCGCACTTCAGCGGCCTCGAACGCCTGAGCCTCCGGCCCGACTCGATTTTTACGGTGATCGGCGAACGCACCAACGTGACGGGCTCGCGCCGCTTCATGAACCTGATCAAGAAAGAGGATTACACGACCGCCACGGAGGTTGCGCTCGATCAGGTGCGGGGAGGTGCCAACATCCTCGACGTGAACATGGACGAGGGGATGCTCGATTCAGAACAAGTGATGACGACCTTCCTCAACCTGATCGCGACAGAGCCCGAAATCGCGGTCATCCCGATCATGATCGACAGTTCCAAGTGGTCGGTGATCGAGGCAGGCCTGAAGTGCATCCAGGGCAAGGGCTTCGTCAATTCGATCAGCTTGAAAGAAGGCGAAGAAGACTTTCTCGCGAAGGCCAAGAAGATCCATCGCTACGGAGCGGGTGTCGTGGTAATGGCATTCGATGAGACCGGCCAAGCCGACACCGTCGAACGCAAGGTCGAAATCTGTAAGCGCGCCTACAAGCTGCTCACCGAGATCGCTGGTTTCAGACCCCAGGAGATCATCTTCGATCCGAACATCCTCGCAATTGCCACCGGGATCGAGGAGCACAACGAATACGCCAAGAACTTCATCGAAGCGACGCGCATCATCAAGCAGGTCTGCCCGGGATCCCGGGTCAGCGGCGGCGTCAGCAACCTCTCGTTCTCGTTTCGCGGAAACGATCTCGTGCGAGAGGCGATGCACACCGCATTCCTCTACCACGCGATCAAAGCGGGCTTGGATATGGCGATCGTGAACGCGAGCCAGCTCGGCGTCTACGAGGATATCCCCGCAGATCTGCTCGAGCATGTGGAGGACGTGATCTTCAATCGCCGACCGGACGCGACCGAGCGAATGGTCGAATTTGCACAATCGGTGACGGGAAAGAGCAAGAAGAAGGAGATCGATCTTTCCTGGCGCGAGACCAGCGTAGAAGAGCGCTTGAAATACGCGCTTGTCCACGGCGTGGTCGACTTCATCGAGGAAGATACCGAGACTGCACGCGAGAGCATGGCTCGACCCCTCCATGTCATCGAAGGGCCGCTGATGGCCGGAATGCAGATCGTCGGCGATCTCTTTGGCGAGGGCAAGATGTTCCTGCCCCAGGTGGTCAAGAGCGCGCGGGTGATGAAGCGCGCGGTCGCCTATCTCGAACCGTTCATGGAAAAAGAAAAGGGCGCCAAGCCGACGAGCCGCGGAAAAATTGTGATGGCAACCGTCAAAGGCGATGTGCACGACATTGGGAAGAACATCGTCGGCGTCGTTCTCGGCTGCAACAACTACGAGATCATCGATCTCGGCGTGATGGTCCACTGTGACGACATCTTGAAGACGGCGATCGATCAAGACTGCGACCTGATCGGGTTGAGTGGTTTGATCACGCCATCCCTGGATGAGATGGTCAATGTCGCGCGCGAAATGGAGCGACGTGGAATCGACAAACCCCTCCTGATCGGCGGAGCAACGACGAGCAAGCAACACACCGCCGTCAAGATCGCACCCGGGTACAGCCATTGCGCGGTCCATGTGCACGATGCCTCTCGCGCGGTCGGCGTCGTGAGTTCGCTCCTCAACCCGAAGTTAAGCCCGGAATTCAACCGTGTAAATAACGAGCTGCAAGAGCAGCTTCGTTATGTGTACGAGGGCAGGAAGTCTCAACCGCTGCTCCCCTATGAGAAGGCCATCGAAAATCGCCTGTCGATCGACTTCCACACCGATGATCTTTCGACTCCAGGCTTCCTGGGTCGCCGTATCATCGATGACGTCACACTCGAAGACCTCGAGGAATACATCGACTGGACTTTTTTCTTCAGCGCATGGGAGCTCAAGGGGAAATTCCCCAAGATCTTCGACAGCAAGAAGTACGGGGAAGCCGCGCGCGAGCTCTTCGACAACGGGCAGACATTGCTGCGGAAAATGATCGATGAGCGATGGATCACCCCTCGCGGCGTATACGGTTTCTGGCCCGCAGCGAGCGATGGAGATGACATCATACTCTTCGAAGACGAGAGCAGAAGCGCGGAGCGCATGCGTTTCAACCTGCTGCGGCAGCAAAGCGAGATCTCTGATGGAAGGCCGAATCGCTCGCTGGCCGATTTCATCGCGCCGCTAGATAGCGGCGCTCGCGACTACATCGGCGCTTTCGCCGTCACGTCGGGAGCGGAGACCGAAGAATTCGCGACTCGCTTCGAAAAGGATCTCGACGACTACAACGCGATCATGACCAAGGCGCTCGCGGATCGGCTCGCAGAGGCCTTCGCGGAATACCTCCACGAGCGCGCTCGACGCGAATGGGGATATGGAGACAGCGAAAACCTCGAAGCCGGCGATCTGATCGCCGAGAAATATCGCGGAATCCGGCCCGCATTCGGATATCCCGCGTGTCCGGACCACACCGAGAAGAACAAGCTGTTCGAACTACTCGACGCTCCCTCGGTGGGGATCGAGCTGACCGAGAACTACGCGATGCTACCCGCAGCGAGTGTGAGCGGGTTGTATTTCGCCCACCCCAAGGCGCAGTACTTCACGGTGGGTCGAATCGATCGAGATCAGGTGGGCGACTACGCGATCCGAAAGAAAATGACTGTCGAAGAAGTCGAGCGCTGGCTGGCGCCCAATCTCGGGTACGACCCCGCCGCCTGATTCGGATACGACCCCTCCGCGCTGCCCAGGTACGATCCTGCGACTTGAATCAGGTACGGCCCCTCCGTGCAATTCAGTTACGATCCCGTGACTTGAATCAGGTACGACCCCTCCGTGCAATTCAGTTACGATCCCGTGACTTGATTCAGGTATGACCCGCTGCCTGATCGACTGCCGGATGATTATGAAGCGAAACTGCAAAATCCGTTATCTGCTGACCGCGGCCGCTTTGGCGTTCGCGGCGTCCGGCTGTAACGGCGCTTCCCAATCCGTTCCGCCCTCCGATGATCCGGCCGCAGAATCCGCCGAGTCGACCGGTGAATCGGCTCCGCACTCGCCGGAATCGATCGAGTCCACCCTGGAATCGGCCGCGCAGGGCGATCCGGCTGCGATCGAGAATGCCGCCTACGCAAAAGCCGTCGAATACTCCGCCCGCCGCCGCGGTCTGGCTCTGGTCGTAATCGACGGGGACCGCGTCGCACTCGCAGTGGGCCAGAACGGTCATCGGAGCGACGAAACCCATCGGCTTCACGGCGCGAGTGAAAGTTTCTGGGGCCCCATCGCGGTCGCCGCCGAACGCGATGGACTGCTCGATCTCGACGAACGGGTTGCATCGACGATTCACGACTGGAAGGACGAGCGCTGGAAGAAGGACATGCGGGTTCGGCAGCTACTCGACTATACGAGCGGCCTGGAATCTGGGGTCTGGCCGCTGCTGCAAGAAAATCCCGCGAACCGCTACGAGCGCGCGCTCTCGATCGGAATGATCGCAGCACCGGGCCAGCGCTTTCAGTTTGGCCCGAGTCACCTGGCTGTCTTCGGTGAAGTACTGCGCCGCAAACTCGCGCCGTCGGAATCCGACGCGCTCGCCTATCTCGAGCGGAAGATCCTGAACCCGATCGGTCTGAAGATCGCCGATTGGGAGCGCGACCCCGCCGGCAACCTCGACCTCGCAAACGGAGCGCAGATGAGCGCCCGCGAGTGGGCGAAGTTCGGCACCTTGATTCGGGACAGCGGTCACTGGAAAGGGGAAGCCGTGCTAAACGCGGACGACATTCAAGCGTGCCTCCAGCCAGGAGAGGTCGAACCGCGATTCGGCCTCACCTTCTGGCTGAATACACGCGAGCCCAACCCGGTGCGCGGGCGAAGATCCACCGCGGGCCAGGCGGCCCTTTACCCCGGCGCGCTGGAGGATCTCGTGATGGCGTCTGGGGCGGGCAACCAGCGCTTGTACGTGATTCCATCGCTGAATCTCGTGGTCGTTCGCTTTGGCGAAGCCGATCGCGACTGGCGAGACCCGGATTTTCTGGATCTCATCAGCGAGGCCGCTGCAGCCGATCGCTGAGAGTTTGGCGAAGGCGGGCAGCGGCGCGTCCCGTTCGCCGCCGCCCTTTCGTGAGCCGTCAGGCCAATGGGCCACCTGCGGCCACTTCGTCCAATCAGCCGAAAAAGATCCAACCGAACGCGCCAAAGCTCACCGCCAACGAGAGGTGCCGATACGGAACATCGTGCCGATAGGCGACGTGATCGTAGAGTTCGTCGCGTGCACTGAAGTAGTGATTGCACGGTTTGCAGTAATAACCGAAATGCTGCGTCTCGTGCCCGTGCCGCTTTCCGCGTCGATGGTGCTTATTGTAGGACGCATGGTGGTTTCGATTCTGAGAAGCGTGGTGACGGTACTCGGAATGCGTCTGGTACCAATCGTGACTGCGATGGCGGTCGTAGTCATGATGACTGGAACCCGCCCACGCTGCGCTGGGTGCGAGCAGCAGGATCGCGGCGGATCCAACGATGATCGAAGCGAGCCATTTCGGTCGAACCTGGGCGTTTCGGGCCATTACAATTCCCCTTTTTTTCGGTGCTGACCCATTCGACGCAGCGATTCCGGAAAAATTCAGGGATTCATAGACCGGCAGGTTCTTGAGTAGAGGCGCATTCTGAGCGAGGATGCCCGTTCAGTAGGGATCGAATAGGAGACGGGTGAACGAGATGGCTAAAAAGCAGAAGCAGCGAAAGTCGAAACAGCGACCCGTAAAAATGGCAAAGAGCGCGGACCGGCACGACCTCTATCAGAGGGCCGTTCAGGAACCCGACGCGGACATTCCGCTAATCCAGAAAGTTTTTCGCAATCAATTCGCGCGCCCCGCACGAACCCTCCGGGAAGACTTCTGCGGAACCGCATTACTTGCCTGCCGATGGGTGGAGAAATCTAGCGACCATCGCGCCTGGGGGATCGACCTCGACCCCGATCCGCTCGAATGGGGGCGCATACACAATCTCGGCGAGCTGAAGCCCGAGCAGGCCGGGCGGGTGAAGTTGATCGAAGGGGATGTCCTCGACATCGGCCATGAGCCGGTCGACGTCACGGTTGCCTTCAATTTTTCGTATTTCCTCTTCAAGGAGCGCGCCTCGCTGTTGAATTATTTCAAGCGCGCCTTTTCGACGTTGAATTCGGAAGGGGTGCTGATCCTCGACGCCTACGGCGGTGCCGATTCCCAGCGCACCAGCGAAGAAACCCGTGAAGTCGATGAGCATTTCGACTACGTCTGGGACCAGTATCGCTTCGATCCCATCCATCACCACGTCACCAATTTCATCCATTTCCAGTTTTCCGATCGCAGCCAGATCAAGCGAGCGTTTCGCTACGAATGGCGCCTCTGGTCGATTCCAGAGATTCGGGAACTTCTGGACGAGGCCGGTTTCGAAAAGACGGAGGTCTACTGGGAAGGAACGGACCGCGAGACCGGCGAAGGCAATGACATCTTCAGCCCTCGGGAGCAAGCGCCGGATGACCCCGCATGGATCTGTTACATCACGGGGTATCGAAGTTCGTAACGGAGCGCCGGGCGTGCGATCAGTCGACCGCCATCCCCGCGGCGTTTTTCTCTTTTAGTCTCTTCAGCAGGAGCTCGGGGCCGCCGCTGCTGACAATCGATTTGAACTGGTCGCGGTAGTTCGAGACCAGGCTGATTCCCTCGATGACGATGTCGATTACGAGCCAGTCCTCGTCCCGTTTCCGCAAACGATAATCGACCAATGCACCCTCGAACTCTCCACCGTGGATCTTCGTCTGCACGACGACGTCGCCACGTGGCTCTTCGCGCTCTCCTATGATCTTCACTTCCTGTTGGTCGTAGCGCTCGATCCGGTTCCCGTAACTATTCGTCAGATATCGTTTGAATTCTGCGACGTATTCCTCTTTCTGCTCCTCAGAGAAGCGCTTCCAGTTCCGGGCGAGTACCAGGCGGGACATCACATAGAGATCGAAACGCACGTTGACGATCTGCTCGAGCGAGTGAATTCGGTCCTCGGTGGAGGCGGACTTGTTGCGAAGCACCGCGAGAACTTCTTCGATGGTCTCGGCGATGACGGCGCGTGCGCCCACCTCAGACTCTGTGGCAGCGCGTACACCCGACTCCGCAAAGGATATCCCGGCCATCACGAGAATCGCCGTGGTCGTGCACAGCCGTCGTAGCATCCACGATCTCCGCGGTTCAATCGAGGTAGTAGAGTTCATCGTCATCCGCCTCTTCGTCCTCGTCCCGATCCCTGATCTGGTTCTCCCGGTAACTCAGGAACGCGTTGCGTACCGCCACATAGTAGTCCAGAGCCACTTCGCGTTCCGTCGCAATCGTGTCGAGTGCAAGCGAGCGGCGATTGAGCGCCCGGCCCACACCGACCGCAGAACTCACGTAGATCGGCACGAACCACGGATAGACGAGTGCAGCCGAATCGGCGATCAGGCCAACCGTTTCCCGCGGATTCGACGGCCCGAACACCGGAAGTACCAGATAGGGCCCCGATGGAATTCCCCAGTACCCGAACGTCTGACCGAAATCCTCGTGGTGCGCTTCGAGCCCAAAGTGGGCAGCGGGATCGAAGAACCCCGCGATGCCAATGGTGGTATTGATCACGAAGCGAGCGAGATCCTCGAAGGCCGCGACCGGCTTGAATTGGAGCAGCGCGTTCGTGAAATGGATCGGAATCATGGAGTTTTCGAACAATTTGCGAATCGAGCGCTCGGCGGGGTCGGGGATGAGGAAGTCCATCCCCTTCGCAATGGGTTCGACCACCCAGCGGTCGGCGCCTTCGTTGAATTTGAAGGTCCCGCGATTCATCCGCTCCCAGGGGTCCGAGGGATCCGGATCGCCTTCGAGGTGCGCACAGGAAACTCCCGCGGTCAAAACCGCCGCGATCAGTGCAAATCCGGCAATCCGCATTCGCCGCGCGGACTCTTCCCAGGGTTTCATGTCACTATTCCTCCAAACCCGTGTCGTTGACGAATTTGCCAACCAGGTTCTCGATCGACAACGCAGATACTGTTCGGTCGATCTCCTCGCCAGATTCAAGCATTTCGTCCGAACCCCCGGGTTCCAGAGCGACATATTTCTCGCCGAGCAGCCCGGCCGTCATGATCGAAGCGGAGGTCTCGACATCCAAACCCAGGTTCGGGTCGATATCGAGCTCGCAGCGCGCCCGGAGTATCGAGTCCAATTGGATCGACACGACCTGTCCGACCTTCACGCCTGCGATCACGACCGCGGCACGGGGCTTGAGGTCACCCACCTCATCGAAAGTTGCAATGAGCTTGAACCCGCTGGGGCCGCTGTAGTAGAGCCCACCCATTTGAATTGAGAGGTATCCGATCGAAGCCAGGCCTACCAACACGAATATGCCGACGATGAGATCGCGTAACGGAGAGCGTTGCATAGCGACTGTTGCCTCCTACAGAGTCGAGATTCCTAGACTCCCCAGAAACCGTTGAGAAAGAAATCGAAAACCAGGATCGCAACCGATCCGATCACGACTGTGCCCGTGGTCGCAGCGCTCACGCCGGCGGCCGTTGGTTCACTGATATAACCGCGATAGGTGGCGATCAGGCCGGCCAGTGCGCCGAACGTGATCGCCTTGGAGAAGCAGCCCACGATGTCGTCCCAGAACTGGATGGCTCCATTCAGGCTGCTCGAAAACGAACCGCCGTCGACTCCCAGTAGTCCGACCGCAATTCCATATCCCCCCGCCAGCGCAAAGACGACGAACAGCCCCACCAGAAGCGGCATTACGATCACCAGCGCGAGCGCCTTTGGTGACACCACGAAGTCGATCGGATCGACCGACATCATCCGCAGACCATCGAGCTGCTCGGTGGTCACCATGGTCGCAATCTCCGCTGCGATCGCCGATCCCGCGCGTCCGGTCACAAGTAGCGCGGTGAGGACCGGCCCGAGTTCCCGGATTATCGAGAGTCCGACGAGTGTACCGAGGGCCGCTTCGGCGCCAAATCGAACCAGCGTCGTGTAGCCGAGCAGGCTGAGCGTCCCGCCGACGACGACACCCGAGAGGCAAACGACCGGAAGCGACAAGACGCCAGCATCGTACACGTCTGCCGCGAGTCGCCGAAAGCGATACGGACGCACGACCAGACGCGCCATGATCCGAAGTCCGAAAATCGCAATCCGACCGAGGTGCTCGAGCACCATCAGGGCCTTGAACCCCAGATCCTCGATCGGTTTGGCGCTCAATCGGTCTTCCTACGATTCATCAACGGGGTAACCTCGAGTTCGTGGCGTTCTGCGAGGTGATCGCTTTCGGCGTTGAGGAACTCGACAATGCGCTCGTCTTGGTTCGCGAGCAGATCGGAGGGCGACCCCGTGATCGCAATGCCATCGACCATGAAGACCAGCCGATCGGCCATGCGGAGTGACGAAGCCATGTGATGCGATGTCACGATCAATGTGAGATCCAGGTGTCGGTTCAAGTCGACGAGCAGCGTTTCGATGCGCCGGACGTTGACGGGATCGAGGCCGGAGAACGGCTCGTCGACGAGGAGGATCTCGGGATCCGTCACGATCGCGCGGGCCAACGCGGCTCGGCGACTCATGCCCCCGGAGAGTTCACGAGGGTAGAGGTGTCCCGTCTCTGCAAGACCCACCGCGACCAGCCGACGGTTGACCTCCGCACCGATGTCCACGTCGGATAGACGCGTGTGCTCGAACAGTGGCAGCGCAACGTTTTCGAATACCGTCATCGAGTCGAGCAGCGCTCCACCCTGGAAGAGCATCCCGATCCGGTCTCGCACCTTGAAGAGTTCGCGTTCGGAAAAGTTTGTGATGTCCTGCCCGGCCACACGGACGCTGCCGCTATCCGGCTTCTGGAGTCCCCCGATCATTCGGACCAGGGTGCTCTTGCCCGCACCGCTACCGCCGAGGATCACGGAAATCCGACTGCGGGGGAATCCGCAAGACAGCCCGTCGAAGATCAATCTACCACCGAGCTTGAGACGGACGCCGTCAAACGCGATTCGAAAATCCTGCCCTCCGGGTTCGCTCATACGCGCAAGTCCCAAGCGGTTTCCCGCGTAATGTCTGCGCTGACCCTAGGAGGTTTTGGTCGCTGCACGGACGTCGAACGATCGATCGATTCCCGCAGGCAGCATCAGGCGAATCGGCGGTTCCACCGCGAACCAAACCGCCACGCCGCACACCCCCCCGGGCACGGCCACATTCTAGTCCAGCCGGGTGCCACTGGGCGCCCCAGCAGGGAGGAATTTCCCGGCGACCCTCACCCGACGATCCCACCGCCACGCCCGTGGGATTCAGCCGGCGTCCACCGAGAAGCCGCTTGCGCCCATCCCGCCAGGGTCGCTACATCCCGTAGCCAAAAAGGACATCCAAGCCGGATTTTCGGCCGCCCACGCGGGGATTCGCCACCGATCCCGCGGTGGATACAGGCCAATCGGCTCGGCACGCGGGTAGGAAGCCCGGCTGGCAGCCCGTCAGGGAGCAGATGGCATGCGGGGAAAGACCGCCTCGAAGGTCCGAGCAGCGACCCGAAAACTCTGCGAGCGGCTCGCCGTTCTGCGTTTTTCCGCCCCCGTCACCCATGTCTACAACCCACTCGAGTACGCGCGGCGCCCCCACAACGCTTACCTTCGAAATTATGCCGACGACCGAAAGAGAGTGATCTTTCTCGGCATGAATCCGGGGCCTTTCGGCATGGCGCAAACCGGGGTTCCGTTCGGCGACATCACGTGGGTGCGAGATTGGTTGGGCATCGACGAGCCCGTGGGGCGCCCGACGCTCGAACACCCCAAGCGACCCATCCAGGGATTCGACTGCCCACGAAGCGAGGTCAGCGGATCCAGGCTCTGGGGCGCGATCGCGGGGCACTACGGCAAACCCGAGAGATTTTTCAAGGACCGGTTCATCGTCAATTACTGCCCGCTGGTATTCATCGAGTCGAGCGGGCGCAACCGAACGCCCGACAAGCTGCCCCGCTGCGAGCGAGAACCGCTGTTCAGCAGCTGCGACGCCTACTTGCGACGATTGATGGATATCTTCGAGCCCGAGTGGGTAATCGGTATTGGGGCCTTCGCGGAACAACGCGCCCGGGAGGCGCTCGCCGATCGCGAGATCCGCATCGCGAGGATCCTGCATCCGAGCCCCGCGAATCCGCGCGCCAACAAAGACTGGGCGGGCTCTGCCCGGGGCGAATTGGAAGCAATCGGGCTTTGCGGCCCGCGCGGCCTGGATTGAAGGATCGCTAGAATGGGCGTGCGTGGGAAAGACAAACGCGCCAGGAGGATGGATCCGGTGAGGGTGCGACGACCCAGAATCGCGGCGCTTGCGACCGCGGCGGCGGCAGCCGGCACGCTCGCCTTTCAGTTTGCTTGCGCGGGATCAAATCGCGAGCGGGTCGAACCGCCCGCAGCAGCCGAACGCCCGCAACGACCCGCCGACAGCCCCAGTCGGGCAAAGAACGTGATCCTATTCATTGGTGACGGGATGGGAATCAGCACGGTGACCGCCGCCCGAATCCTCGAGGGTCAGCTGAGAGGGGAAAGTGGAGAGGAAAACCAGCTGAGCTTCGATCGGTTTCCCGACGTCGCGTTGATCAAGGTCTACAACACCAATCAGCAGACACCGGACTCAGCGGGAACCATGACGGCAATCGTCACGGGCGAAAAGACCCGCGCAGGTGTCCTCTCCGTGGATGCGTCCGTCGAACGGGGTGACTTCAGTCGTGCCAGTGCGCATCGGCTCGAGACCATTGTGGAGATCGCAGAGGATCGCGGACTCTCTACGGGCCTGGTCACCACGACATCGGTGACTCACGCGACCCCTGCAGCGCTGTACGCCCATTCGCCCGAGAGAAATTGGGAAAGCGACAGCACGATGAGCCCCGAGGCACGAGCTGCGGGCTATCCCGACCTCGCGCGCCAACTCGTCGAGTTTTCTCACGGCGACGGGCTCGAAGTCGCACTTGGCGGTGGAGAGCAGTATTTCCGACCCGATGGGCCGAGCAGCGCCGCTCTGTGGCCGCATCTCGAAGGGCCAGCCGTTACCAGAGGCGACGGCCGCGACCTCACGCAAGAGTGGGTGGCAAAGCGTTCCGGGTCGGCCTTCGTGCGCACCTGCTCGGAATTCGAAAGCCTCGATACCAACGAGACTTCGCACCTGCTCGGCCTCTTCGACGCCAACCACCTGCGCTTCGAAGTCGACCGCGAAAATTCGCTCCCCTGTCAGCCATCGCTGACGCAGATGATGATCACAGCGTTGAAAATCCTGGAGCGAAACCCACTCGGCTATTTCCTGATGGTGGAGGGAGGTCGGATCGATCACGGGCACCACGGCTCGAACGCATTCCGCGCCCTCACCGAAACCATCGAATTCGCGCGCGCGGTCGGCATTGCGGCCGATCGAACCAGCGCCGACGACACACTCATCGTCGTAACCGCCGACCACGGCCACGTATTCACCATCGGCGGCTATCCGACCCGAGGAAACGACATCCTTGGCCTCACGATCGGGAACGACCATCGAGGGCGATCGGCTGACAAGCCGACGCTAGATTCTCAGGGCTTGCCGTTCACGACGCTGGGATATCAAAATGGCCCAGGCTACACTGGTTCGAGTAGGGAACAGCCCGAAGGACCCAAATTTCATCCGCATAGCCCACACGTATTCAGCGGAATCACCCGGGGGCGACCGGACCTCACGAGCATCGACACCGCCGACCCAGACTATCTCCAGGAATCCGCCGTTCCTCGTCGCAGCGAAACTCACTCGGGCGAGGACGTTGCCGTCTATGCCCGAGGGCCCGGCTCCGGGCTGTTCCACGGCGTTCAAGAGCAGAGCTACATTCATCACGCAATCGTAGAAGCGCTCGGGTGGAATCGACCGGCCGAATGAGCCAAGCTCGGCCGGAGATTTTTCAATTCTCGTCGGAGAGTGATCGATGGCCATTGTAACGCCGATCGAAGCATCCCCAGGTGGAAGAAGGCGCCTGAGCCTCGCCAGCCCAGCGACAGGCGAGCCCATCGGAGAAATCGAAGTTCAAAACGCCCACGACGTCGCTCTGGCGTTGGAGACGGCTCGGAAAGCCCAGCCCGATTGGGCGGCGCGCACGATTGCAGAACGGGCTCGATACATGACACGCGCACTGCAGAAGTTGGTCGAAAGACAAGACGAATTCATCGACGTGCTGTTGCGCGAGTCCGGCAAGCCCCGGGCAGAAGTCATCATGTTGGAGATCTACTCGGCCTGCGACGTTCTCACCTACTACGCCAAGCACGCCGCCGATATGCTCCACAGCGAGAAACGCCATCTGCACGGCTTCATGCGCTTCCTGAAAAAGCTCCGGATCGAATATTGCCCGTTGGGAGTGATCGGAATCATCACTCCGTGGAATGGACCCTTCCTGATATCTCTCAGCCCAACCATTCAAGCGCTGTTGGCTGGAAACACCGTCCTCCTCAAACCATCCGAAGTAACGCCGTTTTCGGGGAAACTCGTGGGCGATCTCCTCGAATCCGTCGATTTGCCCGATGGCGTGCTCACGGTTTTGACCGGAGATGGTGAGACTGGCGCCGCGCTAGTCGAGGCCGGCATCGATAAAATCTCTTTCACCGGAAGTGTCAAGACGGGCCGATCGGTCGCGGAAGCATGTGCTCGCCAACTCATCCCCTGCACGGTTGAACTCGGCGGCAAGGATCCGATGATCGTCTGCGCGGATGCCAACCTCGACAATGCGGCCGGCGGCGCAATCGTGGGGGCGTTCCTGAACAGCGGCCACGTTTGCTGCGGAACCGAGCGCGTCTATGTCCTCGATGAAGTTGCCGATGAGTTCACGCAGAAGGTGCTCGATCGGGTGGCGCGCCTACGTCAGGGAAACCAGGGCGAATTCGATGTGGGGGCAATCTTCTGGGATCGGCAGCTCGAAATCATCGAAGCGCATGTCGCGGACGCAATCGCCAAGGGCGCCAAAGTGCTCGCCGGCGGCCGGCGGAACCCGAACCTCGACGGCCTCTTCTTCGAACCCACGGTGCTCGCCGACGTCAACCACGACATGCTGATCATGCGGGAGGAAACCTTTGGCCCCATCCTCCCCATCATGCGCGTTGCGGATCTCGACGAAGCCGTCCGGCTCGCCAACCGCTCCGAATACGGTCTGGGAGCCAACATCTGGACGCAAGATCATCGCAGTGGAATCGAACTCGCGCGGAAGATCAACACCGGAAGTGTCTGCATCAACGATATGGCGATCACCTACGGCGTGCTCGAGGCCCCATTTGGCGGCCTCAAGAACAGCGGCGTGGGGCAGGTGCACGGCGCCAACGCCTTGCGCGGATTTACCCATCCGAAACCAATTTTGATCGATCGCTTCGGCGGACGGGCTACCGCAGGCATCTACCCGTATTCGTTCAAGAACGAAGCGCGAATGCAGCAGCTGATCCGCATTCTCTTCCGCTCTCCACTCGGACGCTGGCTGTCCTGAGGCTGAACGTCATTCGGTTGGGGCCTCCGCGCCTTCGGCGATGATGCGTCGCGCGCATTCAAGACCGGTTTCGAGGGAATCGAACTCGCCCTCGATCTGACGCGAAAAGCATTCCTCGAGTACCTGCCCAAAACGCGGCCCCGGTTCGAGTCCAAGCTCGATCAGATGGCGACCCATCAGCAGCGGCTTCGGCGGCTGTGCGTCGACGCACAGTTCGCGGGCGCGCTCCAGCAGCCACTCGCCAGCCTCGAAGGGCTCGACCACCAGCGGCGGCCGTCCGCGTTGATCGGCACGGGAGACCCGCACCAGCCGATCGATGCGACCAACCTGACGTGCCAGCCGACGAATCGCAGCGTCGCCCACATCCGATCCAAACAGACGAATCGGAGCCAGATGACACGCAACGAGCGGGACGATTTCCTCGATCAATTTCTCCTCGCTCGTGAGGCGGGCGAGGAACTGCCGCGTGAGATCCACTCCGACCACTTCGTGTTTTTTCGCGGTGATGCGTCCGTCTTCTTCTCGTCTGGTCGTCGCTGGCTTTCCAAGATCGTGGCAGAGCACCGCGAAACCGACGATCAAATCTTCGCGCTCGATTCCAATGCGTTCGCTCGCAAACACATCCATGCAGTGAAGGGTGTGGATCCAAACATCTCCCTCGGGATGCCAGCGTGGGTTCTGCTCACAACCAATCAGCGCCTGCAGCTCGGGGAAATGGCGAATCCAGCCACAGTCGCGCAGGAACGCCAGCCCCAGCGATGGCCGCACTCCTCCGAGAATCAACTTCTTCCACTCGCCGAAGATCCGCTCTGGCGCCAATCCTTCAGGTTCGATCTTACGGCAGAGTTCGATCGTCTCGGGTGCTAGCTGCAACTCGAAGCGCGCGGCAAACTGCATACCGCGCAGAACGCGCAGCGGATCTTCGGAAAATTTTTCGGTCGTGTGACGCAGTACGCGATTCTTCAAATCGGCGACCCCGTCGAATGGATCGAAAATGCGCCCACTCTCGGGATCGAGCGCGATCGCGTTGATGGTGAAATCCCTGCGCGATGCAGCTTCTCGCGGATCCATCTGGGGGTCTGAGTCAATCTCGAAACCGCGATGACCGAGGCCGCGCTTCGACTCTCGGCGGGGTAGCGAGACATCGATCGGAAGATCTCGCAAACGAATGACGCCGAACGACTCGCCGACGAGATCGACTCCGAAACGCGAGGACAAGAGCTCGATCAGTGGGGCAGCTTCGATCCCGTAGATTTCGACATCGAGATCGCTTGCGGGGAGGCCCAGCACCGCGTCGCGGACGCAGCCGCCGACTAGTCGAGCGCTGCCTCCCGCTGCGCGAACGGAGGAGCAGAGCGTATCGAGTGCGCTGCGAGTCGCCGAATCATCGACACGAAATTCGAGCTGTTCTGGATTGGAACCGGTCATCAGCCGGGATGATAGATGCCGTGCGCAGAAGCCGCTCTATCGCCAGAGATTGACCCGCGAGCTCAGTCCGCAGCAGCGTTCGCGGGCGTGCTCTCCGAGGCGTCCCCGGTCCGCGCACGCATCCTGTCTAGGAGCTCTTGACGCGTGACCTGATGGGGCTCGAGGCGCTCGGTGGTCCGCTTTGCCTGCTGAGCACGTTCGTGGTCGTGATAACCGCGATCCCGATGACCCAACTTCCATCCGCGAACATCGTATCGGTCGCGCTCTGCGTAGTAATCCGATTCGTAAGTACCGGTATAGAAGTATGCTCCGCTTTTTAGGCGGTAGTAGTCTGCGGACGCTGGAGCATAGGCGTGTTGGTGAACGCCGTGGATCCGACAAGTGCCACCGAAATAATGCGGATGCGGGTGGTGGCCATGGTAGGCGTGGCCTTGGTCGCGCTGCGCGTACGGCTTCGCATCGCCAACCCAGAAATAGTGGCCGTCGTGAAACGCGTAACGGTGGCTTTGGTAAGGCGCGTAGTCGTGACGGTGGGAATCCTGAAGACTGCAGAACGAGCCGAGAGCGTGGTTGGCGGGATGCGGATGGTTTCCGTAGAACCAAATGGTGCCGTCATGACCAGGAGGCCGCGGCGCGCTCGTGAATACCGCGACCCCGAAGCCACCCGTAGACGTTTCGTAGCTCGCGTATCCGTGTGAAGCGGCCCCATAACCAGAAGTCTGGGGAGAAATCGCAGCGGCATAGCAACCGGACAGCAACGCCGCGACAAATAGTGCGGTCAGGGCGCGCGTTGTGCAACGGAGAGTGAGCATCATGTGGAACCTCCCAGGCTTCGGGCCAACTCGGCGTTCGCACCATCGAGGGTCGATGGGGCACTCGGCCGAGCGCGCTCGGATCTGGGACGTGATCGCCTCAAATCGCCTTCGCGGGTACTGATCGGATCGACCGCGCTCGCAGTTAACGTCACGAAGCCGAGACATCCCGGGATGTTTTCACGAACGTGCAGCTTCGAGCGTCAAACCCGCGTGATGAGGACTTCGCCCCGTGGAGCGAATTCCTTGCCTCGTGAGCGATTTTTCTGCCCGACGAGCGAAAACCTCGCCCAGTGGGTGAGATCCTCGCCTGGTGAGTGAGATTCCGACGCGGCGAGTGAGATCCTCACGCAGCGAGTGAGGTCCTCACTGGGCGAGTGAGATTCTCGCCCGGCAAGTAAGGTTCGTTCCGCAAGTAAGGCCCACCCCGCATGTAAGGCCTATCCTGGTTGGGTGGTAGGATCCCCTGCGCGCGAAAATTCGAGGGAGGAGTTTCGACCGTGCTCAGACATGTAGTTTTGATTCGTTGGAAGCGGGAAACCTCGGACGACCAGAAGCGAGCCGTCCGCGAGGGACTTGCAGCGCTACCCGCCGCAATCCCTGAAATCCGCAGCTACCAATTTGGAGACGATGCAGCGATCGCGAAGGGGAATTTTGAATTCGCAATTGTCGCAGATTTTGAAAACGCGCTCGATTTTCAGACCTACGCGGCCCACGATGCACACCAGAAATTGATTGCCGAACACATCCGCCCGATTCTTCAAGACCGTGCGGCCGTTCAGTACGAAATCTAGGAGCCCGCCGATTCTGCAATCGGGAGCCTTTCGTTTTACGACCGTGGGCGCGGGCGCGGTCTAGAGCGTGTCCAGCGCGGTGGTGTACTCTTGGAGCAAGTCCCGCCAATTCTCGATCCCCACCGAAATCCGCACCAACCCCTGATTGATCCCTGCGCGTTGCAATTCATCGTCTGTCATCTCGGAGTGGGTCGTTGTGGCTGGGTGACAGGCGAGCGACTCCATCCCGCCGAGACTAACGGCGTTCTTGGTGATACGAAGCCGGCGCAGAAACTCGTACGCCTTGCGTTTCTCGCCGCCGAGCTCCAGCGTAAAAATTCCACCCGGCCAGTCACATTGGGCTTCGAAAATTCGCTTTTGTTCGGGATCAGTGAAAAGCGAGGGGTAGTGGATGCCCGAAACCTGCGGATGATCGACGAGGCGCTCAACGATGCGGTTGGCATTCTTGCTCTGCCGATTCATCCGCAGCGAAACCGTCGCGAGACGGCTATCGAGCAGCCAGCATTCGTCCGGCTGCAGGATGTTCCCCATAATCGCGCGCGTCGATCGTAAATGAGAGATCAACTCGGGATCCCCTGATGTCACCACGCCGCCCAACATGTCGCTGAAACCAGCTAGGTATTTGGTCGCGGAGTACACGCAGACGTCCACTCCGAGTTTCAGCGGGTGCTGAAACACAGGACCTAGAAATGTGTTGTCCACGGCAACAACTGGGCGCTCGGCGCGAAGCCCCGCGGCTGCAACCGCTGCCGCGATGTCCGTCATCCGCAATGTCGGATTGGCGGGTGTCTCGATGAACACGACAGCCAGGTTTTTGGCGGTTTCGATGGCGCTGGCGAGAGCCGCGGAATCTCCAGCAGGCACCGGGATCGGGTGCACACCGAAGGGTTTGAGCATCTCGTAGAGAAGCATATGGGTGCCGCCATAGACGGGCACGGTGTGGACGATCGAACTCCCGGGTCGACACAGAGTCAAAAAGAGCGTGGAAATCGCCGCCATGCCGGAATTGAATACGGCTGCACTGCTCGCCTGCGCTTCGAGCGGAACGACCTGGTCTTCGAGAATTTCGGCGTTTGGATGGGACAGCCGCGAATAGATGAGCTCGACATTCTCGTCTTCGACGGGTTGAACCTTCCCGAGTGCAATCGCGAAGGCACGCTCCGCGGATTCCGGACTGGAAAAAACGTAGGTCGAAGACCGGAAGACGGCGGGCCGCGCAGACCCGACCGAGAGACGGGGATCGTAACCTCGAGTGAGAACTTCGGTTTCCGGGCGTGCAACGACTTTGGGCGACTTTCTGTGTTTTCCCACGCTTCCCCCGGCATGCTGCACTCAAGCCCGAACGTGACCGTTGTCGAACGGGCGCGCCGCGAAACATACTCGGCTCGAAGCGGAATCGCCCCCAATCACCTCGGTTAGATTGTCACTCCCAGGTCATCCAGCCTCGCTTGCTGTGGATGCAGGGTGGGCGAATGACGTAGAGTTCGCGAATACGCAGGACGGAGGAGCCATTGGAAACGATCAGTCAAGCGCGCGCATTCGGCGGGGTACAGGGCGTCTATCGCCACGATTCCGAGGTGACGGGATGCCCGATGGAGTTCGCGGTCTTTACGCCGCCCCAGGCCGCGGACGGCCCCGTCCCCGTTCTCACCTATCTCTCCGGGCTCACCTGCAGCTGGGAAAACGTGACCGTCAAGGCCGGTGCCCAGCGATTTGCAGCGCGCGAGGGCATGCTCTTCGTCGCCCCGGATACCAGTCCGAGGGGGTTCGATTTTCCGAAGGAGCACGAAAGCTACGACTTTGGCTCCGGCGCCGGTTTTTATGTCGACGCCACCGAAGAGCCGTGGTCGCAGAACTACCGCATGTACAGCTACGTGACCGAGGAACTCCCGGCGTTGATTGCGGCGAACTTTCCCGGGGACAGCGAGCGCCAGGGAATCTTCGGTCACTCGATGGGTGGGCACGGCGCGTTGGTCGCCGCGCTCCGAAACCCGCAGCGCTATCGCTCGGTTTCGGCGTTCGCACCGATCGTCGCACCCAGTCAATGTCCGTGGGGCGAAAAAGCTTTCGGCGGGTACCTCGGACCGGATCGCGCGGCGTGGGCGGACTACGACGCGACGGAGCTCATCGCGAAGCGCGGCTGGGTATCGGAAATCCTGATCGATCAGGGATCCGCGGACGACTTCCTCGAATCACAGCTCAAGCCGGAACTCTTCCAGAAAGCCTGCGAGGCCGCGGGCGTCAAGCTGACGCTTCGAATCCAGGAAGGCTACGACCACAGCTACTACTTCATCGCGACCTTCATGGAAGACCACATCACCCACCACGCGCGGCAATTGAAGGCGGCCTGAGCGTTACCGACCACCGCGCGTCTCACCAGATGCCGCGGAACGCGCGGTACGGTGTCTCGCGCATGTAATCGCGGTAATCGTCGCCGCGCGCCTTGACGAGCTGGTGCTCCTCGAACGGAATGAAGCCGAGGAAGCCGGCCGACGTCAAAATCGCAAAGAAGAGCTGCGCGGCATTTGGATGCACGAGCAGTGACGAGAACGTGATGAAGAACGCGGCGCGATACATCGGGTGCCGAACGCTCGCGTAGGATCCCTCGCGCATGATCGGCGTTTCGTTTCCGACGCTGTGCGACAAATCTGTACCGGGCTTGCCGAGCAGGCCGCCGATCGCCTCGAAGTTCGCGAACTCGAAGAATCCCACGACGGACAGCACCATCGCGCAGTACCCGATGAATTGCAGCCAAGCGGGCGAGCTGAACCCGAACAACCCGATCGGCTCGTGGAAGCAATACAGCCCTACCCAGGTCACGATCGAGATCGTCACGTAGATCTGGCGCTCGAAGAGCGTGCCTTCCGGGCGGCCGAAAACCACCTTCTTGAACGCCGGCATCGTCATCGCAATGTGGACGATGATGAATGCCGCGAACAGCGCAATGTTGAACAGGATGTTGGCCGCGGGCGCACCAGCTTCATGGCGAAAGCCCATGAAGAACGCCGCGGAAAACGACATGGCTCCGAGAAACGCAAAGGCTGTGTAGAGGCGTCCGAGCATCGATCGACCTCCTCGCTGTGATCGCCTGGGCGAGTCTATCACCCGGGAATCGGATCCGCGCGATGATCGGGGCTGGCCATGCCAGCTCGACCGGCGAGCCTCGCTATAGTGCCGGCGCTTTGGTGAACTCTCCGACCCAGAACTTGACGCGATCGCTCCCGGTGCTCTTTGCGGTCATCATCTTCGACCTGATCGGCTTCGGGATCGTGGTGCCGATCCTGCCCTACTACGCGAAGAGCCTCGGCACGAGCCCGACGACCCTCGGCTTTCTGCTCGCCGCCTATCCGGCTTTTCAATTCGTCTTCAGCCCAATCTGGGGCGGCCTCTCGGATCGCATCGGTAGAAAGCCGGTCATGCTGGCCACCATTCTCGGAAGCGCGGGCGCGCTCGCACTGCTCGGAATTTCGGACACGCTGCTCGGGCTTTTTGCGGGCCGCATCCTCGGCGGAATTTTCGGCGCCAACATCAGTGTCGCGACCGCCTACGTGGCAGACGTCACGCGTGAAGACGAACGCACGCGCTGGATGGGAATGGTCGGGGCGTGCTTCGGAATCGGTTTCGTGCTCGGCCCAGCGCTCGGCGGGCTGCTCGCCCCGAGCCTCGACGGGAGTTGGCCCGCTTCCGCGCTCTTTGGCGCGACCCTCTCCGCGCACATCGAGCCGTTCGGTTACGGAATTCCCATGCTACTCGCCGCTGCAATGGCCGTGGTCAATTTTGGCTTCGCGTCCTGGGCACTCACCGAACCAGAGCGACACGAGAATCGGACCCCCGGCGCCAGCCGACTCGACGTGCTGCGAAACCCCACGGTGCGTCGATTCTGCATCATCAACCTGATCTTCTCGCTCGCCGTAACCCAGCTCGAAACGATCTTCGCGTACTTCATGATCGACCGATTCCAGTTCGACGCAATGAATGTCGCTTTCATCTTGGTCGGGATGGCGGTCCTGATGGGCGGCATCCAGGGCGGAGCCATCCGATCCCTCGCAGCACGCTTCGGCGAGCGCAAACTCGCGCTCACCGGCTGTGGGATCATGGCGGGATCGCTACTCGCGGTTCCCTTCATGCCGACGATCGGCTGGGTACTGTTGCCCCTCGGACTCTCGGCAATCGGCCGCGGCATCGGCCAACCACCCATCGTGAGCCTGGTTTCGATGACCGCCGCGCCGGGCGAACGCGGATCCGTGATGGGAACCTTCCAGTCGAGCGCATCACTCGCGCGTGTACTCGGCCCCGCGGCCGCGGGCGCCCTCTACGCATTCTACGAGGGTGGTCCGTTCGTGCTCGCCGCGGTCCTGATGTTCATCGCGTGGCTGCTCGTGATCCGCCTGCCGAAAGTGCACGAATCCGAAGTCTCCTGAATTCCATCAGGGATCGGAACCGACTCGCCCGATCTACACCCAATTGACGAAAGCAAATTCGGGAACCATTTCATACAACGAAGTCACGGCAGCAGCTTGCCTCGCAACGTCGACATCATTCGAGCCAGAACGAGAAGCTCTCGAAAAACGGCGCTACAGAGGTCGGCGGATCGACGGATTGAGGATGCTGCACGGTCACCATATAGAGCCGGCGGTCTGCGAGGACCAACAACAACCGGCCTGTGAACTCCTGGTCGGAATTTTCGAACTCGACCTCGCGCGCTGGCTGCCCCAGAAAAGAAATCTCCGCAGAATCGACCTCTCGCGCACCAATGTCCTCCAGCATGCTCTCCACGCTGCGGTCGAGAATGTATCGATTCGTCAGCAGGAACTTCGCGACGCGCGGAATGTCGTGAATTTCAACCGCAAACTCGGCCCCGTCGGAGACTACGGAATGCAGAACATCGTTGTCGGTCATCGACAACTTAGATCCGCTCAGCTCGCGAACGGATGGAGGCTCTGCGGGGAGGTCGACGCTGAAACGCCCTTCCTCGGATCGATAGACGAAGCGCTCATCCGCGATGGCGCACAGCGGAGAAATCGCGAGCTTCGAAACCGCGGCTACGAGTGAAACCGAAAACACGGCAGCACGAACAGCCGATTGGGATCCCACGGTCTCGAACGCCGCTAGCTGCCGAGCAGCGCAGCGGTTTCCCGCATCAGTGTGCTGATCTCGAGTCCGTACACGCAGGCGTCTTCGCAGGGCTGTCCGCTACAGGTCAGACACGGCGACGCGCCGATCCCGAGCGCCGCATAACCAGTCTGCGCGAGCGCGAGGTTGCCGTAGCTTTTCGCGTACATCCGCTGCCGCGATACATCCGCGATCGGAACCCCGAGCGGGCACGCTGATTCACAAGCCGAACAACCGGGTCGACAATAGTCACCGGTGTGGCTGCGAACGTATTGCTCGAGAATGCGGGCATCGCTCGACCTCAAACCACGCTTTCCAGACGCCCGAATGTAGCTGTCCGCCACTTCCGTGCTCGTCATCGAGATGATCGCAGCATCGACGTTCGGATCCGACAGAACCCAACGCAACGCGGCTTCCTGGAAGGTCGCCCCCTCCGCGTCGTAGGCGGAGAGATCGTTGAGCTTCGCGCCCATTTGCGTCTTCATTGCGATCACACCAACTCCCTTGGCGTGAGCTTTTGCATAAAGCCGGCGGATCCCCGCCTGGTTTGCCACCCAGTCGAACTGCTTCGTAAATTTCTCGTAGAACTTCGGGTCGGACCCGAAATTGTGCGAAGAAAGAATGACGTCCACCAGATCGTGATCCAGCGCGTATTCGATGCACTCCTGCAAATTACCGCCGTGCCCGGACATCCCCGAAAAGCGGATCTTCCCCTGCTTCTTGGCGAGCTCCACGAATTCGAACCATTCTGGATTCTTGACGCGATCGAGATCGTTGACCGCGTGATTGAGAAAGATGTCGACGTAATCGGTTCGCAAGCGCTGCAGGCTCTCTTCGAGCTTGGTCATGATGAGCTTTCGATCGTCCGTCGCTTCCGCTTCGTATTTGGTGGTGATGACCACCTTATCGCGCTTGTCGTGAAGCGCCTCGCCAACGTACTTCTCGATGTACTCACCCTTTCCCCAACCCTCGGAGCGGTACATCTCGGCGGTGTCGAAGTAGGTCATGCCACGGTCGTAGCAGTGCCGGATGATGTCGGCGCTCGGACACCCGCTCGATCCAAATCCGATATCCGATATGACGAGCCCGGTCTTGCCGAGGGTCACGTAACTCTGGATGGTTGGCGCACCGGCGGGAAGGCTCGCGGCGCGCGCCGCGTAGGCAACCCCGAATGCGCCGAGGCCGATTGCGGCCTTGCCGCCTTGTTGCAAAAAAGTGCGGCGGTCGATCCCCGCCTCATCGCGATTCAGCTTGGGCTGGTCGCGCCCGTTCTCGCGGTCCTTCGGTGAGTCCGCCATGGCAGGTTTACTCCCAACTCATGTTGTCTCAGACATTCAGTGTAAGGGTCGAAGCAAGCCGCGCAACGGGTCAGCAGCCACTCTCCAGGCGATCGAAATCTCGGCGCCGCCTCGCGGCAGCCGGACGGAGCCCCGCGGGCAATCGACGCTATTCTCCGCCCGCGCGGGGCTCAGAGGTCGGGCCAGGCAGCGCGGAGAGGTCGATGGCAAAGAACGACTCGAGCGAAGAAAAGCCCGAAGAAGCCCGCTCGCACTTCATTCGCGAAATGGTCGAAGCGGACATGCGCAGCGGCAAGCACGGCGGTCGCATGGTCACGCGCTTCCCACCGGAGCCCAACGGCTACCTCCACATCGGCCACGCAATGCCGATCAACCTCAATTTCGGCATGGCGGCCGCGTTCCCGGCTGGCATCTGCAATCTGCGTTTCGACGACACCAATCCGGAAGCAGAAGATGTCGAATACGTCGATGCCATCGAGCAGGACATCCGCTGGCTCGGTTTCGACTGGGGAGATCGCCGCTACTTCGCCTCCGATTATTTCCAGCGCCTCTTCGATTTCGCGATCCTGTTGATCGAGAAGGGGCTCGCATTCGTCGACAGCTCGAGTCTCGACGAAATCCGAAAGCTGCGCGGAAACTTCTACGAACCGGGTACCGACAGCCCCCACCGAGAACGCTCGATCGAAGAGAACCTCGATCTCTTTCGACGCATGCGGGCAGGAGATTTCGAAGACGGCGCGCACATTTTGCGCGCCAAGATCGACATGCAGTCACCAGACTTGAACCTCCGAGATCCGATCATGTATCGGATTCGCAAGATTCACCATCACCGCACCGGAGATGAGTGGCCCATCTATCCGATCTACGACTTCGCCCACGGCCTTTCCGATGCAATCGAGGGCGTCACCCACTCGCTGTGCTCGCTGGAGTTCGAGGATCATCGACCGCTCTACGATTGGTTTCTTCGCGCCTGTGAGATCGAATCGCCGCCGCAGCAGACCGAATTCGCTCGGCTCAATTTGTCCTACACAGTGCTCAGCAAGCGCAAACTCCTGCAGCTCGTCCAAGAGGGGCACGTGAATGGTTGGGACGATCCGCGAATGCCGACCCTCTGCGGCGTCCGGCGGCGCGGCTATCCGCCGGAAGCCATCATTCAATTCTGCGACGAGGTCGGGATCACCAAACGGGATTCCATGGCGGACATCGGCCTGCTCGAACATTTCGTGCGCGACGCGTTGAATTTTTCGGTACCGCGCGCAATGGGGGTGCTCCGTCCACTCAAGGTCGTGATCGAGAATTTCCCCGATAATCGTGTGGAAGAGCTCGACGCGCCGTATCACCCGAATGATCCGAGCTTCGGATCGCGAAAGGTACCGCTGTCACGAGTGGTCTACGTCGAGCGAGACGACTTCATGGAGGAACCGGTCAAGAAATGGTTCCGTCTCGCGCCCGGGCGCGAAGTGCGCCTTCGCTATGCGTGCCTGATCACGTGCACGGAAGTGATCAAAGACCCGACTAGCGGTGAGGTTGTCGAGCTGCGCTGCACCTGGGATCCCGATTCACTCGGCGGTGCGCCCGCCGACGGCCGCAAGGTGCGCGGCACGCTGCACTGGGTTTCAGCCGATCACGCTGTAAAAGCAGAAGTGCGGCTCTACGACCGCCTCTTCCGGGAGGAGAATCCGTTGGCGGGCGATCGCGATTTCCTCGAATGCTTGAATGCCGACTCGCTGGAAGTTCTCCCCGACTGCCGAGTCGAGCCCAGCCTCGCAAACTCGCAAAGTGGCGATCGTTTCCAGCTGGAGCGACTTGGCTATTTCTGCGTCGATCCCGACAGCACATCATCGGGAAAGCTCGTCCTCAATCGGTCCGTCGGCCTGCGCGACACCTGGGCGAAAGAAACAAAGGGGACGGCCTCGCGTGGAGGCGCTCGCTCCTGACTCCCACGGGAGCGTCCAGGCACTCCTAATTCTACGAGCTGTTAGGATTCACCCACGCAACCCGCGGGAGGAGAGGATGGCTGGCAAGCGACTGACCCTCACATCCTGGTTCTTGCTTCTCTTGGCCGCGGTGTTCTTCGCCCTGGTTGGCGTGCTAGTTCAGTGGGGCGGACATATCGAAGCCACCCTGTTGGTCTACGGAGAACCCGTATTCGTCACGTTGGACGCCAGTAGACCGCGAATCGTGTTCCTGTTCACACTACCGGTTGCACTCGTGGCAACCGCCCTTGCAGTCCGCAAGCAGCGAAAGCCCAGGTGACGCGCAGCAGTCAGTTACCGGATTCATTCAGCACGGGAAAGATACGAGTCCAACCATGAAGACTTGGGCATTCGTGTTTGCGATCGCAGTCGGGCTAACAGCTACTGTCGTTGTAGCAATCGCGCTGACCGAGAGGCCGCAGGTTCGCAGCACCGACCATCCCGAATTCGCAGGCATGCAGCAAAGCGGAAGCAACGCCGTTCCCGATACCACCCTCCTCTGGGTCGGGTGGAGCTTCGGCGCGCTTCAGATCACATTCTTCGCGGGGATGCTCGCGCTGGGCGCGCGAGGCCGCCAGGGATTGCGAGGCTTGAAGGGCCCATTGATCGCTGCATCCGTCGTCTACCTCGCCATATGGTCGACGCTGGTTCTCGCGTACCACGGCCAATCGAGCGCCAATGGCACCGCACTCTTCCTGGGGTTTCCGACGCCCACGGCTTGGATGCTCTTCGCACTCTGGCCGTGCCCGCTGATCTTCACCGTTTATTACGTCGTCGGCTTCGATCGCTGGATCGCGACTCCCGAAGATCTCGCGGAACTCCAGCGAACCTTGGATCGTCTGCGGACACGACCGGAAACACAAGGCGACGAAAAGCAACGCTGATGGAATCACTACGCGATCCGATCATCCTCGCCTCGGTGGCCATCTACATGGCTGCGTGCATCGGTGTCGGACTCTGGGCGTTGCGCCGAACGAATTCCGTTCGCGACTTCTTCATGGCCGGGCGCAACCTCGGCGTGTTCGTCACAGGAATTGCTGTATTTTCGAGCACACTTTCGGGTTTTGGTTTTGTTGGTGGACCCGGGCTCGTCTACGCGATGGGCATGAGCTCTGTCTGGATCGTCATCTCGTCCGCGATGGGTTTCGCAATCTCCTTCTTCTTGCTCGCCAAGCGCCTTCGGTTGTTCGCTCAAGCGCGAGACACGATCTCACTGCCCGACGCCGTTGCAGCTCGCTACGGAAGCGAAACCAGTCGGTTCCTAACGGCGCTGGCGATCTTGCTCGGTGTCATGGGATACCTCGCAACGCAGATTCTCGCGATGGCGATGGTTCTGCAGAGCATCCTCGTACGCAGCGCTGGCTTTGGCGGCACAAGCCTGGCGGTGTGCGTGGCGATATCGGCGTCGGTGCTCGTCTTCTACTGCGTGACCGGCGGCATCATTGCATCGGTCTACACGGACCTCGTGCAGGGCACGATCATGGTCGTCACGTCCCTACTCGTTTTTGCCACCGCACTCTACGCGATCGACGGAGGAGCGGCAGGCGCAGTCGCAATACTGCGTGCTGATGATCCCGAATCGATCGGTCCGTGGGGCACCCTTGGGATGATGGGTTGCCTCTCATGGTATTTCATGTTCGCGCTGGGAGCCGTCGGGCAACCTCATGTCATCACCAAATACATGATGAACAAGAGCGTCCGCGATGCGCGCAGCATCTTGCCCGTGAGCGTCATCGGATACACGGTATCTGCGTTGCTCTGGATCAGTATTGGTTTGGTGATGCGCGCGCTCGTCCTACAGGGATCACACCCCCCGCTCGAGATGGCGGACGCTGCCGCACCCGCGTTTCTGCAGGCATACGCCCACCCGATTCTCGCCGGCGTTGCGTTCGCGGGCCTGTTCGCGGCCATCATGTCGACCTCCGATGCGTTCCTGAACATCGGCGCAGCCGCCGTGGTTCACGACATTCCCCGCGCATTCCGGGGTCGCTCCTTGACCCACGAGCTCTACTGGGCGCGCATCGCAACGGTCGCAATCGGAGTCGCAGCCGCGGGTTTCGCGCTGTACTCCCACTATGTGAACGAGCGCCTCGTCGCGCTACTCGGCGCATTTGGCTGGGGGACATTCGCGGCCGCGCTGGTCCCGGCCGTAGCGATCGGTTTCAACTGGAAGCGCGCGAGCGCGCTGGCCGCTAACGTCGCGATCGCGGTCAGCCTCGTGGTGAATTTCTGGATCGAACTCTTCGATATCGCAATTCCACACGGGATCCACGGCGGAACGATCGCAATGCTGCTCTCGATCATTCTCTTCTTCGGTATTTCGCTGCTCTCGGCGAAACCACGACTGGAACCCGACATAGAGGCGGTGATGAATGTCTGATCAACGCGCGAACCACTCTTCCACCAGATCCGCGGATTCGACGCGGTGTTCTATGGCCGCGGGACTCGCCATCCTTGCGCTCGCAGCGATCGCGGGTTGTGCAACAGTCCCGATCGCGGAACCCACCGCCGAAGCGGGTGGGGAGATTCTCGCCGGTGTGCGCCTGGACCCAGGCGACCAGATGGTGGTATTTCGCGGAATCCCCTACGCGGCCCCCCCAGCTGGAGAATTGCGCTGGCGCCCGCCGGAGCCACACCTGCCGCGCGCGGGCCAGCAGAACGCCTCGCGTTTCGGTTCCGCGTGTCCGCAACTGCAGGGCAGTCCCGATTGGTATCGAGACGTCGCAGAGAAGTTCGGTCAGCCCGGGAGCGAGATTGCCGAGCTGACGGATATTCGCGAGGACTGCCTCTATTTGAACGTCTGGACACAGAATCTAGCTGGCGATGAGCCACAGCCGGTGATGGTCTGGATTCACGGCGGGTCCAACGTCAACGGAGTCGCACACGAACCCAATTACCTGGGATACAACCTCGCGAAGCGCGACGTCGTCATCGTTTCGATCAATTACCGACTCGGTGCGCTGGGTTTCTTGGCGCATCCGGCGCTGAGCGCGGAGGCGGAGCGCGGGGTTTCGGGAAACTACGGACTACTCGACCAGATCGCTGCACTCGAATGGGTGCGGGACAATATCGCGAGTTTCGGCGGAGACCCCGATCAGGTCACGGTATTTGGAGAGTCTGCGGGAGCCGCAGACATCGGGACGCTGATCGTGTCCCCGCTTAGCGAGGGACTTTTCCGGCGCGCAATCATCCAAAGTGGAGGCTATTCGGTCGGCTACCGCGAAACGGTCCAGGACGCCGAGGCGCTCGGTGAGGAGTTCTTGAGAACCCTCGGCGTCGACGATGGACCGGGGCAGCTCGAACAAATGCGGGCGCTGTCCTGGCCGGACATCATCGCCGCCGTACCGAACGGCAT
>SMVA01333091.1_pt1 | contig 30525 bp, 25 predicted proteins | sample 2456451 | NCBI WGS metagenome assembly SMVA01 (sample SAMN11095933, study PRJNA526329) | marine sediment metagenome | biome: Marine sediment; feature: Surficial sediment; material: Deep marine sediment; isolation source: Hadal surficial sediment | place: Pacific Ocean | collected 2014-05 | depth... | reverse complement strand
CCTGAGTCCTGGTCGCGGATCCAACGCGCGACGCGCGCGCAGCGACCGCCGGCCGCGATGACCACGTCGGGCCAGGGCCGTTCGAGGCGTGACGAAACCGCTCGGTCGAGTCCCGTACAACGCGCACCCAGCCATCCCGTTTCGAGGCGGCCGATGCCGCGAAAGCGCAGGTCCTTGCGTTGGCACGACCAGCCCAGGGATTCGCCCAGCGCAAGCGCCTCGCGAGCTTCGGCTTCGTTGTCGTCGCACAGGATCCAGACACGGGGTGTCCCGGTCCAGCAACGGCCTCCCTCCCGAACGCTCAGCCGGTGTTCGACGCTGAGGTTCCACTCGCCCAGCACCAGCGTCCAGTGGATGTGCGGATGACGCCGCGCTGCGGTCTCGAAGTGTTCCATCCACCAGGACCGATCACGGGGTGAATTCCGCAGCTCGCTGGCGTCCTCGAGACGGATCGCGTGGTCTCCGTTCTCGGCGCCCACGCACACGAAGCGATCGGCCTGGGCGAAGATCCGATCGATCACCCAGGGCGCATCCTCGTCGGGCAGGTACTCGAGCAGCCCGCAGCAGAAGATGCCGTCGCTGCGCTTCTCGAGCGCCGCAACCGGGTCGTCGCCCAGGCGCAGCTCGAGCAGCGACCCGTTTCCACCGGCCTGGAGGTCTCGCTCGAGACGCCGCGCCGCCTCGTCGTCGACGGCTCGGGGACGCCGACTGTTGGGACTTGGCGGCGCCTCGCGCAGGCGCTCGAACAGGGCGTGATAGGCCGGGCTGGGCGCGTCGGCGCGGAACACCTGAAAACCCGCCGCATCGGCCGATCGCTCGAGATCGAACCAGAGATCGCCGGTGCGATTGGGCTGATAGGCAAAGCGGTTGGGCAGCGGCCGCCAGGGCTGGGTGTGGAGCGTCGTCCAGTGCTGGAACTTCGACTGGCCGCGCACGAAATCGTCGTCGCGAGCCGTCCAAACGGGGTCGAGGTCACCTCGAATCCCCGGATGGGCTCGGATCGAGGGTCCCAGGATCTCCTTCTTCAGCTTCTTCTGGCAGTCTTCGAGGGGCCAGATGGCGGCCATGCGCTCGCAGTCGATCAGCATGAGCGATGTCTCGGTGTCGTCGGTCGACAGGAAGCCGTGCTCGCCCATGTCGGCGTCGAAGAGCTCGCCCGGGTCCGCGAACCAGGCCATGTCCTCGTCGGTGTAGATGGCGCGCCCCTGCGCGGCTGCGTAGTGTGGAATCGCGAACCGATAGTTGGTGAAGCCCGTCGTCCAACCGCGCCGGTCGAAGCCGGCCAGCTCCTTCATCAGGTAGATCTCGTAAACCCGGGCGGGATCGCGGTGCTCGAGCACCGACCAGACCAGCACGCGTTCGGGCCGGTACTGCCCCGGCTCGGACCCGATGTAGATCCGCACCGGGGGCTTGCCGTTCGGCACGACAGCTTCGGCCACGCCGTACACGATCCGGTCGGGCCGCCGAATACAGTACGCCCGTCGCGGATCCGACGGATTCAGGAAGCGCTGGCTCGAACGCAGCTCGAGAAAAGCCATCCCCGCTCCTTGCGCCGCTCCTGGCGCCGCTCCTAGAGCCCAGACCGTTCAGTAGGTCTCGGTGCCTCGCTTGCGGCGGCCGGAAAGGAAGCGCCGTCTCCATCTCCAGTCGTCGACCACGACGATGAAGACCTTCCGCATGGCGTCCTCGGGACACTGAATTTCACGTACGGCGTGCCAGGCGCGGGGCGTACGCTGGAAGATGAAGCTCACGTTGTCAAGCGTGCTCGAGGCGATCGAAGCATCGAAGTCTTCGATGGCGGGTGCACTGCGGTGGCTCAGTCCGTCGCCGTCGTCGAGCACGATGGTCTCACCACCCCAACTCACATCCCAGTCCCGCGATGTATTCATGTAGAAGATGTGGGAGCCGAGCTTGCGGGTGGAATCGCAGTGGGGCGAGACGGAGCATCCGTTGGGCGTGTAGTGCCAGTGGAAGCGCAGCTTGAAGGAGCCGTGACCGAACAGGCGCGACAGGAAATTCCGATAGCGGTCGCTGGCGAGCTCGCCGACGAACGCCTTCCAACACGGGGCGACGTCGACACCGTCCATGTATTCGAGATTGAACCGGTCGTGACTCTGCTGGCCGTAGCGGCGCGCCCGCCCGAAGTTTTCGTCGAAGCTGGAAACCTCGGGAAGGGTCGCGACGAGCTCTTCGAAAGCATCGTCGCGCAGCAGCCCGGCCGGATTGACCCACGGGTAGGGCTTCTGTTGTTGGAACTCGCGTGCATCGATGGCGTCAAGCCGATCCCAATCGAGATGCGACATGGTGGCCGGTCCCCCCGTTCGGCATCGGAGTCTACCGCTGCGGCGAAAATCGTGAATGCGCCAGCTAAGGGGCAGCTTCTCCCCGCGGGGTCGGGATGCCGATCCCAACACGGCCAAGCCTCAGCGGGGGGATCCGCGCATGGCCGACCCTTCCTTCACGCGCCGGTCGGAGGGTCGCTGCCGACGGGCGTCGGAATCAAACGAGATTGGAATACGGAGGACGCTTCTCGACGTAGGCCAGCCACATGGCGTCGAGCATCGACCACAGCACGTCGAGCTTGAACTTCAAGATCTCGAGGGCACGCTGCTGCTGAGGCCGGGTCTCGAAACAATCCAGGGTGACTTGCAGCCCGTGCTGGACGTCGCGGCGTGCCTCACCCAGCCGCTTGCGGAAGTAGTCGTAGCCTTCGGGTCGGATCCACGAATAGTGCGTGGGCCAGTTGTCCAGACGCCGCTGGTGAATCGTGGGTGCGAAGAGTTCGGTGAGTGAAGAGCTGATGGCCTCCTGCCACGTGGCCCGGCGGGCGAAATTCACGTAGGCGTCGACGGCAAAGCGCACACCGGGCAGCACGCGGCGCTCGGATTCGAGATCTTCACGCTCGAGACCCACCGCCTCACCCAGCTGCAGCCACGCTTCGATGCCACCCGGATCGTCGCCCCGGCCGTCGTGATCGAGGAGACGCTGGATCCACTGGCGTCGAACCTCGCGATCCGGACAGTTTGCGAGGATCGCCCCGTCCTTGCGTGGGATCGAGATCTGGTAGTAGTAACGATTGGCGACCCACCCCTGGATCGCGTCACGATCGAGCTGACCGGCATCCATCCGTACGTGAAACTCATGATGGATGTGATAGAAGCGTTCCATCTCGCGAAGCTTCGCTTCGAACTCGGAGCGCGACCAGGGTTTCTCCACGTCCATCCTTTCATGATCGCAGATCCATTCCCGGCTTGCAGTTCGCCGAGGCGTCGGACACGGTGCTTGCCTGCTGACGCTCGAACACTGCGGGAATCAACTCGCTGGTTCTCTATGCGTCAAGCGGGCGTGAACTCCACGGGCAGGTGCGGGAAGCCGCGGACGAACGTGGACGGCGGATAGTCGGGAACGAAGCCTTCCTGCATGTGGATGTCCGGCAGGCGGCGGAAGAGCTCTTCGTAGAGGATTCGGATCTGCGCCCGGGCGAGGCTCGCGCCCAGACAAAAATGGTTTCCGAAACCGAAGGCGAGGTGGGGATTGCGCTGGCGGCGCACGTCGAAGGACTCCGGCGTCTCGAAGACCCGCTCATCGAAGTTGGCCGCCGGATACAGGAGCACGACCTGATCGCCCTCGCGGATCTTCTTCCCGCGATGCTCGAGATCCCGAGTTGCCGTCCGCTTCATGTTCAGGATTGGCGTCACCCAGCGGATGAATTCTTCGACAGCCACGCGCAGGCCTTCGGGATGATCCACCAGCTGCTGCTTCTGATCCGGATGGAGGCTCAGCAGCTCCATGGCGCAGCCGGTGACGTTGCGCGACGTCTCGCTTCCTCCGACCAGAAGCAGCAGGGTCTCGTGGATCAACTCGTCGTCGGTGAGCTTCTGGCCATCGACCTCGGCATTCACGAGAATGCTGATCAGATCGTCGGACGGCTCGCGGCGCTTGCGCTCGCAGAGCGCCTTCATGTAGTCGCTGTACTCAACGAAAGCCTTCCCCGCGGAACCGATCGAGTCCTCATCGAGAGCGTCGGAGGCAAGGGTCATGACGTCGGACCAGTGACCGAGCCTCGAGAGATCCTCGTCCGGAACACCCAGGAAACGATTGATCATGGTGAGCGGCAACAGGACCGCCAGCTCCTGGACGAAGTCACACTCGCCGCGCGGTGCCACGGCATCGATCAGGCTGGTGGCGATGTCCCGGATCTGGCCTGACTGTTTTTTCAGCTGATTCGGCGTGAAGCCCTTGGACACGAACTTTCGCAAGGTCCCATGGCGGGGCTCGTCCTGGTTGATCATCGACGGCGTCGATGGAAGATTCGGGCGGCTGCCTCCGCGGGCGCTCGAAAAGAGCTGAGTGTTCTTCGAGGCCCAGATCACGTCTTCGTGGCGGGAGAGGCACCAGGCCTTGCCCTTCTCATCCCAGTGGACGGGAGATTCGTCCCGCAACCATCGATAGACCGGCAGCGCGTCCTGCTGGCGCACGGCCAGAAGCCGGCGGTCGAGAACATTCAGATTCTCGTCGAATCCGGACAAAGACGGACTACTTGAACTCGGGAATCACGTGCTTCCCCATGAGCTCGATGGTCTGCATGACTTTTTCATGGGAAATATTGTACGGATTCACCAGGCAGAGAAGCAGGTCGACACCGGCGGCCTCGTAGGCCCGGGCGGTCTCGATCACCTGCTCTGGATCGCCGACGATGGTGGCCTTTGAGTCCTTCAGGTATTCGAAGTCGAGCATCTCGAGGGTACCGCTTTCCACGATCTTCTTGACATCCTCGAGGTAGGCGTAGGTGCCGAGCTCCTGTTTCATCTCCTCGAGCCATTTCGCAACCGATGAGACCAGCTCGGCCGAACGCTTTCCATACCAGACGAACGACTCCTTCGAGACGTCGTAGGACTCCTGCTTCGTGGGGGCACAATTGACCATGGTGAAGGCGGCGGCCTGGTTGTTCACGTACGTCGCCAACGGCTTGGTACAGGTCTTGATCGCCTTGCGATAGATGTCGATCCGTCGAGCCACGTCATCGGGCGGTACGCCGACACCGAAAGAGCAGAGACCGAGCCCCAGCTCGCCCATCAGCTGGTGGCCCGAGTCGCTACCGGTAGCGCCGAAGACGGGCGGATGGGGATCCTGGAGCGGCTTGGGCTGTACGCGCCGCTTCGGCATCTGCCAATACTTTCCTTCGAATTCGTAGTACTCGTGGGTCCAGCAACCGACGATGTGCTCGATCGCTTCCTGCCACATGGGCCGGGTCTCGTCGGGATGCACGCCGAAACCCTCGAGCTCGAGTCGCGTCGAGGAGCGACCGGTGCCGAAGTCGACGCGACCGTCCGAGATCAGGTCGAGCACGGCCGCGGACTCGGCCGAGCGCACCGGATGGTTGTACGGCTTGGGGGCAAGGCGGACGCCATAGCCGATTCGTATGTTCTTGGTACGCGCAGCGATGGCTCCGTAGAGCACCTCCGGGTTCGAGCAGTGGGAGAACTCCTCGAGGAAGTGGTGTTCGACGGTCCAGAAGGCGTGGAAGCCGACCTTGTCGCCCAGCACGGCCTGCTCGAGCGTGTTCTTGAACGCTGCGTGCTCACTGCGCGGGTTCCAGGGCTTGGCAACGGGGATCTCGTAGAACAGGGCGAATTTCACGGAGTCCTCCTGCGATGGAGAGCGCAATCTATCATGATGTGAGACCGGATGCCTGAGACTTCAGGCGCTCACGATCGATCGTCGGCGCAACGTTAGCAACGCTGCGGCCGCTACCAAGGCCAGCAGAACTCCGACCCCCCAGGCGCCCAGAGCCGGCACCGACGGGGACGGATCGAATACGGCGTTCGTGTTCTGAACCCAGAACGGATAGGTCGTGGCATTGAGCGCCACAATCACGTTGCGGGCCGTGCTCGACACGTTGTCGTGAACGATCACCCAGTCGCTGGCTGAGCCGCCACCGCCCGCGGGATAGCCGGGATCATCGGGAGAGCCCGCCGGGATGTAGCCGACCGCGGTGGCCACGTGCCCGAGCGTTTGCTTGATGTCTTCGGGCGGCGCTGTCCAATCTTCGTTGTTGTCGTGGGTGTCGTTGGGAGTGAACGGGCCAAAGTTGAAGTACGAACCCCCATGAAACGATTCGTCGCCAGGCCCACCGCTGCCAGGAAGCGGCGGCCCCGCAGCGCTCACGTTCCAGTGCGTCCACGAGATCAGCATGGTGCGGCCGGCGTCGATCTCGGATTTGATCTCGGCGAAGGCAGAGGCGGCATCCGGGTGGGATGCAGCCGGCGAACCATCAGGCGCAAGGCCGATGGCAAACCCGCGTCCCTGGCTCCCGGTCCGGAATCCCGGGCGTAGTCGCTGCAGCAGGTTCGTGAGACCAGCGTGAATGTCCTTCACGTAGGTGCCGATGTGGAGACCGTTGCCGAAGCGGGTCTCGCCCGTGTTGTTGGTATCCATGAACCAGCCGACGTCGGTGACGGCGGCCAAGAAGCCTGAGCCGGGAGCGGGACGGCTCGCGTCGCCCTTGCGGTCGTGCCAGTCGTCGGCAGCTGGCCAGATTGCGCTGCCTTCGCCCGGAAACGCGGCGCCGTCGGCGATCAGAACGCTCTTGGCGTCTTCCCAGTGGCCGATCAGGTTCGCGGCCGAAGTCGGCGCACACCAGGCGTCGAACGTGAAGGGCGGCAGGATGGGTCTCGGCCCAGGCCCGGTGCCCCCCGCCCCCGGATAGTTGTACGGCTGGACCCAATCCGGGACGAGCCCGGGAACGAACTTGGCGACCGCCCCGGCGGGCGAGCTCGAGAGCAACCCGAACGAGACGGCCAGCATCAGTGTGGCCGAGGACGGTAGACGTAGCAGCATGGGATTCTCCAGCTCCACCCCGGAGCACTCCGGATTCTCCCATGCAGAACCGTGTCAAGGAAAGGACAGAGTGACGCAAAATCGCGTGGTGTGGACCGACCTCGCGGCTGCCGGTAGGCTCGCCGGCCCGCGGAGGCTCCTGCTCGCCCAATGGCCATCATCTCGCTCGAAGACATCCTCACCAGCCTCGAGATCGAAGAACTCGGCCCCGGGCACTACAGCGCCGCGAACGTCCCGATGGAGTACCAGCGGATCTTCGGGGGGCAGCTGCTGGCCCAGGCGGTGGCCGTCGCGACCCACACGGCCCCGGGCAAGCAGGTGAAGTCACTCCACGTGACGTTTCCGCACGCGGGGGATCTGGCGGCGCGGCTCGAGTTCAAGGTGGAATCGATCCAGGACGGGCGCTCCTTCGCCACCCGTTGGATCGTCGCAATGCAGAACGACCGTCCCGTGCTGACCGCCCTGGTCTCGCTCCACATCGAAGAGACCGGCCTATCGCACCAGACCGATGCACCCGATGTGGCCGGGCCCGACGCCGCGGTCGCGACCGATCTCGACATGATTCCCTGGGAGACACGAGTCGTGGAGGGAGTCGACCTTTCGGATCGCGAAGTCGGTCCGGCGCGCTTTGCATTCTGGATGCGAGCTCCGGCCCTGCCCACCGACCCGATGCTTCACCAGGCCCTGCTGGCCCATGCCACAGACCTGACCCTGATCGGTACCGCGCTGCGACCCCATGCTGGCGTCAGCCAGGCCGATTCGCCCGAACATCTGGCTACGGCGGTGACCACGCACACGCTGTGGTTCCACCGACCCTTCCGGATCGACGACTGGCTGCTGGTCGCCCAGCAGAGTCCCTGCGCGGCCGGCGCCCGCAGCTTTGGTCTGGGCCACGTCTTCTCAGGCGCAACCGCGAAGGACGCCACCCTGGTCGCGTCATTCGCCCAGGAGAGCCTGATCCGGCAGCGCTAACCGAGCAATGAAAAGCCGACCTTGCCGGACCTTCCCAACCGAAAGCTCCTGTACGAGCCCGGCAGAAACGGAAACGAGTCCGCGGCACGCTGCCGAAAAGCCCAACGGACCTCCCAGCAGCGCGCCGCTTCGGCGCGATGCAAGCTGCCCGTCCGGGCAGCCCGCGTCGCTTCGGCGCGATGCAAGCCGCCCGTCAGGGCAGCCCGCCTAGCTCACTGCCAGCTTGGCCCGGGCGGCTTCGATATCGCCGTCCATCACGGTCTTGCGCTTGTTGGCCTCGGCCGAGGCCTGGGCCTCACGCGCGAGCGCTGCCACGTAGCCCTCGGTTGCCTGGACAGCCAGGCTCAGCGCAGAGCCAGAGACGCGCAGGCCGCCTCCGTGCTTGGTCAAGAGTCGCTTCACCACCGCGTTCGGAAGGTCTGCCATGAAAATCCTCCGTTCTGGCGTCGCGCGGAAGCGTAGAAGCCCCGGGGAGGAGCTGTCAACGAGGCGGAGAGCGACTTAGAACAAAAAACCGGGTTCTAGCAAGCGCATATGGCTTTTCGGCCCCGCTCATACGGATAGGAATTCGACCGCCTCACGGGCGAGTTCGGGGCCGTCGTAGTCCACGGGAACCACATGGGCCGAGTTCTCGAGAATCCGGTGCTTTCGTCGCTCGGACCGAACGGCGTCGAAAATCTCCTTTGAATCCAACGGGTCAGCGGTCCGGTCGTGGGCCCCGTGGGCCACCAGGATGGGCGTCTCGATGCGGTCGAGTGCGCGCCGCACGACGCCCTGGAAGTGGATGAGCTGGTGCACGGCCGCCAACGGCATCACCTTGTAGCCGGGGTGACGAGCGCGGGCCGCCGGATCGCGGATGTCGGAGCCCGTTGCTTTGCGGGGAAAAGGCAACAGGAATTTCAAGACCGGAATCAGCAGCGGCAGCGGCTGACGTAGGCGCAGTGGTGTCCCCACCACCACAGCCCCATCGACGGCAGCCTCCGCGGACAGGGCCAGCGCAACCAACCCGCCCATCGAGAGTCCCGCGACGAACACCCTGGCGTGCTGCTCGCGCAGCCGGACCACAGCGTCCCGGGCCGCTCCCAGCCATTCCGGATACTTCACGCGCGCCAACGCCTGGGGCGTCTCGTTGTGGCCCGGCAGCACGGGACCCAACGCCCGGTAGCCAGCTTGCGCGAAGGCCTCCCCCAGTGAGCGCATCTCGTAGGGCGTTCCCGAGAGACCATGCAGACATAACACTGCGTCTCTCCCGGTTCCCGGGAAGTCGAACGGCGCCGGATCGACCCGGACTTCAGTCGAGGGCACGTCCGGCTTCTTCGGCGGCCTGGACCACCTCGCGTAGGGGTACCTGCTTGCTTCGGGCGAGCCGCTTGCAGTCGTCGTACTCAGGCGAGACCGAAACGCGCCCATCGAGATCGAACACGCGCTTCACGCGCACGCGACCGTAGGGCGTGTCGACCCTCCGAACTTCGCGTTTCAGGATGATGCGTTCGCTCTCGGTGACGCGTACGCCGATGGCGGTCGATTCCGTGAACAGGACGCGCGCCAGCGCAATCCGATCCGACGGATGGCCCAGCACACGCACCAGCTGACCCGGGCGATTTTTCTTCATCTGGAGTGGTTGGACCGAAACGTCGAGGGCACCGACCTCGAAGAGGCGCTCCATCAGATAGTCGAAGTGCTCGGGCACGAGATCGTCCAGATTCGTCTCGAGCACCACGATCCGGTCCGAGCCGGCGCCGGCACTGCGCCCCAATACCGCACGCAGCACGTTCGGCATGGGTCCCGGCCGATCGTTTCCGGCACCCAGACCGATCGACTCGATGGTGAGCGCGGGCAACGGACCGAAGTCTTCGACGATCGTCTTGAGGATCGCAGCCCCGGTGGGTGTCACGGTCTCCCAGTTGACGTGGGCGGGCACGGTCGGAACCCCACGCAGCAACTCGAGGGTCGCCGGCGCCGGCAGGGGCAGCCGGCCGTGCTCTGTCTCGACACTTCCCTCGCCCAGGGCCACCGGCGAAGCCGTCACCCGGTCGATCTCGAGACGGGCCAGCCCGATGGCGGCCCCGGTCACGTCGACGATGGCGTCGACGGCCCCCACCTCGTGGAAGTGCACCTTTTCGACCGGAATGCCGTGGACCTTCGCCTCGGCTCGGGCCAGGGCCCGGAAAATGGCGATCGCGCGCTCCCGAACGCCGCCGTCGAGGCGGGCACGCTCGAGGATCTTCACGATCGCGCTGAAGGACCTGCCGTGGGGGTGATGCCCGTGGGAACGTCCCCGAACCGTTGACTTCTGCTTCGGGCGCGGCCTGGGGACGCTGACGTGGACGTAACGGGCGGCCAGCGCACCGCGCTTCACCTTCCGCACCTTGAGGCTGAAATCCAGATCGAGTCCGGCCAGATCGGCTTCGAGCTCTTTTCGCTTGAGCCCCAGATCGAGCAGTGCGCCCAGAAACATATTTCCGGCGATTCCCGAGAAACAATCCAGGTGCAGGGTTCTGGCGCCCGGCTTCGCCGCACGCTGGGACGCGCTCGTCCGACCCGACTGATGCAAAGAACTAGAGTCGGTTGATAAGCGTCGCGACATAGGCAGCTCCGAAACCGTTGTCGATGTTCACCACGGTCACATTGGAGGCACAGCTCGTCAGCATGCCCAGCAGGGCCGCGACACCGCCGAACGCGGCCCCGTAACCCACGCTGGTCGGAACGGCGATGACAGGCTTGTCCACCAGACCCCCGACCACCGACGGCAGGGCGCCTTCCATGCCGGCCACCGCGATCAGGACCCGCGCGCCGCGGAGCACGTCACTCGATGCCAGCAAGCGGTGCAGACCGGCGACACCCACGTCCGTCAGGACCTCGACCTTGTTTCCGAAGCGGCGAGCAACGCCGGCAGCTTCGCTCGCGACGGGCAGATCCGACGTCCCCGCACAGATGATGGCGATGGTGCCCTTTCCGACCAGGGGCGGCTCGGCGGGTCCGTACCAGAGCAGGCGCGCCGTCTCGTCGTAATCACCGGCGCCCACCCGCTCGGCGACACGCCCCGCCACGTCGGACTCGACCCTCGTCGCCAGCACATCCTGACCCGCGTCGCGAATCGTCCGGACGATGTCGGCGATCTGATCCGGCGTCTTGCCGGGCGCGTAGATCACTTCTGGCAGACCCGCGCGCAAGGCCCGGTGGGTGTCCACACGCGCGCCGGGAACGTCCACGAACGGCAGGCGCGCGATTTTCTCCAGTGCGTCGTCGAGGGACACGTCACCCTGCTGCACGCCCTCGAGAAGCCGTCGCACCCGTTCGCGGTCCATGGGACCACGGTATCAGAAGATTCAGATCGCGTCGGGGGCGATTACCAGCAGTGCGCGCCGCGCACCGGCGGGCTCGCACAGATCGATCTCACTGGCGATGCCGGCGATTCCCTTGCGGCGTTCGAAGAGCAGACTCCCGAACGCATCGTCCACCGACTTACCCACCAGGATCGGGACCGAGATCGTGATCCGGTCACCGAGATGGTCGGCCACCGAGGACACCGCACGGGAGGCGACGATGTTGCCAAGCTCGCGTAACGCCGAGTGGGCCATGACGCTGTTGGAATCAACGCCCGGACACAGCATGTCGATCACCGATTCGGCACCCCGGGGCGGGAGGAAGAGCGCGATCAGGCCCTGCACCGCACCCTCCATCTCGAAGATCACACCGGTCGCGCCCGCACCCATTTCTTCCACGGTAGCGGCCCGCACCCGGGGCTCGTGGGCGTGAAGATCGCGACCCAGAACTGACGAGATCGCCGAGGCCGCGCTGACCGCGCTGATCTGCGCAATCTCGCGCATGCGGCCAAAGGCGGCGATGAGTTCTTCGTGTGTCGTCATGCCAGCTGATTCTGGTCGAGCACGAACACGGGTCGACCGTTTCCCAGAATCGTGAGCCCGGCGAGCGCGCGCATGTTCTCAAGCAGCTCCGGAATCGGCTTCACGTAGATCTGTTGCTGACCCGACACCCTGTCGGTCAACAGCGCAATTCGCTCTCCACGAAGGTCTGTGAGAATCAGGGTGACGACGCTGCCCTGCTCACGGCCTGACGGCTGCTCGGGTTCGTCCTCGCGGCCGCCGTCGAGCGCAAGCTGTGCAGCCAGATGGATCACTGGAATCGGATCGTCGTCGATCAGGACGAAGGACTCGTGGCCCGCCGTCTCGATCTGGTCGGAGTCGAGTTCGAGGATGCGCTCAACCCGTGAGATCGGCAGGGCGACGGTTTCGTTCCCGAGGGCCAGCAGCAGGACTCGCTGGACGGCGGCTGTGATCGGAACGGTCAGCGTGGTGGTGGTGCCGCGCCCGGCCTCGGTGACGATCTCGACGTTGCCACCCAACGATTCGATGGTGACCCGCACGGCGTCCATGCCGACGCCGCGCCCTGAAATCGCGGAAACCGTCTCGGCGGTCGAGAAGCCCGGGAGGAAGACGAGGGCGACCAGTTCGTGGGGAGGCAGATCCTCTGCGAGGTCCGGATGGAGCAGGCCCTTCTCGACCGCGCGGACGCGTACCGCGTCGAGGTCCATACCGCGACCGTCGTCTCGCACCGAGATCTGGATCGAGTCCTTTTCGCGGCGGGCCTCGATGTCCAGACGTCCGATTTCCGGCTTGCCCGCTTCAAGCCGAGCCTCGGGAGTTTCGATGCCGTGATCGACGGCGTTTCGGATCAGGTGGACCAGGGGATCGCTGAGACGGTCGAGAATCGAGCGGTCCAGCTCGAGCTCGCCGCCCTCGATGTGGACCTGCACCCGCTTGCCACTGCGTTGGGCGATGTCTCGCGCCATGCGCGGCAGGGGCTCGACGATGCGGAGCAGGGGCGTCGTCCGCAAGTCGAGGGCGCGGAGCTGGAGTTCACCGACGACCCGGTCCATGCGGTCGAGGCCGGTACCCAGATCGGCATTGCGCTCGGGTCCGTCGCCAGAAGCTGCGGTTCGGACTTGGCTGGTGTTGAGGATCACTTCGCCCACGGTGCTGAGGAAGCGGTCCAGCGTTTCGGTCTTGACGCGAACCGTGGGCGGTGGCTGAGGTGCGACCACCGGCTCGGCCGGCGGCGGAGCGGGCGCGGGGCCCTTCATCGCGGCGAGTCCTACATCGTCGTTGGAGGACGCCGCCGCTACTCGGATAGCGGCGTCAGGACTTTTTTTTTTGACCCGCCGCGGGAGCGATGGGCGTGGCCAGTGCCTTGACGAGGTCGGGGTTGGGCGGGGGAGACTCGCCGGTCTGCCGCACGACCTCGATCATCGCCTCGAGCCCTTCCATGCCCTTGAACACGAGTGTCAAACCCTCTGGACCGTCCACACCACCGGCGCTCCGGATCTCCTGCATCCGATCCTCGAGCACGTGGGACACTTCGGCGATCGAGTCGTACTCCAGAGACGCCGCCATCCCCTTGATGGAATGGGCCATTCGGAACAGCACATCGATCGCGTCGGCGTGCCCCGTGTCCTTCTCGAGGTCGAGAAGCGCCCGGCTCATGTCCGCGAGGTGCTCGCTGGCATCCTCAAGGAAGACCGCGCGGTACTTGGTCATGTCTAGGGCCAACTACTGGTTCCCCTTCTCCAGCGCCTTGTTCACCGTCTTGACGACGGAGTCGGGCTTGAAGGGCTTCACAATGAAGTCCCGCGCCCCGGCCTGAAGCGCCTCAGTCACCAGTGTTTCCTGACCGAGTGCGCTGCACATCACGACACAGGCAGTGGAGTCGATCTCCAGAATGCCCTTCACCGCATCGATGCCCGACCTTCGCGGCATCACGATGTCCATTGTGACCAGGTCCGGATGGTGAGCCTTGAACTGATCGACAGCCTCGACACCATCCGACGCCTCGGCAACGACCTCATGCCCTTCCGCCTCGACGATCTCACGGATCATCTGACGCATGAAGGCGGCATCATCTGCAACCAGAATTCGCGCCATTTTCTTCTCCCCCCTGGAGTCATTCGATTCAACTCGGTGAACTTTCAATCACTTCCTTCGCCCGGGCCACCAAACGGACCGGGTCCAAAATCAACACCACGCGGTCGTCGAGCGACCGCCGCTCCGCAATGGGATTCTCATCCCGCGACATCGCACCCTCTCCATCGACGAGACCCATGACCCGGTCTACGGGCAGGCCCAGCTGCGCGGCGCCCGTGATCGTCGCCGCGATCACCAGCACGTGGGCCGGCTCGCCCAACTTCGTCGGGTCCACGTTGAGCACCACATTGGGCCGCAGCACCGGCAGAGCGTCGCCGTGATGGTTCATCACCCCGGCGATCTCGGTCGGCAGGGTCGGAATGCATGCCAGCGGCTCCACCTCGCTGACCTCGACGATGTAGGCGATGGGAATCGCATAGATCGAGTCGGCCAGCTCGAACGTGAGGAGGCGCTGCTGAATTTCGGGTGCAGAGAAGACACCGGTCACGACTGCGGCCCTTCTGCGATGGAACTCCCGGTTTCGAAGCGCCTCAGGATCTCCTGAAGCTGCTCGGCCAGCTCCGTCAGTGTCGTCGACGAGCTCACCAACTCCGACATGGAAACAAGTTGCTGCTGGGAGGTCGCCACCACGCCGTCGATGGAAATGGAGTTGCTCTCAGCCCCTTTGGCGATCTCGTCCATGGCACTCACCATGCGCTCGACGCCCTGGGTCTGGCTATCGGCGCCGTGAAAGATCTCCTCGGCCCGGTTCGAAGCCTCACCCACGGCCTGACGAATATTCTCCAGCGTGTGTGCGATCGTATCGACGTCCTCACGGCCCTCGCGCATCCCCAAGCTCGACTCGCGCATTTCGTCGGCGACATCGTGGGTGTCGATTTGAATCTCGTTGATGAGCTTCGAGATCTCCTCGGCGCTTTCGCCCGAGTTCTCGGCCAGCTTGCGAATTTCGTCGGCCACCACCGAGAAACCACGACCGGCCTCACCCGCGCGGGCCGCCTCGATCGAAGCGTTCAACGAGAGGAGGTTCGTTCGATGCGCGATGCCGGTGATGATCGATGAAATCTGGTTCACGTGGCGCGTCTTCTCCTCGAGCTCGAAGACCTTGGCCACCGCATGCTCCACTCGCTCGAAGACGGTGCGCATCTTCTCGATGGCAAGCCGCGCGATGTCGACGCCCGAGTTCGCCTTCTGATTCGCCTCTGCGGCAAAGCCGAAGGCCTCGCGGGCGTGGTCGGCATTGCGTTCGATGGTGGAGGCAATCTCGTGGATCAATCGCGCCGCTTCGTTGAGCTGACTCTGCTGTTGGCTCACGCTCTCGGCGAGGTTTGCCACGGTGGACGAGATCTCACCGTTGTTGGTGCTGACGTGCTCGGCGGAGCGGGTCAATTCATGGGCGGCGTGGGAAACGCGGTGGGCCGTCGACTGCACGTGTTCGACCAGGTTCCGCAAGCTGCCCGCCATGCCCTGCAGGCTGTGGGCCAGCGCATCGGTCTCATCCGGGAAGCGCGGGGTCTCGTCTGCGACGACCCGGACGGTGAGGTCACCGCGACTCATCTGGTCGCTGGCCTGGTGCAGCTGTTGGAACGTCATCGAGAGGTCGCGCGACAGGAGCCATCCCAGGCCGGCGCCACAGCCGAGCGCCACGAGACTCGAGAGAGACCAGTGTACGGCGAGTCCGCCCGCCTCGATAAGGGCCGGCACGATCTGGGCGGACAAACCGACCAGCACCGCACCGAAAACAAACTTGTATTTCAGCGAAACTCGCACCCCCTGGTCTATCGGTGAAAGGGGGCGCCGTCTTGAAGCTTCGGACGGGCAAAAAAGGCAATCAAACCGACAAGTTGTCTGGGGCCAGTCAGCCGTCCCCGGGAGCGGCACTAGAAGTGACGAAACCCCCCGTGGGGAGCAGGCGCCGGCCTTGATTCCGGTATTCCCGGAGCCTCTCGGAGACGACCGATCTCGGTCACAGCGACCCCCAGCCGCCGCGCCAGGACGCTGGCCCCCGGCCCGGCGGCGCGCACACTGAACAGCAGCTCGTAATCCTCGCCGCCGGTCCGGGCCAGCCGCTCGGCGTCGAGACCGAGCTCCCGACAGGCCGCTCGGAAGCCGCGTGGCAGCGGGATCCGTTCGGCGGCGACCTCCGCCGCGAGCGGCGTGGTCTCGAGCAGGTGATTGAGATCCGCATCGAGTCCGTCGGAAATGTCGATGCACCCCCCGATCTGCTTCAGCCGGGTGAGCGCCCTGCCCGCTTCGAGCCGCGGCTGCGGCACCCGGCGGATTCGCCCGAGACCGCGCTCCGCCCGGGCCAGCTCCAAGGCCGGGCCACCGACCGTGCCGGTGACGAAGAGGCGATCGCCCCGCCGCACTCCACGCCGGGTGAGTGCGCGTCCGCGCCGGACGGCGCCCAGCGCCGTGATCGTAAGCGAGCACTCACTGGCCCGGCTCACGTTGCCGCCCACGAGGGGACAGCCGTGCCGGCGGGCCTCGTGGAGCAGCCCCGCCACCACTCCGTCCAGGGTCGCCAGCTCGAGCGAGGCAGGTGTCAGCAGCGCCAGCGTGAAGCCCAGCGGACGCGCCCCCATGGCCGCCAGATCCGAGAGGTTCGCCACCAGAGCGCGGCGCCCGATCGTGCGCGCGCTCTGGGTGCGCCAGCGGAAGTGTACGTCCTCCACCAGCGAATCGGTCGTGACGACGAGATCCTCACCCGAACGAGCCCGCAGGATCGCGGCGTCGTCGCCGATGCCGAGCACGACGAAGCGCGGGCTTCCCGCCCGACGGGCGGCGCGCTCGATTCGCGCAATCAGTCCGAACTCCCCGAGATCTCCTAACCGCAAGACACGCAGGGTAGCCGCGCTCCGTGCTCGTACCCCAGCGAAGATCGAGAGGCCGCCCGGTCTACTGGGAGTCTCGAAGCTCCCGGCGCATCTGCTTGGGAATCGATCAGCGGGTCTTGGCGGACGCCATCGGCGGCGGGACGGTCGCTCCGGCGGCCGGCCCCGAACGTGAGAACGGTGCGCCGAGCGGCCGCTCGAGGGCCGCTTCGAGCACCTCATCCATGTGCTCGACCGGAATGAAGGTGATCTTCTTCTTGAGATCCGCCGGGATCTCATTCAGATCCTGGAGGTTCCGGCGCGGAAGCACCACCCGGGTAATGCCGGCTCGCAGCGCCGCCAGGGCCTTCTCGCGCACACCGCCAACCGGTAGCACGCGACCCCGCAGGGTGACTTCGCCCGTCATGGCGACGTCGGGCCGCACCGCGATGCGGGTCGCCAGGGAAACAATGGCCGTAGCCATCGCGATGCCGGCCGAAGGGCCGTCCTTGGGAACCGCACCGGCGGGCACATGCACGTGGACCTCACTGCGTGAGAAGATGGCGTCGTCGAAGCCGAGCTCGCTGCCGCGGCAACGGGCGTAGGTGAGCGCTGCGTGGGCCGACTCCTTCATCACGTCGCCGAGCTGCCCGGTCAACACCAGGCCCTTGCCGCTCGTGAGGGTGGCTTCGATGGTCAGCAGCTCGCCGCCGCTCTCGGTCCAGGCCAGACCGTTGCTGAGTCCCACCTCTCCGATCTCGCTGGGGGCTTCTTCCATGTACGGCGGCGGTCCCAGGAATTTTTCGAGTGTGCGCCGGTTGACGGTCACACGCCTCTCGTCGCCCTCGGCCGCCCGTCGGGCCGTCTTGCGACACACCGCCGCGATCTGACGTTCCAGATTCCGAACACCCGCTTCACGGGTGTAGTGGGTGACGACGCGCATCACGGCCGGGTCCGACCACTTGATGCGATCGTCGGGAAGCCCGCTCTCCTTCACCTGGCCGGGGATGAGAAAGGAACGTGCGATCTCGATCTTCTCTTCCGGCGTGTAGCCCGGGATACGGATCACTTCCATTCGATCGCGCAACGGACTGGGAATCGAGTCGAGCATGTTCGCCGTCGTGATGAACATGACCCGCGAGAGATCGAAGGGAACGTTCAAGTAGTGGTCGCTGAAGCTGACGTTCTGCTCGGGGTCGAGAACCTCCAGAAGGACCGATGACGGATCACCGCGGTAATCGGCTCCTAGCTTGTCGATCTCATCGAGCATGAAGACCGGATTGCAGGTGCCCGCCTGCTTGAGGCCCTGAATGATGCGACCGGGCAGCGCCGCCACGTAGGTGCGGCGGTGACCGCGGAGCTCGGCCTCGTCTCGCATGCCGCCGAGCGAGATGCGAACGAACTCGCGCCCCAGGGCCCGCGCGATCGACCGACCCAGCGACGTCTTGCCAACCCCCGGCGGGCCGGCGAAACACAGAATCGGTCCACGTGAGTCGGCGCGCAGCTTGCGCACACTCAGGAACTCGAGGATCCGGTCCTTGATGCCTTGCAAATGAGCGTGGTCCTCATCCAGGATCGCCTTGGCATTCGCGAGATCGAGTTGATCCGGTGACTCCTGGGACCACGGCAGATCGACCATCCAATCGAGATAGCTGCGCAGGACGTGCGCCTCAGGGCCATCCGGATGCATCCGCTCGAGCCTGTGGATCTGCTTCATCGCCTCGGTCAGCGGCTCTTCGGGCAGCCCCGCTTCGTCGATGCGAGCGCGATAGTCATCGGACTCCTCGACGCGCGGGTCGGTCTCACCGAGCTCGGCTTGGATCGCCCGCAGCTGTTCACGCAGGTAGGCCTCACGCTGACCGCGACTCATTTCGTCCTGGGCTTGGCTCTGGATCTCCGCCTGGACGGTGGTGACCTCGAGCTCCCGCTTCAGCAGCGCATCAACCTTCCGCAGCCGCAGCAGGGGATCCGTGATCTCGAGGAGTTCCTGGGCCTCGGCCGTGCGCAAGCGGAGATGGGCGGCCACCAGGTCCGCCAGTCTGCCGGGCTCGTGCACGTTGGCCGTGACCGACAGCACTTCAGGGGGCAGGTTCTTGAGGGGCAGCAGCTCCTCGACCCGAGAACGGACCGTTCGAACCAGCGCTTCGACTTCCACGCACCAATCAGTGTCTTCGTCCGCGGGCAATCCCGTGACCCGCACCCACTGGGCGCGCTCGTGTTCGACGAAGGCATCAATGCGCGCCTTGCCGAGTCCCTGCACCAGTACCTTCACGCGCCCGTCGCCCATGCGCAGAATGCGCATGACCATGGCCACGGTGCCAACCGAGTAGAGATCGTCGGGCTCGGGATCTTCGATGTCGGCTTCCCGCTGGGCGGTCAGCAACACCAGTCGATCGCCAGCCAACGCATCCTCGACGGCCGCAATCGAACGCTCGCGCGCCACGAAGAGCGGCAGCGCCATATAGGGAAAGACCACCATCTCTCGGAGAGGCAGGACCGGAAGCTCTTCGGGCACGGCCAGCGGCGCACTGAATTCGCTCATGCCTGCGTTTTCGACGCAGACGAGCGCCGACTTGAACTATTCCACCGGTACGATGCGGCCGCGCTCGACCCGCAGCAGGAACGGCCGTTTCTGGGCATTTCCGTCGGGCCACATGCGTATCACGCCGGTGACGCCAGGATGCGCCCGAATGGCCCGGATTCCGGTGCGAACGCGCTCCCGTACGTCCTCGTTTCCGAAGGAAAAACCCGTGAGCTGGAGCAGGACCAGATTGGTCGCGTCGTAGGCCTGGGCCGCAAACACGTCCGGCTGATGGGAATAGGCGCGCTGGTAGCCGTCGGCAAAGCGGCGCACGAAGGGCAGCTGGCTCGAGACTGGAAAGTGGGTGGTGAAGATGGCGTCTTCTACGTGCTTCCGGGCGATCTTGACCAGGTCCGGGTGGTGCCATCCGCTGGTGCCCATCAGACGCGTCTGTTCGGCCCCGTGGAAGGCGAGCTGGGGTGCGATCAGCACCACCTTCTCGTGCGATTCCGGTATGAACAGCACGTCGAAGTCGACCACGGGCGGAAGCAGCTCCCCGTTGGGCCCCGTCATGGCCTGGGCTTCGAGGCGAAGCTCCGCGGCTTCCTCAGCAGGCAGCCGGCGCGCGCGTCGTTCGAGATCTTCCCTGTCTTCGAGAGCCTGCTTCTCGTCCGGCGTCAGCAGCACGAAGCCCACCAGACGTCGGATCGGCTCGCTGAAATCGACGGCTTTCGGATCGTAGGACGCCACTCCGACGATGCGGCCACCATGCTCTTCCACGGCCTCCCAGAACATGCGCCGCAGGCCGCGACCATAGGCATCGCGAGGATACAAGACGGCGAAGCGCTGGGCGCCGAGCTCCCGCACCGCGTGGTCCACGAGCAAGGCGACCTCTTCACGCGGCTGGGTGCGCACGCGGAAGACGTGCGGGCGGCCGGCGCTCACCTCCTCGCGTGCCGTGAGCACAAGCAGCGGAACGCCCTCCGACTCGGCGACCGCCGCGGCAGCCTCGCATTCCTCCTTCAGGAGCGGACCGATGATTGCCGAAACTTCGAGATCAGCCAGCTCGCGAACGGCACGCGCCGCCTGCTCGGGGTCTGCGGCGCTATCGCGGATCATCACGCGGACGCGACGTGTGTCGAGCGGGCCCGTCCCGTCATCGGCTCCGAAGATTCCCGCCGCCAACAGCACGCCGTGAAGACTCTCTTCCCCGAAATGGGCAAAGGGACCCGACAGCGGTAACACGACACCGAGAGTTCCTTCGGCGCCGGCCGTGTCCGCAGCGCCGAAGTCCGCCAAGTCCTCGATGCGCGGGAGCGCTGCGTCGAAGCTCAGCCCTTCGTCCCGAAGCCGGAGCCGCTCGCTCACGGTCGTGCGCCGCGCCTGGTACAGATCATCCAGGGGGAGCTTCGAGGCGAGTTTGATGGCGCGCCGAGCCCGATCGATCTCGCCCTGGTCCAGGGAGAGGTCGGCGGCCTTGAGCAACGCGCGACCCGCCGGGATCTGCCGTCCGATCTGCTCGGCCGCCCGGAACAGATCGGTCGCCTCCATCTGCTGGATCAGTGCGTCGATCTCGACATCCACCAGGGCGACTGCGTCTTCGTCGCCTTCGGCACGTCGCAAGCGCGAGAGCCAACGAAGCTTGCGCGCCGGATCGTCCGACACGTCCAGCATCAGTCGGAACGCTTCGCGCTGCTCGACGGCATCGAGTCGCGAGAGGCGGGCCTTCTTGATCATGGCTGCGGCTGCGAGCGCGTTGCCCCGCCCATATTCGAGACGCGCGATCGCGATCCGAACGGCGTCGACGCTGTCGCTATCGGGATATTGGCGCACCGCTTCGTGGAAGCGCCGCAGAGCCAGGTCCTCGTCCCCCTGGTCGAGGGCGATCTCAGCCAGGCGCTTGGCCGCATCGTCGGCGAGCACGCTGCTGGGATATCGCACCAGGAACTCTGTGAAGGCTCGCTCGGCGGCACCGGGATCGTCGGCCTGCTGGGACAGCGCCGCGGAGTAGGCCCGACGTTCCTCTTCGCTGGCACGGGGACCGACCCTTCCCTCGAGCCCAGCGCACCCGGAGAGGAGCAAGAGGCCCGACAGGATTGCAGCGGAAGCACGCCAGCTCATCAATCGAATAGATCCCTCAGTTTGTCGAGAAAACCCCGTGTCACCGGAGACACCTCGCTACCGCTCTCCTCGGCGAACTCCGCCAGCAGCTCCCGTTGCCGCTTCGTCATCTTCGTCGGAACCTCGACAAAGATATGGAGAAGCTGGTCACCGCGGGCCGAACTCCGGATCGAAGGTACACCCTTCCCCCGCAGCCGCAGAGTCTTCCCGGTTTGGGACCCCTCCGGCACCTTCAGCATGACCTTGCCCTCCAGTGTCGGCACCTCGATCTCGTCGCCCAGGGCCGCCTGCACGAACGAGATCGGAACCTGGCAGTGGATGTCGGAGCCTTCGCGTTCGAACAACGGATGGTCGCGAATCGAGATCACGACGAAGAGGTCGCCGGGGGGGCCACCGGCGATCCCGGCTTCCCCCTCGCCCGACAACCGGAGACGCATCCCGTCATCGATGCCGGCGGGCACTTTCACCCGGATTTTCTGGCGGCCCTCGCTGCGTCCGGCTCCGCGACATTCGGGGCAGCGCTCACGAACGATCTCACCCGCTCCAGCACATTGTTCGCAGGGGCGGCTGATCCGAAAGAAGCCCTGCTGGAGCACGACCTGGCCCGAGCCGTAACAACGGCCGCAGGTTTCCGAACGGGTTCCCGGTCGGGCGCCCGAGCCGTCACAGGTTCCACAGGGGCGCATCTTGGGAATCTGAATCTGGGCTTCCATGCCCTCGAGCACGTCGGCGAGATCGATATCGAGGTTGTAGCGGAGGTCGGCGCCGCGCTGGCCGCGGCCGCTGCGGCGCCCACCCCGGCCCCCCCCGAACAGATCCCCGAAGAGATCGTTGAACAGGTGGGTGAAGTCGCCCAGGTCGCCAAAATCCTGGAAACCCGACTGCCCACCGCTGGCCCCGAAGCCAAAGCGATCGTAGGCACGCCGCTTGTCCGAGTCCGAGAGAATCGAGTAGGCCTCAGAAGCCGCCTTGAAGCGCTCCTCGGCGGCGGGATCATCCGGATTCCGGTCGGGATGGTTCTCGAGCGCGATCTTCCGATAGGCCCTCTTCAGCTCGGCCGGCTCGACGCCGCGGGGGACGCCCAAGGCTTCGTAGTAGTCGCGCTTCGGCAATGGATCAGGGCCTCGACGGGGTGAAGGCCCACTGGGGCGGAAACCCGCTGGAACTACTCGGAATCGTCTCCACCGAGCTCGGCGTACAGGACCTCGGTCATTTTGTAAGTGAGCGCCGACAGTTCGTCAACGGCGGCCCGCAATGCGCCCGAGTCCTCGCCCTGGGCGGCCTGCTTGGCAATCTCGAGGGCCTTCTCGATCTCAACCCGGTCGTCGTCGTGCACGTTCTCGGCAAACTCCTCAAGCGTTCGCTCGGTCGAATAGATCAGCCCATCGGCCCGGTTGCGGAGGTCCACCAGCTCGCGGCGCTGCTGGTCGGCCTCGCTGTACTCCTCAGCCTCCGCAATCAGCCGATTGACCTCCTCCTCGTTGAGTCCACTCGAGGCCGTGACCTGGACGGCCTGGGTCTTGCCCGTTCCGAGGTCCTTGGCCGAAACGTTCACGACGCCGTTGGCGTCGATCTCAAAGTTGACTTCGATCTGGGGTACGCCGCGAGGCGCCGGTGGGATGCCCAGCAGCTCGAAACGGCCCAGGGTCTTGTTGTCCACAGCCATGTCGCGCTCGCCCTGGATCACGTGGATCCGGACCACCGACTGGTGGTCCTCGGTGGTCGAAAAAACCTGGGACTTCGACGTTGGAATGGTCGTGTTCCGTTCGATGATCTTGGTCGAGACGCCACCCTGGGTCTCTACGCCCAGGGACAGGGGCGTCACATCCAGCAGCAGCACGTTCTCGACCTCGCCGGTCATGACACCGCCCTGGATGGCGGCGCCGGCCGCAACCACCTCATCGGGATTCACGCCACCGTGGGGTTCTTGATCGAAAATCTCGCTCACTTTCGCACGCACCGACGGCATGCGCGTCATGCCGCCGACGAGGATCACGTCGTCGATCTCGGACGTGGGGATGCCGGCGTCCTGCAGCGCGGTCGTGCAGGGCTCGACCAGCCGCTCCAGCAGTTCGGCGCACAGCTCGTCGAGTTTCTCGCGGGTCAGGGTCGTGGCCAGATGCTTGGGCCCGTCATCGGTGGCCGCAATGAACGGGAGATTGATGTCCGTCTCGGTGGCCGAGGACAACTCGTGCTTGGCGCGCTCGGCTGCCTCCTTGAGACGCTGTAGGGCCATCTTGTCCCCGTGAAGATCGATCCCGGACTCTTCCTGGAAGGATTCCATCAGGTGGTCACAGATTCTCATGTCGAAATCTTCGCCACCGAGATACGTGTCGCCGTTGGTGCTGAGCACCTCGAAAACGTCGTCCGAGATGTGCAGGATCGAGACGTCGAACGTGCCACCGCCGAGGTCGAACACAGCGACCTTCTTGTCGTCCTGGCTGCCAAGGCCATAGGCCAGCGCGGCCGCGGTCGGCTCGTTCACGATTCGCAAGACGTTGAGCCCCGCGATCTTGCCCGCGTCCTGGGTCGCCTGGCGCTGGGAGTCGTCGAAGTAGGCGGGCACCGTGATCACGGCGTCACTGACGGGCTCACCCAGGTAGTCCGCCACCGTGTCCTTCATCTTGGCCAGCACCAGGGCCGAGATCTCCTGGGCCGACACCAGTTTGCCGCCGGCCTGGACCCAGGCGTCACCGTTGTCGGCGGCCTCGATGCCGAAGGGAGCGATCTTGGCGAACGAAGTGACTTCCGCGCTCTCGTACTTGCGGCCGATCAGGCGCTTGACGGCATAGATGGTCTGTTCGGGGTTGGTGACGGACTGCCGCTTGGCGATCTGACCGACGAGCTTGTCGCCGGAAGACGTCATAGCGACGACCGACGGGGTCGTTCGCCCACCCTCGGAGTTCGCGACGATCACGGGCTCACCGTTGTCGAATAGGGCGACACACGAGTTCGTGGTCCCGAGATCGATTCCGATGACCTTGCCCATTCCGGCTGGCCCTTCCCCCTCCGCATCTTGGGGACGGTGCCAGCACCAGCGGGCTATTCGCCGCTACCGCCCTCGTCACCCGATGCGTCGATTTCTTCCGGTTGCTTCCCCTCGTCGCTTTCGGCCTCATCCGGCTCCCGGGTCACGATCACCCGGGTCGGACGCAGGAGCCTGTCCCGCAGCATGTATCCCGTCTGCAGCTCCTCGATGACCGTATTCGGGGCCACCGAACCATCTGGCGTTTGCGCCATTGCCTCATGCACCGCCGGATCGAAGGCTTTTCCGACGGCCTCGATCCGCACGACTCCGTGCTTCCCAAGGGCCGTCAGGAGCTCCCTCTGCATGAGCTCGACGCCCTGCAAGAGATTCTCCAAATCCCCGCCTTCACTCTCGCGAGCGTGGCCAATGGCACGGTCCAGGTTATCGACCGTAGAAAGAAGATCCTTGACGAGATTCTGATGGCCGTATTGATTGGCATCGGTGCGCTCTTTGAGCGCGCGGCGTTTGAAGTTTTCGAAATCGGCCTGGAGGCGCAGCAGCCGGTCTTCGGTCTCCTTGAGCTGGATGGCCAGCTCGTCCGAACTGCCCCCCTCGGGGGGCGCCGCCGCGCTCTCGGCGGCCGCCGCCGCGCTCTCGCGCTCCTCCATCGAGGCCTCGGCCTCCTTGAGGGCGGCCTCGAGCTCGGGGTTGGGCGCCAGCGCCCCGGCCGCAGCCTCCTCGGCCACGCCTTCCCAGCCCTCGGTGTCTTGGCTCTCGATCTCGATCTTCTTCTTCTTCTTCTTCCGGCTCATGCGCGGAGCCTGCCGGTCATGAGTGTGGAGACGTAGTCCACCAGCGGGATGATCCGTCCGAAGTCCATGCGGCTGGGTCCAATCACCCCCAACACACCCAGCGACTCGTCGGTTCCGGCGCCCCCGTAGGAGGTCGCCACCAGCGCACACTCGCGCAACGAGGGATCGTCGATCTCCCGACCAATCGCCACACGGACGCCGTCTAGCTCGAGGATGCCGTCGAGCACCGACAGCAGACGCTCCTTGGTCTCAATGGCCTCGAAGAGATCGCGCAGCCGCCGCGGGTCGTTGAACTCAGGCTGCTCGAGCAGCCCGAGCCGAGTCTCGATCACGAGATCGCCCGCCGGGCTGTCCGTTTCGGCCAGGGCCAGGCAACCGATCTCGACCGCGCGTGTTCGAAGATCATCTGCTTCGCGCTGTAGGACCGCCGCCTCGCGGGTCAACGCCTCACGCACCTCCCCAAGGGTCCGACCGAGGACGCGCTCGCTGAGAACCGCCGCAACGCGATCGAGCTCTCGCTGGTCGATCATTTGCTCGTTTTCGATGATCCGGCGATAGGTTGCGCCGGTCCGAGAGATCAAGACCACCAGCAGGCGTTCGCTCGAGAGCCTCACCAGGCTCACGTGGGTGAGCAGCACGCGATCGAGCCGCGGCGCCACCACGAAGCCGAGCTGATGGGTGTGGCGACTCAAGATCTCGGAGGCCAGCGGCATCAGGTCGTCGTCCTCGGCATCGTCGAGCTGATAGGCGAGATCTCGCCGCTGGGACGCGGCCAGGCGGGCGGGAGAGAGCAGCTCGTCTACGTACAGGCGTAGGCCGAACTCCGTCGGAATCCGGCCAGCCGACCGATGCGGCTGCTCCACCAGGCCCAGCTCGGTCAGCTCGGCGAGGACGCTGCGGATGCTCGCCGACGAGATCGACACGGGCAGCAGGTGGGAGATGGTCTTGGAGCCAATCGGCGAGGCCTCTCCCACGTAGCTCGTCACCACAGCACGAAGCACCGAGGCCTGGCGCTCGGTCAAGCGGGGAGTCGGCTCTTCGGCTGACCGGATGGACACCACGGAACCTCTCGAACATCGCCGCTGAAGATCTCAGCCGGTGCGGGTCGAAAATTGGTTACCACCGGACCCCAGGACAGTCAATAAACCCTCAGGAATCAAACGAAATACTGAAACACGCTGTCGGAAAGGAGGCGCCCGCGGGCGGTCAGACGGAGGTCTCCGCCCGGCTCTTCCTCGAGCAGACCCCGCCCCAGCAACTCGTCGATCGAAGCATCCCAGAAGCCCCTCGGGGGCGACCCGAACTCGTCCGAGAAATGGGCCGAGTCCAGCCCACGGGCGGTTCGGAGGGCCAGAAAAACGGCCTCGCCGCGGGCGGTCGCCGCATCGAAGACCTCGGCGTCCCGGTCCTCGGCCGATTCACCGCGCGCGCTGCAATCCAGGTAGCGCTGAAGATCGCGCGTGTTCTGGCGGCGCACGCCGAAGGGCGCTGCGTTAGAGGGCGGATCGCTGGACACGGCCCCGACCCCCAGGCCGAGCACGGGTCGTCGCTCCCAGTAGCGGCGGTTGTGCACCGCCTCGAAGCCCGGCCGCGCAAAATTCGAGAGCTCGTAACGGGCATATCCCGCGGCGGCGAGTCGCTGTTCGGCCCACTCGAGCATTGCCACCACAGCGGCTTCGTTGGGACGCCTCAGCTGACCTCGGAGATCGGCGAGGGCGAAGGGCGTGCCTGGCTCGATGCTGAGCTCGTAGAGCGAAACGTGCTCGGGCGCGAAGCCGACGGCTTCTTCCAGGTCCCGCTCAAACGCCTCGAATGCCTGGCCGGGAGCCGCCAGGATCAGGTCCAGGCTGATCTCGTCGAAGCCCGCCTCGCGAGCCGCTTCCAGGGCAAGGCGCGCTTCCGTCGCCCGGTGGGCGCGGCCCAGCCGCTTGAGCGTGGTGTCGTCAAAGGACTGCACGCCCATGGAGATCCGATTGACACCGGCAGCCCGGAACTCGGGCAGGCGTTGGCGCTCAAGGCTGCCGGGATTGGCCTCGAGGGTCAGCTCCACCGGCCCGGCCGCGTCGAAGGTCTGCTGAACCGCACGGATGATGCGAGCGACGCTGGCCGGTCGCAGCAACGAGGGCGTGCCACCGCCGAGATAGAGGCTCGCCAGCTGGCGGCCCGCGAAGGCCTCGGCACGGCGCTCGAGCTCGGACAGCAACGCATCGACGTAGCCCGTCTCCTGGCCGGGCGAGAGCCGCCGGGCGGCCACCACCGCGAAGTCGCAGTAGGGACACACACGCTCGCAGAATGGAACGTGGGCGTAGACACCGACGGAGTCGTCGCTCACGCCTCGATGATAACCGGCCGCACGGCTACTCTGCTGAGACCGTGACCCAAGCTCCCGTCCATTTCGAGCAGCTCCCCAACGGTCTGGGAGTGCTGCTGTGTGAGACCCACATCGCGCCGGTGGTCGAGATCCAGATCTGGGCAAGCGTGGGCTCCGCCGACGAACGCGAGCCCGAAGCGGGCCTCGCGCATTTTCACGAGCACATGCTCTTCAAGGGCACCGCAAAACGCGCGGTCGGCGAGATCGCGGGCGAGGTCGAAGGGGCCGGTGGTCGCATCAACGCGTACACGTCCTTCGACGTCACCGTCTACCACGCAACGCTTCCGAGTGCGGAGCTGAGCGTGGGTCTCGACGTGCTGGCCGACGCCACACTCCACTCGAGCTTCGATCCCGACGAGATCTCGCGCGAGGTCGAGGTCGTCCTGGAAGAGATCCGCCGCGGCAAGGATTCTCCCGGGCACGTACTCGGCGACGCAGTCTTCGCCGAGGCTTACCACGCCCACCCCTACGGCGCGCCGATCTTGGGCCCGCCCGAGAGCGTCGCCAGCTTCGACCGTGCACGGGTGCGCGCCTTCTTCGAACGCTGGTACACGCCCCGCAACCTGTGCGTGGTCGTCGCCGGCGACTTCGAGCGCGAGCGGATTCTCGACGAGATACGAGCACATTTCGAGGGCCTGCCGGCAGGCGGTGCCGAACGCCAGCGACCCATCGAACCCCTCCAGCAGGGGCTTCGAACCGTCATCCTCGAGCGACCCTTCGAGCGTGTGAGCATCGAATTGGCCCACCCGACCGTCAACCTGGCTCACCCCGACGCCCCCTACCTCGACCTGCTGGCCTTCATCCTCGGAAGCGGAGACAGCAGTCGTCTGGTCCGCCGGGTGAAGGAGCGCGACGCCAGCGCTGACCGCATCGACGCCTCCTGCTACACGCCTGTCGACCCGGGGCTCTTCTCGGTGAACATCGAAACCGACGTGGAGCGGGCCAGCATCGCAGTGGAAGCCACCATCCGCGAGCTCGAACGCACCCGGCGCGAACCCGTAGGCGGCGACGAGCTCGAGAAGGCGCGCGCAAACTTTCTGGCGATGGAGGATTTCGAGCGGGAGAGCGTGTCGGGCCTGGCCCAGAAGCTCGGTAGCTTTCACCACCTGGCCGGCAGCTGGGAGGTCGAGCAGCGCTATCTGGAGACCATCCGGACTGCTAGCCCCGACGATCTGCTGCGCGTCTCCCAGCAGTACCTCGGGCCCGATCGTCTGACCGTCGGCGCCGTGGTGCCCGACGGACAGGGACGCAGGGTCGATGAGAGTGCCATCCGTGCGGCAGTCGATCGGGGCGTGACGTCGATTCGGCGTGCCTATAAACGGCCGCGAAAGTCGGACGCGGGTCCCGAGGTGATCGGCTACGAGCTTCCGGGCGGCGGCTGCCTGCACGTGATCCCGCGGCCGGACGTTCCCGTCGTCGCCGCCCGGGCCGCCTTCCTTGGCGGCCTGCTCGCCGAGAACGCCGGGAACTCGGGGATCACCGCCTTCCTCACATCCATGTGGCTGCGCGGAACTCGCGGACACTCGGCCGCCGACTTTGCCCGCAGCGCCGAGAGCCTGGCGGTCGAAATCGATGGATTCTGCGGGCGCAGCTCGTTGGGCATGACGCTCGAGGCACCCAGCGCCCAGCTCGATCACGCTCTGGATCTGTTCGCCGAAGCGTTGCTCGAACCGAGCCTCGACGCAGATGAGATCGAGCGCGAACGTCGCGACACCCTGGCTGCCATCGAACGCCGAGAGGACCGGCTGGGGCAGCGCGCGTTCTTGCTCTTCACGGAGACGCACTTCCAGAATCACCCGTACCGCCAGTCATTGCTCGGAACCGCTGAGGCGGTCCGTTCGTTGGACCACGCCGCACTCGAAGCCCACCATGCATGGCTGATTCGCGCGCCGAATCTCTCGTTGGCGGTGTCCGGCAGCATCGACCCGGATCACGTGGCCGCCCGGGTCTCCGCTCGCTTGTCCGACCTCGACGCCGGTGCCTTCGAACCGCCGGCTCCCCCCGAAGAGCCGCCGCCACGCGAGATCCGCAGCGCCGAGCTGCGCAAGGACCGGGCCCAGGCCCACCTGGTGATCGGCTTTCGCGGGCTGACGGTCGCCGACCCGGATCGCCTCACGCTGGAGGTGATCTCGCAGATCCTGGCGGGTCAGGGCGGGCGCCTGTTTCTCGAACTTCGCGACCGCCGCAGCCTCGCCTACAGCGTCAGCGCCATGAACGTCGAGGGCTTCGCGCCCGGTTACTTCGCCGTCTACATCGCAACCTCGCCCGAGAAGTTCGAGGACGCTCATACGGGCCTGCTCGAAGAGCTCCGAAAGATGGTCGAGGCGCCTCCCGACGACTGGGAACTCGACCGTGCGCGTCGCTATCTGATCGGAAACTTCGTCATCGACCAGCAGCGCAACGCCGTGCATGCAGCCCAGGTCTCGTTGGACACGCTCTACGGCCTGGGCCCGCGGGACCACGCTTCGTATCCCGAACGCATCGCGGCGGTCGGCAAGGAAGACGTGCTGCGCGTCGCACGGCGCATCATCGACCTCGACGCCTACACGCTGGCGACGGTACGACCCTAGGGCGTCGATGCTGCGGTACGCCGCTTCGACCCACCGCTAGTCGCCCGGGGGACGATGCCGGTCGCCCGAAGCGCGACCGCCGTCGTAGCCGACGGCGCTGCCGTCACTACGAGGATCACTCCCCCCGTGATGGATGCCGGTCTCGGGGTCCACCACGATCGACTGGGCGCTCGACCAGCTGCGCCCGGCGACTTCGACCTCGTGGCCGCGTTCGCGCAGTCCCGCAACGATCTCGGGCAAGACCGCCGGTTCGGCGAACACCTTGTTCGGCACCCACTGGTGGTGGAAGCGCGGCGCGGCCACGGCCTGCTGCACGTCCATGCCATAGTCGACGACGTTCAGGATGGTGTGCAGGGTGGTCGTGATGATGCGCGGGCCGCCGGGGCTTCCCGTCACCATGAAGACCCGGCCACCCTTCAGAATGATCGTGGGCGTCATGCTGGACAGCGGCCGCTTGCCGGGCGCGATGGCATTGGCACCGCGCACGTCGATCAAGCCGTAGACGTTGGGCTTGTCGGGCGCTTTGGAGAAGTCGTCCATCTCGTTGTTGAGAATGATGCCGGTGCCCGACACCGTGATGCCCGATCCGAAGGGCGTG